>MTEW01002985.1_pt1 | contig 28619 bp, 24 predicted proteins | sample 1042681 | NCBI WGS metagenome assembly MTEW01 (sample SAMN06185811, study PRJNA358809) | soil metagenome | isolation source: soil biostimulated with citrate as carbon source | place: India | collected 2015-05-23
ACACAGCTACAACCAGTACCAGACACCGGCCCAGCGGGAAGCCCTGGCCGGATAGACCTAAACCGGTGTCCAGTTTTACTTGACCACTTCACTCAGGCGTTCATCGGCACCGGAAGCGGTGCTTCCAAAAGCGTGCCTCTTCACCCCAGAGGGCGAGGGGTGACTCGCGCCGGCGGCTCCGCGCTCGCCGACAATGCTCTGCTCTTCTGTAGGGGTGAATTCATTCGCGAAAAACCACGACCCACTCCTCCCTTTCTCCTTCCTGTCACCATCCGCACACCAAACTGGCGCCCAATCGCTTGCCGCCGACCAAGACCCCGGCTAGCCTGCCTCCCGGTCTAAACAAGGAACCCCCAGATGTTGAATATCGTCCTGATCGCCGGCTCCAGCCGCGCAAACAGCCAATCGGGCAAGGTCGCCCGCTTCATCCGCCAGCGCCTGATCGACCTCGACAAGGTAAGCCCTACATCCTGCAGCATCATCGATCTTGGTGCGGGTCCGCTGCCCTTGTGGCCGGCCGAAGACACGGGGCCCTGGAGCGGATACCAGCAGCAACTGCGCGACGCCGATGCAGTGGTTGTGATCGCCCCCGAGTGGAATGGCATGGCCTGCCCGGCCATCAAGAACTTCTTCATCTATGCCAGCAAGGCTGAACTGGCCCACAAGCCGGGTCTGCTGGTAGGCGTTTCTTCCGGCATCGGCGGTGGCTATCCAATCAGCGAGTTGCGCGCCTCCAGCTACAAGAACTGCCGCCTCTGCTATCTCCCGGAGCACCTGATCATTCGTGGCGTGGAAAAAGTGCTGAACGATATCGAGCCGGTGAGTGAAGACGACCAGCGCATCCGTACCCGCATGGACTACGACCTGGACATCCTCGCGCGCTACGCGGTGGCCCTGAAGCCCGTTCGCGAAGCCATCGACATGAGCATCCCGGCGTTCGCCAACGGCATGTGAACCGCGTTACAGCAACTGATGCTTGTGCAGCAGCCGATAGAAAGTCGGCCGCGACACACCCAGCACCTTGGCCGCATGGCTGAGGTTGCTGCTGTAGTGAGCCAGCGCATCGCACAGCGCCTGGTATTCTGCCCGGCGCTTGTAATCCTCCAGCGTGCCCAGCAGCGCACCATCCACCGGTGCGCTGTGCAATCCCAGGTCAGCCGCCTCGATGGGTCCGCTTTCCGCCAATGCGTAGCCCCGCCGGACCCGGCTGGCAAGCTCGCGCACGTTGCCAGGCCAGCGGTGGCGGACCATCGCTGCCAGGGCTTCTTCGCTGAAATGACTAGGCCGACGGCCCGCCTCCAGGCTGTAGAGGTCGGCAAAGTAGCTCGCCAGCAAGGCGATATCGCCCTGGCGCTTGCGTAGGGGGGTGATCATCAGGCGATTCTGATCCAGCCACTGGCGCAATCCCGGGTGGAAACGCCCCTGCTCCACCAGTTCCCCCAACTCCTCCCGCGTAGAGGCCAGGACCCGGATATCCAGCGCCAGCACTTCCCCGTCGGCATGACGCAAAGTCCGCGAGCGCAGGCAAGTCAGCAAGCGCTCCTGCTGGCTCGAGGGAAGCTCATGGATAGCGTCGAGGAACAGCGTTCCGCCATTGGCCGATGCCAGCTTGCCCTGATGGCCGAACAGCAGGCTCGCGGTTTCCGGTTCGGGCAGTACGCCGCAGTTGAAACTGACGAAGGGACCGCCCACCCGTCGCGACATCCGGTGCAGGGTGCGCGCCACCAATTCCTTGCCGCTGCCGCTTTCACCCAGGATCAACACCGGCTTTTCACTTGGCCCCAGGCGTGCCAGTTGCTTGCGCAGGTCGCGCAACGGCCGGCTCTGGCCCAGCAGTTCGTGCTGATCACCACGGCGGTTGCCGATGCCGCGCAAGCGGGCGATGCCGAATGCACGCCCGAGCAGCCCCTGCAGACGCGGCATGTCCACTGGCAACGCCAGGGCATCGAAGAACCACTCGCCGATGAACTCATCCAGGCCCGGCACCGGCTCACTCAACGGATCCACCAGTGCAATCCATTCGGTGCCGCTGCGGCTGATCAGGTGCTTCACGCCTTCCGGGCGCATCAGGTGATCGCTACGCAAGCGGAGCAGCCCTATGTCGTAGGTGGCCGCCAGGGCCTGGTCGAGGTTCTGGCTGAACACCGACCAACCGGCCTCTTCCAGGTGAGGCAGCATTCGTCGGCAGTGATCGCACGGGTCGACCAGCAATAGACGTCTCGGTGCAGAGGAAAGCGTTTCCAAGATAAACCTTCCTTGACGCCAAAAAATTGTTTTATCAATAAAAACAATGGCTTGTTGTGGCTATTTGTAACGCTAGCAAGAACATTGACGCCCCATGGAACGTTTCTCTATAAGCACAATTTCCTGCCGCGCTCAGAGGGGAATAAGCGCCCCATCGAGCGTCTCGACAGCGTGCCAATCAAGGCCAATACTCGGGCGATTCCTTCCTGCCTTGCAGGCACTGCCATGAACCTGCTTCTGCGTGAGGCCAGGCTCGACGACTTGTCGACACTGGTGGAACTGGAGAGCCGCTGCTTCGAGGTGCCCCGCCTCAACCGACAGCAGTTTCGCTGGATGATCCTGGAGGCCAACGCCAGCCTGATCGTGGCCGAGGGCGATGGCCAATCACGCCTCGGCTATGCCCTTGTACTGTTCCGTCGGGGCAGCAGCCTGGCCCGGCTGCATTCCATCGCCACCGACCCACGTGCCCGCGGCAACGGCATCGGTCAGCGCCTGCTGGTCGCCGCCGAAACCAGTGCCCGCGAGCACGACTGCGCCTACCTGCGACTGGAGGTCTGTCCGGATGATCGCCAGGCAGTCGGCCTGTTCGAGCGCAACGGCTACAGCAACCTCGGGCTGCTGACCGATTTCTTCCCGGACCATCGTGAAGCGCTGCGCATGGAGAAGCGTGTCGTCCAGCACCCACAGGCGCTGCATCGGCCCGTGCCCTATTACCACCAGACCACCGAGTTCACCTGCGGCCCGGCGTGCCTGTTGATGGCCATGGGCGCGCTGGACGGGGACACGGCCGGCAACCATCAGGAGGAACTGCGCCTCTGGCGCGAAGCCAGCAGCGTGCACATGCAAGGCGGCCACGGCGGATGCAGTCCGCATGGTCTGGCGCTGGCGGCGTGGCGACGCGGCTACCGGGTCAGGCTGGAACTGAGCGACCGTGGCCCGCTGTTTCTGGACGAGGAGCGGAATGCCGGGAAGCGCGAGGTGATTCGCCAGGCCCATGAAGACTTCTGCAGCGCCTTGCAGGAGACCGATATCGAGCAGCATGTGGGTGACGAGTTGGACCTCAGGCCGCTGCTGGAGGCCGGAGGCCAGCCCCTGGTGCTGGTGGATGGCCATCGTCGCAGCCGCAGTCGGGCGCCGCACTGGGTGCTGGTTACTGATTGCGACCGAAACTTCATCTACCTGCACGACCCCAACGCCGAGCGCAGCTTGCAGCGGCGCCCGCAGGACTGCCAGCACGTGCCGGTCACGCACCTCGAGTTCGAACGTATCAGCCGATTCGGCCAGGGCAAGCGCCGAGCGGCGGTAGTGCTCTATCCACGCGTGACTTAGCACTATTGCGTAGTAGCACCTTGCCAACACCCCTATCGATTGGCATAAGGTAGGAAATTTTCGTCAAGTTACAGGGAAGTATCTGATGCGCGTCCTACGCCGTGTCCTATGGCTGGTGCTGTTCCTCCTGCTCGCCGGCCTGGCGGTCGTCCTCTATTACATCGCCAACCCCAACCTGCCGACCTACCAGGCACCCAGCCAACTGCATTATCAGGAGCAGTGGAGCGATCAGCAGCGCCAGACTTACTACTACACGCCCCAGGGCACCACGGTTAAAGGTCTGCACTACGCATGGTTCACCGCCCTGGAGCTGCCTTTCTCCAGGGACAAGTTCGCCCGCCCTGAATACCTGGCCCGCTTCGGTTTCCTGGTCGATCCGCAGCAGAAGGCCACCCCTCTTAACCCCGGCAACCTGCCGGTGGGCATGGCACGCCACGACGACGAGAAAACCGGCGTCCAGTACCTGGATATCAGTTGCGCGGCCTGCCATACCGGCGAGCTGCGCTACAAGGGACAGGCCGTGCGCATCGACGGCGGCGCCGCCTTGCATTCGCTGGCATCCACCGTCCCGACCCTGCGCGGCGGCAGCTTCGGCCAGGCGCTCGGCATGAGCATGGCGTTCACCTATTACAACCCGCTGAAGTTCAGCCGTTTCGCCGAAGCGGTACTGGGTGAACGCTACCCGGAAGGCAAGAAAGAACTGCGCAGCGAGTTCAAGAAGGTCCTTGATCGCCTGCTCGGCACCGCCTGGAACGATACCCACCGCGGGCTCTACCCCACCGAAGAGGGTTTCGGGCGCACCGACGCCTTCGGCCGTATCGCCAACAGCGTCTATGGCGACGCCATCAGCCCAAACAACTACCGGATCGCCAACGCCCCCGTGAGCTATCCGCATCTTTGGGATATCTGGAAGTTCGACTGGGTGCAGTGGAACGCTTCGGCCATGCAGCCCATGGCGCGCAATGTCGGCGAAGCACTGGGCGTTGGCGCCACCCTGCATCTGTTCCAGCCAGACGGCAGCGCCGTCCCCGAAACCGACCGCTACGCCTCCAGCGTGCGGGTGCGCGATCTCCATACCCTGGAGGAAACCCTGAAGCACCTGGCTCCGCCTCGCTGGCCGGAAGGGGTCTTCGGCAAGGTCGATCTCCCCCGCGCCAGCCAGGGCCGTGCATTGTTCGCCGAGAACTGCGCCTATTGCCACGCACCCCGCGTTGTCCCGGCTGACAAGCGCATGGCCCCCGACCGCGACCCCGAGTGGCACATGCGTGTGGTGTCCGTCGAAGAAGTCGGTACCGACTCCACGACCGCCGACAACATCGCCGATCACCGTTTCGACATCAGCAAGCTGGGCTGGACCCGCGACCAATTGGCCAAGCTGGATGTGAAACTGTTCGATGGCAGCCTCGACAAGATCGACTTCAAGAGCATTTCCAGCGCCCAGGGCCTGGCCTACATCACCGCCTTGGTCGAAAACCAGGCCTACAAGCAGGCAGGCATTTCCGAGGAAGAACGTGCGCGCATGGACGGCTTCGGCCTGCCCATCGGCGTGCAGGAGAAGCGCGGCTACAAGCCCCGTCCGCTGGATGGCATCTGGGCGACTCCGCCATTCCTGCACAACGGCTCCGTACCGACCCTGTTCCAGTTGCTCTCGCCGGTGACGGAGCGAGCCGCCCAGTTCCACGTCGGCAGCTTCGAGTACGACCCCAAGTTCGTCGGCTTCCAGACCACTGCCTTCCCTGGCAGTTTCCTGCTGGACACCTCGATCAAGGGCAACGGCAACCACGGTCACGAGTTCCGCGACGGCTGCCGCAAGGGCGGTGTAATCGGCCGCGCCCTGTCGCCAGACGAGCGACTGGCCCTGATCGAGTACCTCAAGGTGCTGGGCAACCCCGAACTCGAAAACCAACTCACACCGGTCCAGCCCAAGCCATGGACGCCCGGCCCGGATTGCCAGGGCTGAGCCCTCGGCCCAATCAAGAAAAACAAGGACGCAAGCCCCATGCTCAAACGCTTCTGGCTCTGGTTGGGCCGATTACTCGGCAGGCTCACGCTCTTCGTACTGGTGGTCGGCCTGATCGGCTGGCTGGTAGGCGAAGCCTATTACGGCTGGAAATTCTCCGGCCCGGTGCCGACCGAGGAAGTCATCCCGGCCGATGAGTCGGCGCAGACCCGCGCGATCATCGACGACGCCGTGCGCATCGTCGAACAGCATCGCGACAACACCCGCGTGCTGCGCGATGCCCATGCCAAAGCCCATGGCTGCGTGAAGGCGGAAGTCAGCGTCCTGCCGGAACTCGACCAGAACCTACGCGCTGGCGTGTTCGCCGAACCAGGCAAGACCTGGTCAGCCGTGATTCGCCTCTCCAACGGCAATGCCTTCCCGCAATTCGACAGCGCGCGCGATGCTCGCGGCATGGCCATCAAACTGCTCGACGTGCCCGGCGAAAAACTGATGAAAAGCCCGACGCACGCCAACGAACAGGACTTCGTGATGTTCAACCATCCGGTGTTCTTCGTACGCGACGTGGCCCAGTACCGGCAGAACTTCAACGCCCAGGCCAACGGCGAGAAGGTCGGTGCCTTCTTCCCCAGCTGGGACCCGCGCAGTTGGGAGATCCGCCACCTGATCATCGCCCTCAAGACCCTGGCGCCAGCCCCCGACAGCCCGGTGGATGCAACGTACAGCTCCATCTCGCCGTACAAGCTGGGCGACGCGAATATCAAATACCGCGTCATCCCCGACCCGCAGAGCTGCCCGCCCTACGCGCTGCCCGAACAGAACACCGCACTGCCCAACTTCCTGCGCAACGCCCTGTACCAGCAATTGTCGCTGGACCGTGTGCCCGCCTGCTTCGCCTTCCAGGTGCAGAAGCAGAATGCCCAGCACTACATGCCGATCGAGGACACCAGCGTTGAGTGGGACGAGTCCATCTCGCCCTTCGTGACTGTCGCCACCCTCAAGATTCCGGCGCAGGATTTCGACAGCCGTGAGCAGAACATCGCGTGCGACAACCTGTCCTTCAACCCCTGGCACGGCCTGCCCGAGCATCGCCCCATCGGCGGCATCAACCGTCTGCGCAAGGCGGTGTACGAAGCCGTAAGCGCGTACCGGCATGAGCGCAATGGGGCGAGCGACGTGACCACGCCTTAAGGCGGTCTCGCTTCCTGATCGCCACCGGGCAATCGCTTTTCTGTAGGGGCGAATTCATTCGCCAAGCAGGCCGCAGGTCTGCCCTGGCGACTCCCCGCCACTCGAGACCTCCCTCACCCCAACCCTCTCCCAGAGGGAGAGGGAGCAATCCGAGCGATGCGCGTGAGTTGGGGGCTCCGGCCCCACCCATCAGCCCAGCCGGGCCGCGCCTCGCGCCAGTGCTAGCCTTTTTCTTACCCGCCGGGCGCCCAGAGCCCGCCCGGTGCATGCCTACGGGCCAACCCATCAATCGCGGAACCAGCCCGAGGCCAGCCGGCTGTCCGCCCCGTCTTCGCCAAGAAGCCCGCTCCGGACAGCGAACGTCTACAGGTCACGGAGTTCGGCCATGGCCCAATATCGCGATGCCCTGCCACAACTGGAGGGCGAACTGTTCCTGACCGATGGGGGCATCGAGACCACCCTGGTCTTCCATGAGGGGCTCGCCCTCCCCGACTTTGCCGCCTTCGTGCTGCTCAATTACCCCGATGGACAGGAAGCGCTGCGCAAGTACTTCCGCGCCTACTGCGCCATTGCCAGTCACTACGGCACCGGCCTGATCCTCGAGAGCCCGACCTGGCGCGCCAATCCCGACTGGGCCAGCCACCTCGGTTTCACGCCGCAAGGGCTGGCCGAGGCCAATCGCCAGGCCATCGCCCTGCTGGAAACGCTGCGCAGCGAAGTGGAAAGCGGTCGTACCCCGGTGGTGATCAGCGGCTGCGTCGGTCCCCGGGGCGACGGCTATATCGCCGACGAAGCCATGGACGAATACGAGGCGCAGGAGTACCACAGCGAGCAGATTGGCGTGTTCGCCGAAACCGCCGCCGACATGATCACCGCGATGACCATGAACTACGTGGAGGAAGCCTTGGGGGTCGTCCTGGCGGCGCGCGCGGCACAGATGCCCGTGGCCATCGCCTTCACGGTGGAAACCGATGGCAGGCTTCCTACCGGCCAGGACCTGAAGCAAGCCCTCGAACAAGTGGACAAGGCCACGGCGTCCTACCCGGCGTACTACATGATCAACTGTGCTCACCCCGACCATTTCGCGGACGTGCTGGTTCCGGGCAACCGCTGGGTGCAACGCATACGCGGACTTCGCGCCAATGCCTCGCGCAAGAGCCATGCCGAACTGAACGAGGCCACCGCACTGGACAGCGGCGACCCCGAAGAACTGGGCGCCCAGTACGCCCGGCTGCGCCAGCGCCTGCCACATATCAATGTCATGGGCGGCTGCTGCGGCACCGACCACCGCCATATCGAGCAGATGGCCAAGGCGTGCAAGCCGCTGTTCCGCGCAGCGTTGTAGGGTGCCAAGTTCCTTGTGGGGGCGATTTCAATCGCTCTGGGCCGCGCAGCGGCCCTGAACATTGGTGGGCAGGACTTCGTCCTGCTCAGCGATTGAAAATCGCCCCCACAGAAGAGCAGGAGCGTCACTCCGAAAACATCCCGTTGCACCTTGCCTGCCGCCCCGAATACCCGACAAAAGGCCTCAACTATGCTGTAGGTGAACACGCATGCTGAGGTCGCCATGATTCGCTGGTTGCTCCGCGGGCTCCTGTGCCTGGCCCTGATCGCCCCCGGCACGCTACTGGCCGCTGGAAGCATCAGCGTGCTTACCGTCGACGGCCCCATCGGACCGGCCACAGCCGACTATCTGACCCGTGGCATCGAACGAGCCGAGAAGGACAAGGCGCAGTTGGTGGTCATCCAGATCGACACCCCGGGTGGCCTCGACACCTCCATGCGCAGCATCATCAAGGCGATCCTTGCCAGCCCCGTGCCGGTGGCCAGCTTCGTCGCCCCCAGCGGTGCCCGTGCGGCCAGTGCCGGCACCTACATCCTCTACGCCAGTCACATCGCCGCCATGGCACCGGGCACCAACCTGGGCGCCGCAACCCCCGTGCAGATCGGCGGCATGCCCGGCCAACCGGAAGGCGACAAGCCAACCGGCGGCAAGGACGAGAAGACAAAGGACGACAAAGCCGCGCCCGCGGGTAACGAGGAAACCCTCACCCGCAAGCAGGTCAATGATGCGGCAGCCTATATTCGCGGCCTGGCGCAATTGCGCGGACGTAACGCCGACTGGGCCGAACGCGCCGTGCGCGAATCCGTCAGCCTCACCGCAGCCGATGCCCAACGTCTGAAAGTCGTGGACCTGTTGGCCCGCGATGTGCCGGACCTGCTCGCCAAGCTCGACGGCAAGACCCTGGAAGTCGCCGGGCAGAAGATCGCCCTCGCCACCCATGGTGCGCGGCTGGTGCAACACGAGCCGGACTGGCGCGCGCAGATCCTCGCGGTCATCACCAATCCCAGCGTGGCACTGATCCTGATGATGATCGGCGTCTACGGCCTGATCTTCGAATTCTCCAACCCCGGTAGCGGTGTCGGCGGCGTGATTGGTGGCATCTGCCTGATCCTCGCGCTCTACGCGCTGCAGCTGCTGCCGGTGAATTTCGCCGGCATCGCGTTGATCCTGCTGGGCATCCTGTTCATGGCGGCGGAAGCCTTCATGCCCAGCTTCGGCATCATCGGCTTCGGCGGCATCGCCGCCTTCGTCGTGGGTGCAGTGATCCTGATCGACACCGAGGTTCCGGGCTACGGCATCCCCCTGTCGCTGATCATCACCGTCGCCCTGTCCAGCGCACTGGTGATCTTCGCCATCATCGCGATGGCCGTTCGTTCCCGGCGGCGCGCGCTGGTCAGCGGTGATGCCGGCCTGGTGGGCAGCCAGGCCACGCTGCTCGACCTCGGTGCGGACGACCCGCATATCGGCTGGGTCCAGTTGCAGGGTGAGCGCTGGCAGGTGCGCAGCGATGCCCCCTTGAGGAGTGGCCAGCGCGTGCGCGTACTGGCACGCAAAGGACTGTTGCTGGACGTCACGGCGGATGAGCGTCCGCCCAAAGGAGACTGACCATGGCCTTTCCGCTGAGTTTTGCCACCCTCCTGTTCCTGCTGATCGTGCTGGCGGTTTCCGCCATCCGCGTGCTGCGCGAGTACGAGCGCGGCGTGGTGTTCCAGCTGGGCCGCTTCTGGAAGGTCAAGGGACCCGGGCTTGTGCTGATCATCCCGGCCATCCAGCAGATGGTGCGGGTCGACCTGCGCACCGTGGTGCTCGACGTACCGCCCCAGGATGTCATCTCCCGCGACAACGTTTCGGTGAAGGTGAATGCGGTGGTCTATTTCCGCGTGCTCGATCCGGAGCGCGCCATCATCCAGGTGGAAAACTTTCTCATGGCCACCAGCCAGTTGGCGCAGACCACCTTGCGTGCCGTGCTGGGCAAGCACGAGCTGGACGAGATGCTCGCCGAACGCGAACGCCTGAACGTCGACATCCAGCAGGCCCTGGATGCGCAGACCGATGCCTGGGGCATCAAGGTCTCCAATGTCGAGATCAAGCACGTCGACATCAACGAATCCATGGTCCGTGCCATCGCCCGCCAGGCCGAAGCCGAGCGCGAGCGGCGGGCCAAGGTGATCCATGCGGAAGGCGAGCTCCAGGCCTCGGAAAAGTTGATGCAGGCCGCCGAGATGCTCAGCCGCCAGGCAGGCGCCATGCAGTTGCGCTACATGCAGACGCTGGGCTCAATCGCCAATGACAAGACCACCACCATCGTCTTTCCGTTGCCAGTGGATTTGCTCGGAGGCATGAGCGACGACGGGAAGCACAAGAACCACAAGGACTGAGATGTCGACTTCTCACCCTGTTTTAGCCGCGCTTTTCAGGGAGATTCCCTGAAAAGGCTGCCGTATTCGGCGAGGCCCCGCTGATCGGGTTTCTACACTTGTTCAAAAGGACAACAAGAACCTGGAGGTCGCCATGCGTATCGGAGTGCCGAAGGAGATCAAGAACCACGAATACCGGGTCGGCCTGACCCCGCAATCTGTGGCCGAATTGACCCGCCTGGGGCATGAAGTCTGGGTCGAGACCAGGGCGGGAGCCGCCATCGGCTTTTCCGACGAGGACTACCAGGCCGCCGGCGCCAGGGTGGCCAGCGGTGCCGGCGAGGTCTTCGAGCAAGCCCAACTGATCGTCAAGGTCAAGGAACCGCTCACCCAGGAGCGCGCCCGTCTGCGTCCCGAGCAGACCCTCTTCACCTACCTGCACCTGGCCCCCGACCGTCCACAGACGGACGAACTGATCGCCTCCGGCGCCACCTGCATCGCCTACGAGACCGTCACTGACAGCCACGGCCGCCTGCCCCTGCTCGCGCCCATGTCGGAAGTGGCCGGGCGCATGTCCATCCAGGCTGGCGCCAGCTGCCTGGAAAAAGCCAAGGGTGGCCGAGGCGTGCTGCTCGGGGGCGTACCGGGTGTGGCACCGGCCAAGGTGGTGGTGCTGGGTGGCGGCGTCGTCGGCACTCACGCGCTGGTCATGGCGGTGGGTCTGGGGGCCAATGTCACCGTATTGGACAAGAGCGTGGATGCCCTGCGCCGACTGGATTCCCTCTACGGCAATCGCATCACCACCCTCTACTCCACCCACAGTGCCGTGCGCGAACAGGTGCTGGCGGCGGACCTGGTAATTGGCGGCGTGCTCATCCCCGGCGCGGCGGCGCCCAAGCTGGTCACCGCCGAGATGGTGGCGCGGATGCAGGACGGCGCCGTGCTGGTGGACGTGGCCATCGACCAGGGTGGATGCGCGGAAACCTCGCGAGCCACCACCCACGCCGAGCCCACCTACGTGGTGGACGGCGTCGTGCACTACTGCGTCGCCAACATGCCCGGCGCGGTGGCGCGCACCTCCACCCTGGCCCTGAACAACGCCACCCTGCCCTTCGTCGTCGCCCTTGCGCAGAAGGGAACGCGCAAGGCCCTGGAAGACGACCTGCACCTGCGCCATGGCCTGAACGTGGCCAAAGGGCGACTCACCAATGGCAGCGTCGCCGCCGCACACCATCTGGACCATGTGCATCTGGAGGAGATGCTCAAGCAGCTTTGAAAAAGCGCTTGTGGAGGCGATTTCAATCGCTGAGCGGACCGTAGGTTCGCCCACCTGGGGCAGCGGCGCTGCCCTTGGCGAATGAATTGACGTAGCCGGAGGTTCCTACACGCTCGTGCGCCTGTGGCACTATCCCGCTCTCCCACAGCGTCCAAGGATTGCCCGCGTGGATTCCTCCGTCTTCCTCCTGGTCATCACCGCCGCCGCCCTGCATGCCGGCTGGAATGCATTGCTGAAGATCGGCCTCGACCGTTTCCTCACCGCGTCCCTGATCCAGATCGCCGCTGGCCTGGTCGCACTACTTGCGCTGCCTTTCGTGGCGTTTCCTCGGCCCGAAGCCTGGCCCTGGATCGTCCTCTCCGCACTCTTCCACATTGGCTACAACATCTACCTGGCCCGCGCCTACCAGCATGGCGACCTGGGGCAGGCCTACCCGCTGGCGCGTGGGAGCTCACCGTTGATGGTCGCGGCGCTGTCGGTATTGCTGCTGGGGGACCGGCTCGCCCCCGGCGAACTGGTCGGGCTGCTGGTGCTGGTCGGTGGAATCCTGTTGATGGCGGTGCGCGGCGGCCGCGGCAAGGAACCCATCCATGCCTCGCTGCTCGGCAGCGCCCTGATGACGGCGCTGTTCATCGCCGGATACACCCTCTCGGATGCCACCGGGGCACGGCGCAACGGGGATGCGCTGTCCTATTCGATGTGGCTGTTCGCGGTGAATGCGCTGGTGATGGTCGTCGTGGTCGCCATCATCCGGGGGCCGCGGACCTTCCTGCAATTGGGGCCGCACTGGCGTGGCGGCCTGGCGGGAGGGGCGATGTCCCTGGCGGCTTACAGCATCGCCATCTGGGCCATGACCCGGGCGCCAGTCGCGCTGGTTTCCGCGTTGCGGGAAACCAGCGTGCTGTTCGCCCTGCTGATCGGCGCGCTGCTACTCAAGGAGCCGCTGCCGCCGATCCGCCTGCTGGCCTGCGGAGTGATCGCAGCAGGCGTGGCGTTGCTTCGACTGCTTTAGCCGCAGCTGAACTGTTTGACGACGTCGGTTTCGTCCACGTCGATGTTCAGGCGGCGGGAGTTGTAGTCCATGGTGATCGGCTGGTGCGGACGCAGCACACGGGCGGTTTCGGCCCCGGACTGACGCTTGGCCTGCTCGACCAGCGCGGTATTGGCAGTCTTGCCCACCAGGGCGGAGACGGCAGAACTGTCGCAGGTGCCGGAGAGCGGCGCGGCGGCGCTGGAGCCTTCCTCGGCCGCGGGTGCGGCAGGGGTTTCGGGCTTGTCAGTCGAGCTGCAACCGGCCAGGAGCAGGCCGGCAAAGGCAAGGCTGAGCGAAATCGATTTGAAGTGCATGTAACGGTCCTCTTCTGAACGAATGTCCTGTCGTGCGCCTGCAATGGAACGTCCAATGCGGCGGGGCTCCTCCCGCCGGCGCACGGCGGGTGCATTCTATCCTCTGCCTTTGACTCCGGTCAGTCATGTGCGGCCTAATGCCCGGCCCCTGAAACGCGCCGAAACACTCCATGTCCCATAGCCCGAGTATCCGTCCCAGTGTCCTCCACCTGCCCCAGGGCGACTGGAGCACCGTGCTGGACTGCCTCTGCGAACGCTTTCCCGCTATCGCCCGCGAGATCTGGGTGGAGCGCATGGAGAGCGGCAAAGTGACGGACGGCCACGGCAATCGACTCGCCCCGACGCATCCCTACCAGGTGGCGCTGCGGGTGCACTACTACCGCGAGGTGAAGGAGGAGAAGGCCATTCCCTTCGAAGAAGCGGTGCTGCACGTCGATGAGCACCTGGTAGTCGCCGACAAGCCCCACTTCCTGCCGGTCATGCCCGCTGGCGAGTACGTCGAGGAAACCCTGCAGGCGCGCCTGACGCGGCGCCTGGGCAATCCCCACCTGGTGCCCCTGCACCGGATCGACCGCCATACCGCCGGCCTGGTGCTGTTCTCGGCCAACCCGGCAACCCGCAACATTTACCACGCGTTGTTTCGCGACCGCGAAATCCACAAACGTTACGAAGCCATCGCGCCGGCCCTGCCCGGCCTGGAGTTTCCGCTTTTCCGGGAGACCCGTCTCGGCAAGGGCGAGCCGTTCTTCCGCATGCAGGAAATGGAGGGCGAGCCGAACACCCGTACACGCCTCGATGTACTGGAGAAGAAGGGTGATCTCTGGCGCTACGATCTTTCGCCGATCACCGGCAAGCAGCATCAACTGCGCGTGCATCTGGCCGCCCTCGGGGCGCCGATCTGCAATGACGGTTTCTACCCCGAGCTGACCGACAAGGGCGGCGCGGACGACTACCAGCGCCCTCTCAAATTGCTGGCCCGCAGCCTCGTCTTCGACGACCCCATCAGCGGCGAATCACGCTACTTCGAGAGTCGCCTGCGCCTGGACTGGTAATGAACCTTTCCCACTGCGCTTGACGGCGAATTGGCCAGCAATAATATTACGACCGTAATTCAAGAAGGATATTGCCAGGCTGGAAGCCTGCCCGATGTCCACTAGTCTTCTGCTTTCTCCTTTTTAATTCCTGACCGAGGTGACTCCATGAGTGCATACGACGTGGTGGTGATAGGCGGCGGCCCGGGTGGCTACAACGCGGCGATCAAGGCCGGGCAGTTGGGCATGAAGGTGGCGTGTGTCGAGGGCCGCGAAACCCTGGGCGGTACGTGCCTGAACGTCGGCTGCATGCCGTCCAAGGCCTTGCTGCACGCCTCCGAGCTTTATGAAGCGGCCGCCGGCAAGGAGTTCGCCACCTTGGGAATCCAGGTCGAACCCAAGCTGGACCTCGCGCAGATGATGAAGCAGAAGGCCGAGAGCGTGGCCGCCCTGACCAAGGGCATCGAGTTCCTGTTCCGCAAGAACAAGGTCGAGTGGGTCAAGGGCTGGGGTCGCATCGACGGCGCGGGCAAGGTCGTGGTAACCGCGGCCGACGGCCAGCAGCAGACCCTCGAGGCCCGCAACATCGTCGTCGCCACCGGTTCGGTGCCGAGCCCCCTGCCGGGCGTGACCATCGACAACAAACGCATCCTCGACTCCACCGGCGCCCTGTCGCTGCCGGAGGTTCCCAAGCATCTGGTGGTGATCGGCGCTGGTGTGATCGGCCTGGAACTGGGTTCGGTCTGGCGTCGCCTCGGCGCCCAGGTGACGGTGGTGGAATACCTGGGCCGCATCTGCCCTGGCCTGGATGAGGAAACCGCCAAGACCTTGCAACGCTCCCTGACCAAGCAGGGCATGACCTTCAAGCTCAGCTCCAAGGTCACCAGCGCCAAGACGGACAAGGCAGGCGTCGAACTTTCCATCGAGCCGGCCGCCGGCGGCCTCGCGGAAACCCTCAAGGCCGACTACGTGCTGGTCGCCATCGGCCGCCACCCCTACACCGAGGGACTGGGCCTGGAAACCGTGGGCCTGGCCACCGACAACCGCGGCGTCCTCGCCAACGAAGGCCACAAGACCAGCGCTCCGGGCGTCTGGGTCATCGGTGACGTCACCTCCGGCGTGATGCTCGCGCACAAGGCCGAAGACGAAGGCATCGTCTGCATCGAGCGCATCGCCGGACAGGCTGCCGAGGTGAACTACAACCTCATTCCGAGCGTGATCTACACCCGCCCGGAAGTGGCCAGCGTGGGCAAGAGTGAAGAACAGCTGAAGGCCGAAGGACGTGCCTACCGTGTCGGCAAGTTCCCCTTCACCGCCAACAGCCGGGCCAAGATCAACCATGAGACGGAAGGTTTCGTGAAAGTCATCGCGGACGAGCGCACTGACGAAGTACTAGGCGTGCACATGGTCGGCCCGAGCGTCAGCGAAATGATCGGCGAGTACTGCGTGGCCATGGAGTTCTCCGCCTCGGCCGAAGACATCGCCCTCACCTGCCACCCACACCCGACCCGCTCCGAAGCCCTGCGCCAGGCCGCGATGGATGTGCACGGCGCGGCAATGCAGGCCTGATCCGGTGGGGGCGAATTCATTCGCGAATGAATTGGCTATGTCTGCGTTAACGGTTGCCAGAGATCGGCCATCGGTCCGGGGGCCTTGTAGGAGTTAGCTTGCTAGCGAAACGGGGCCATTCGCTGGCAAACCAGCTCCTACGGGCAATCCAGCCACTTGCAACACTTACCCCCACAGAGAGTCCGCCTTACCGAACCGGCAACGACTGCCTGTACGAAACACCACCTGACTCAACGATCAGGTGAGCCTCTTTCTGGGCCTGGTGAGCGCCGTTCCAGAAATGCAGCAATTCCTTTCCGAGCATCCGAAGTGCGGGCGCATGCCAGTAGAAATCGGTGCTCGAGCTCGAGATGAGATGCCAGGTCACGCTCAGGCAGTCCATTGCAGAGTTCCTTGATGCTGGCCAAGGACCCGCTCGCCGCCTTCGCCAATCGCTGAGCCAGGCGCTCAGCGGCATTGCTGAGTTCGGCATCGGTGTATAACGCGTCCACCGCCCCATGAGCGAGGCAGTCCTGGGCGTCGATCGACTCACTGAGCATCAGCCATTGTTGGGCCCTGACAGCACCGATGCGCCGGGCGAGGAAATATGAAGCGCCCAGATCGGGCGACAACCCAATGGCGGCATAACCGGTACGCAACTTCATCGATTCTGCGGCGAGCACGAAATCGCCGCACAGCGCCAGGCCGATCCCTGCACCCCCTATCGGCCCGTTCACCGCTGCCACTACTGGCACGGATGCAGTGGCCAGGCGAAGCAAGGCCGGATGCAGCGTCAGCAGGATCTCATCCACCAGCGTATCCAGGTTCTCACCTGCCGACGCGAACTCGTCGATATCGCCGCCGGAGCAGAAGATTCGACCTTCCGCAGACAGCAGCACAACGCGCGGCCCTTGATCCAGAACCTCGTCGATGGCCGTGACCAGCGCTCGACAGGCCGCGCGAGTCAGTGAGTTCGCGCGTTCCCCGCGAGTCAACACAATGCGTCCGATGCGTTCGGTCACGCCCCAGGCAATTCCCCCGGACTGCTTCAGTTCAGCGTTCATTCGTTGCTTCCATCTGCTTTGCGCTTCCGGCCAGTCAGCTGACTTGCCGGCCCCGCCCTTCCCAGTACGGTTTGCGCAACTCGGTCTTGAGTACTTTTCCCGCCCCCGATAGTGGCAGCGACTCGCGGAAATCCACACTGCGCGGACACTTGTAGCCGGCAATCAGCGACTTGCAGTGGCTGATGAGTTCCGCTGCGGCGACCGAGGCACCCGACCTGCACACCACGACGGCATGCACCGTTTCCCCCCATTCAGCACTCGGGATACCGACGACGGCGCAGGTTGATACGGCCGGATGCTGGGCGATAGCATTTTCCACCTCGGCGGAGTAGATGTTCTCGCCCCCACTGATGATCATGTCCTTCATCCGATCCACGATGAACACGAAGCCATCCTCATCCATGTAGCCGCCGTCACCGGTATGCATCCAGCCCCCACGCAAGGCTTCCGCGGTCTGTTCCGGGTGATTCCAGTAACCCTGCATCACATTGGGACCGCGAACGACCACTTCACCCACGCTGCGACGTGGCAACTCGCAATCCTGCTCGTCGACGATACGCACTTCGGTGCAGAAACTGGCGCGTCCAGCGGAACGCAGTTTGCCAAGCGCGCGTCCCTCCACCGCGTGATACAGCGGTGCCAGCACCGTCGCCAGCGGCGCCAGCTCGGTCATCCCGTAGGCCTGCATGAAGCCGACGCCAGGTAGCGCGGCCATCGCCCTGTCCAGCACCGTCGCGGATATGGGCGAGGCGCCATAGATGATCTTCGTCAACGCGCTCAGGTCACGTGGCTGCTGCATCGTCGGGTGGTCGGCCAGCATCTGGATCATGGTCGGGACCAGCAGCACATGGCTGACGTGGTCCCGCTCGATCGCGTCCAGCACCGCACCCGGCGTGAATGACGAAATAACCACATGAGTATTGCCGTCGATCCAGTGCGGCATGGCGACTCCCATGTCGGCCAGGTGGAACATCGGGGCAGCGTGCAGGTAGGTGCCGCCAGCGGCCGACGCGCCTTCTGAATGCAAGGCCAGGCCAGCGCTACACAGGTTGGCATGACTGAGCATGACGCCCTTGGGGAAACCAGTCGTTCCGCCGGTATAGAAAATTCCCAGCAGATCATCTCCCTGGCGTACGACATCCGGAACGGGCTGCGAATCCGCCACCAGCGTTTCGTAGTCATGCATACCCTCCGGCGCCTCGCCGTCCCCGCAATAGATCACTTCGCACAACGTCCCGGCATCACGGAGGATCGACTCAGCGACTGGGCGGAAGGCCTCATCAACCAGCAGGATGGTCGATCCGGAATCATTCAAGGAATAGAGAATTTCGGCCGCTGACCAGCGCGTATTGCACGGGTTCAGTACGCCTCCTGCCCAAGGCACGGCCATCTGGTATTCGAGGTAACGGTCGGAGTTCAACGCCAGCATGGCGACGCGGTCGCCCTGCTCCATTCCCAGGCGTTTCAGGGCACCGGCCAGACGCGCCACGCGATCCGCAAACTGGCGGAAGGTCTGCTGACGCTCGCCGAACCGTACGGCGATCTGCTCAGGCTTCTGCTGCACCGCACGGTGCAGCGCTTGGGTGAAATACATGTTCGCCTCCATCTTGCCCGCGAACAGCGCGGGACGATCGTCTTGTTATTCAAGGCATGCTGGATGATGCGCCAGGGAGGACGCTCAGAGCGAGCGTCCAACCAGCTCGCGCTGGATTTCATTGGTTCCGCCGTAAATGCGCGTTATCCGGCTTTCGGTATAGAGGCGGGCAATCGGGTACTCGTTCATGTAGCCGTAGCCACCGAAGAGCTGCAGGCAGCGATCGATTACCTCGCCCTGGCGCTCGGTGAGCCAGAACTTGCACATCGAGGCCAGCGTGGAATCCAGCGTGCCTGCGATCCACTGCTGCACCAGGTGGTCGCACAGGGTTCTCGACGCCAGTACCGTTGCCTTGACATCCGCCAGCGTGTGCCGGGTGGTCTGGAAGTCGAGGACCGGTTTGCCGAACACCTGGCGTTCCCTGGTGTATTCCAAGGTCAGATCCAAGGCCAACTCCATGCTGCCCGTGGCCTGGATGGCGATCTGCGCGCGCTCGTAAGGCAATTGCTGCATCAGGGTATAGAAGCCACGACCTTCGACGCCGCCGAGCAAGCACTCCGCCGGAACCTCGACATCATCGAAGTACATCTCGGCGGTGTCCTGCGCCGCCCAGCCGAGCTTGTCCAGCGTTTTGCCACGGCGGAAGCCCGGCAGGCGCGTATCGACCAGGAAGATCGAGATGCCCTTCGCGCCAGCAGCGGCGTCGGTCTTGGCCACGACCGCCACCATGTCGCAAAGGGTGCCATTGGAGATGAAGGTCTTGGCACCATTGATCACATAGCTGTCTCCACGCTTTACGGCACGCGTGCGTATTGCCTGCAAGTCGGAGCCGGTACCGGGCTCGGTCATGGCCACTGCGCTGATGACCTCGCCGGAAGCGATTCGCGGCAGCCAGTGCAGCTTCTGCACTTCAGTGCCGTCGGACAGGATGTAGTGCCCGACGATATGACTGATGGTGATGCCCAGACTGGTGCAGCCATTGCGAGCGAGCTCGGTTGACGATGCCGCCAGGTAGGCCGGCGTGGCGCCCGAGCCGCCATACTCCATCGGCACGTCCGGGAGGATCATGCCGAGTTCGCCGGCCTTCCGCCAAGCCTCACGGTCGATGCAGTGTTGTCGGCGCCATTTCTCGTCATTGGGCACCAGGTAGTCCTGGCAGAAGCGCCGCACGCTTTCGGCGAACGCTTCCACGTCGGAGTCCATCCAGGGAGAACGATAGGTAGCTGGCATCTTGTTTGGTTCCTACGGTCAGACGGAGCCGATGCCGCCGCCACAGGTCAGGACCTGTCCGGATACGTAATCGGCCTCGGGCAAGCAGAACATGACCACCGCTCCAGCGGCCTCCTTGGCGGTGCCCGGACGACCGAGCGGGATCATTGACTTCGACTGTTCGACCATCTGTTCGCTGATACCCACGCGGATATCACGTCCCTCGATGTTGACGGTCTTTACTTCGCCCGCGAGAGGCTGGGTCAGGCGCGTTTCGATATGGCCGAAAGCAACCGCGTTGACGGTCACGCGCATCCGCCCCCATTCCTTGGCGAGGGTCTTGGTCATGCCGAGGATGCCGGCTTTGGCCGAGGAATAGTTGGTCTGTCCTGCGTTGCCGCCAGCGGCCACGGAAGAAATGTTCACGACCCTGCGCAAGGTTTCCTTGCCCTCGGCCGCTTCCTTCTTGGCTTGGGCGCTAATGACAGGTTGCGCGGCGCGCAGGACGCGGAACGGTGCGGTCAGGTGGCAGTCGAGAATGGCGTACCACTGCTCGTCGCTCATCTTCTGGATGACACTGTCCCAGGTGTAGCCGGCGTTGTTGACGATGATGTCTATCGCGCCGAAGTGCTTCACCGCGGTCTGCACGAAACGATCCGCGAAGTCGACGGCGGTGACGCTACCGACACAGGCCACGGCCTCGCCACCGATCTCACGGATTTCCGCCACCACGTCCTCCGCCGGGGCGGCATCCAGGTCATTGACCACCACCTTGGCGCCGTAGGCGGCCAGTTGCAGGGCGACTTCACGGCCGATGCCACGGCCAGAACCGGTGACCAGGGCGACTTTTCCTTCGAGTTTTTTCATTGTTCTGTTCCTGGAAATGGGAAATGAGATGGATCAGAGCAAGGCCACCACGGCTTCACCCGCCAGCTTTTCTTCGCCGAATTGATTGCCGCAACGCAGCTGCAGGCGCACGCGCTTCTCGTTGTCTTGTTCGAACTTCTCCACGACCCTGCCGGTGCAGCTCGGTATGTGACCGAGATGGGTTATGCCGGTGAAACGGATCGACAGACTGCGAACCCGGTCCTGCGGCACCCAGTTGGTCAGCAGACGGCCGAGATAGGCGGCCGACAACATGCCGTGGGCGAATACATCAGGCATGCGCGCCTTACGGGCGAAGTCGATGTCGATGTGGATCGGGTTGTGGTCACCCGAGGCGCCGCAGTACAGCGCCAGCGTGGTGCGGTTGATGGCCGCCAGTTCGAGCAGCGGAATTTCGTCGCCTACCTGGATATCCGAATATTGGGCAGTGTTCATCGGCGGTTCCTCAGCGCTGGACGATGGAGCAGCGGACGTCGGCAATGTGCTCGCCATCCTGATTGGTAACTCGGCTTTCCTTGATCACGAACTGCAGGGCGCCGCTCTTCTTCTCGTAAACGTCGACAACCCGAGAGTCGAAGGTGAGCACGTCACCAGCAACCGCCGTCCGGTGATAAACGAAGGCCTGCTCGGCGTGAAGAATGCGGCCCAGGTCGAAGCCGAGGATGTTCAGCTCCTCCACCAGCTCGCGGCCCTCGCCTTCCAGGCAGAACAGGAAGCTGGGGGGTACCGGCAAAGACCGGTACCCGGCGGCACGTGCGGCTGCTTCGTCGCGGTAAATCGGGTTGGTTTCGCCGATTGCCTGGGCGAAGAAGCGCAGGCGCCCTTTTTCCACTTCGACGCTGGTCACGCCGAGCGAGCGGCCGATCAGACTCTTGTCTGCCATCTCAATACTCCATGGTGTTTCAGAAGAGGGGACGCGTCGCCAGCGGACGCGTCCAGGTCATGTCAGGCGCGGCCGTAGAGGGTGATCACGCAGGCGCCGCCCAGCCCCAGGTTGTGCTGCAAGGCGAGATTCACGCCATCCACCTGGGTGGCCTGGGCGCTGCCCCGCAGTTGCCGGGTCAGTTCAAAGCACTGGGCCAGGCCGGTGGCGCCCAGCGGATGCCCCTTCGAGAGCAGGCCCCCGGAAGGATTGGTGACCACCTGCCCGCCATAGGTGTTCTGGCCGTCGAGAACAAAACGTTCGGCCCCGCCCACCGGGCAGAAGCCCAGCGCTTCGTAGGTCAGCAGTTCGTTATGGGCGAAGCAGTCATGCAGCTCCGCGACGCGGACATCGAGCGGATCGACAGCGGCCTTCTCATAGACTTCCCGCGCAGCGCGCTGGGCCATATCGAAGCCGACCGCCTGGATCATCGAGGCCGGTTCGAAGGCGATGGCGGTGTCCGTGGTCATCGATTGGGCGAGGATCACGACATCCGTGCGCAGACCATGCTTCCTGGCGAAGGCCGGCGAACAGATGATCGCGGCGGCCGCGCCACAGGTAGGCGGGCAGGCCATCAGGCGGGTCATCACCCCTGGCCAGATCACTTGGTCGTTCATCACATCCGCAGTGCTGACCACCTTGCGGAACACCGCCAGCGGGTTATTGGCAGCATGGCGGCTGGCCTTGGCACGGATTGCGGCGAACGTCTCCAGACGGGTGCCGTACTTCTGCATGTGCTCACGGCCGGCGCCTCCGAACAGCTTCAGGGCCATGGGCAGGTCTCCGGCATCTGGACACAAGGCTTCGGCCACCGCCAGGCACTTGCCCATGGCCACGGGACGGTCTTCCCAATGGTTCTTCAACGCGCCCGGTTGCATCTGTTCGAAACCAAGGGCCAAGGCGCACTCCACGGCACCGCTTTCAACCGCCTGGCGTGCCAGGAACAGCGCACTCGACCCGGTCGAACAGTTGTTGTTGACGTTGACCACCGGGATTCCACTGAGACCAACCTCGTAGAGCGCCGACTGGCCGCTGGCGGAATCGCCATAGACGTAGCCGACGTAGGCCTGCTGCACCAGTCGGTAATCCAGGCCGGCGTCCTGCAGGGCCTGGCGCGTGGCCTCGGCGCCCATCTCGATGTAAGTGCCACTGGCGCCAGGTTTAGTGAAGGGAATCATGCCGACACCGGCGACGAGAGGTTTTTGCAACATGTCCTGCTCCGTATGGAAGTAAGGGGTCGTGGTCCGCCGAGTACATGCTCAGCGGATACCTGCGTTACGCAGCGACGCCGGGGTAAAGTCGGCCAGCGTCAGCTTCACGCCGAACTCGGGCCCACGCTTGGATTCGTTGATCAATCCCAGGGCGAGGTAGCGGCCGGCAACCAGGTCGTAGAGGGTCTGGGCCGCGTAGAGGCTGACGCCACGTTCATAGTCCAGGGCCAGGTGGCCTTCACCGACCCGCCACAGTTGGCCGCGGCCGTCGTAGTGGTCCACTTCCACCAGGGTCCAAGTGTCTTCGTCGATGTACATGTGGCGCTTGGCGTAGATATGCCGCGCCCCCGACTTGAGCGTGCCGACCACTTCCCACACGCGGTGCAGTTCGTAGCGCGTATGTGCCTGGTTGATATGCCCGGGTTTGACGATGTCGTCGTAGCTCAGGCTTGGAGACCAGAGGTGGTAGCTGTTGTAGGGGATGTACATCTCCCTCTTGCCCACCAGCTTCCAGTCGTAGCGATCAGGGGCACCGTTGTACATCTCGTAGTTGTCGGCGGTACGCATGCCGTCGGAGGCGGTGCCGGGACCGTCGTACGAGACCTGGGGGGCGCGTCGGACGCGACGCTGGCCAGCGTTGTAAACCCAGGCCAGGCGCGGCTCGCTGACCTGGTCGACGGTTTCCTGCACGAGGGTCACGTTGCCGGCCAGGCGGGCCGGGGAAACGACCCGCTGCTTCAGGTAGAACAGGAAATTTTCGGTCTTCTGCGGGTCTGCGTCCGGCAGGTACTGCGGAGTGCCGAAGTCCTCCTCCATTTCGATCCGCGTGTACGCGCCATCCACCTGAGGCGTGACCTGCACGCTGGTCACCCGCCGGTTGTCGGCGCGGTACCGGGCCAGGTGATTCCAGACCATCTCGACACCATTCTTAGGGATCGGGAAGGGATAGCTGCGTGCCTCGAAGTTGGCCAGGCCGTTGCCGTTATTGACCAACTGCACAGTCTGGGCGCCCTGCTTCACCTTGTCGTAGACCGCTTGCGGCAGTGCCGCCGTGCGATGGGTCGGATACACCGGCATCTGGTACGAATCCGGGTAACGCTTGAAGAGGGCCAACTGTCCGGGGCTGAGCTTGTCCTTGTTCTGTTCGGCCGTAGCGGCAGTGATGACGAACAGGGGTTTCTCGTCTTTGAAAGGATTGCCGAGGAAGTTATTGGTCACCGGCGCGGCGCCTGGCTTGAGACCGCCCGCCCAGGCCGGAATGCTGCCGTCGGCATTACCTTCCTTCTGCGCACCAAGCGGCGTCAGCGTGGTTCCCAGCTGGTCCGCCTCCTGCGGTGAGATCGCCGCCACGCCATGGGTGGCGATCAGGCACAGAGCGAGGGCGGTCAGTCGAATCATTGTTGTTTTCATCTTGGGTTCCTCTGCCTGTCTTGCGTCAGAAGTTCACGCCAAAGCTGAGCGCGACAAAGTCGCGGTCGCCGTTGGTGTTGAAATCGCCGCCGAAGAAATCGGTGTAACTGAGGCTGGCGGTGTAGGTGTTGGCGTACTCGGCATCCAGGCCGAGGCTGATCGCCTTGAGGCCTTCCTCGAAGTTCGGGCCGTTGCCGTCGACGTCATGGGACCAGGCCAGACTGGGGGAGAGATTGATGCCGGCGAAGACGTTGCTGTAGTCGAGCTTGGCGCGGGCGCGATAGCCCCAGGAGTTGGTGGTGTAGAAGCCCTTGTCGTTGCACTCCTGCTGCGGATTGCTGGCGCTGGGCGTACCAACCGCCGAGCCGATGCAGGTTGCATTCGCCGCCCCTGGCAGCACCCCCGAACCGAAGATCGAACTGCGGCCGAAGCGCAGGTCGGTACCGTCGGTCTCACCCAGACCGTTGATGCGGTTGTAGCCCACCTCCCCTACCAAGGTCAGGCGACTGGCGCCCCAGATCTGGTCGACGAAGTGGGTCGCGGTCATCTGTGCCTGGAACACCGGCATGCGCTTGTATCCCGGGATGTCCGTACCGGGTACGGGACGGCCGAATCCCGTGGTGATGACCGGCGTCACCAGGCTCCCGGCCACGGCATTCAATACATCGGTCGAATTGAGCTGCAGCGGCATGTTCGGCCGGTAGCTCATCTCGCCGGCGAGAGAGGTTGCCCCTGCGGTGGTCTGGAAGCTGACCCCGTAGAGGCGAATGTCTTCTGGATAGTCAATGAAGTAGCTGCCGCCCCTGATTGCCGCGACGCCGCTTGCGCCCTGCGTGCGCGTCCCGCTGAGGTAGGGGCCGCGACTGTGGTAGTTCATCGCATAGACACCCAACTCGGTGTCGTTCAGTTCGGGCAGGAACCAGCGCAACGCGAGGCCGAATTGACCGCCGTCACGGGCGTCCCGGTCCTGGGCGCGGGGCAGGAAGGCATTGGTGTCGGCATCTAGCGCTCCGACGTTATCCGAAACGCCGGGCGGCAGATCCAGGCCGGCAGCCACTACGCGATCGGTGCACCCCTGGGGAATCGGGTCGCTGCCGAAGAAGGTGCCGCAGTTATCGACGACGGTCTTCTCCCATTCCAGCTGATAGAAGGCTTCGAGGTTGAGGTTCTCGGAAAGCCCCTGCGACACGTAGAACATGTTGACCGGGATCAGGCCCTCCTTGACCTCGGAGCCCGGCCGGCGCAGCGCGGCCACATCGATCGGATTGATCGAGTTGATGCTGTTGCCGATGAAAGTGCTTTCGCCCCAGCTCACTACTTGCTTACCCAGACGCACGTTGCCCGCCCGCTCGCCCAGGTTGTAGTTGTGGTAGACGAAGGCATCGAGGAACTCCGCCCCCGAGGATTGGGCGGCACGGTCGCGACCGGCGTCTTCAATGTCGTAGAAGAGACGGCTTTCATCCTTCAATTCGAAGTCGTACCAGTACTTGCCGCGCACGAACGCGCCGCTGTCGCCGTACCGGAGCTCGAGGTCATGCACACCCTTGAAGATCTTCGAGAAGGTTTCTCCCTTCTTGAAGTTCAGGCGGCCGTCGTCCCCGGTACGGGTCGAGGCCGCCCCCCGAACGTTCTGCGAGTTGAAATTGGAAATCAGATCCGGATCAGCACCCCGGACGGCCCAGCTGGCGCCGACCGACAGAGTTGAGTCGAATTGGCCTTCGACTTCTCCGAAGCTGAAGTTCACGGCGTTGGCCTGAGCCGCCAGCGCCGAGGTAATGGCGGCAGTCAGAAGGTGGTGCGGAAAAAACCGGTGTTTTCTTGTTGTCATGGTTGCTTTCCGATGGCAGTTGGAGAAAGCCCCCGTCAATCCTGGCGCCGCGTCGAAACAGGCATAATCAGCCAAACGATTGTTCCGCCCCTGCGCCGTGGCTTCTGGGGAGAGCCCGTAGGCTCTGGCTTGCGGAAGAATTCTGTTCCGTATCTACTTAGCTGGGCTATCACGAAAATCGACAGTGTATTTGCATAAACTGCCAACTTCGGTACGAGAGATGAGGCGCAAGCCAGCAACGCCATTCAGCATTCCTGTTCGCTACCTGCGAGGAATTTTCGCCGGGCTCGATCACCGCCAACTCGATGTCGAGCCCTTTTTGAAAGTGGCGGGAATCGACCATGAAGCGCTGCGCGATCCCAAGGCACGACTGAACCTCAAGCAGTTCTCACGCCTGTACATGGCGGTGGCCGTCAAGCTGGATGACGAGACTCTCGGCCTCGGCATGACGCCACTGCGCCGAGGCGGCGCGGAGATCATCTGCCGCGCGGCATGTACCGGGAGCAACCTGCTTGAATGCGCCAAGATCGTGGCGATGGCGCAAGGTGCCTTGTGGCACGACATGATCATCCGCGTCGCTACGATCGACGATGGCATCCAGATCGTCTGGCAATTGCGCAACCCGGCGCCGGACTATCCGGCTCTACTCCACGAAACCATCGTCCTGACGACGCTGGGCATTCTCACCTGGCTTGGCGGTGAGCGCGTCCCCGTAGTGCACATGGATCTACCCTTCCGGGCGCCGCGTCACCAGAACACGCTGCATGAGCTTTATGCGGACCAGATACGTTTCGACCAGGCAGAGACACGCCTGTGCTTCTCCGCCGAACTCGCCAACATGCCCTTGCGAAGACAACCATCGGACATTCCCAGCTTCATTCGCCTGGCTCCCCTCAGCTTCATCGAGAGCATCCTGGCGCGGGGCCTTATTTCCTTGCGTGTGCGGGAACTCCTGAGAGATGCATTGCCGGAGGTCCCCACCATCGACCAGGTCGCGGCCACGCTCGCGCTGTCCCCCAGGACGCTGCATCGAAAGCTGGAGCAAGAGGGTGAAAGCTTTCAATCCATCAAGGACGACCTCCGCTGCGACCTGGCGACCCAGGCCCTCACACGGACCCAGACGCCGCTCAAGCAGATTGCCAGCGATCTCGGCTTCTCGGACCAGGCCACGTTTCAGAGGGCCTTTGCCGGCTGGACAGGAAAATCACCAGGCGCTTATCGGCAGGACCATCAATCCCGTTGATTCACAGCAGCCCGCAGCAACCTGGCCGATCGTGCAGCGGCTCAGCAAAATGTCGAACTCATCCGGTCAGGCCCTCCTCCAACCTAATGAAGCGCTTGCCGCAAGGCACCGCTCTCGACCGGAAGCAGATTGCGCCAGCTGCAGGGGCCGCCATGGCTATTGAGTGCCGCGCCCGGGAGGACATAGATGAAGAAGATTCTGCCTTGCTCATGCATGTGGGCATTGCTTGCCCTGGTTGGCTGCGGCACCGGCAGCAGCACGGATTCGGAATCGCCCGATGACAGCGAAGCCACTGCGGCGGTGAACGATCCCGCAACCATCGAAGCCGGCAAGCAGATCTTCCGCTTCGACACCTTCGGCAACGAGACGTACTGGACCGAGAAGCTGCGACTCCACGAGATCGTCGACGAACAGGTCCAGCCAGTGGAAGCCTTGGCACTGGGACTGAAGGTGGACCTCGACAAGTTGGATTTCACCAAGTTCGTGCTGAAAAACCCGTTATTCGCCAGCGGCACACGCGAATTATTGCGGCAGGACGCCGTTGTCGGATTAAAGGCAACCTTCGACGAGCAGGGCCGTATCAAGACCCTTGGGGTAACCTGCGCGCTATGCCATTCCACCGTCGATAATGCCTTGCTTCCCGGCATCGGCCACCGGCTCGACGGCTGGCCTAATCGCGACCTCGATGCGGGCGCCATCATTGCCATGTCGCCCGCGCTGACCGCGGAGCAGAAAGCCGTCTACAAGTCTTGGGGCAAAGGCAAATACGATCCCCGCTACAACCAGGACGGCCGCAACGGGCCAGTGGTGATCCCTCCTGCCTATGGTCTGGCGGGCATCAAGCGGGTGACCTTCACCGGCGATGGTGACGAGATCGCCTATTGGAACCGCTACGTCGGCGTTACCCAGATGGGCGGGCATGGCACGTTCACGGAACCGCGCACGGGGGTCAGCGTCACCAATGGCAGCGATGACCTGATCAGCAGCAAGCTGCCAGCCCTGCAGGCGTATCAGCTGTCGCTGGTAGCGCCGCGGCCGCCCGCAGGTAGTTTCGATGCCAAGGCAGCGCAACGCGGCAAGGTCCTGTTCGATGGCACCGCCGGCTGCGCCACCTGCCACAGCGGACCCAAGTTCACCGACGCCAATACTCGCCTGCATGCCCCTGCTGAAGTGGTCAGCGAGCCCGAACCCGACGGTGCCCCCAGCTATGCCTCGCGTAGCGCAACCAAGCAGTATCGGACTTCGCCGCTACGAGGCGTCTGGCAACATCCGCCGTATTTTCACAACGGCACCGCCCCAACCCTGGAAGCCGTGGTATCGACCTACAACACCCGGAAGTCGCTCGGTTTGAGCGAGGCGGATATCGAAGATATCGCGGAGTACCTGAAGTCGCTGTGACATGAGCGGGGGGGCAACTGCGTTGCCCATGTATACCGGCTGAACACCGTGTGCACCCTACCCGAGCTCCGAGCCCGACCGTAGGGTGCGCCATGCGCACCGATTCGAGCGACCCGAGGAATCCGTACCACGCCGATGCATCGCTGGTGCGCACGGCGCACCCTACCCGAGCTCCGAGCCCGACCGTAGGGTGCGCCATGCGCACCGATTCGAGCGACCAGAGGAAT
>MTEW01004044.1_pt1 | contig 28498 bp, 21 predicted proteins | sample 1042681 | NCBI WGS metagenome assembly MTEW01 (sample SAMN06185811, study PRJNA358809) | soil metagenome | isolation source: soil biostimulated with citrate as carbon source | place: India | collected 2015-05-23
CCACCACGCTCTACACCACGCTCAAGCAACTGGCCACGCCGGAAGTGAACGTCTGCACCATCGAGGACCCGATCGAGATGATCGAGGGCGCCTTCAACCAGATGCAGGTGCAGCACAACATCGACCTGACCTTCGCCAGCGGCGTGCGCGCCCTGATGCGCCAGGACCCGGACATCATCATGGTCGGCGAGATTCGCGACCTGGAAACCGCCGAGATGGCCATCCAGGCCGCGCTCACCGGTCACTTGGTACTCTCCACCCTGCACACCAACGATGCCCCCAGCGCCATCACCCGCCTGCTGGAACTGGGCGTGCCGCACTACCTGCTCAAGGCCACCATCCTCGGCGTCATGGCCCAGCGCCTGGTGCGTACTCTGTGCCCGCACTGCAAGGCACCGGTGCAGCTGGACGAGGACACCTGGAACGGCCTGACCCGGCCCTGGAGCTCGCCACTGCCGACCCAGGCGCACCACGCCGTCGGTTGCCTAGAATGTCGCGAAACCGGCTACCGCGGCCGCGCCGGCGTCTACGAGATCATGCTGATCAACGACGCCATCAAGCCGCTGATCAGCGCCGACACCGACCTCACCGCCCTGCGCCGTGCGGCCTTCAAGGACGGCATGCGCAGCCTGCGCCTGTCCGGTGCGCAGAAGATCGCCGCGGGCCTGACCACCATCGAGGAAGTGCTGCGCGTCACGCCGCAGAGCGAGCATCGCTGAGTTCAGCGCGCCCCTGCGGCGAGTTGGCGGCACGACGACAGCGCGGACGCATCCAGCCAGCGCGGGTCGGAATGCCAGGCGAAGAGGAACTGACCGCCCACCAGCTGATCGACCACCGTTCGCGCCACCTCCTGCCTGACCGCCGGACAGCCCAGGCTGCGCCCCAGACGGCCGTGCGCCTGCAGCCAGCCGGAGCTCACGTAGTCGGCGCCATGGATGACGATGGCGCGCTCGCGCGCCCGATCGTTGAGACCGGGCTCCAGGCCATCCATGCGCAGCGAGTAGCCGTGCTTGCCGCTGTAGCTTTCCGCGGTGCGAAACAGGCCGAGGCTGCTCTGGTGGCTCCCCGGCTCGTTGGAAAACAGCGCGGCGACATCCTCGCCGGAACCACGTCCATGGGCGACCAGATCGCGCAGCAGCAGGCGCCTGCCCTGCAGGTCGAAGATCCACAGGCGCCGCGCGCTGGAGGGCTGCGAGTAATCGATCACCGCCAGCCGACTGGCAGCCCCTGCGCCCCGACTCTGCGCACAGCGCATGGCGCCAAGCGCCTGGCGCAGGGCCTGCACTTCAAGCTCGGGCGCCTGCCCGGCCAGCGCCTCGAACAGCTCGTCGGCGCACGCGCTCGCGGCGCCAAACACACCGAACAGCAGCACCAGAGCATGGCGGCCAATGGCTCGAAACATCGACTTGCCCTCTCCTCCCGCAAGACATCTGTCATACGAGCGAAGATAGCCCAATGGCCAGGCTCGCAGCAGCTCGGCGGACGGACAGCGAACACCCAGCCGACAATGAGCGCCAGGTCACGTCTGCGCCCAGCCGGCAACGCCGGCACCAGGCACTGAGAAGGGGTCGGCGGCAGGCGCATAGCGACTATGCTTAGATGCCAGAAGGCCACTGCGCACCTTGCGCAGGGCCGCTCATATGCGCACGAGGGAGATCGCACTATGGAAATCGGTGGCGTCCTGCTGCTGTTCGTCGGCCTGGCCGTGGCCATCGTCTACATGGGGTTCAAGGTGGTGCCGCAGGGCTCGGAATGGACGGTGGAGCGCTTCGGTCGCTACACCACCACGCTCAAGCCCGGCCTCAACATCATCGTCCCGGTGATGGACCGTATCGGCCGCAAGCTCAACGTGATGGAGAGCGTGCTCGATATCCCGCCGCAGGAGGTGATCAGCGCCGATAACGCCATCGTGCAGATCGATGCGGTGTGCTTCTTCCAGGTGATCAATGCGGCCCAGGCCGCCTACGAGGTCAACGACCTGGAGCACGCCATCCGCAACCTGGTGATGACCAACATCCGTACCGTGCTCGGCTCCATGGAGCTGGACGCCATGCTCAGCCAGCGCGATGCGATCAACGAGCGTCTGCTCAAGACCGTGGACGAAGCCACCGCCCCCTGGGGTATCAAGATCACCCGGATCGAGATCAAGGACATCAGCCCGCCCGCCGATCTGGTCGAGGCCATGGCCAGCCAGATGAAGGCCGAACGCCTCAAGCGCGCACAGATCCTCGAAGCCGAAGGCTCGCGCTCGGCCGCCATCCTCACCGCAGAGGGGCACAAGCAGGCGGAGATTCTCCGTGCCGAGGGCGAGCGCCAGGCCGCCTTCCTCGAAGCCGAGGCACGCGAGCGGGCAGCGCAGGCCGAAGCGGAGGCGACTCGCGTGGTATCCCAGGCCATTGCCGAGGGCAACGTGCAGGCGGTCAATTATTTCGTCGCACAGAAATACGTCGAGGCGCTCGGGCAACTGGCATCGGCCAACAACAGCAAGGTGGTGCTGATGCCGCTGGAGGCCAGCCAGGTGATCGGCGCGGTGGGCGGCATCGGCGAAATCGTCAGGGCCACCTTCGGTGCCGATGCTACAGGCGGGAAGCGGGGCTGATCGATGATCCATTACCTGCAACACCTGTCTTTCTGGGACTGGCTGGCGCTGGCCACCGTCCTGCTGATACTCGAAGTCTTCGGCGCTGGCGGCTACCTGCTGTGGATCGGCCTGGCCGCCGCCTGCGTCGGCGTGCTCACCTACCTGTTTCCCGAGCTACCCTGGGTCTGGCAGTTCTTCCTGTTCGGCCTGCTGGCCATCCTCACTGCCGTGGTCTGGTGGCGCCGTCAGCGCAGCATGCTGCGCCCCAGCGACCAGCCCGGCCTCAACCGCCGCGGCAGCGAACTGCTCGGCCGGCGCTTCGCCCTGCACGAGCCCATCGTCGGCGGTCGCGGCAAGATCAAGGCCGGCGACAGCCTGTGGCTGGTCAGCGGACCTGACCTGCCGGTAGGCAGTCAGGTCAAGGTCGTGGCCCAGGACGGCGTGATTCTGCGAGTCGAGCAGGACGCCTGAGCGAACGCGAAAGAGGCCATTCGACGGTGGCCGGTCATGGCGACCGGCCATCGCCCGCAAGGAACCACAAGGGGCCCGCGCGACTCTGATCAAGGGAGTCAATCCACAGGAGTACCCCCCATGCGAGTAATGAGCCGAGCCGCCCTGACGCTGAGCGCCGCCCTGATCGCTCAGACCGCCGCCGCCGATGGCCTGCTGCGCGACATTCTGTCTTCCGGCGCCACGACTGCGTCCACCTACCTGACCTTCAAGGATCGCAAGCTGGTCGCCGCCGCCGAAGAGGATGCCAGCAGCTTCGTCGCCAGCGCCGGAGAGATCCGTGGCCCGCATCTGGAAGCAGCGCTACAGCAGCTGCGCAGCGATAACCCGCAGCTGCGCGATAGCGACGACATGGCCCTGGCCAGCGCCATTCTCGCTGCCTCCGCGGCCCCACTGGACGCCAACACCGCCGACGCACGCTGAGCGCAAGCGCGAAGCAGAATTGGCGGGCGATGCACCCGATATGGCCGGGGCAAGCGCATCCACTCGCGAGCGTCGCGAGGAGTCTGCCGCGCAGCAGCGGATTGGGTGCATTCAGCTAATACGGGCTTTGCCAGTGGGCTCGCGCTGCAGCCGACCGATATCGCGCTCATAAAAAATGCCCGCATCCAATGGATGCGGGCATTTTCATCAAGCCTCCGGAACGACAGACCTGCAACAGGCCTTCCGGAGATCTGCCGACTTACAGCAGCGGCAGGGTGTAGCTGACGATCAGACGGTTCTGGTCGGCGTCGGCGGTAGAGGTGTTGCCACGCAGCACACCGTGGCGCCAGCCCAGACCCAGGCCCTTCAGGGCACCTTCCTGGAACACGTAATCCAGGGCGATGTCGCGCTCCCACTCCTTGGCCTCGTTGGCGCCAGCAACCTGAATGTTGGTGCCTTTCAGGTAGATCACCGACGCTTTCAGGCCCGGAGCACCCAGGTTGGCGAAATCGTAGCTGTACTGACCGAAGGTGGTGCGTTCGCCGGCACGGGTAAAGCTGTTAACCAGGCGGTCGGTCAGCAGGTACACGCTGGCACCAGCGGAACCTTCGATGCCACCCTGGTTCAGCTGCACGAAGTTGCTGTCTTCAGAAACGCGCTGATGACCCAGCATCACGGCATGGCTGCCCAGGCTGTAAGTGAACGCGGCGCTCCAGGTGTTGTTGTCGATCTTGCCATCGCCATTACGGGTGTAACCGCCCACCGAGTAGCCGGCTTCTTTGCCGTTCTTGCCATCGGAAGTGGTGCGGAAATAGCGCAGATCGGTCTTCAGGGTGCCTTCACCCAGCGCCAGGTTGTGGCCCAGGCCGGCGAAGTGCTGCTTGTAGTAGTCTTCGAGGTTGGCGTAGTAGTACTGAGCAGTCAGGTCGCTGTTTACTTTCCAGTCACCACCGGCGAAGTAGAACTTGTTGCTGGCTTCGCTGCCGCCGGCAACCGACAGACCGGTGCTGTTGCTCGAAGCACGGCCTACGGCGTGCTCGATCTGACCGGCAGTCAGGGTCAGGTTGTCGATTTCGTTGGAGGTGATCTGACCACCTTCGAACAACTGCGGCAGCAGACGGCCGTCGTTGGATACCAGGATCGGCAGGCGCGGAGTCAGGGTGCCGATACGTGCCTCGGTCTTGGAAACACGGACCTTACCGGTCAGACCGCCCTTGCTGAACTCGTCAACGGCGCTGCCATCGCTTTCCAGCGGGAACAGAGCACCCGGGGTGCGATCACGACCAGTCTTGTTGGCACGGCCACCGGAGTCCAGCTTCACACCCAGCAGGCCTACCGCATCAACACCGAAGCCTACGGTGCCTTCGGTGAAACCGGAGGTGTAGTTGAAGATGAAGCCTTGGCCCCACTCCTGCGCTTCACCGTTGTTGTTGGCGGTGTTCTTGGTGTTGTGGTCGAAGTAGAAGTTGCGCAGAGTCAGGTTGGCCTTGCTGTCGCCGATGAAGTCAGCAACGGCTACTTGGCTCAGGCCCAGGGTGCTGGCGGCTACGGCCAGTGCCAGGGAGGTCTTTCTCATTATGTTTCTCTCCAGTGTGTTTAAGGTGACGCTTCGTCCGGACACAGACTTCGGCACGAAGAGGCAGGCCGGAACGAATGGGGCATACGCACCCGCACGCCAGGACACGGCTTGAGGCCTGGCCGAAACGGATGCGGAAGAAACTCAGGAAGAACGGAACAACGGCGTGCGCGCAGGGGCAGCCGAGAGGGGGCAGGCAGAGTGGTGCATGGTGGTGCTCTCACGTCGTTGTTATTTTGCGCCGACATCCCAGCCGGCATCGTCCAGGGCCCTATGCAGGGACCGCGCCAGAATCAGGCAAGGCCATCGCAAGGCTTCTAGAACAGTAGGTTACAGTTTTTCTGCAGAGCAGTTACCGCTTGATGACCAGGCATGACCGGCAATTTTCCGCTTATGAGAACCCCCTCTCAGGCGGAAAATCGCCAAGCCCTCAGCCCAGGACGATCTGGTTCTTGCCCTGGCGCTTGGCCAGGTACATGGCGGCATCGGCGCGTGCATAGAGCGCGTCGAGGTTGACGTCGGCAGCGCGCATGCTGGTCAGCCCCTGGCTGACGGTGATGCCGAAGCTGACGCCCTCATGCTGGAAGCTCAGGCGTTGCACCTCGCGCTGCAAGCGCTCGGCTACCTGCAGGGCGACATCCGGTTCGCAGCCGGGGAACAGGGCAGCGAACTCCTCGCCACCGATGCGACCGAACAGGTCGCCGCGACGCAATGCGTTGGCGCCGCACTGCGCCAGACGCTGCAGCACCTGGTCACCGAGCTGATGACCGTACTGGTCGTTGATCTTCTTGAAGTCGTCGAGATCGAGCAGCAGGAAGGCCAGCGGGCTGCCGAACTTGCGCGCGTGCTCGAATTCGCGGCGGGCACATTCGAAGAAGTGCCGGCGATTGCTGCTCTGGGTCAGCACGTCGGTGGTGGCCAGACGATGCAGCTCGCCTTCCAGACGCTTCTTCTCGGTGATGTCCTCGGCGATGCCGACTATCACGTGCCCCTGCCCTGCCGCCGAGCGCGGGCTGACGAAGCACTTGTCGCTGAGCCAGCGCAACTGGCCATCGGAGCGGATGATGCGGTACTCACGAAACTCCACTGCGCCGGTTTCCAGCACCTTGGCCAGGCTCTCGGCGGCGTAATCGAGATCGTCAGGGTAGATGCTGTTGCGCCACTCTCCGTAGTCGGCCAGCAGCAGGGCCGCGGAGCGACCGAAAATGCGTTCGTAGGCAGGGCTGACGTAGATCACCCGCTGCTCATCCCAATCGAACGCCCAGAGCGCGGCGTTGACGCTGCCGAGCAGGCTGCTGAACAGCTGTTCGCGCTCTCGCAGCCGCTCCACCTCGGCACGGCTGTGCAGCAGGGCCAGGGTCAGTTCTTCCAGCTCAGAAACACCGTTGCCTTGATCATCCATCACAGCGGCCATCCAATCCCTCGCATAAGCATAAAGTGAGCATAGTGCGAGCTGTTGGACAAAGACAAAGGCCCGCCGTTCGGCGGGCCCTTGGAGGAAATGCGCAGCGGTTTAGACTGCGGCGGCAGCGGGACGCAGCGAGTAGGTCTTGAGCTGCTCGGCGAACTCGCGCAGCGACTGGATGCCGCTGGCCTCGGCCTCATGCACCCACTGTTTCATGGCCTCGAGCATGTCGTGGCCGTTGCTGCTGGTCTTGACCCAGATCTGCTGCAGCGCCAGGCGCTTCTCGTAGATCACCTTGAGTGCCTGGCTTTGCGCCAGCAGGTCGGCGATGCGCGCGTGGTGCTGCTCTTCCAGCAGGCTCGGCTCACGCGACAGCAGGCGCTTGGCACGGCGGAACAGGTGACGAACGGACTCGTCGGCCTTGGCCACTTCCTGCTTGACCAGCGGTGCGATCACCAGCTTGCGGTACTGCGCCATGATCTGGAAGCGGTTGTTGAGGATGGCCATGGCGGTGTCCATGTCCAGGCTGCGCTTGCCCTCGACCCGATGGGCGATGGGTGCGACGCGCTGCACCTGGGCCAGACCGAGGAAGCTGAACAACTTGATCCAGGCCCAGCCCATGTCGAATTCCCACTTCTTCACCGACAGCTTGGCGCTGTTGGGGTAGGTGTGGTGATTGTTGTGCAGCTCCTCGCCGCCGATCAGGATGCCCCAGGGCACCAGGTTGGTGGCCGCGTCACGGCACTCGAAATTGCGATAGCCCACGGCATGGCCGAGACCGTTGATCACGCCGGCGGCCCATACCGGAATCCACATCATCTGGATTGCCCAGACGGTGATGCCGAGCACGCCGAACAGGGCCAGATCGATGATCGCCATCAGCGTTACGCCGCCGATCGGGTAGCGGCTGTAAACATTGCGCTCGATCCAGTCGTCCGGGCAGTTCTTGCCGTAGATACGCAGGGTTTCCTGGTTCTTCGCCTCTTCCTGATAGAGTTCGGCACCTTTGCGCAGCACGGTGCCCAGCCCCTTGATCACCGGGCTGTGCGGGTCATCGACGGTTTCGCACTTGGCGTGGTGCTTGCGGTGAATCGCGGTCCACTCGCGGGTGTTCTGGCCAGTCGTCAGCCACAGCCAGAAACGGAAGAAATGCTTGAGCGCGGGGTGCAGTTCCAGCGCACGGTGCGCGGAGTAGCGGTGCAGATAGACGGTGACGCTGACGATGGTCACATGCGTCATCAGCAGGGTCGCAGCAATCAGCTGCCAGACCGAAAGGTCGAGTAAACCGTTGTACCACATGGACGCAGATGCCTCTTGAAAGGGAAACGCGGCTTGTCCTACAAGGACTCACCTGCGCGCATTATCGCTGACCCAAGACAGAAAACCAGTTGGTCTTTTAGATAAGAATGTTTCGGCCTCGAAGCATCTATACTGCCCAGCATTTACCGGGAGCGCAGCCACCAGCCCATGCGTATCGACATCGCCGCCTTGCGCCTGACCCTGGGCTACCTGCTGCTCGCCGGTCTGTGGATTCTTCTCAGCGACCAACTGTTGACCGTGCTGGGCCTGTCACTGGCCCAGCTGGAACGGCTGCAATCGCTCAAGGGCCTGATCTTCGTCGGCCTGACCGCGGCGTTGCTGTATCTGGTGCTGCATCGGCACGCCCAGCAGTACCGCCGCGCGCGCCTGCAGCTGACCAGCAATGAGGAGCGCCTGCGCCTGGCCCTGGATGCCACCCGCGACGGGCTCTGGGATTGGGATTTCGCCGCCCAGCGGGTGTTCTTCTCCCCCAGCTACGCCGCCCTGCTCGGGTTGACCCCGCAGGCGCTTGGCGACACCCGCGATGCCTGGGCCGAACGCCTGCATCCGGAGGACCGCGAGCGGGTACTGCAGGCACTGGCCCTCGACCAGCAGTACGACAGCTACGACAACGTTTACCGCCTGCGCCACGCCGACGGCACCTATCGCTGGTTCCACTCGCGCGGCCGCCTGTTGCGCGACGAAGGCGGGCGGCCACAGCGCTTCATCGGCATCGCCAGCGACATCACCCAGCAGCGCGCCAACGACGAAAGCCTGCGCCAGGCCGCCGCCGTATTCGATGCCACGCAGGAAGGCGTGCTGGTCACCGACCCCGAGCAGCGCATCGTTCACGTCAACCCGGCCTTCAGCCGCATCACCGGCTACAGCGCCGAAGAGGTCCTGGGCCAGCACCCCACCTTGCTCAAGTCCGGCCGTCACGACGCCGCCTTCTACCAGAGCCTGTGGCAGGCCCTGCACAATCGTGACGCCTGGAGCGGTGAGGTGTGGAACCGGCGCAAGAGTGGCGAGATCTACCCGCAATGGCAGTGCATCCGCGTCATCCACGACGAGCATGGGCGCATCAGCCATTACGTCGCGGTGTTCTCCGACATCACCGCGCTCAAGCGCTCGCAGCGCGAACTCGACTACCTCGCCCATCACGACCCGCTGAGCAACCTGCCCAACCGGCTGCTGTTCACCGAGCGGATCGCCCACGCCCTCGAACGCAGCAAGAGCGAGCAACTGCGTGGCGCCGTGCTGCTGATCGATCTGGATCACTTCAAGCACATCAACGAAAGCCTTGGCCACAACGTCGGCGACCTGCTGCTCAAGAGCGTCGGCGAGCGACTGCAGCAGGACCTCCCCGGCGGCTGCACCCTGGCCCGCCTGGGTGGCGACGAATTCGGCCTGCTCAGCGAAACCTGTGCCGACGCGCCCCAGGCCGCCGAGCTGGCGCAGAACCTGCTGCGCTGTCTGGAGGCGCCCTTTCGCCTCGATGAGCACGAGTTGTATATCGGCGCCAGCATCGGCATCAGCCTGTTTCCGGATGATGCCGATAGCGTCGAGCAGGTGCTGCGCAACGCCGACTCGGCCCTGTTCAAGGCCAAGAGCAGCGGGCGCGAGGGCTATGCCTTCTACGTGCAGGAACTGACCGATTACGCCCGTCAGCGCGTGGAGCTGGCCAGCAGCCTGCGCCACGCCCTGGACAATCATGAGCTACGGGTGTTCTACCAGCCGCTGCACGACTTGGAGAACGGCAACCCGGTCGGCATGGAAGCGCTGGTGCGCTGGCAGCATCCGCAGCGCGGCCTGATTCCCCCAGCGGAGTTCATCCCGATCGCCGAAGACAACGGCATGATCGGCCCCATCGATGCCTGGGTGCTGGAGCAGGCCTGTGGCCAGATGATGCGCTGGAATGCCGAAGGCTCCGCCCTGCGTTTCGTCGCGGTGAACGTCTCCAGCCGCCTGTTCAGCCGCGGCGAGCTCGATCTGAAGGTGGCCCAGGTCCTGGCGGAAACCGGCCTGTCGCCGCAGCAGCTGGAACTGGAGGTGACCGAGAGCGCGATCATGGAAGATCCCGATGCCGCCCTCTCCCTGCTGACCCGCCTGCGCGCCCTGGGCGTGCGCCTGGCCATCGACGACTTCGGTACCGGTTACAGCTCCCTGGCGCGCCTCAAGCGTCTGCCGGTGGACAAGCTCAAGCTCGACCAGAGCTTCGTGCGCGGCCTGCCGGACGACATCGAGGACGCCGCCATCGCTCGCGCCGTGATCGCGCTGGGCCATAGCCTGGGCCTGAACGTACTGGCCGAAGGCATCGAGTCGCCGGCTCAGGTGGACTTCCTGCGCGCCCTCGGCTGCGATTATGGCCAGGGCTATCACTTCGGCCGTCCCGCACCGGTAACCGCGAACCATGGCGGCACGCCGATGGCGACCGTGGCACAGGCCAGCCAGACCGATACGAGGAGCTGAGCATGCGCGTACTGATTCTCGAGGACGACCCCTGGATCGCCGACCTGCTCAAGCAGATCGTGCTCAGCCTGCGCCCTGCCGCCCGCATCGACTGTCAGGCGCGGGTGAGCGACGCCATCTCGGCCTGGCAACGCGAACCCGCCCAGCTGGTGATCGCCGACTGGAACCTGCCGGACGGCAGCGGCACCCTGCTGCTGCAGGCGGTGCGCAGCCAGGATCGCCAGGTGGCCCTGGTGATGATCACCGCGCGCGCCGACCGCGACAGCGTGCTGGAGGTACGCCCGCTGGGCATCAGCGCCTTCATCACCAAGCCCTTCCAGGTGCCCAAGGTGCTGGACTGCCTGCGCCGCCTGTTACCCGAGGATGATGAGCCGGCCGTGGCCGTCGTCAGCGATCAGGATTTTTCTCACCACCTCGCCGCCTTGCCAGGCGAGGAGATCGATCTGCCGCTGCGCGACGAACTCTGTCAGCAGCTGCGCGAGGCGAGCGAAGCCCCTGCCACCCTGCAGCAACTCGACGAACACTGGCAGCAGGACCCGGCAGTGCAGGCCCGGCTGATCGCAGCGGCCAACAGCAGCCTCTACAACAGTGCCGGGCAGCCCTGCATCAGCCTGGCCGATGCGGTCAAGCGCCTGGGCGCCGCCACCGCGCTGAATCTGATCCAGGGGCTGGCGCTGCGCCCGGTGGCCAGCCTGCAGGACGCCGATCTGAAGGCGCTGGCGCAGGGGCTCCTGGAGACCCAGCTGAACTTGCGACAGCGGGTCGGCGACCTGGCCAAAGCCTGTCAGCTGGACCCCGCGCCGCTGCAGAGCGCCGCCCTGCTGCAGGGCATGGGCGAGCTGGCCGTGCTGCAGCAGGCGCAGCTCTGGCGCAACCGCGCGCTGCCCCTGAGCGACGCTCAGCTGCAGCAGGCCCTGCGACAACACAGCAGCGAGCTGGCCAACCGGCTCAAGGCCCACTGGCGCCTGCCCATTCCGCTGCGCGAGCTGATTGGCGCCTGCTATGGCCTGGCGCCGGGCAACACCCGCCGCGAACCCATTCTCATGCGCCTGGCCAGCGCCGAACTGCACAGCGCCGAGAGCCAGGAAGTGCAACGCCTGCGCCGTCTGGCCGGGCTGACCTGAGGCGCAACGCATGACTCCAAGGCTGAGCCACCGCTGGTTTGGGCAATGGCTGTTCAGCCGCTGGGACGCCAGCCGCCCGGACGCCGGCCGCTGGATAGTCATTGGTGGCAGCCTGTGCCTGGCCCTGTTCTTCGCCTTTCTGGGACGCCAGGCGCTCAATGAGCGCGAAGCCCTCTGGCAACTGCAGATGGGCAAGCAGGCGGACATTCAGCGCATGGCCCTGAACAGCACCCAGCACGGGCTGCAGGAGCGCACGCAGCTGCTCGCCGAAACCATCGCCGCCGACGCCTGGGTCACCGAACTGGTGCGTCAGGCCCACGCCCTGCCGGCGAGCGATCTGGAAGGTCTGGCCAGCATTCGCAGCCAGCTTTACACCCGCCTGGCGCCACGCTGGCGCAACCTGCAGGCGCACCAGCCGTTTCGCCTGTATGTGCATCTGGCGCCGGACATCAAGGTGCTGCTGCGGGTACACGAACCCGAACACTTCGGCGATTTGCAGATCGGCTGGCGCCCCATGGTGCAGGAGGCGCTGCGCAGCGCCAGCAGCCAGGCTGGCCTGGGCCTGACCCGCGGCAGCATCGGCATGCGCGCCATCGCCCCTCTCTTGGCCGAAGGCAAGCATGGCCCCGTGCAGGTCGGTGCCATCGAGGTGGCCATGGGCGTGCTGGAGAACCTTGCCCAGCTGGACCGGGAGTTCAACAGCGGGGTGGCCCTGCTGCTACGCGAGGATCTCCTGCTGGGCTCGGACAGCGGCGAGGAGCTGCGCGGTCTGGCCAGCGATACCCGGCGCTGGCAGCTGATGGACCACTCGCGGCAGCAGGTGCTGGCCTGGCAAGAGCAACGTAGGCTGCCCGCGCCCGAGGAGGGCGACAGCGTACGCCTGCTGGACGACGGCGAGCGCCACTACCTGGTCAATCAGGTGGCGCTCAGCAGCTACCGCCAGGCTCACCAGCGGAGCGACGAGCCGCTGGCGGTGGCCCTGATCTGGCATGACATCAGCGACCAGTACAACGTGCACCGGCGCGACAAGCGCTGGCTGGTGATCAAGTGGCTGCTCGCCTGGTGCGGTGCCGAGGCCCTGCTGCTGGGCCTGTTGCGCAGCACCCAGCGCAGCACCCAGCGCCTGATGCAGCGCCAGCAGGCCGCGCTGCGCGCGCTCAACGAGATCGCCGCGCTGCCCAGCCTGAGCCGCACCGAGCAACTGCGCCAGGCGCTGCGTCTGGGCGCCGAGCATTTCGGCATGCCGCTAGGCATCATCAGCCGCATCGAAGGCGAGCGATACCAGGTAGTGGTGCAGGTCTCCCCCGACGGTGCGCTGAATGATGGCCAGCAATTCGAGTTGGGTGATACCTACTGCAGCCTGGCGCTGCAGCAGGACGAGGCACTGGCCATACCGCACATGGCCGACTCGCCGCATCGATACCATTCCTGCTATCGCCAGTTCGCCCTGGAAAGCTACATCGGCACCGCCGTGCGCGTGGCCGGCAAACCCTTCGGCACCCTGGCCTTCGCCAATCCGGAGCCACGCAGGCGGCCGTTCGACGCCGCCGACCGCGACTTCCTCGGTCTGTTCGCCCGCTGGGTCGGCGCCATTCTGGAGCGTCAGCAGCAGGAGCGCGCCGTACGCGCGGCACGCGCCTACCTGCAGGCGGTACTGGACTCGGCCACCGGGGTGTCGATCATCGCCACCGACACAAGCGGCACCATCAGCCTGTTCAATTCCGGCGCCGAACGCCTGCTGGGCTACGGCGCCGACGAGATGATCGGGCGTCAGACGCCGGCGATCATCCACCTTGAGGAAGAAGTCCAGGCCCGTGCCGCCGAGCTGAGCGAGGCCAGCGGCCACGCGGTGGAAGGCTTCGAAGTCTTCGTGCACAACGCCCGCGGCGGCGAGCCGGAAACCCGCCAGTGGACCTACCGCCATAAGGACGGCGGCCTGCGCCAGGTCAACCTCACCGTCAGCGCCATATTCGATGAGAACGGTCAGATCACCGGCTTTCTCGGTATCGCCAGCGACATCAGCGAGCTGCTGCAGACCACCCGCGCGCTGCAGAAAAGCGAAAGCCGCTTCCGCGGCCTGGTGGCCAATCTGCCCGGCGTGGTGTACCGCTGCGCCAACGATAGTCAATGGAGCATGCGCTACGTCAGCGACGAGATCCGCAACCTCTGCGGCTATCCGGCCAGCGACTTCATCGACAACCGCGTACGCAGCTTTTCCAGCATCGTTCACCCCGACGACCTGGCCATCACCTTCCGCGCCGGCGAGGCCATCGAGCGCCAGGAGAGCTTCGAGCTCACCTACCGCCTGCGCCATGCCGACGGCCACAACGTCTGGGTGCGCGAGAAGGGCCGCGGCGAGTACGACAGCCAGGGCCATCTGCTGTGGGTCGACGGCTTCATCTGGGACATCAGCGAACGCCAGGCCATGGAGGACGAGCTGCGGCTGAGCCAGCAGCGCTTTCTCAACGCCTTCAACACCGCGCCCCAGGGTATGGCGCTGGTCGGCCCGGACGGCCGCTGGCTGGAAGCCAACGACGAGCTGTGCCGCATGCTCGGCTACAGCCGCGAAGAGCTGCTGGCCTGCACCTACCAGCAGGTCAGCCATCCCGATGACCTGGATGCCGACCGGCAGAACGTGGACGACCTGCTGGCCGGACGGATCAATGCCTACCAGATGGAGAAGCGTTACCTGGACAAGCAGGGGCGCATCCTGTGGGTCCTGCTCAGCGTGTCGCTGGTACGCGACAGCGAGGGGCGCCCGGTGCATTTCGTCTCGCAGATTCAGGACTTCAGCGACCGCGTCGCCGCCGAACGCGCGGTACGCGAGCGCGAACACTACCTCAGCACCCTGCTCGACAACGTGCTCGACGCCATCGTCACCATCGACGAACAGGGCCGCATCGAGACCTTCAACCATGCCGCCGAAGCCATATTCGGCTACCGCCAGAGCGAGGTGGCCGGACACAACGTGCGCCTGCTGATGCCGGAGCCCTACCGCAGCGCCCATGACGGCTACATCCAGCGTTACCTGCGCACTGGCGAGGCCTGGGTGGTGGGGCAGGTGCGCGAGCTCGAGGGCATGCGCCAGAACGGCGAGCGCTTCGCCATGGAGCTGGCCGTGTCGCAGATCAGCCACCAGGGCCAGCGGCGCTTCATCGCGGTGATTCGCGACATCGCCGAGCGCAAGCGCATCGAACTGATGAAGAACGAGTTCGTCTCCACCGTCAGCCACGAGCTGCGCACGCCCCTGACCGCCATCGCCGGCTCGCTCGGCCTGATCAATGGCGGCGCCCTCGGTGCCGTACCCGACAACATGCGGCAGATGCTGGCCATCGCCCACAGCAACAGCCAGCGCCTCAGCGCGCTGATCAACGACCTGCTGGACATGGACAAGCTGGTGGCCGGCAAGATGCATTTCGACCTGCAGGCGCGGACACTGCAACCGCTACTGGAACAGGCGCTGCTGCACAATCAGCCCTATGCCGAGCAGCATCAGGTCGAGCTGCGCCTGCAGGTCGAGGACGATGCCCAGGTGCGGGTCGACGCCCAGCGCCTGGCGCAGGTGATGGCCAACCTGCTGTCCAATGCCGCCAAGTTCTCGCCGCCGGGCGCCTGCGTCGACGTGCGCCTGCAGCATGGTGGCGAGGTACTGCGCGTCAGCGTGACGGACAGTGGCCCCGGCATACCGGAAGCGTTCAAGCCGCGCATCTTCAGCAAGTTTTCCCAGGCCGACTCCGGCGACACCCGGCAACAGGGCGGTACCGGCCTGGGTCTGGCGATCTGCAAGGAAATCATCGAGCGCATGGGCGGACACATCGGTTTCGACTCCTCGCCCGGTCAAGGTGCTACCTTCTGGTTCGAACTACCGATCACAGGGAGTGCGTGATGAGCCAAGCCCCCATCCCCAGCAACGAACAGCAACGCCTGGCAGCCCTGCACGCCCTGGAACTGCTCGACACCCCGGCCGAGGCGATGTTCGATCACATCACCGCACTGGCTGCGCAGATCTGCGACACGCCCATTGCCCTGATCTCGCTGGTCGATGCCCAACGCCAGTGGTTCAAGAGCCGGGTCGGCCTGGATGCCGAGCAGACCGCGCGCGAGCTCGCCTTCTGCGCCCACGCCGTGCATGCCGATGCCCTGCTGGAAGTAGGCAACGCCCTCGATGACGCACGTTTTCGCGACAATCCGCTGGTCACCTCCGACCCCAGCATCCGCTTCTATGCCGGCATGCCGCTGCACGATGGCCAGGGCCTGGCCCTGGGCACCCTGTGCGTGATCGACCGCCGTCCACGCCAGCTCGACGAGCACCAGCGCCAGCAACTGCGACACCTGGCCCAGCTCACCGGCGAGCTGTTCGAGCTGCGCCTGCAGGCGCGCCGCCAGGCCGAGCAGAGCGCCATGCATCAGGCCATGCTGGACAACGCCGGCAGCGCAGTGCTGGTGCTCGACCCGCAGGGCCGGGTTCAGCGCAGCAATCCCGAGGCCCGGCAGTTGCTGGGCTATTCGGCCGAGGCGCTGAACGAACAGCACCTGCCGCAGCTGCTGGAGGAGCCCGGCCAGTTCGAGCGCCTGTGCCTGGCCTGCGCCAGAGGCCCGCAGAGCGCCGAGGGACGGTTGCGCCCGCGCCACGGGCAGAGCCTGCCGGTGCGCCTGAATCTTTCGCCGATCCGCGCCGAGGGCCAGGCACTGCAGGGCTACCTGCTGGTGGCCAACGACCTCAGCCAGCGCGACGAGGCCCGCCAGCGCCTGCAGCGCATCGCCGCACAACTGCCGGGGATGGTCTACCAGTACCTGCTGCGCGCCGACGGCAGCAGCTGCTTCCCCTATTCCAGCGCCGGTATCCGCGACATCTACGGCTGCACGCCGGAGGAGGTCTGCCAGGACGCGGCCTCGGCATTCGCCCGCCTGCACCCGGAGGACACCGCGCCAGTACGCGAGGCCATCGCCGACTCGGCGCAGCGCCTGGCCACCTGGCACCAGGAGTACCGCGTGCTGCATCCCGAGCGGGGCTTGATCTGGGTCGAGGGGCGCGCCGCGCCGCAGCGACTGCCAGGCGGCGAAGTTCTCTGGCACGGTTTCATCAGCGATATCAGCGAACGCAAACGCGGCGAGCAGCTGCAGAACGAATTCGTCTCCACCGTCAGCCATGAGCTGCGCACCCCGCTCACCGCCATCGCCGGTTCGCTGGGCCTGATCAACGGCGGCGCCCTCGGCGCGGTACCGGAGAACATGCAGCAGATGCTGGAAATCGCGCAGAGCAACAGCCAGCGCCTGCGCCACCTGATCGACGACCTGCTGGACATGGACAAGCTGGTCGCCGGCAAGATGCGTTTCGATCTGCAGCCGCTGGCCCTGCGCCCCCTGCTGCAGCAGGCGCTGCACGACAACCAGCCGTATGCCGAGCGCCAGCAGGTCCGGCTGCAGCTGCTGGCCGGCAGCGACTGCCAGGTACTGGCCGATGCCAAGCGCGTCGAGCAGGTACTGGCCAACCTGCTGGCCAACGCCGCCAAGTTCTCCAGCCCCGGCCAGCCTGTCGAACTGTCCGCCGCACCGCGCGACGGCTGGGTCAGAATCAGCGTGCGCGACCAGGGCCTGGGCATCCCGACCAGCTTCAAGCCGCGCATCTTCAGTAAGTTCGCCCAGGCCGACGCCGGGGACACCCGCCAGCAGGGCGGCACCGGCCTGGGTCTGGCGATCAGCAAGGAGCTGATCGAACGCATGGGCGGACGGATCGGCTTCGACTCGCAGGAGGGTCAGGGCAGCACCTTCTGGTTCGAGCTGCCATTGGCCGGGGGGCAGTCATGAGCGACAGCATCACGCTACGCCTGCAACTGCTCGGACAGTTGTTCAGCCGCGCCAATCTGCTGGCCTGGGGCGTGCTGGCGCTGGCCCTGGGCGCGACCCTGCTGGCCTGGGACGGTCTGCGCCAGAGCCAGACCGCGTCCGCCACGCGCCAGCTCGAACTGCTCGCCGACGAAATCAGCGAGGCCATCGTCCAGCGCATGCATGACCAGGAAAGCATCCTGCTGGGAGCCGCCGCAATGCTCGACGCCAGCGAGCACGTCAGCCGCGATGACTGGCGCACCTATGCCCGCCGCCTGAATCTGCAGGAACGCTACCCGGGCATCCAGGGCCTGGGGTTCAGCCAGGTGCTGCCCGCCGAGCAATTGCATGCCTTCGAAACCGAGCTACGTACCGAGGGCTATCCCAACTTCCGTGTGCGCCCGCTGGGCCAGCGCGCGCTGTACAGCGCCATCCGCTTTATCGAGCCGTTCGCCGGGCGCAACCTGGCCGCCTTCGGCTTCGACATGCTGTCCGAGCCAGTGCGCCAGGCGGCCATGCTGAGCGCCGCCCGCAGCGGCCAGAGCCGTCTGTCCGGCCGTGTCACCCTGGTTCAGGAAACCCACGGCAAGGTGCAGCCGGGCCTGCTGTTGTACACCCCGGTGTACCAGCCCGGGCAGCCACTGGACACGCCCGAGCAGCGCCTGGCCGCGCTGCGTGGTTTTGCTTACAGCCCCTACCGCACCCACGATCTGATGCACGGTATCCTCGGTGCGCGCCAACGTGACCTGGAGTTCGCCCTCTACGCCAGCCCCGATACCAGCACCGTCAACCTGCTCTACAGCAGCAGTGACAGCATCCTCGACACGCCGGTCGATACCCAGCGGCAGCTGGACATGTTCGGTCAGCAGTGGCACCTGAACTTCTACTACGCCCCGGGTTTTCTCGACGCTGCCCATCGCGGCGAGGGCTCGCTGCTGGCCCTCGGCATCTGCATCAGCCTGCTGCTGTTCTTCCTGATCAGCAGCCTCAGCCTGCGCCGTGAGCAGGTCCAGCAACTGGCCGAGCGCATCACCGAGCAGCTGCACCGCAGCGAAGAGCGCCTGGCCCTGGCCCTCAAGGGCAGCAACGACGGCTGGTGGGACATCGACGTCCAGGCCGGCAGCTTCTTCGCCTCGGCGCGCGGCTGGCAGATGCTCGGCTACCCCGAGCAGGGCCCGCCCGGCTTTGCCGACGATCCGCTGAGCTGGGAGCAGCTGGTGCACCCGGAAGACCTGCCGGCCACCCGGGCGCAGGTGAAACAGGTGCTGCGCGAGGGCATCAGCAACTTCACCCTGGAATGCCGCCTGCTCTGCGCGGACGGCCAGGTGCTGCCGATCCTGCTGCGTGGCTACATCCAGCGCGACGCCGGCGGCTACCCGCTGCGCATCACCGGTACCGCCATGGACCAGAGCGAGGTCAAGCGCATCGAACGGCTGAAGAGCGAGTTCGTCTCCACCGTCAGCCACGAACTGCGCACGCCCCTGACCGCCATCGCCGGCTCGCTCGGCCTGATCAACGGCGGCGCCCTCGGCGTGGTGCCGGAAGGCATGCGCCAGATGCTGAGCATCGCCCAGGCCAACAGCCAGCGCCTCAGCCATCTGATCAACGACCTGCTGGACATGGACAAGCTGGAAGCCGGCAAGATGCAGTTCGATCTGCAGCCCTGCGAACTCGCCGGCCAGCTCGAGGAGGCGCTGGCCAGCAACCAGGCCTACGCCGCCCAACGCCAGGTGCAGCTGCGCCTGCTCGACTGCCCGCCGGTGCGCGTACGGGTCGATAACATGCGCCTGCAGCAGGTGCTGGCCAACTTCATTTCCAATGCCGTGAAGTACTCGCCACCGGCCGGTGAAGTGCTGCTGCGCGCCGAGCGCCGTGGCACCCGCGTGCGAGTCGAGGTCAGCGACCAGGGCTCGGGCATCGCCGCCGCCTTCCGTGATCGCATCTTCGCCAAGTTCTCCCAGGCCGACGCCAGCGACAGCCGCGAGAAAGGCGGCACCGGCCTGGGCCTGGCGATCAGCAAGGAACTGATCGAGCGCATGGGCGGGCAGATCGGCTTCGACTCGGTGGTCGGTCAGGGCAGCACCTTCTGGTTCGAGCTGCCGCTTCTGCTCGAGGCAGGCCGAACCGAGCCGGGCGATGGCCGCCCCAGCCTGCTGGTGGTGGAGGACGAGCCGGACATCGCCGCCCTGCTGCGCCAGTTGCTCGAAGATGCCGGCTACCGTGTGCGCCTGGCCCACAGCCTGGCCGAGGCGCGCGCCCGCCTGCACGAGGAAACGCCGGCGGCCATCAGCCTGGACCTGCGTCTGCCGGACGGAGACGGCCTGCAGCTGGTGCAGGAACTGCGCGCCGACGAGCGCTACCGCGACCTGCCGATTCTGGTGGTATCGGCCGCCTGCGAGGAAGGTCGCCTGGCGCTCGAGGGTGTGCCGGCACTGGACTGGCTGAGCAAACCGATTGATCCCCAGCGCCTGCTCGGCAGCCTCGCCCAGGCCCTGCAACACCTGCCGCACAGCCCGCGCGTGCTGCATGTCGAAGACGACCACGACCTGCGTCTGGTCGTCGCCGAACAGGGGCGCGAGCTGGCCGAGTTCGTGCCCGCCGAGAGCCTGGCCGAAGCGCGTCGCCTGCTCGCCGAACAGCGCTTCGATCTGGTCCTGCTCGACCTCGGCCTGCCCGACGGCAACGGTCTGGAACTGGTCGACGAACTGCAGCGCCAGCGCCCGCGCCTACCGGTGGCGGTGCTCTCGGCCAGCGAGCTGGACGGCCGCCAACTCGCCGGCGTGAGCGCCGCGCTGGCCAAATCGCGCAATGATGGGCAACACTTCCTGCACACGCTCACCCGCCTGCTACCTGCCAAGGAGACCGGCCATGACTGACCTCAAGCGTATCCTCCACGTCGAGGATGACCCTTCGATCCAGGCCGTAGCTAAGGTTGCCCTCGAAGCCGTCGGCGGATTCCAGGTACTGAGCTGCTCGAGCGGCCAGGAAGCGCTCGATCAGGTGCAGGGCTTCGCCCCCGATTTCATCCTGCTCGACGTGATGATGCCGGGCATGGATGGCCCCCAGACCCTGGAGAAGCTGCGCGAGCTGATCGACATCGACGAGGTGCCGGTGGCCTTCATGACCGCCAAGGTGCAGCCCGGCGAAGTCGCCCACTACCGCAGCCTGGGCGCGCTCGACGTGATCGTGAAGCCGTTCGACCCCATGCAGCTAGCCGCCCAGGTCCGGCAGATCTGGAGCCAGCGCCATGGATAAACGCGAAGGCAACGGCATTCCCCAGTCCCTGCAGCAGCATCTGCACCAGCTCGGCGAGCAGTTCGCCGAACGCCTGCGCCAGGAGCTGCCGCAGCTCGCCCAGCAGGCCCAACAGCTGCCGGAGGCGAGCGACGAGCAGCGCCGACAGTTGCTGCGGGCACTGCGCGATCAGTTGCACCGCCTGGCCGGCAGCGCCGGCACCTTCGGCTTCGACACGCTCGGCCAGCAGGCGCGCGAACTGGAGCAGCAGGCCGAGCTGTGGCTGGAACGTCAGTTGCGGCAGCAGCAGGATCTCGACGCCTTCATCGCCGCATTGCAGCAACTTGGCAGCCAGTCGGCCGGCACGACCAGCCAGGGTGAGCCACAGACAGCGCTGCAGCCGGCGGCCCGTACCGACGTCGATACGCGCCTCATCTACATCCTCGAGGACGAGATCGCCGTCGGCGAAAGCATGCGCCTGACGCTGAGCAACTTCGGCTATCAGGCCGAACACTTCAGCACCATCGCCGCACTCGATGCCGCCCTGCTGCAGCAGCTGCCGGACGCGCTGATCGTCGACGTCAATCTGGCGAACGAGGACTGCAGCGGCCTGGACTATGCCGCACGCTTGCAGCAGCGCCTGGAAGTGCCCCTGCCGCTGCTGGTGCTGACCGAGCAGAACGACTTCGCCACCCAGTTGCAGGCGGTGCGGGCCGGCGCCCAGGGCTTCTTCGCCAAGCCGGTGGACATTCCCCAGCTGGAAAGCCGGCTGGAGCGCTGCTTCGCCCAGCAGCAGGGCGAGCCCTACCGGGTGCTGATCGTCGACGACGACCTGGACCTGGCCAGCCGCTACAGCCTGGTGTTGCGCGGCGCCGGCATGCTGGTGGAGGTATTGCGCGATCCGGCGCAGATCTTCGAGCACCTGCGCGACTTCAATCCGGAGGTGATGCTGCTCGACGTCAACATGCCGGACTGCACCGGCCCCGAGCTGGCGCAGATCATCCGCTGCAACGACGACTGGCTGCGCATCCCGATCATCTACCTGTCGGCGGAAACCGACATCGCCAAACAGATGAGCGCGCTGATCAAGGCCGGCGACGATTTCGTCACCAAACCGATTTCCGACAACGCCCTGGTCGCCGCGGTGTTCTCCCGCGCGCAGCGCGCCCGCCTGCTGTCCGATGCCCTGTCCCGCGACAGCCTCACCGGCCTGCTCAAGCACGGCGATATCAAGGAGCAGGTGGCCATCGAACTGGAGCGCGCCTTGCGCAGCGGCGCGCGCGCCAGCGTGGTGATGCTGGATATCGATCACTTCAAGCGGGTCAACGACGAACATGGCCATGCCGCCGGCGACAACGTCATCCGCGCCCTGGCCAACCTGCTGCGTCAGCGCCTGCGCCGCGTCGACAGCCTGGGGCGTTACGGCGGCGAGGAGTTTCTCGCCGTGCTGCCGGACTGCACGCCGCAGCAGGCGCGGATGATCCTCGACGAGATTCGCGAGCGCTTCGCCGAGCTGCGTTTCATCGCCGATGGCGGCGAATTCTCCTGCTCCCTCAGCGCCGGCATTGCCGGCACCGACGTGCACAGCAACGCCGAGCAACTGCGCGAGCGCGCCGACAAGGCGTTGTATGCGGCCAAGCATGGCGGCCGCAATCAGGTGCAGATCGCGGACGACTGACAGCGGCAGACCATCGGCGGCGTCGCAGGAGCCCGCAAGCGGGCGCCTGCATGACGGCGATCAGGCCTCGGCGCGTTGCATCAGCTGGCGCTGACGCCACTCCATGAAGGTTTTCAGGAACAGGGTGAGCAGCGCCATGCACGCCAGCAGGCCGGCAGCGGTGAACGCCGCGGCGGGCTTGTAGTCGTTGTTGAGCTGATCGACCAGCAGCGGCAGGGTCAGGGTCTGGTTGATGATGCTGCCGGACACCACCGACACCGCGCCGAACTCGCCCACCGCCCGCGCATTGGTCACCACCACCCCGTACAGCAGCGCCCACTTGATCTTCGGCAGGGTGATGCGGCGGAAGATCTGCCAGCCGCTGGCGCCCAGGCACATGGCGGCCACTTCCTCGTCCTGGCCCTGGGCCTGCATCACCGGAATCAGGATGCGCGCCACGTAGGGCGCGGTAACGAACACCGTGACCATGACGATGCCCGGCCAGGCGAACATCAGCTGCATGCCGTGATCGTAGAACCAGCGGCCGATGAAGCTCTCCAGGCCGTAGACCACCAGGTAGCAGAGGCCGGCGACCACCGGCGACACCGCGTAGGGAATGTCGATCAGGGTGGTCAGCAGCTTGCGCCCGCGAAAGTCGTAATGGGTCACGCACCAGGCCAGGCAGATGCCGAAGCACAGGTTCAGCGGCACGGTGATCACCGCCACCAGCAGGGTCAGGCCGATGGCGTGGCGCATGTAGTCTTCGTTCAGGTTGCTCCACAGCAGATCGAGACCACCGGCCAGGGCCTTGCTGAAGATCAGCGCCAGCGGCACCAGCAGCACCAGTGCCACCAGCGTCAGACCGAGCGTTACCAGCGCCCATTGGCGCCAACCTTGAGGTTTCTTCATCGACCTTGCCGCTGCCACGCGAAGATGCGGCCCTGCAGCACCTGCAGGGCGAACAGGAGGATCAGCGACGCGAGCAGGATCACCGAAGCGATGGCTGCGGCCGCCGGGTAATTGAATTCCTGCAGACGGACGAAAATCATCAGCGAGCTGACCTCCGTCTGGAAGGGGATGTTGCCGGCGATCATGATCACCGCGCCGAACTCGCCGAGGCTGCGGATGAAGGCCTGCGAACCGCCGGTGACCAGCGCCGGGGTCAGGGTCGGCAGCACCACGTGGCGGAAGGTCTGCAGGCGGCTGGCACCGAGGGTGCGCGCGGCTTCCTCGTATTCCGCGCCGAGATCCTGCAACACCGGCTGCACGGTACGCACCACGAACGGCAGGCTGGTGAAGACCATGGCCACGATGATGCCGGCGTAGGCGTAGGCCACCTTGAAGCCCAGCCACTGGCCGATCCAGCCATTGGGCACCAGCAACGCCGCCAGGGTCAGGCCGGCCACCGAAGTCGGCAGAGCGAACGGCAGGTCGACCAGCGCATCGACGATGCGCCGACCGGGAAAGTCGTAGCGGGTGATGATCCAGGCCAGCAACAGGCCGATCACCAGCACCGCCAGGGTCGAGTAGAGCGCCGCCGAGACGGTCACCTTGTAGCTCTGCACCACGCGCGGATCGCTGATGGCGAACCAGTACTGCGCCCAGGTCATGTCGCTGACGTACAGCAGCAGCGCCGACAACGGCAGCAGGATCACCAGCGACAGGTACAGCACGCTGACGCCGAAGCTCAGGCCGAAACCTGGCAGCAGGGGGGTCTGCAGGAAGAACAGCGTCGGTTTACTCACGAAAGAAGCTCGGCTCTACAAATGCAGTTGGCCGCCAATAAGGCGGCCAACGGACCAATACCAGGCTTGCCCGGTGTCACAACAGGGATCAAATGCCGACATGGGGTCGGGTGCTTTGCGCTAGGGTCGCTGCGCGCACCGTGAGGGCCGCAGTACGTACCTGGTGCGCAAGGCGCACCCTACGAAAGCAGTCCGATCGACAGCTGATCTGTGGCGTAACACCAGGGCGGGCTATACCCGCCTTGCGTCCCGGTCAGCGACCGGCAGCCAGAAGCTGGTCGAGGATACCACCGTTGTCGAAGTGCTTGGCGGTGATCTCGTCCCAGGTGCCCAGCAGCTCGGTCGGGTTGATCAGACGCACCGGAGCGAACTGCGCCTTGGTCGCCTCGACCACTTCCGGGTGGTGCACGCGGTAGTTGTAGCGGGTCAGCAGCTGCTGGATGTCCTTGCTGTACTGGAAGTCGAGGAAGGCCTTGGCCTGCTCGCGGGTGCCGCGCTCGTCGGCCACCTTGTCGACGATGGCCACCGGGAACTCGGCCAGCACGCTGACTTCCGGCACCACGATTTCCAGCTTGGCGGACTTGAACTCGTCACCCTTGGCGATGTTGATCACTTCCGATTCGAAGGTCAGCAGCACGTCGCCCTGGCCGTTCTGGGCGAAGGCCACGGTGGCGCCACGGCCGCCGGTGGGGAAGTTCTCGACGTTCTTCAGCAGCTTGCCGACGAAGGCCTTGATCTTCTCCTCGTCGCCGTTGAACTTCTCGTTGGCGAACAGCCAGGCGCCCAGGTAGCTGTAGCGGGCGTTGCCGGAGGTTTTCGGGTTGGGGAAGACCAGCTTCACGTCGTCGCGAATCAGGTCGTCCCAGCTCTTGATGTTCTTCGGGTTGCCTTCGCGCACCAGGAAGGCGGTGGTGCTGTAGTACGGCGAGCTGTTGTTGGGGAACTGCTGGGCCCAGTCCTCGCGCAGCAGCTTGCGCTTGGCCAGGATGTCCACGTCGGTCACCTGGTTGAAGGTGACCACGTCGACCTTCTTGCCCTGGATGATGTCCTGCGCCTGGCGCGAGGTGCCGGCGAAGGACTGGATGATCTTCACTTCCTTGCCGCTCTGCTGCTTCCAGTGCTCGACGAACAGCGGGTTGATCTCGCCGAACAGTTCGCGGGCGATGTCGTAGGAGGCGTTGTGGAATGGGGTATCGGCGGCGGCATGGCTCAGCGAGCCAGTCAGCAGGGTGGCGCTGGCCACGGTGGCCAGAACGATCTTCTTCAGCATCTGAGGCTTCCTTATCGACGGAGGGCCTGCACGCAGGCGTTTTGATGGCTCGATTCTGCAGAAAAGATATATAGCCGAAAAATATCTTTTTCTTATCTGTTTATAACTGAAATTGCAGAAAAGGCTCGGCCGTATGGGTCGGCAAGGATAAGGCATGTCGCTGCACAGGCGAAGGGAAAGGCGCCCTGCCCCGATCAGGCCGACCGGGGCGGCGCGAGGGGATCAGAGCTTGGCGATGGACACCTCGGTGGATTTGACGAAGGCGATCACTTCGCTGCCGACCTGCAGTTCCAGCTCGCGCACGGAACGGGTGGTGATCACCGAGGTGACGATGCCGGCGGCGGTCTGCACGTCGATTTCCGAGAGCACGTCGCCGATAACGATCTCCTTGATGCTGCCCTTGAACTGGTTACGCACGTTGATGGCTTTGATGGTCATGGTGTTTCTCCTCAGGTCGTTTTACATGTAGCCCGGATGCAATCCGGGGAAATCTTGAGCCGCCCCGGATTACATCCGGGCTACGGCCTCACAGCGCCCAACGCAATTGCGTGGGCAGGGGTGATACGGGGTCGGGCGGCGTCGGCAGCTCCGGCTGCGCCAGCACCCGGTCGAGCACGCGCGCTTCCAGCGCCGCCAGCAGCGGCGAGCCATGCGGACGCGGACGAATCAGCTGCACATCGAGGTCGAGGCCGATCTGGCCGTCCTCGATGAGGATCACCCGGTCCGCCACGGCCACCGCCTCGGCGACGTCGTGAGTGACCAGCAGCACGGTGAAACCATGCTGCTGCCACAGGCGCTCGATCAGTTGCTGCATCTCGATCCGCGTCAGCGCATCCAGCGCACCCAGCGGTTCGTCGAGCAGCAGCAGGCGCGGCCGATGGATCAGCGCGCGGGCCAGGGCCACGCGCTGCTTCTGCCCGCCGGACAGGGCCGCCGGCCACTCACCTGCGCGGTCCGCCAGGCCGACCGCGGCCAGCGCTTCCTCGGCCTGCTGGCGCCAGTTGCCGGAAAGGCCCAGGCCGACGTTGTCGATCACCCGCTTCCAGGGCAGCAGGCGCGCATCTTGGAACATCAGGCGAATGTCCTCGCGCACCACGTTGAGCGAGCCGCTGCCGGCCAGCAGCTGGCCGCCGCTGGGCTGATCCAGCCCGGCCAGCAGGCGCAGCAGCGTGCTCTTGCCGCAGCCGCTGCGACCGACCACGGCGACGAACTGGCCGGCCGGGATATGCAGGTCGATGCCCTTGAGCACCCGACGCTCACCGAAGGATTTCTCGATCCTCTCGATTGCCAACGGGATGCCCTGGCGGATGCTGTGCAGTGCAGTCATTGGCCACCTGCCTTGGCCTGGTAGGCCGGGTGCCAGCGCAGCCACACACGCTCCAGGCCCCTGGCCGCGACGTCGGCCAGCTTGCCGAGCAGCGCATAGAGCAGGATCGCCAGCACCACCACGTCGGTCTGCAGGAACTCGCGGGCGTTCATCGCCAGGTAGCCGATGCCGCTGCTGGCGGAGATGGTCTCGGCGACGATCAGGGTCAGCCACATGAAACCCAGGGCGAAGCGCACGCCGACCAGGATCGACGGCAGCGCGCCGGGCAGGATCACCTGACGGAACAGCGAGAAGCCGGACAGGCCATAGCTGCGCGCCATTTCCACCAGCGCCGGATCGACGTTGCGGATGCCGTGGTAGGTATTGAGGTAGATGGGGAACAGGGTGCCGAGCGCGACCAGGAACACCTTGGCCGCCTCGTCGATGCCGAACCAGAGGATCACCAGCGGGATCAGCGCCAGGTGCGGCACGTTGCGGATCATCTGCACCGAGCTGTCGAGAAAGCGCTCGCCCCATTTCGACAGGCCGGTGATAAAGCCCAGCAGCAGGCCAATGCCGCCGCCGATGGCGAAGCCGATGCCGGCGCGCTGGCCGCTGATTGCCAGGTGCTGCCAGATTTCCCCGGAGGCCAGCAGTTCCCAGCCGGCAGCCAGCACCGCGCTGGGTGCCGGCAGAATGCGGCTGGACAACCAGCCGCTGGCCACCGCCAGCTGCCAGGCAGCCAGCAGCCCCAGCGGCAAGGCCCAGGGCGCGGCGCGCAGAGCCAGTTTGTTAAGGGTCGTGTTGCTCATGGTTGCCTCGAAGAATTCTGTGTGTCTGTCCCCGGATTGCATCCGGGCTACTGGCTGAGAAAGCCCCTCTCCCCCCAGCCTCCCCCATCAATGGGAGAGCCTGAGCATCGATCCGTAGGGTGCGCCATGTGCACCAGTGGGACCGCAGGCAATCGCGGTGCGCATGGCGCACCCTACGATCAGGTCCGTAGCCGGATGCAATCCGGGAAAACCCGTACCCGCGCTTACCTCAACTCGCCGCAGCCGCCTTCGGCAGAATGTCGCTGGAGATCATTTCGCCGAACGGGCTGACATAACCGCGACTCTCCGGGCGTTGCGGCTGGGCCACATCCAGGTGCGGGAACAGCAGTTCGGCGACGCGGTACGACTCCTCCAGATGCGGGTAGCCGGAAAAGATGAAGGTGTCGATGCCGAGCTCCGCGTACTCCCTGACCCGCGCCGCCACGGTCGGGCCATCGCCGACCAGGGCGGTGCCGGCGCCGCCGCGCACCAGGCCGACACCGGCCCAGAGGTTCGGCGACACTTCCAGGTTGTCGGTCTTGCCGCCGTGCAAGGCGGCCATGCGCTGCTGGCCGACCGAGTCGAAGCGCGCCAGCGAGGCCTGGGCGCGGTCGATGGTGTCCTGGTCCAGATGGCTGATCAGGCGATCCGCCGCCGCCCAGGCCTCCTCATTGGTCTCGCGCACGATCACGTGCAGGCGAATGCCGAAGCGCACTTCTCGCCCCTGCTTGGCCGCCTTCTCACGCACCTGGGCGATCTTCTCGGCCACCGCAGCCGGCGGCTCGCCCCAGGTCAGGTACAGCTCGACCTGCTCGGCGGCCAGGTCCTGCGCCGCGTCGGAGGAGCCACCGAAATACAGCGGCGGACGCGGCTGCTGGATCGGCGGATAGAGCAGCTTGGCGCCCTTCACCTGGATGTGCCTGCCGTCGTAGTCGACGGTTTCGCCCTCCAGTACGCGGCGCCAGATACGGGTGAATTCGACCGACGCCTCGTAGCGTTCGGCATGCGACAGGTGCAGACCGTCGCCGGCCAGCTCGTCCGGATCGCCGCCGGTCACCAGGTTGAACAGCGCGCGGCCGTTGGACAGGCGATCCAGGGTCGCCGCCTGGCGCGCAGCCACGGTCGGCGAAATGATCCCCGGGCGCAGCGCGACGAGAAACTTCAGGTTCTGCGTCACCGGGATCAGCGAGGCCGCCACCAGCCAGGAGTCCTCGCAGGAACGCCCGGTGGGGATCAGCACGCCGCCGTAGCCGAGGCGGTC
>MTEW01001196.1_pt2 | contig 27883 bp, 24 predicted proteins | sample 1042681 | NCBI WGS metagenome assembly MTEW01 (sample SAMN06185811, study PRJNA358809) | soil metagenome | isolation source: soil biostimulated with citrate as carbon source | place: India | collected 2015-05-23
CAGCTGCTTCTGGAACTGCAGCGGGCTCATGGCCGTCATCGCCTTGAAGTGGTGATGCAGGGCCGAGGTGCTCATGTTCACTTCGTTGGCCAGCCGCTCGATCTGCAACGGCTGGTGGAAATTCTGCCGCAGCCAATTCACCGCCCGGCCGATGCGATGCCCCTGGGTGCCGCTGCTGGCGATCTGGCGCAACTGGCCGCCCAACTCGCCGCGCAACAGCCGGTAGAGGATCTCCCGGCGAATCAGCGGCAGCAGCACGGGGATGTCTTCAGGGGCATCCAGCAGGCGCAACAGACGCAGCACCGCATCCTGCAGGGATGCCGTCAGACCGTTGACCGCCAGGCAGCGGGGACATGGGCGCGGCTCCGCGGCAGGGATATCCAGCTCCATCAACAGCGCACTGATTTCCTTGGGGTCCAGGGAAAGGCGCAGGCTGAGGAAAGGTATTTCCGGGCTGGCTTCCAGCACCTGGCCAATCACCGGGACGTCGACCGATACGATGAGGAACTGCGACGGCCCGTAGAAATAGGTTTCCTCGCCCAGCAGTACCTTCTTGCGCCCCTGGACTACCAGGCCGAGGGCGGGCTCGTAGAGGCAGTGCAGGGGCTCGCTGGGGAGGGAGGTGCGATACACCAGCAGGCCGGGAACGTCCGTTTCATAGGCGCCATCCTGGCTGGCGAATCGTTCAATGAACTGCACCAGCTCCTTCTGCTGGCGCGCAGCCGTATCCGATTCCTGCGCGGCAAGGAATGCATGTGCATTCATGGTTTCGACCCTCGAAGAAGATGGGTCAACTCTACCCATGACAGGCATGGGTAGTCTCGCACCTGGAAGCGGTTCAGGAGAATCAGGCAATAATCCAGCAGAAATCGGCTATCGACCCAGCTGCCTCGCGCGGCACACTGCCCAACATTCCACAACAAGACAGATTCGGGGCGGACCCAAGGGCCCGCCTCGCCTTCCTCAGGCGGCAACCTTCATCACCACACGCCCACCTGCCGGGCAGGTTTCCATGTGACGGTTGGCCTCGACGTAGTCCTCGAACGCGAATACGCGATCAATCGGCGGCTTCAGCAGATGATCACGGGTCATCTGGTTGATATGGTCCAGCGCCCGCTTGACCGACGCCTCATTGGTCTCGATACCCAGCTCCGGCGAACCGGTGAAGTCGAGCACGCAATGACGATAGAACTGCAAATGCTTCTTGAACGCGGCGCAAGCCGGGAACGCAGTGTCGTTGCCGCCGTTGCAGCCATAGACCACCAGCTTGCCGCGCTGCGCGGCGACGTCGCCCAGGAGCTTCATCTGTTGGCCGGCGCACTGGTCCAGGACCACTTCGACGCCCTTGCCCTGGGTGAAGCGCTCGACCTCAAGGACCAGGTCCTGCTCTTCGGTGACGATGATCTTGTCGGCACCCAGCGCTTTGATGAAGGCGCGGCTTTCCGGATAACTGGTGGACGCAATCACCTTGGCACCGAGGGCCTTTGCCAGTTGCACCGTCTGCGGAGCCAGGCAGTGCCCGGCTTCGGTGACCAGGACATGCTGGCCCGGCTTCAGGCCGCCCAGGTCAACCAGGGCGAAATAGGCCATCAGCAGCGGCGTGTAGTGGATGCTGGCTTCCTCCGGCGTCAATGCGTCGGGATAGGCCACCAGGCCGTTGCGCGGCATCAGCACCCGATCGCCCCAGGCCGGATGATGGCTCGGCGTGCTGGCCGGGAAGCTGGCAACCGGCGTACCGGGGGTCAGGTCGTCAACGCCTTCGCCCACGGCTTCCACGATGCCGGCCATCTCCGAACCAAGGCCCGAAGGTAACTGGGCAGCCTGCTCGGCAGCCAGGTTCTGCCGCCAGAGCACGTCCCTCCAGCCCACGCCCAGCGCCTGGGTGCGTACCAGAACTTCGCCCGGCCCCGGAACGGGAGTGGGCAGCTCGTCCAGTGTCAGGACCTCAGGGCCCCCGAACTGGTGAAAACGGATCATGCGGGACATCACATACCTCGCCTGTGACTCTTCATAGCCACGGACTCTATCCGGGCTTTATCCACAAAACCACCCGCGACCATTGATAGTTGTCATAAACGGCGATGATGTGAGCCTTGACGACGGGTCGTGTGGAATTGCACCTTTCACACATTAATTACGGATGATTCCATGAACCGGAACGACCTGCGAAGAGTTGACCTCAACCTTCTTATAGTGTTCGAGACGCTCATGCATGAGCGCAGCGTAACGCGTGCAGCCGAAAAGCTCTTCCTCGGGCAACCGGCCATCAGCGCGGCGCTGGCCCGCCTGCGAACGCTGTTCGACGACCCGCTGTTCGTCCGCACCGGCCGCAGCATGGAGCCCTCGGCAAGGGCCATGGAAATCTTCGCCCTGCTCTCCCCGGCCCTGGACTCCATTTCCACTGCCGTCAGCCGCGCCGCCGACTTCGACCCGGCCACCAGCACCGCGGTATTCCGCATTGGCCTGTCGGACGACGTGGAATTCGGCCTCCTCCCCGCCCTGCTGCGCCGTCTGCGCGCCGAAGCGCCCGGCGTGGTGCTGGTGGTGCGCCGGACCAACTATCTGTTGATGCCCAACCTGCTGGCATCCGGCGAAATATCGGTGGGCGTCGCCTACACCGATGAGCTGCCGGCGAACGCCAAGCGCAAGACCCTGCGCCGGTCCAAGTCCAAGGTCCTACGCGCCGACTCGGTGCCCGGCGCGCTGAGTCTCGACGATTACTGCGCCCGCCCCCACGCCCTGGTGTCCTTCGCCGGCGATCTGGGTGGCTTTGTCGACGAAGAACTGGCCAAGGTCGGGAAAACCCGCAAAGTGGTCCTGGCCGTGCCCCAGTTCAACGGCCTGGGTACCCTGCTCGCTGGCACCGATCTGGTGGCCATGGTGCCGGACTACACCGCCGCTGCCCTGACCGCCGCCGGCGGCCTGCGCGCCGAAGACCCGCCCCTGCCGGTGCAGTCCTTCGAGCTGTCCATGGCCTGGCGCGGCGCCCAGGACAACGACCCCGCCGAACGCTGGCTGCGCTCGCGCATCCAGATGTATTGCGGGGACCCGGATAGCCTGGAATAGCCCCGCCTGCACTTCTGTTGCTTTTCCTGTAGGGGCGAATTCATTCGCCAAGCAGGCCGCTGGTCTTTCCATCAGACCCTCAGGGGATGCTGCGCATCCCTTGGCGATTGAAATCGCCCCCACAAGGTTTGACCCCGGGCAACGGCGCAGCTTTTTCCTGTGGGGGCGAATTCATTCGCTAAATAGGTGGCGGTCTGCCCACCAGACTCCCAGGGGATGCTGCGCATCCCTTGGCGATTGAAATCGCCCCTACAAGGTTCGTGCCGGGGATTGGCCTCGAGCAACCGCGCAGCTTTCCTGTAGGGGCGAATTCATTCGCCAAGCAGGCCGAAGGGCTGCCCACCAGACTCTCAGGGGATGCTGCGCATCCCTTGGCGATTGAAATCGCCCCTACAAGGTTCGTGCCTGGGATTGGCCTCGAGCAACCGCGCAGCTTTCCTGTAGGGGCGAATTCATTCGCCAAGCAGGCCGAAGGTCTGCCCATCAATCATCCAGGGGGCTGCGCCGCAGCCCTTGGCGAATGAATTCGCCCCCACAATATTCCCCGACCGCCTTACCACCCCGCATCATCAACGAATCCATAACCCGGCCCTGATCAATCACTTCCAGTGATATTCATCTTCAGGGCATTCGATTCGTCTGGTCGAATCCCAGCTTGCAGACTCCGCCCATTCATAAAACCAATTGGCGGAGCTGTCCCATGGAAGCAACTCACAACAATCTCTGGCGTTACCCACTCACCCTCGCGGCAGCGGTGGTGCTGGTCGCCTGTGGCAAGGCACCGGACGCCGCACTGTCGCACGCCGCGCCCAAGGTCAGCGTCGCCGAGGTGATCGAACAGCCGCTCAATGAATGGGACGAGTTCACCGGTCGCCTGGAGGCCCCGGAATCCGTCGAGATCCGTCCGCGCGTTTCCGGTTACATCGACCGCGTGGCCTTCGATGAAGGCAGCCTGGTGAAGAAAGGCGACCTGCTGTTCCAGATCGACCCGCGCCCCTTCGAGGCGGAGGTCAAGCGCCTGGAAGCCCAGCTGCAACAGGCCCGCGCCAACCAGAATCGTGCCGCCAACGAAGCCCGTCGCGGCGAGCGTCTGCGCCAGACCAACGCCATTTCCGCCGAATTGGCCGACGCCCGCACCACTGCCGCTGTCGAAGCTCAGGCTGCAGTCGCCGCCACTCAGGCCGAGCTCGACAACGCCAAGCTCAACCTCAGCTTCACCCGCGTGACCGCGCCCATCGATGGCCGCGTCAGCCGTGCCGAAATCACCGAAGGCAACCTGGTCAACGCCAGCCAGTCACTGCTGACCTCCGTGGTTTCCACTGACAAGGTCTATGCCTACTTCGACGCCGACGAGCGCGCCTTCCTCAAGTACGTGGAACTGGCCCGCAAGACCGGCTCCGACACCCGCGCCGCCAGCCCCGTCTACATGGGCCTGTCCAGCGAAACCGGCAACCCGCACCTGGGCCAGCTGGACTTCCTCGACAACCAGGTCAACCCGCGCACCGGCACCATCCGTGGCCGCGCCGTGTTCGACAACAAGGATGGCCGCTTCACCCCCGGCCTCTACGCGCGCATCAAGCTGGTCGGCAGCGAGACCTACCCGGCCGCGCTGGTCAAGGACGAAGCCATCGGCACCGACCTCGGCAAGAAGTTCGTCCTGGTACTGGGTGACGACAACAAGGTGAATTACCGCTCCATCGAGCTGGGGCCGAAGCTGGAAGGCCTGCGCATCGTCCGCAACGGCCTGGCCAAGGGCGAGAAGATCGTCGTCAACGGCCTGCAGCGCGCCATGCCGGGTGCCCCGGTGGAACCGGAAGCCGTACCCATGGCAGACGAGGCCACCCTCGACCAGTTGGCACGCCTGCGCCAGTCCGTGGAAGAGCGCAACGCACCGCGCGTTGCCGAGCAGAACGCCAAACCTTCCGTCGGTCCGCGCGGCTGAGGTAGCACGCCATGAATTTTTCCCAGTTCTTCATCCTGCGGCCGATCTTCGCCGCCGTGCTGTCGCTGCTGATCCTGATCGGCGGCGCCATCTCGCTGTTCCAGCTGCCCATCAGCGAGTACCCGGAAGTGGTTCCGCCGACGGTAGTGGTACGCGCCACCTTCCCCGGCGCCAACCCCAAGGTGATCGGCGAAACCGTCGCCTCCCCCCTGGAACAGGCCATCGTCGGCGTGGAAGGCATGCTCTACATGTCCTCCCAGGCTACGGCGGACGGCAAGCTGACCCTGACCATCACCTTCGCCCTGGGTACCGACCTGGACAACGCCCAGGTGCAGGTGCAGAACCGCGTGACCCGCACCGAGCCCAAGCTGCCGGAGGAAGTCACCCGGATCGGCATCACGGTTGACAAGGCCTCGCCCGACCTGACCATGGTCGTGCACCTGACCTCGCCCGATAACCGCTACGACATGCTCTACCTGTCCAACTACGCCGCGCTCAACGTCAAGGACGAGCTGGCGCGCCTGGACGGCGTCGGCGACGTGCAGCTGTTCGGCATGGGCGACTACTCCTTGCGTGTGTGGCTGGACCCGAACAAAGTGGCCTCGCGCAACCTCACTGCCACCGACGTAGTCAGCGCCATCCGCGAGCAGAACCGCCAAGTCGCCGCCGGTGCCCTCGGGGCGCCGCCGTCCAACGCCGGCAACAGCTTCCAGCTCTCGATCAACACCCAGGGCCGCCTGGTCACCGAGGAAGAGTTCGAGAACATCATCATCCGTGCAGGTGAAGACGGCGAGATCACTCGCCTGAAGGACATCGCGCGTGTCGAGCTGGGCTCCAGCCAGTACGCCCTGCGCTCGCTGCTGAACAACCAGCCGGCCGTGGCCATCCCGGTGTTCCAGCGCCCCGGTTCCAACGCCATTGAGATCTCCGATGCCGTCCGGGAGCGCATGGCCGAGCTGAAGCAGAACTTCCCTCAGGGCATGGACTACGAAATCGTCTATGACCCGACCATCTTCGTGCGCGGTTCCATCGAGGCGGTGGTCCACACCCTGCTCGAAGCCATCGTGCTGGTGGTGCTGGTGGTGATCCTGTTCCTGCAGACCTGGCGCGCCTCGATCATCCCGCTGGCCGCCGTGCCGGTGTCGCTGATCGGTACCTTCGCGGTGATGCACCTGTTCGGCTTCTCGTTGAACGCCCTGTCGCTGTTCGGCCTGGTGTTGGCCATCGGCATCGTGGTGGACGACGCCATCGTGGTGGTGGAGAACGTCGAGCGAAACATCGGCCTCGGCAAATCGCCCATCGATGCCACCCGCCAGGCCATGAAGGAAGTGACCGGCCCCATCATCGCCACCGCCCTCGTGCTGTGCGCCGTGTTCGTACCCACCGCCTTCATCTCCGGCCTCACCGGGCAGTTCTACCAGCAGTTCGCGCTGACCATCGCCATTTCTACGGTGATCTCGGCCTTCAACTCGCTGACCCTGTCGCCGGCCCTGGCTGCCGTGCTGCTGAAGGATCACCACGCACCGAAAGACCGCTTCTCCCGCGTGCTCGACAAGCTGTTCGGCGGCTGGCTGTTCGGCCCGTTCAACCGCATGTTCGAACGTGCAGGTGGTGGTTATGTCGGCACTGTGCGCCGTGTGCTGCGCGGCAGCAGCATCGCCCTGGTGGTGTACGGCGGCCTGTTGGTGCTCGGCTACCTGGGCTTCTCCAGCACCCCGACCGGTTTCGTACCGCAACAGGACAAGCAGTACCTGGTGGCCTTCGCGCAACTGCCGGATGCCGCCACCCTGGACCGTACCGAGGCCGTGATCAAGCGCATGTCGGAGATCGCCGCCAAGCATCCGGGCGTGGAAAACACCGTGGCCTTCCCCGGCCTGTCCATCAACGGTTTCACCAACAGCCCGAACAGCGGCATCGTGTTCACCCCGCTCAAGCCCTTCGATGAGCGCAAGGACCCGTCCATGTCCGCTGGCGCCATTGCGGCCGAGCTGAACAAGCAGTTCGCCGACATCCAGGACGCCTACATCGCGATCTTCCCGCCGCCCCCGGTACAGGGTCTCGGCACCATCGGCGGCTTCCGCCTGCAGGTCGAGGACCGTGGCAACCTGGGCTACGAGGAGTTGTACAAGCAGACCCAGAACATCATCGCCAAGGCGCGCCAGCTGCCGGAGCTGAACCCCATGTCGGTGTTCACCAGCTACCAGGTCAACGTGCCCCAGGTGGATGCCGCCATCGACCGCGAGAAGGCCAAGACCCACGGCGTGGCCATCAGCGACATCTTCGACACCATGCAGGTTTACCTGGGTTCGCTGTACGCCAACGACTTCAACCGCTTCGGCCGCACCTACCAGGTCAACGTCCAGGCAGAGCAGCAATTCCGGCTGGAACCCGAGCAGATCGGCCAGCTGAAGGTGCGCAACAACCGTGGTGAGATGATCCCGCTGTCCACCTTCGTCAAGGTGGAGAACAGCGCAGGTCCCGACCGCGTGATGCACTACAACGGCTTCATCACTGCCGAGATCAACGGTGCTGCGGCCCCTGGCTACAGCTCCGGGCAGGCCGAAGCGGCAATCGCCAAGCTGCTGGACGAAGAACTGCCCAACGGCATGACCTACGAGTGGACGGACCTGACCTTCCAGCAGATCCTCGCGGGCAATACCGCAGTGTTCATCTTCCCGCTCTGCGTGCTGCTGGCCTTCCTGGTGCTGGCCGCCCAGTACGAAAGCTGGAGCCTGCCGCTGGCGGTGATCCTGATCGTGCCGACCGTGCTGTTCTCCGCCATCACCGGGGTGATCCTGGCCGGCAGCGACAACAACATCTTCACCCAGATCGGCCTGATCGTACTGGTGGGCCTGGCGTGCAAGAACGCCATCCTCATCGTCGAGTTCGCCAAGGAGAAACAGGAAGAAGGCCTGGACCGCGTCGCCGCCGTACTGGAAGCCTGCCGCCTGCGTCTGCGCCCGATCCTGATGACCTCCATCGCCTTCATCATGGGTGTGGTGCCTCTGGTGATCTCCTCCGGCGCCGGCGCGGAAATGCGCCATGCCATGGGCGTTGCAGTGTTCAGCGGGATGATCGGCGTGACCTTCTTCGGCCTGCTGCTGACCCCGGTGTTCTATGTCCTGATCCGCGGCTTCGTCGAGAAAGGCGAAGCCCGCAAGGCCGCCCGCGCCGAGAAACTGAAGGAAGCCCACGCATGATGTACAAGGCTTTTGCCCCTGCCCTGCTGGCCCTGGCGCTCTCCGCCTGTGCCGTAGGCCCGGACTACACGGCCCCGGAAAGCGAGCCCGCGCGGCTCGCCTCCTCGGAGGCTGTGAAGGTCGATCGCACCCGCTTCGAAAGCCTCTGGTGGCAGCAGTTCGACGACCCGACGCTGAACCAGCTGGTGCAGCAGTCGCTCCAGGAAAACCGCGAGCTGCGCGTGGCCTTCGCCCGCCTCAAGGCTGCCCGCGCCATCCGCGATGACGTTGGCAACGACCAGTTCCCGGTGGTCACCGCTGGCGCCAGCGCCGAAATCGGCAAGGGCCAGCAACCGGGCGTGACCGAAGAGCGGGTCAATGCCGAGCGTTACGACCTGGGTCTGAACATGGCCTGGGAACTGGACCTTTTCGGTCGCATCCAGCGGCAGATCGAGGCCAGCGAAGCCGAGACCGACGCCGCCCAGGCCGACCTGCAACAACTGCAGGTGAGCCTGATCGCCGAGCTGGTGGACGCCTACGGCAACCTGCGCGGCGCCCAGCTGCGCGAACGCATCGCCCGCGAGAACCTGGAGAACCAGAAGGAATCCCGTGGCCTGACCGAGCAACTGCGTGATGCCGGCGTCGGCAGCGAACTGGATGTGCTGCGTGCCGATGGTCGCCTGGCGGCCACCGAAGCCAGCGTGCCGCAGTTGCAGGCCGAGGAAGCGCGCGCCCGCAACCGCATCGCCACGCTGCTCGGCCAGCGTCCGGAACAGCTGTCCGTGGACCTGTCGCCCAAGCCCCTTCCGGTGATCGCCAAGGAATTGCCTATCGGCGATCCGGCCGAACTGCTACGCCGCCGCCCGGACGTGCGCTCGGCGGAACGCCAACTGGCCGCCGCCACCGCCGGCGTGGGCGTGGCCACCGCCGACCTGTTCCCACGTGTGAGCCTTTCCGGCTTCCTTGGCTTCACCGCCGGACGCGGTTCGCAGATCGGCTCGTCCGCCGCCCGCGCCTGGGCCGTGGCACCGACCATTTCCTGGGCGGCCTTCGACCTCGGCAGCATCCGGGCCCGGATCCGCGCCTCCGAAGCCGACGCCGAGGGCGCGCTGGCCAGTTATGAGCAACAAGTGCTGCTGGCCCTGGAAGAGTCGGAGAACGCGTTCAGCGATTACGGCAAGCGTCAGGAGCGGCTGGTGTCCCTGGTTCGCCAGTCGGAAGCCACCCGCGCCGCCGCCGAACAGGCTGCAACCCGCTATCGCGAAGGCACCGTGGACTTCCTCGTGCTGCTGGACGCCGAACGCGAGCGGCTGGCCGCCGAAGACGCCCAGGCTCTGGCGGAAGTCGAGGTCTATCGCGGCATCGTCGCCATTTACAAGGCCCTCGGCGGCGGCTGGCAGCCCCAGGCGTAAACCCTTCCTCCCTTGTCCGGCCTGCCCGACCGGCAATTTCACCCGCGGGTCTGAGCTCCTCGCCGCGGGCTTTTTATTCCTGCTCTGTGTGGCTGTCCACCGGAGCCCGCTGACTGTGCCAAGGCGGCGGCAACGAATTCGGAGTCTGGCTCTGGATATTCAACCCCTAGATCTCGACAGGAGACTATCCATGAAAACCCTTATCACCACTGCCACCCTGCTTGCCGTAGCTCTTTGCGCCGGTTCCGCAATGGCTTCTGGCGGCGGCGACCGCGTTATCAAGCGCTACGAGACCCGCCTGGCCCAGGTCGAGCAGCAGAAACGCAAAGCCCAGGAAGAAGTCGCGCAGCAGAAAGAGCTCGCCGAAAAAGCGAAACGTGGCTAAGCCACAGGGATGGGGCGGGATTACCTGCCCCATCCCACTGCCTCTGGCATCAAGCTGAGGGCTGCCCCTGACGCGCTTGCCTCTGCGACAATCGCCGGCTAGCGTCATGCCGACCGCCGACGAAGCCCACCCATGCCCACCGACGCCCAGATCATCGCCGCCATAGACACCGCCTTCGGCGATTGCCGGCGCCCGGAGCACTTCACCCATTTCCAGCACTGCTGCGAATGCGCAGAACACGACGCCCTGCTCTGCAGTCGTGACCGCGAAACACTGCAACACGCGGATGTCGGGAATGCCGGCTGGGACCCCATCTGTTTCTGCTCGCCCGAAGGCATCGCCTACTACTTTCCGGCCCTGGCGCGCTTCGCGTTGGCCGAGCCTGTACCGGAAATGGACTGGTATGGCTGGCAGATGGTTTTCCATCTCGACTACAGCGGCGCGGAAAACGCTTTCTTCCAGCATTGCTCACCGGTTCAGCGCCGGGCCGTGGCCAGCTTGCTCGCGCATCTGCTCGATACCCGTACCACGCTGCTGGAGATGGACGCCGATGCCGCTCTTCGCGCCTACGGCGTCTGGTCCCGCTGACTGAGCGTCAGATCACTGGGGTACGACGGTTCGGCGAACGACCGTCTGTTTGCGCCGCGCCACCAACGTCTTGGCCGCCGTCATGTGAACCGGCCCGCCCTGGTAGGTGGGCAACTCGCGGGAAACCCAGTCGATACCCCGGTCGTGCCAGTGCACCTCACCCGCCTCCAGTTTCATGTCCCGCTGCAATTCCCGGATTACCTGGCGTACACGCGCATCGCTATAGAAAGCCTCGTTATCGATGGCCTTGCTGAACGACTCGCCGTCTTCTCCGGTCAACGTGAGCAACAGTGAACCGTCGGGTCGCGGTTTCACCGTCACCTGGTGTTGCGGGAAGGCGTCGTAGAAGGCAATGAATGGCAGCTTCATGCGGAACACTCCTCTGGGGCCGTCGTTTTCGGACCCTCTTCCCTGCAGTCGCCATGCCTGTTCGCTACTTTCGAAACTTCCTTGCGAATCAGGCATATGGAACGAACACGAAGCGCTATTGGCGGGTGACTTGCACGATCCCCTTTGCAACGACCGTGCAAGTTGCACGCCCTCAACGCCTCCCAAAACGCCCACGTTCGTGGCTTGACCGGCGCGCCTGATCCTGCGAAAAGGCTGCGCACACATGGCCGGAACCGGTCGACGAATCGAGGAGCACATCCAATGAGTGACGAACTGCAGATAACCGATATCCAGCTGGGTGACGGCAAGGAAGTGGTCAAGGGCGCCCTGATCACCACCCAATACCGCGGCACCCTGGAAGACGGCACGGAGTTCGATTCCTCCTACAGCCGTGGCAAGCCCTTCCAGTGCGTGATCGGCACCGGCCGCGTGATCAAGGGCTGGGACATCGGTCTTATGGGCATGAAGGTCGGCGGCAAACGCCAGCTCTTCGTCCCGGCTCACCTCGCTTATGGCGAGCGCCAGGTCGGCGCGCATATCAAGCCGAACTCCAACCTGTGCTTTGAAATCGAGCTGCTGGAAGTCCTGACCCGCGACGATTGAGCACACGCCGAACCCGTAGGAGCGAGCTTGCTCGCGAACAGTCCGAGCGCGATCTTTCGGACAAGGCGGCCAGCCACAGGCTTGTGGCCTGGACCGCCGCCGGAACCGCAGGGCATGGGAGATGAATCGCCCGGTAATCGTGTCACCGGAGGGCGGCAGGATATCGGGCGAATCTGTCAGCAGGCTGTCAGCTGGACTGGGGCATCTCGCCACGGGCCAGGCGCTTGTTGATGTCATCGATCACCGCCGGCAGCTCGGCGATGGTGTCGATCAGGTAGTGCGGGCGGGAGCCTTCGAACATCTGGCCGATGCGTGCACGTTCCTGGTCCAGCTTGTCTTTCGGCAGCGCCTTGAACTGTTCGTACGTCAGGCCGAGGGCGTTGCCCGAGCAGGTCAAGGCCACGGTCCACATCCCCGCGCTGCGGCCTTCGAGGATGCCCGGCCAGGTGTCGTCCACCTTCACGCAGGCGGCCACGTCGTCGATGCCGAGGGCGATTACGTTAGCCAGCGACTGCGCCGGGTGCGGGCGGCCGTTGGGCACTTCGTCGGTGGCCACCACGTGGTCCGGCGTGTAGCCGTTCTCGCGGGCCAGTTCCACCACCTTGGCCATCACCACGGCCGGGTAGCCGGAGCAGGTGCCGATCTTCAGGCCCTTGCCGCGCAGGGTGGCGATGGCGCCGAGGGCACCGGGGATCAGCGCCGAGTGCAGGCCGATCTTCTCGATCTGCAGCGGCATGAAGCGCTCGTAGATGGCGGTGACGTCATCGTCCGTCGGCAGGCGGCCGAAGGCGGCGCGGTAGCGTTCGGCGATGGCCGGGATGTCGCAGAGCGTGCGGATGTGGTCCCACTTGCCCATGCCCATCGGGCCGCGCGCTTCTTCCAGGGAGACGGCGACGCCGAACTCACCGAAGGCCTCGACGAAGATCTGGGTCGGCGCAAAGGAACCGAAGTCGACGACGGTACCGGCCCAGTCGAGGATGACGGCTTGCAGTTGGGTGGGTTGCTTGTAGTCCATGGTGGATCTCCAGTTTCAGGGATGAGAGGGGCTGCTCCGCGCCGGTGGGCGGGAGTCATGACGTTGCTGATCGGAAGCGGGTGGAATCAGGGAGGAGAGGCGTCGGGCTGCGCGTTGGCGTCGAACAGCTCGCTGATCATCGGCCGGTTGCGGCGGATGCCCAGGCAGCACAGGTAGTAGTCGATGTGGAACGGGTGGTCGACGAAGGTGATCGGCCGAGTTCCGGGCGTCTGCGCGTACTCCACCGCCGACACGAAGCCGATCCCTATGCCCTGGGCAATGGCGTGGACGATGGCTTCGCGGCTGTTGAGCTGCATCGCGCAATCGAGTTCGATACCGCGCCGGTGGCATTCCTCCTCCACCAGTTGGCGAGTCCGCGAGGCGCGTTCGCGCAGTACCAGTCGCTGGCCGCTGATTTCCTCGACGCGCACCTGCTCCTGGCTGGCCCAGGGGTGATCGTCGCGAACCACGGCGATGATCGGGTAGCTGCGATAGAGCTGGGTGTTGAGGCGCTGGTCGAACTCCGACAGGGCGAGGATGGCGACGTCGATATCGAAGTTATAGAGACGCTCCAGGGTCTCGCCTTCTGTATTGAAGGACGTCTCCAGCTCGATGTCCGGATATCGCTGCATCAGTTGGTAGGTCAGGCTCATGGCGATTGGCGGCGATACCGCGCCGAGGCGCAACATGCCGGCCTTGCGTTGCTTGAAGCTCTGCAGCAGTTGCACCGCTTCGCTCTCCTGGCCGAACAGGCCCTGGGTGATGGCGTAGAGCTCACGGCCAGCCGCACTCAGCTCGATGAAGCGCCCACGCCGATGGAAGAGTTCCACGGAGAACTGCTTCTCCAGCGAGCTGACCTGCTCGCTCACCGTGGGCTGGCCGACGCACAGGTACTCCGCCGCAAGCGTGAAGCTGCCCGTCCGGGCTACGGCGTGAAAGGAACGGAGCCACTTGTGGTACTGGTACATGAAGAGTTCCGGGCGTCGGCCAATGGGTGGAAGTGAAGGTCAGCGCCGCACGAACAGTGCGACCAGGGCACTGCTGAGGCAGGCGGCGGTGACCACGATGAAGATAAGCGAAGTGTTCCCGCTGATGTCCAACAGACGCCCGATGAGCGGCTCGGCCAGGCCTGCGAACAGGTAGGACGAGAAGTTCATCACGCCGGTCGCGGTACCCGCCCGCTTGGCGCCCACCAGGTCCGGGCACAGCGCCCAGAAGCTCGATGCCGGGCCGTAGACGAAGAAGCCGCAGAGGAACAGCGCCACCAGGCCGATGGTGCTGTGGGCCGGCAGGCTCCACATCCACAGGCTGGTGGCGGCGCCCAGCACCATGTAGAGCATGATCGCCAGGTAGCGTTTGGAGCCGAACAGCTTGTCCGAGACCCAACCGTTGCTCAGCGCGCCCACCGCCATGCCCACCGGCAGCGCCACGGTGATCCACTTCGGATCGATCCAGCCGTCGCCGCCGCTCTTCCAGTCGGCACCGAGGAAGTGCACCGGCACCCAGACGATCAGGCCGTAGCGCGCGGCGTTCTGGAAGCCCAGGGAAACGGCGGCGATGATCAGCTTGGCGTTCTTCAGCACCGCCTTGTAACGCTGCGCGGAGGTTTCCACCTCGCCCTGCGCCGCTTCCTGATCCTTGTCGTCGGCGTTGGCTACACCCGTGTCGGCCAGCGGCTCGAAACCCAGATCCTGCGGGCGCTCACGGGCGATCAGGAAGAACAGGATGCCACCGGCCAGCATCAGCAGCACCGGCAGGCGGAAGATCCAGCGCCACTCCAGATGCAGCACTTCGATCACCACGATGGACGTGACATAGGACAGGATCGAGGCGCAGCCGGCAGCGAACACATAGAAGCCGTAGACCTTGCCGCGCTCCGACACGCCCCACCAGTTCGACAGCAGCCGGCTGCCAGGCGCCCAGCCCAGGGCCTGGAAGTAGCCGTTGATGCCCCAGGGCAGGATCAGGCTGATGAAGCCGCTGGCGAAGCTGGTGATCCAGTTGGCGCCACAGGACAGCACCGCTCCCAGACTCATGATGCGGCGACCACCGAACTTGTCGGCGAGGTTGCCATTGATGGCCTGGCCGATGGCGTAAGTCCAGAGCATGGCGGTGGAGACCCAGCCAAGGGTTTCCTTGCTCAGGCCGAACTCGGCCTGCATGCCGGGAATGGCGAAACCGAAGGTCTGCCGGCCGGTGTAGAAGAACAGGTAGCAGAACATCGCGGCCAGCAACATGCGCCACTGGGCCACACGGAACGAAGGTGAATGGGACATCGTCAAGCCAGACAGGGTATCTGCGCGATTCATGGTGTTTTCCTTTTGTACGGTCCTCCGGTCAAGCCGGGGGCGGCACTCTTTTTCGGTGCAACAGGAAAGGGGCGGCCGAAGCCGCGCTCGGATCGGGGGAAGCAGATCCCTAGGCGGCTTGGGAACCGATGAAGTTCTTGCCTCGCGCGCCCTGCATGGCGAACTCGATGATCGCCTCGGCTTCACGGGCCGTCACGCCGTAATCGCCGAACTCGGTCTTCACATCGAGGCTGTGGAGAAACTCCCGCAGGCGCGCCTGGGCCTTGCGCAAGTCAGCGCCGAAGACCCGTTGCAGGGTGCGGTCGCGGGCTTCGTCGCACCCCCAGGCCAGGCCCAGCACCAGCGGCAGGGTGAAGGAGCAGGCAATGCCATGGGGCAGCCCGTAGCGCAGGGTCATTTCGTAGGAAATGGAGTGGGCCAACGCGGTCTTGGTGTTGGAGAACGCCATCCCGGCCTTGAGCGCCGCCAGCGCCATGCGCGACCGCAGCTCGCGGTTACCGAGGTCACGGCGCAACAGCGGAAGGCAGTCGAGGATGTCCTCGATGGCGGAGACGGCGAAGGTGTCCGAAAGCGGGTTGGCGTTCACGTTCCAGATTGCTTCGAGGGCGTGGGACAGCGCGTCCAGGCCGGTGGAGACGGTGACACCCGCCGGGACCGTCAGCATCAGCTCCGGATCGACGATGGCGACCTTCGGCCACGTGCAATCCAGGTGCAGTGAATATTTCTTCTGATTGCCCGCATCCCAGATGGTCGCCCAGGGTGTCACTTCGCTCCCGGTGCCGGCGGTGGTGGGCGCGGCGATCAACGATTTGGCGCGGGCCGGCACGAAGGCCTGACCGGTGGACAGCAGTCCCAGCAACTCGTCGAAACTGCCGGACTCGGTGCCGACGATCAGCGCCTTGGCGGTGTCGATAGCGCTGCCGCCACCGACGGCGATGACTGTCTGGCAGTCAGCCGCTTCGTGCCAGAAGCGTTCGTAGGTGTGGCGCAGCTGTGCGACGTCCGGGTTGGGCTGGACGTCCTCCACCACATGCACCAGGCGCTCACCCAGCAGCAGTTGGAGACGGTCCAGCAAACCCAGGGCGCGTGCCTCGGGGAAGATCACCAGGGCGACTTTCTGGTTCTCGGTAAGGGACACGAGATCACGGAGGCTGCCGCAGCCGAAACGCGTATCGACCGGATTATGGAAACGGGCAGTCATGGTGGCTCCTTTCTTGTTGTTGTCGGAAGGTGGGTGCATGGTCAGCCCTCCCCGACAACGGCTCAAATCGATTAATTGCAGGCGTGCATCGGCCGGACCGATACGAGCGCGCAGGCCTTGGCCAACCGCGCCGGCGTCATGCCGGGCGGCTGGTGGTCAAAGTCAGATCAGTGGGAGGCGCCGCGCTGGATGGCGTTGCGCAGGCGGCTGGATGCCGTGTCGGCGAGGATCACCATCAGGATGATCACGATGATGCAGGTCGCGGTTTCCGGGTACTTGAACAGCTTGAGGCTGCTGACCAGCTCGAAGCCGAGACCGCCGGCCCCGACCATGCCGAGCACCGTGGCCGAACGCAGGTTGACCTCGAAGCGGTAGAGCACCACAGCGATCCACACGGTGATCACTTGCGGCAACACCCCGAAGACGATCACCTGCAATGGCCTTGCGCCGGTGGCCTGGAGTGCCTCGATGGGCCCCTGGTCGATCTCTTCGATGCTCTCGGCGAAGAACTTGCCGAGCATGCCCAGCCCGTGCAGCGCGAGCGCCAGTACGCCGGGGAATGGCCCCAGGCCGACCGCAGAAACGAACACCAGGGCGAGGATCAGTTCGTTGATGCTGCGGGTCAGGTTGAGAAATTGCCGGGTGGCGCCGTAAAGCAGGCGATTTCGCGTGAGGTTGCGCGCCGCCAGGAACGACAGCGGGATGGCCAGCAGCACACCGAGCAGGGTGCCCCAGATGGCGATCTGCACGGTTTCCAACGCGGGGGCGATCAGCCTCGGGAGGATGCTGAAATCCGGCGGCATGGTGCGCCCGAGGAAGTCGCCGATCTGTGGCAGCCCGGCGGCCAGCTCACCCAGGCTGAGCTGCGCGCCGGTGGCGCTCCAGTGCAGCACCAGGATCACCGCCAGCAACAAGGCGCCGGTGCCGAGCCAGCTACGGCCGCCCTGCGGCAGGTCCACGGTCCAGCTGTAGTTGCTTCGTTGCATGGTCAACCCTCCAGCCCGGCGGCATAGCGCAGTTGCGCCTGCCCGGAACCGTGCAGCGCCTCGGGTTCCGGCGCCTGGCCGGGATAGATGCGTTGCAGGTCGGCTTCCGTCAGGCTCGCGCCGTCGCCATCGAATACCAGCCGGCCATGGGCCAGGCCGACGATGCGGTCACCGAACTCGCGGGCGTAATCCACCTGGTGCAGGTTGCAGACCACGGTGATGCCCAACTCGCGGCTGGCATCGCGCAGGTACTGCAGCACCAGGCGCGCGGTCTCGGGGTCGAGGCTGGCCACCGGCTCGTCGGCGAGGATTACCCTGGGCCGCTGGGCCAGCGCACGAGCGATCCCCACCCGCTGCTTCTGCCCGCCGGACAGCGCGTCGGTGCGCTCACGGGCCTTGTGCGCCAGCTCGACCCTTTGGAGGCAGTCCATCGCCAGCGCCAGGTCCTCGCGGCGGAACAGCTGCAGCACGGACGCCAGCGTAGACACCGAGCCGAGTCGCCCGGTCAGCACGTTCTTCAGCACCGACAGCCTCGGTACCACGTTGTGATGCTGGAAGATCATCGCCACCTGGCGACGCAGGTCGCGGCTGTCACGACAGCCGATGGCATCAATGCCGGCCACCTCCAGGCAGCCGGAGTCCGCCTGCACCAGGCGATTCATACAGCGCAGCAACGTCGACTTGCCGGCGCCGGACTGGCCCAGGATCACCACGAACTCCCCTGCCGCGATATCCAGGTCGATGCCGCGCAGCACGGCAGTGCTGCCGTACTGCTTGGTCAGTTGGCGAACCCGGATCATTTCATGCTCCGCAGATCGAGATCGAGGACCTTGGCGGTTTCGCGGACCACGTCATACGCCGCGTCGTTGGTGGGCTGGAAGCCATCGAGCTGGCCCTGGTCGCCCCACGGCAGGTCCTTGATCGAGGCCAGCGCCGCAGCGATTTTCTGCTTCAGCGCCGGGTCCATGTCCTTGCGCCAGACCATCGGCGACTCGGGGATCGGGCGGGACGTCCAGACCACCTGGAAATCGTCCTGCTTCACCAGGCCCTTGGCGACTGCGCCGGCGAGGATGCGGTCGGCCACGGCGGCGGCATCGACCTTGTTGTTTTCCACGGCGAGGATGCTGGCGTCGTGGGAGCCGGAGAAGATCACCCGCGAGAACAGCTTGTCCGGTTCAAAGCCGGCCTGCTCCAGTCCCGCCTTGGGGAACAGATGGCCGGACGCCGAACTGGGATCGACGAAGGCGAAGGTGTGCCCCTTGAGGTCGGCGAGGTTGCGGATGCCGCTGTCCTTGCGCGCCAGGATCAGGCTCTTGTAGGCGCTCTGTCCGGTCTTCTTGGTGACCGCCACGGAGAAGGCTTCGACATCCGCCACTGTAGTGGCGAGCACGTAGGAGAACGGGCCGAGGTAAGCCACGTCCAGCTTGCCGGCGCGCAGGGCCTCGATTATGCCGTTGTAGTCGGTGGCGACGAAGGGCTCGACCGGCATGCCGAGCTGGCTTTCGAGCCTGTCCAGCACCTGTTTGCTGGACTCGATCATGGCCTGGGAATCTTCCGAAGGAATCAGGCCGATGGTCAGCTTGTCGGCGGCCTGGGCGGCGCTGGCGGCGACCAGCGGGAGCAGGACGATACCCGCGACGCGGAGGAACTTGGCGAGGTTTTTCATGGCATTCCCAGCGGTTGTGGTTGGAATGGGCACAGGCTAGGAAGGTCACGTGACAGTCATACGATCAATTCAATATGGGTTTCGACAGGAAACTATTGAAGGAACCTATGGATGTCGTCCGCCAAATTGCGCGCTTTCCTGGCTGTCGCCAGGCACGGCAGCTTCAGCGCCGGGGCCCGCGCGCTGGGGCTCAGCCAGCCCACCTTGACTACCCAGGTGCAGAGCCTTGAGCGCCAGCACAACGTCGAGCTTTTCCACCGCCGGGGCCGGCGCATCGAGCTCTCCGAGGTCGGCCAGCAGTTGCTGCCTATCGCCCAGCGCATCGCCGCGCTGGAGCTGGAAGCGCATAACCTGCTGCGGGATTCCGGGCGCCTGGACAGCGGCCAGCTCAAGCTGGGCGCGGTCGGCCCTTTCCATGTAATCGAGATGGTCGATCACTACCGCCAGCGCCATCCGCGTATCGAGGTGTCGATCCGAATCGGCAACTCGGCCGAGGTGCTGGCCGACCTGGAACAGTACGTCACCGACATCGCCGTGCTCGCTGGCCTGCATGAGGACCCGGGTCTGTGCGCTGTGCGCTACGCTCGCCACGCCATCATCCTGTTCGCCCGGCACGACCATCCCCTCGCCCGCCGCGACAGCATTGCGTTGGCGGAACTCGAGGACCAGCCACTGTTGCAGCGGGAAGCCGGTTCCACCACCCGTGCGGCCCTGGAACTGGCCCTTGCCCAAGCTGGCGTGACACCGCGCATCGTCATGGAAATCGGCAGCCGCGAGGCCCTGCGTGAAGCGGTAGTGCGCGGCATCGGCCTGGGTGCGGTGTCCGAAGCGGAGTTCATTCCCGACCCGAGGATCAAGCCGATCCGCATCCAGGGCGACCCGGTGCACACCGAAACCTACCTTTACTGCCTGGCGGAACGGCGCAACAGCCTGCTGATCTCGTCGTTCTTCGAGGCGGCACAGCTGGGCGATATCCGCTAGCGTGTTGCTGAGTCGATGTCGATCTCGCCCTGGGCCAATCGACCCGTCAGCGTATATCTCGCATCCAGGAGTCGCCCATGTCCCTGCAATTGTTCGCACACCCTTTCTCGTCGTACTGCCAGAAGGTCCTGATCGCGCTCTACGAGAACAGCGTCCCGTTCCAGATGCGCCTGCTATCACCCGACGATCCGGCCAACGGCGAGGAGTTCCAGCGGCTCTGGCCCTTGCAACGGTTTCCTCTGCTGTTGGACGGGCAGCGGGCAGTGATGGAGTCGAGCATCATCATCGAGTACCTGCAGCAGCATCATGCCGGACCGGTGAAGCTGATCCCCGAGCAGCCGGATGCCGCCTTGGAGGTGCGAATGCTGGATCGCTTCTTCGACCTGTACGTGATGACGCCCATGCAGAAGCCGGTGCTCGACAGCCTGCGCGCGGAGAACCAGCGCGATGCCTGCGGCGTGGCGGACGCGAAGGCCCTGCTGGACCGCAGCTACGCCTGGCTCGAAGGGAAGCTCGCGGGGCGCACCTGGGCTTGCGGAGAAGCCTTCAGCCTGGCGGACTGCGCAGCGGCGCCCTCGCTGTTCTACGCCGACTGGGTGCACCCGATCGACGCGGCCTTCGTCACGCTGCGCAGCTATCGACAACGACTCCTGGCGCATCCGTCCATCGCCCGCGCCGTGGATGAAGCGCGCCCGTATCGGTCGCTGTTCCCGCTGGGTGCGCCGGATCGCGATTGATCCTCGAGGCTGAGGCGCGGCAACGAATCAAGTGCTTCGCGAGCAGAGCTCGCTCCTACCCGTTTAACGGTCTTTCGCGACCTGGGCGCAGGCGAGTAAGGTTGCCCATTCGCCTTTTATCGAACAGGGAGTCCCCCATGAGTGATCTGTCGGCTTTCCCCATCCACCGTAAATGGCCCGCAACGCTGCCGGACGTTCTTCAGCTCTATTCCTTGCCGACGCCCAATGGCGTCAAGGTCTCCATCATGCTGGAGGAGACCGGGCTCCCCTACGAGCCGCACCTGGTGAGCTTCGAGCGCAACGACCAGATGTCGCCGGAGTTCCTCTCCCTCAATCCGAACAACAAGATCCCCGCCATCATCGATCCCAACGGACCAGATGGCCGCCCGCTGCCGCTGTTCGAGTCCGGCGCCATCCTCATCTACCTGGCGGACAAGACCGGCCAACTGATCCCGCAGGACGCCGCCGGCCGCTACGAGTGCATCCAGTGGCTGATGTTCCAGATGGGTGGGATCGGCCCGATGTTCGGCCAGATCGGCTTCTTCAACAAATTCGCCGGCAAGGACTACGAAGACAAGCGTCCCCTCGACCGTTACGTGCAGGAATCGGCGCGCCTTCTGGCAGTGCTCGATCAGCGCCTGGAAGGCCGGGACTGGATCATGGGTGATCAGTTCACCATCGCTGACATCGCCACCTTCCCCTGGGTCCGCAACCTGGTCGGCTTCTACGAGGCGGGCGACCTGGTCGGGTTCGAGCGCTTCACCCATGTGAAGCGCGTGCTGGAAGCCTTCCTGGCGCGTCCGGCGGTCGAGCGTGGGTTGGGGATTCCGAAGCGGGATTAACGATGGGGTGGGGCGAACTCACCGCCCCACCTCAGTGAGGGTGGATGTCGCTTTTTACATCCACCATCGGCACCGCACGCACTGATCTTGCGCTCTTCTGTGGGGGCGATTTCAATCGCTAAGCAGACCGCAGGTCTGCCCTCCGAACACCCAGCAGCACCTGACCTCCCTCTCCCAGGCCTCTCACTCCCCCCGCAACGCTTTCGCCACCCGGAACTGCATCTCGTAAGCCGGCCCCTCCACGCTGTCGGCATCCTCGGCGTAGCGGCTGGCGAACCCCTCCACGCCCCACTCCCGATACTGCTGCGCATGCACCAGCTCGTGGGCCCAGAGCGCCACATCCTCCAGTGCACCTTCGCGGTCGCGGAAGAGGATCACGTCCACCAGGGTGACGGCCTTGATATCCGGGTCATGCAGCATTGCACTGGCCGCACCCAGCTCACTGCTGTCGCCGATCCGGTAACGCGCCAGATCCAGCAACGCGGCATCGAAGTAAGGCACCAGTTTTTCCCGGATAGCCGGCGGAATCGGCTCGACCCCGCCGGCCAGGGCATCGGCCCGGGCCTGCACCAGCCATTGCTGCAAGGCACCGGAGGCCACCCGGCTCACCTCGCCGGGGAGCGGGCCGAGCACGCCGCGTACGTCGGGCAGGCACACGCAGTCCGTCACGCAGACTTCGTACTGCCCCGGCGGGCAGGCCGACGCCGTCGCAGCGAGGCCGCAGGCGGCGAGCAATGCGAGGTTCAGGGCGGTCCTGGGCATGCGTCCTCCGAGACGGGGTCCATGGGGCTTTGACCACGGCCAGCGGCCAAGCGCACCGCGTCCGACGACTGACCCTGAACGCCAACCGACGGCGACCGCTCACAACAGTCATGGCCACCCGATTCGGAGGACACCGCCATGCACAGCGATCCCAAGCGTCCGGGCGAAGCGCCCGACCCGACTCCGCCCGCAGACACGCCGCGCAAGGTGCCGGACACCGATGTGGAGCCCGTTGAAGACACCGAGCAGGAACCCAACCCCGAGGGGCTGCTGAAGGAATGGAACGACCCGGCGGACGACCCGCTGATTTCCGGTTCCAAGGGGCGCAATCCACTCGGCGAAGGCGGCCCCTGAGAAGCGCTTCACCCAATTTCGCGGCCAGCTGAAGAGGGGCTCACCGGCCGACGCGACGGTCTGCTAACGTGATGCAGGCTCATTCGCGGAACGGTATTCATGCTCCCCTTCATTCAAAGCCACCCCCTGGTGTTCGGCGCCCTGCTGATCCTGATCGACCTCTCGGCCTGGCGTCTCATTCCCGTCGAACAGCAGCCCTGGAGGGTGGCATGCCGGCTGCTGCTGTTCGTGCTGTTCAGCACCGTGATCATCGATGCCGGCATGAGCCCGCTGCAGCCGCCGCCGTGGACCGATCCGACCCTCAATCTGGTAGCCACCACCATGGAAATCGGCTGGTGGCTGTTCGGCGCGCGCACCGCCACCGTGGTACTCGGCCTGCTGATGCCGCGCATCGGCCATGCCGGGCGGCTGCTCCAGGATGTGCTCGGCGCGTTGATCTTCCTGGTGGCGGTGGTCGCCGCCGCGGCCTATGTAATGCAGCTGCCGGTGAAAGGCCTGCTGGCGACCTCCGGCGTCATGGCGATCGTCATCGGCCTGGCCTTGCAGAGCACCTTGAGCGACGTGTTCTCCGGCATCGTCCTCAACACCACCAAGCCGTATCAACTGGATGACTGGATCTCCATCGACGGCACCGAAGGCAAGGTGGTGGAAATCGACTGGCGCGCCACCCACCTGCTGACGAACAAGGGCAGCACGGTGGTGGTTCCCAACTCGGTGGCGGCCAAGACCAAGGTGCACAACTTCAGCCGCCCTTATGAGCTGACCAGCGTGTCCATCACGCTCAAGGTGTCGACCCAGGTGCGTCCGCGCCATGTCTTGGAAGCCTTGGAAAGGGCCGTGCAGAGCGTGAGCGCGTTGCTGGTCCAGCCCAAGCCGAAGGTCGCCATCAAGGGATCTGACCTGGAGTCCATGGAATACGAGATCAGCGGCTTCATCCGCACCGGCGAAAACAAGACCGACGTGTGCAACCTGATGTACGACCTGGCACACCGCCACCTGGAAGCGGCCGGCATTTCCTTCTCCGGCGGGGACGCCCCGCAACCCTCCGTGCGGCCGCGACTGCTGCTGGACGAGGTGAAGATCTTCCGCGCGCTCAGCCATGGTGAAAAGGACGAACTCAGCGAGGCCATGGCGCCCCTCGCGTTCTCCGCCGGCCAGATGGTGATGGCGGTGGGCGAAGTGGCCGAAGGCCTGCTGATCGTCGGCACGGGCGTGGTCTCCGCTGCGGTGCCGGACAGCAGCGGAAACATGGTGGAGGCCGGGCGCATGGGGCCGGGGGAGATCATTGGCGAGGAAGGCATCGGCTGCGACGCGCCATCCCAGGCGCAGTTCACCGCCCTCACGCCTTGCGTGCTCTACCGCATCGACCGGGAGGCAATGAGCAAATTCCTCGAGACGCGCGTCGAAGTCCGCGCCGCCCTCATCCACCTGCGCACCTTCCGCGAGCAGGCCAGCCGCAATCTGCTCATGCAGAAACCCCAGGCCGTGAAGAAGTCCGGCTTCCTCAGCTGGTTGCAGAAGAAGCACTGAGGGGTTCCGATCAGCGGACGCGGCACTGGGACGCCGTGAAGCACTACAGCGATGCCGTGGCCAAGGACGATGACGGCAAAAAAGCGGCGGTGAGCGACCTCACCCGTTAGCGAGCTGAGCTCGCTCCTACGTATTGGGCGCGATGGCGGGAATCCGCCGCCAGGGTTGCGCGAAAACCGCCGTCCGGGCGGATATCCGCCACAGATGCCCTGCTCTGCAAACCTTGATGCGCGCCCCGTGAATCGTTTCATGGGATTTTGCCGATTACGGCACGGCATTTGCCTACCCACCGCCCTTTTTGAGAAACAGTAAGGGACGGCCCCATGAAAAAACTTCTCCTAGGCTTCCTCTGCCTCGCGGTACTTGGCTGTGCCAAGCAACCGGCGGCGGAAAAGTCTGTCGACGTGCTGCTGATCGGCGCCGGCATCATGAGCGCCAGCCTCGGCACCTATCTTCATGAGCTGGAGCCGGGCTGGAGCATCGATATCTACGAACGTCTGGACCAGGTCGCCGCGGAAAGCTCCAACCCCTGGAACAACGCAGGCACTGGCCATTCCGCCTTCTGCGAGCTGAATTACACCCCCGAAACCGCGGACGGCGGCATTGATATCAGCAAGGCCGTGGCGATCAATGAATCCTTCGAGATTTCCAAGCAGTTCTGGGCCTACCAGGTCGAGCGCAATGTATTGAGCAATCCGAAGTCCTTCATCAACGGCGTGCCGCACATGAGCTTCGTCTGGGGCGATGACAACATCGAGTTCCTCCGCAAGCGCCACGCCGCCCTGCAGCACAGCTCGCTGTTCCGTGGCATGGAGTACTCCGAGGACCACGGGCAGATCAGCAAATGGGCGCCGCTGGCGATGGAAGGCCGTCCGGCGGAGCAGAAGGTCGCCGCCACCCGGATGGCGATCGGCACTGACGTCAACTTCGGTGAAATCACCCGCCAGCTGATCGCCTCGCTGACCGAAAGTGCCAAGGTCTCGCTGAACCTCAAGCACGAAGTCCGCGACATCACGCGCAACGAAGACGGCACCTGGACCGTGGTCGTCGCCGACCTCGGCCACGGCGAGGCCGTCCGCAGCGTCAAGGCGAAGTTCGTCTTCATCGGCGCCGGCGGTGGTGCCCTCAAGCTGCTGCAGAAGTCGGGCATTCCAGAGGCCGAGGGCTACGCCGGCTTTCCGGTGGGAGGCCAGTTCCTGGTCACCCGCAACCCCGAGGTGGTGGCGCAGCACCAGGCCAAGCTCTACGGCAAGGCGTCAGTCGGCTCGCCGCCCATGTCGGTGCCGCACCTGGACACCCGGGTGATCGATGGCCAGAAGGTCCTGCTGTTCGGACCCTTCGCCACCTTCTCCACCAAGTTCCTGAAGAACGGTTCGCTGATGGACATGTTCAGCGCCCTCACCACCGACAATATCGGCCCGATGACCAATGCCGGCCTGGACAACATTCCGCTCAGCACCTACCTGATGGGTCAGTTGATGCTCAGCCAGGCCGACCGCATGCATGAACTGCGCGAGTATTTCCCGCAAGCCAGGGACGAGGACTGGGAACTCCTGACTGCCGGCCAGCGCGTGCAGGTGATCAAGAAGGACGCCGAGAAAGGCGGCATCCTGCAGTTCGGCACCGAAGTCGTCAGCTCCGCCGACGGCAGTATCGCTGCACTGCTGGGCGCCTCGCCGGGTGCTTCCACGGCTGCGCCGATCATGCTCACCGTGCTGGAGAAGACCTTCAAGGACAAGGTTCAGACCCCGGAATGGCAAGCCCGCCTGAAGGAAATCATTCCCTCCTACGGCCGCAAGCTGAACAACGACCTCGAGCTGACCAACCAGGTCCGCGCCTGGAGCAGTGAACGCCTGCAACTGGAGCACGTGCCGGTTCTGCCGGAAGTTGCTGTGCAGTAAGGCCGCACCCATCGCGAATGAATTCGCCCCCACAGAGGAAAAAAATGGCCGATCCCAGGCACACCCCTGTAGGGGCGATTTCAATCGCCAATAGGACCGAAGGTTCGCCCGAGAGATCCTAGGAGCCTCGTAGGAACTAGCTTGCTAGCGAAACCGGGCCATTCGCTGGCAAGCCAATCTCCTACGGGCAATCCAGCCACTTGCAACGCAAGGGCTATATCCCCGCTTCGTTGACATTTTTTTCACGGGCTTTTGACCTCGCCAATACAGCCCTTCCCGCACAGTGATCAGCTCGCACAAGAATACGGTGCAGCACGACTCGCCCGAGGCGGTGCTGCGCCCGCGTCCCGAGCAAGGCGTCCTGAGCGAAGGAGCTCCCCGTGTCCGCCAATATCACCTCACTGCCGCATCGCCGCTCTCCCTTTCGCAAGCGCTCACGTCCGGGCGGCCAGTGGTTGATGCTGCTGCTCGACCAGCGCACCGCGCGCTGGTTGCTGGGAAGCCTCGCCCTGATCCTGCTCGTGAGCGCCGGGATACCCGCCTGGCGCCATCTGTACCCGGCCATTGCCGCGCAAGGCTGGCGCTACCAGGTGCACCTCGACGGTATCGACCGCGTCAGCGCGCTGCTGCCTGACGGGCAAGGCGGCCTCTTCCTCAGCCAGGAACTGCAGGACGGCAGGGGCCGGATCGTCCGTACCGGACCGGGCGGACGGAGCAGCGAAGTGGAGTCAGGCCTGTCCAAGCCCGATGGCATGGTGCGCTATCGCGGCGGCATCGCCTTCAGCCAGGAACAGGGCGAACATCCGGTGCTCTGGATGAACGACCTGGGTATCCGGCAACTGTTCAGCGCTGACAGCGCCGAGGGTCTGTCCACCGACGGCCACTACCTCTACGCAATCGAGGACCGTCACGGTAACGGTCGCTTGCTGCGCTACGACCCGGAATCCGACAGCGTCACTACGCTGCGCAGCGGTCTGAATGAAGCCGAAGCGGTCGCTTTCTGCCCCGATGGCCGCCTGTTCTACAGCGAGAAAACCAGTGGCCAGGTCCGCCAACTGAAGGATGACGAACAAGACCCGGTGGTGATCGATGGCCTGCACGAACCGGGCTTCCTGCTCTGTAATCAGGATGGCCTCTGGGTCACCGAAGACGCCACGCACATGGCCCGCGTGCTGCTGCTGGATGCCGCGGGAAAGCTGCAGGTGGTGCTGTCCCACCTGCGTTCCCCGCAAACCATTGTCGAAGCCAATCCAGGCCGTTACCTGGTGGCCGAACAGGGACGCAACCGGGTACTGGAACTGCAACGTAACGCGTCACCTCACTGATTCAGGCAATCGAGCCCTTTCTGAGCAGATAGCCCAATTGGCGACGCCACTGGCGCAGGCGGGCATGGCTAATGGGCTTGGAAAAAACTTCAACGGCGCCACGGCGCGGGATCGAAGGCAACACATGCGGGTACTGATCATCGAGGACAACCGCGACATCCTCGCCAATGTGCTGGACTACCTCCAGCTCAAGGGCTACGGCGTCGACTGCGCCCAGGACGGACACTCGGGACTGCATCTGGCCACCACCCTGCACTACGATCTGATCGTGCTGGACATCATGCTGCCAGGCCTCGACGGACTGCAGTTGTGCCACCGCCTGCGCCAGGAGGCCCGGCGCGACACGCCGATCATCATGCTCACCGCCCGCGATACCCTGGAAGATCGCCTGGCCGGGCTCCAGTCAGGCGCCGACGACTACCTGGTCAAGCCCTTCGCCCTTTCCGAGCTGGTGGCCCGCATCGAGGCGGTGGTGCGCCGCAGCCACGGCGGGCGCAAGAGCCGTCTGCAGGTATCCGACCTCACCTATGACCTGGAGACCCTCCAGGTCACCCGCGAAGGCCAGCGCATTAAACTCAACCCCATCGGCCACAAGCTGCTCACCACGCTGATGCGCAGGAGCCCGGCCGTAGTACGCCGCGAAGTGCTGGAGGAAGCCCTCTGGGGCGACGACTGCCCTGACAGCGACAGCCTGCGCAGCCATATCCAC
>MTEW01002122.1_pt2 | contig 27719 bp, 24 predicted proteins | sample 1042681 | NCBI WGS metagenome assembly MTEW01 (sample SAMN06185811, study PRJNA358809) | soil metagenome | isolation source: soil biostimulated with citrate as carbon source | place: India | collected 2015-05-23
CCCTGGAAGATCTTCGGCACGTTGGCGCTGAAGAACAGCGTGTCCACGAGCAGGAAACCCAGCAGCAGTGGCACAGCCAGCCAGCGCGGCACGCGCCAGAGCAGCAGCATGACGGCCGAAACCAGCAGGGTGTCGATCAGCATGGTGGTGGTCACCGCCACGCCATAGGCCGCGGCGAGCGCGCCGGACGAGCCGAAGCCGATGACCAGCAGCACGACGCAGCACATCAGGGCCCAGTTCACGACGCCGACGTAGATCTGCCCCTGTGCTGCGCTGGAGGTGTGCTGGATCTGCATGCGCGGGATGTAGCCGAGTTGGATGGCCTGCTGGCTCAGCGAGAAGGCGCCGGAAATCACCGCCTGGGAGGCGATGATGGTGGCCAGTGTGGAGAGGCCGATCATGGGCAGCAGCGCCCATTCCGGGGCCAGCAGGTAGAACGGATTGCGAGCGGCCGCTGGATTGTCGAGCAGCAATGCACCCTGGCCGAAGTAGTTCAGGACCAGCCCGGGCAGGACCAGGCTGAACCAGGCGCGGGCGATGGGTTTGCGCCCGAAGTGGCCCATGTCGGCGTACAGGGCTTCGGCGCCGGTCAGGGCCAGCACCACTGCGCCGAGGATCGTGACGCCAATACCCGGGTGGGCCAGGAAGAAGTTGAAGGCCCACCAGGGATTCACCGCCTGGAGCACTTCGGGATGCCGGACGATGCCGTGGATGCCCAGCACGCCGAGTACTACGAACCAGACCACCATCACCGGGCCGAACAGAATGCCGATGCGCGCGGTACCGTGCTTCTGGATCAGGAACAGGCCGATCAACAGGACCACGGTCACCGGTACCACCCAATGGCCGACGCCGGGCAGCGCGACATCCAGACCTTCGACTGCCGAGAGTACGGAGATGGCCGGGGTGATCATGCTGTCGCCATAGAACAGCGCCGTACCGAACAGGCCCAGCAACACCAGCAGCCCGCTCAGTTTCGGGTATGCCGCCGTGGCGCGACGGGCCAGGGCGGTCAGGGCCATCACACCGCCTTCGCCGTCGTTGTCGGCGCGCAACATGAACATCACGTACTTCAGCGACACGACCCAGAGCAGCGACCAGAGCACCAGGGACAGGATGCCGTAGACGCCTTCCGGGTTGACCTGCACGCCATAGTGGCCGGCGAACACTTCCTTCAGCGTGTACAGCGGGCTGGTGCCGATGTCGCCGTAGACCACACCGGCTGCAGCTACGAGCAGGCCAAGCGAAGAATGAGGGCGAGCATGGGCTTGCTGCTCCAGGGCGTTGGAACTCATTGGATCACTCCTGGGATGGGGCGTGGTGCGGATGTCGAAGGCAAACGGATGAGGGCGCGAATCGCGTATGACGGCTGGCCACAATGGGGAGGCAAGTATCCATTCTGGCTGGACCCTGCGGCGTAAAAAATGCGTAAAAAGTCAGCGAGCGACCGGTTGGCGCCCGCCGCTTGTGGGTGGGTGCGGGGCTTGTAAGCTGAATGTTGTAATCGGTCGAATGAGTCGGAGGTGTGTGATGAGCGTCAATGCACTGGGCCTGATCGTCATCGGTTGCCTCTTCTTCGGTTGCATCGGCATGGTGCTGTGGGGCAACCGTCCGGAAATCAAGGCGTGGTTCGAGCACCATCATTGGCACTGGCCACGGTTCCACTGATGCATCGAACCAGCCCCTCTTCAGAGGGGCTGTTGTTTTCTGCGCGACGGGTCGTTCAGGGAAGCGTTCAAAAAGGACCGCCACGGTGCCAAGGCGCAAACAGGCACTGCATTCCGTGACGGCCAAGCTCAAGAACGTTGAGCAGCTTTAACATGCATGTTTTTCGCATCTGGCGGTATGCCACTAGTGCAGTGTATTCGACCGTCGGGAATGGCGGCCCCGAGCTTAGAAGTCCAGGGTGGCGGAGACCTTGAAGGTACGCGGCGCGCCTTGGGTCAGGTAGCCGCCGTTGGCGGATTCCCAGTAGCCCTCGTTGGCGACGTTCTCCAGGCTGGCACGCAGGGTGAGGTCACGTTCGTCCAGCTTGAAGGCATAGCGTGCGCCCAGGTCGACCCGGGTCCAGGCGGGGATGCTCAGCTCGTTGGCCGAATCGAGATACTGGCCGCCCGTGCGCAGCAGCAGACCGTTGAGGGCAAGGCCTTGCACGCCGGGCACGTCCCAGTCGACGCCGATGTTGTATTGGAAATCCGGTACACCCACGGCGCGATTGCCATCGTTGGTGCCACCGGCAGTGCCCCTGAGTTCGGTATCGATCAGGGTGCCGCCCGCCAACAGACGCAGGCCCGGCTGCACTTCGCCGAACAGGCTCAGCTCCACGCCCCGGTTACGCTGCTCGGCGTCCACGCTGAACACGCCGTTGTTGGTCACGCCCTGGGGTTGCTCGATGCGATACACGCCCAGGGAGCCGCCGAAGGTGCCCCAGTCCAGCTTCACCCCGGCCTCGATCTGTTTGGAGCGGTAGGGCGCGAACATCTCGCCGCTGTTGCTTGCGGTGCTGGGAGCGATGGGGCCGGGGGCCAGTCCCTCGATACGGTTGGCATAGAACGACAGGTAGTCGGTGGCCTTGATCACCAGGCCATAGACCGGGGTGGTGATGCTGTCATCGTAGTTGGCGGTGCGCGCGCCAGTGGCGGCGCTCCAGCTGTCGGTAGCGATGGACTGGCGTCGCACGCCAAGGGTCAGCAGGGCGCGGTCGTCGAACAGGCCCAGGGTGTCGGAGAGGGCGATGCTACGTGCCTCGCTGGAGCCGGTCTTGCGTGGATGATGGATGTCGCCGGCTACGGTCGCCTTGGGTTCGGGCGAGGGGAAGGGGTTGTACAGGTTGCCCGGCAGGCGGTTGGCGACCGAGGTGGATTCGTTGGCGCTGCGGAACTCGCGCCAGTTGCCGCTGACACCGAGATTGAGCTGATGGCTCACCGAGCCGGTGACGAAGTTGCCGCGCAGGCCACCTGTTGCGCTTTCGCTTTCTTCGTCGCGTGGGGCGTAGAGGCGGCCAACGCGGGCGGTGCCATCCAGGCTGCTGACGTAGAGCGAGGAATACACGCCGTTCTCGCGGGTGTACTTGCCGCCGACGGCCAGGTAGGCCGTCCACTGCTCATTGAGGTCGTACTCGCCGCTGAGCATGCCGTAGGTGTCTTCGAGCTGCGACCAGGCCCAGGGCTGGGCGTAGTTGTCATCGGCGTCTGGCGCTTTCGGCACCTTCTTCAGCCCGCTGAGGTAGACCACCGAGCGCCCCTCGTTGACGCGTTGCTTCTGGTAACCGAAATCCGCCGCCAAGCGCAGGCGGTCGCCCCGGTAGTCGAGGCCGAAGGCAGCCAGGCTGAAGCGGTTGTGCTCGTCCTCGACGGCGGTTTCGCCTTCGCGCTGGGCGAGATTCATGCGCGCGCCGAAGCGGTTGTCTTCGCCAAAACGCTGGCCCAGGTCCAGGTGGGTGCCAATCCGGCTATCGCTGGTGTAGTCGAGGGTGACGCTGCGAGTGGGGTCATTCTCGGCGCGCTTGGAAACGATGTTGATGCCACCACCGATGCCGCTGCCGCTGGGGGACACGCCATTGAGAAAGGCATTGGAGCCCTTGAACACCTCGACTCGTTCCACGGCCTCGGTGGCGATGATCTGGCGCGGCAGGACGCCGTACAGGCCGTTCAGGGAAATGTCATCGCTGAACAGCTGAAAGCCGCGGATCACGAAGACCTGGGAAAAGTTGCCGAAGCCGTAGGACTGGCGCACCGCCGGATCGCTGCGTAGCACTTCACCGAGGGTCTGCGCCTGGCGGTTTTCGATCAGCTCGCTGGTGTAGCTGGAGACGCTGAACGGGGTGTCCTGCATATCCTGGTTGCCCAGCATGCCGATGCGCGCGCCACGGGCCACCTGGTCGCCGGCGTATTCGGCGGGGAGGTCGTCACGGCCTGCGAGCTGGCCATTCACAGTCGTCGTTCCCAGTTCCAGGGCACCCTGTTCCTGAGGCAACTGCACCAAGGTGACTGTGCCATCGACGTCGATGCGGTAGGTCAGTCCGCTCCCTTGCAGCAGGCGCTGCAAGCCCTCGGATACCGAGTAGTCACCCTTCAGCGCGGGTGCGGCCTTGCTTCCTCGGGTCAGCGCGGCATCGAACAGCAGGCGCACGTTGGCCTGCTCGGCGAAGTCGGTCAGGGCCGCGTCGAGGCGCTGCGCCGGTACGTCCAGTTCAATGCCATGGGCGCTCGCCACGGCAAGGGCCAGCGGAAGGGCGGCGAAAGCCGGAAGAAGAAAGGAGGTCGACCGCATGCTGATTTCCTGTGCTCTGCTGGTTGTTCATGCGAAGTAGTCGCATTTGCAGATACGGAAGACGAAAGCGCTGCGGAAATCTGAACCGGACATGCAAAAATTTTTTATTTCGCGAGCAGAGCTCGCTCCTACGGGGCGTTCGACGAAACCAGGATTACCCCAGGCAAACGCACCAGGCGAACCGGCAAGTGGCCTTCGATGGCGCGTAGCACCGCTTGTGGGTCGTCGAGGGCGAAGACGCCTGTGACCTGCAACTGGCGCGCGGGCTCATCGAGGAACAGCACACGGCGGCCTTGGCTGCGTTGCAGATCGGCGAAGACTTCAGCCAGCGGGCGGTCGCGGAAGACCAGCTTGCCGCGCTGCCAGGCGAGGCGTTGCTGGGCATCCAGCGGTTGCACGTCTTCCAGCTGGCCGGCATGCCAGCTGACTTGCTGGCCCGCATTGACCGGCACGGACTTCCGTTCGGTCCCGGCCTGTACGTGGCCGTGAGTCACCGAGAGGTCCACTCGCTCGCCACTGTAGTTGACGTCGAAGCGCGTACCGGTCACCCGAATGCGCGCCGGGCCCGCATCCACCAGGAAGGGGCGCGTGGCATCCGGCGCCACCTGGAAGTCCGCTTCGCCCCGATACAGGTGCACTTCGCGGCGTCCTTCGCTGAAGACCCAATCCAGCGCTGTATCGCCATTCAGGGTGAGCACCGATCCGTCTTCCAGGCGCAGTTCGCGAATCTCGCCCGGCGCGGTATGGACGTCGGCATAGAGACCGATCCAGGTGCCCTGGGGCAGCCAGAGGGCGAGCAGCAACGCGGCGGCACTGGCGAGGGGTACGGCCCAGCGCTGCGGTTTGCGGCGTTTCGGCAGGGTGACCACGGTCGCCGGTTCGCGCGGCCGTTCGATCTGGCCGAGCAGGCCCCAGAGGCTTTCGACTTCGCGCATGGCCTGGTCATGTTCAGGCGCGGCCTGGCGCCAGGCGGCCAGCGCATTGCGGTCGGCGGCCGTGGCTCGGCCGGAGTGCAGCAGCACCTGCCATTCCCGGGCTTGGGCGAGGTGAGAAGAATCGGTCACGGCGAGATATCCATATGCTGCTGGCAGTGTTCGAGGGCCTTGAGGATATAGCGTCCGGCCATGCTTTCCGAGACGCCGAGGCGCTCGCCGATTTCCTTTTGGGTCAGCCCGTCCAGGCGGTTCCACAGCAGCGCCTGGCGCAAATGCTCCGGCAGGCCCTGAAGAATGGTCTGCAAGCGTTCGAGGCGCTGACTGTCGCTGGCGACCCGTTCGGGGTCGGGTTGCTCGCTGGCCAGCTCGGGGGAGATTTCCTCCTGGGCAGGGCGGGAATCCTGCTGGCGGCGGTGATCGATGATCAGATTGCGCGCGATGCGATAGAGGAAGGCACGCAGGTTGCCGATTTCCTCTCCCGCTTCACGCCGGCGAAAGCGAAGCCAGGTTTCCTGGCGCAGGTCGGCGGCCAGCTCCGAGCACTTGACCTGCCGCGTAAGGAAGCGCAGCAGCTCACCGGAGTGGCGCTGGAATTGACCGTCAGCGGACTGGGGATCGGATGGAATGGTCACGGCGGCGTAGCACGGAAGAAAGGCCGCGAAAATATATCAGGTGATAATGGTTTGCAATTGCGATTTTATGAGGGGCACGAGTCGGCGGGCGAAGGTCAACGACCTTCGCCCTGCACGACTGCGGTGCCCGTGCCGCTCCAGTGCGCCGACTCCAGGCGATTGCGGCCGCGCTGCTTGGCCTGGTACAGCAACCGGTCGACGGCCTGGATGAAGGGCAGGGACGGCTCGTCATGGCGGGGCACCACGGTGCCGACGCCCAGGCTGATGGTGAGCAGTGAGGCGATGCTGGATTTCTCGTGTGGAATGCACTGCTCGCGGATCAACTTGCGGCAGCGCTCGGCCACCTGGCGGGCTGCGGGTTCGTCGGTGCCGGGGAGGATCAGCACGAACTCTTCACCACCAAAGCGGGCAACGAAGTCACGGGGACGGATGGCCGCATTCATCAATGCGCGGCCGACGCTCTTCAGGCAGTCATCGCCCTGGATATGGCCGTAGTGGTCGTTGTACTGCTTGAAGTAGTCGATATCGAGGAGGATCAGCGACAGCGGCTCGCCGGTCCGCTGGGCGTTGGCCCATTCCACGTCGAGCATCGAATCGAACATGCGTCGGTTGGCTACTCCGGTCAGGCCATCCTTGTAGGAATACTCTTCCAGCTGTTTCTGCAGATCGATGAGTTGCTGCTCGGCTTTCTTGCGCTCGCTGATGTCGAACATGAAGCCGATCAGCGCTTCCACCTCACCGTCGGCATCGCGCATGACATGCACCACGTCGCGAATCCAGACGTAATCGCCCGTGGTCGTCAGCGCGCGATAGTCCGCCTCGTGATCGGTGCCCGCCTGGGACTGGGAAACGCAGAAGGCGACGACCGCGTCGCGATCGTCCGGGTGCATGCGGTCTGCCCAGTCGTTGACCGAGACCCAGCTCGACGGGCTCCAGCCCAGCAGCTCTTCGATCTGCGGACCGATGTAGGCGAAGGTCATGGTCTTCCAGTCGATCTTCCAGGGGATCGCCCGGGTGGATTCCAGCAGGGCCTTGTAGACCTCCTGGGTGGTGGATTCGCTGACGTCGCTCATGGCTGCCCCCGTACCGGCCGATTCGATTGGCGCCCTCCCTTGCGCAAAGCCTTCTTATACCGAATCGAGCGCCGCTCAGGCAGTGGCTTCGAATGCAAGGTGGTAGCTGACGTCGCCTACAGGCCACTCGCCGCTGAAGGACAGGGCCTGGAAGTATTCCGCCGGCACGCCGGGCAGCACCAGGCCAGGCCGCACGACGAAGCCGAAGCGGCTGTAATAGCCCGGATCACCCAGCAGTACACAGCCTTGCGCGCCCAGCTCACGCAGCGCTGCCAGGGCCGCGCCCATGAGTCGCGAGCCGATGCCCGTGCCTTGTCGCGCCGGCGCCACGGAGATCGGACCCAGGCCGTACCAGTGCTCGGCGCCGGAGGAAAGGGTCACTGGCGAAAGGGCCACGTGGCCGACGATCTCGCCGTTCTCCTCCGCCACCAGGGAAATCGACAATTGCCCGGCGCGGCGCAGGGCATTGACGATGAATTGTTCGGTGCCGCTGCTGTGCGGGGCAGTGGCGAACGCCGCGGCAGTAAGTGTCTCGATGGCCAGGATGTCGGCGGGTGTTTCCGCGCGGATGCCGAGACTCATGACTTACCTCCTTGAACCTGTGTTGCGGCCGAACCGGGCAACGGAACACCCTTGGGCCAGAGCAGCCAGATCTGCCCTTGCTGTTTCATGTTGCCGGCCAGCTCACCGGCTTCGGTCCCGGTGCCCCAGAACAGGTCCGCGCGCACTTCGCCGGCAATGGCGCCGCCGGTGTCCTGAGCGGCGACCGGGCGGTTCACCGGGCTGCCATCGGGGCGGGTGGTGGAGAGCCAGAGCAGGCTGCCGAGCGGGATCACCTTGCGGTCGATGGCCACGCTGTAGCCGGCGGTCAGCGGTACGTTGAGCGAGCCACGCGGCCCTTCGTTGCTGTCCGGGTTGAGGCCGAAGAAGACGAAGCTCGGGTTGCTCGCAAGCAGCTCCGGCACCCGCTGTGGGTTGGCTTTCGCCCAGTCGCGAATCCTGCCCATGCTGACTTCTTCCTGCTTCAACTGGCCTTGTTCCACCAGCCAGCGGCCTACCGGGCGATAGGGGTGGCCGTTCTGGTCGGCGTAGCCGATGCGCAGTTGCCGGCCGCTCTCCAGCTGAATGCGTCCGGAGCCCTGGATCTGCAGGAATTGCAGGTCCATCGGGTCGGCCAACCAGGCAAGGACAGGCGCCTTGACGCCCTGGGTGCGGATGGTGGCGGCATCGTCATAGGGCTTGAGCACGCGGCCTTCGAGGCGGCCGCGCAGGCGCTTGCCCTTGAGTTCCGGATAGAGGCTGTCGAGGGCGACTACGATCATGTCTTCGGGAATCCCGTACACGGGAACGGGCGTCTGCTCGCTGTGTTCCAGGCTGCCGACATAGACCGGCTCGTAATAGCCGGTGATCAGTCCCTGCGGGCTGTTGCGCGCGTTGCGCAGGCTGTAGACCTCCAACTGCGCCTTGAGCCAGGTGCGGATGGCGGCCGGGTCTTGCGGCACTTGTGCGGCGCTGCCGCAGGTAGCAGACCAGACCGGGTCCTTGGCCAGGCGTGCGCAAGCCGAACGCCACGCGGCGAAGCCCGCCATGACGTCGGCGTCGCTGCTGGCGGGGAGTTCGTCCCAGGTCGCCTTGGTGTAGGTGTCGACCTTCGGTGGCTTGGGCTTGGCGGGTTCCTTGTCGCAACCGGCGAGCAGGGAGAGCAGGGCGGCGACGCACAGCGCCAGCCGGCCCCGACGGTAGAGAGGGGCAATCACGTCGTGATGTTCCTGATGAGCGATTCGAGGGCGGTAGCTTGGTGAATGGCGCTGGCAACGTCAAACTGGGCAGACCGAAGCATTGATCCAAGCCACTGAAATCAAAGAGAAATATTCATCTAATAGGGTGCATGCAGATTTTCTGGAGCTCTTGGTGTGACCCGTACCGTTAGAAACTTCCGCAAGACCCTGGACGCCGTGGCGATGAACAACGAGGACGCTGCCCTCGCCGTCATGCGCGCGGCTGATCGCATCGGCGACGCCGTCCTGAAGGAGCAGCTGTTCAATGTGATCCAGCGAATGAACCAGGACGCGGCCGAGCTGCGACTGGTGCGCGACCATGTCTCCTGACGGTTCGGTTATCGGACCCATCCTTTTGCATTGAGTGCATTTTCTTCTTGACCTGTAGGACTGCGGGCCTCTAGATTGCCCGCCATGACTCAATTCCCTTGGTTGTCCGGCCCCGCGATTATTACCGCCATTCCAGCAGTGGCGGGTTAGCCGACGACCAAACAGAAACCCGCCCTCGAGGCGGGTTTTTTCCTTCTGTCTCCTGGGCACCAAGATCGAAACCAGGAGCCCAGCATGACCACCTTGACCACCTTGACCACCCCCGCCGAACGACTCACCGAGCGCCCGCTGGATGAGCGCGAAAGCCTGCTCAAGCACTACGTGCGCAAGATCCTCGCCGCGCCGGTGTACGACGTGGCCATCGAAACGCCCTTGCAGCCTGCGCGACAACTGAGCGAGCGTCTCGGCAACCAGGTGCTGCTCAAGCGCGAAGACCTGCAGCCGGTGTACTCCTTCAAGATCCGTGGTGCCTACAACCGGGTGGTGCAGCTGACCCCGGAAGAACGTGCGCGCGGCGTGATCGCCGCCTCGGCGGGCAACCATGCGCAGGGCCTGGCGCTGGCGGCCCGTGAGCTCGGGGTGGCGGCGACCATCGTGATGCCGCGCACGACCCCTGAGCTAAAGGTGCAGGGCGTGCGTTCCCGTGGCGGCAAGGTAGTCCTGCACGGTGATGCCTTTCCCGAGGCGCTGGCCCACGCGCTGGAACTGGCGGCGGAGCAGGGGCTGACCTTCGTGCCGCCGTACGACGACCCGGATGTGATCGCCGGACAGGGTACCGTCGCCATGGAAATCCTCCGCCAGCATGCCGGCCGCCTGGACGCCATCTTCGTGCCCGTGGGCGGCGGCAGCCTGATCGCCGGCATCGCCGCCTATGTGAAATACCTGCGACCCGAGGTGAAGGTGATCGGCGTCGAACCGGAGGACTCCAATTGCCTGCAGGCCGCACTGGCTGCCGGGGAAAGGGTGGTGCTGAACCAGGTCGGGCTGTTCGCCGATGGGGTGGCGGTGGCGCAGATCGGCGCGCACAACTTCGAGGTCTGCCGGCATTTCGTCGATGAGGTACTGACCGTCAGCGCGGACGAGATCTGCGCGGCGATCAAGGACATCTACGACGACACCCGTTCCATCACCGAACCCGCCGGCGCGCTGGCCGTGGCCGGGATCAAGAAGTACGTGGAGCGCGACGGCGCCAGCGGCCAGACCCTGGTGGCCATCGATTCGGGCGCCAACGTCAACTTCGACCGCCTGCGCCATGTGGCCGAGCGTGCCGAACTGGGGGAGAAGCGCGAAGCGATCATCGCGGTGACGCTGCCGGAGCGCCCCGGTTCGTTCAAGGCCTTCTGTGAAGCGCTGGGACGGCGGCAGATCACCGAGTTCAACTATCGCTACAACTCGGGCGACGAGGCGCACATCTTCGTTGGCGTACAGACCCATCCGCTCAGCGATCCTCGCGCGGCCCTCGTGGAAAGCCTGCAGGAGCAAGGTTTTCCGGTGCTCGACCTGACCGAGAACGAACTGGCGAAGATGCATGTGCGCCACATGGTCGGGGGCCGCGCCGCGTACATCGGCGAAGAGCGGCTGTTCCGCTTCGAATTCCCTGAGCGTCCGGGTGCGCTGTTCAACTTCCTCAACAAGCTGGGCGGGCGCTGGAACATCACGCTGTTCCATTACCGCAATCACGGTGCCGCCGATGGCCGTGTGCTGGCCGGACTGCAAGTGCCGGAAGACGAGAACCACCTGATCTTCGAAGCGCTGGACGAGATCGGTTACCCATATTGGGAAGAGAGCGACAACCCGGCCTGCAAGCTGTTCCTCGGTTGAGACAGTTCAGCCGAACAGGCGCAGGAATGCTTCTTCGATCTCGTCGAGGCGGGTAGGGCGCACCAGCCGGGCCAGTTCCCGGCCGTCGCGCAGGAAGATCAGGGTCGGCCAGAGACGAATCTGGAAAGAGCGACCCAGGGGGCGCCCCTTGGCGTCCTCGATCTTCAGGTGACGCACTTCGGGATAGGCATCGAACGCCTCTGCCAGCAGGGGCTGGATGGCACGGCAATAGCCGCACCATGAGGCGCCGAACTCGAGCAGCGTCGCACCCGAGAGTGCCGCTACCGCGGTGGGGCTGGGCTCGTTGTCCAGGTAGCTCGTGGTCATGGACACGGGCTCAGTCCTGCTTTTCGGGCGGCGAGGGTGCGGGCGCATTGGACGGCATGGCGATGCTCCTGATTGGCCTCATGTCTGTTCCGAGCCCGCGTCGGCACGGAAGGTTCAACCCGATCACGCCAATCGTTCGAACCCTGGCCCGAACTGGCCTGTCCTCCATAGAACCGTGAGCAGGAGGACAGGGTATGAGCCGTTTGCGAATCGCCACCTTCAACGTCAACGGGCTGCGTTCGCGCTTGCCTGCTCTGCTGCACTGGTTGGAGAAAGAGAAGCCGGATGTGGCCTGCCTGCAGGAACTGAAAATGCAGGACAAGCAGTTTCCAGCAGCGGAGCTGCGCAAGGCGGGCTATGGCGCCATCTGGCATGGGCAGGCCTCGTGGAACGGCGTGGCCATTCTTGCCCGCGACGAGGAGCCGCTGGAGTCCTCTCGAGGGCTGCCAGGCGACCCGGCGGACATTCAGAGTCGATACCTGGAAGCAGCTGTGCGCGGCGTGCTGGTGGCGTGCCTGTATCTACCCAATGGCAACCCGCAGCCTGGTCCGCGCTTCGACTACAAGCTGGCGTGGTTCGAACGGCTGATCGCACGCGCCGGGGAATTGCAGGCCAGCGGTCACCCCGTCGTCCTGGCGGGGGACTTCAATGTCGTGCCCACGGACTTCGATATCTACAACCCGCGCTCCTGGCAGAAAGATGCCCTGCTACAGCCGGAGAGCCGGGCCTGTTACCAGCGCCTGCTGGAGCAGGGCTGGACCGATGCGCTACGAGTCCGATATCCGGAGGAGCGCATCTACACCTTCTGGGACTATTTCCGCCAGCACTGGCAGCGCAACGCCGGGCTGCGGATCGATCATCTGCTGCTCGCCCCCTCGCTGGCCCCGAAACTTCGCGATGCCGGTGTCGATCGCTGGGTACGGGGCGAACCAAAGGCCAGCGACCATGCACCCACCTGGGTGGAGTTGGAAATTGACTAAGGGACGAGTGGAAACCAGTCAGAAGAAAAATCTGACAAGCGTGATGTTAACGCTAACAATCTGGTGTTAGAGTGCGCCCCATTCGATGACCGATCATTTGGAGGACTGCCCATGTTGACCTGCGGAGAACTGCTGGTTGAGCTGCTGGAAGGCTTTGGCGTGGATACCGTTTTCGGTATCCCTGGTGTACACACGGTGGAGCTGTATCGCGGCCTGCCCAATACCGCCATTCGCCACGTGACCCCGCGCCACGAGCAGGGTGCAGGTTTCATGGCCGATGGTTACGCGCGCGTGTCCGGCAAGCCGGGCGTGTGCTTCATCATCACCGGCCCGGGCATGACCAACATCACCACTGCCATGGGCCAGGCCTACGCCGACTCCATTCCGATGCTGGTGATTTCCAGCGTCAACAACACCGAACAACTGGGCATGGGCGGTGGCCGTCTCCACGAGCTGCCTTCCCAGCGCAACCTGGTGTCCGGTGTCGCCGCCTTCAGCCACACGCTGATGCGCCCAGACGAGCTGCCGGACGTACTGACCCGCGCCTTCGCCGTATTCAATGGCGCGCGCCCGCGTCCGGTACACATCGAGATTCCGATCGACGTCATCACTGCGCCGGCCGACCACGTGCGCCGCAAACTGGGCGCGCTGCCGAGCCGTCCCGGTCCTTGCCTCGATGCCATCGCCCGCGCTGCCGAAATGCTCAAGGGTGCCCAGCGTCCGCTGGTTCTCCTGGGTGGCGGCTGTGCCGATGCGGGCGCTGAAGCCCAGCGTCTGGTCGAAGCGCTGGATGCGCCTACCGCCTACACCATCAACGCCAAGGGCGTGCTGCCCAAGGGTCACCCGTTGGCGCTGGGTTGCAACCAGGCCTGGGTGCCGGTGCGCCAGATGGTGCTGGAGTCCGACGTGGTGCTGGCCATCGGCACCGAGCTGGGCGAGACCGACTACGACGTGGTGTTCGACGGCAACTTCCGTATCGAGAGCCAACTGATCCGCATCGACATCGACGCCGAGCAGCTGAACCGTAACTACCCGGCCGATATCGCCATCCTCAGCGACTCCCGCAAGGCCATGGCTGCGCTGGCCGATGCGCTGGGTGCGACCGCTTCCTTCAATGCCGAGAGTGCCGGCTCGAAGCGCGCTGCTGCTGTGCGCGAACAACTGGATGCCCAGTGGCCGGAGACCTGGAATGGCCAGCGCAAGGTGCTGGAGACCCTGCAGCAGACCCTGCCGGACCTGATCGTCGCGGGCGACTCGACCCAACCGGTTTACTCCGGCAACCACCTGTTCGAGGCCACCCGTACCCGCAGCTGGTTCAACTCCGCCACTGGCTACGGCACGCTGGGCTATGGCCTTCCTGCGGCCGTCGGTGCCAAGCTGGCCGCACCCGACCGACCGGTGATCGCGCTGATCGGCGACGGCGGCATCCAGTTCACCCTGCCCGAACTGGCATCCGCCGTGGAAGCCGGCGCACCGATCATCGTGCTGCTGTGGAACAACAGCGGTTACGGCGAGATCAAGCGCTACATGAAAAACCGCGACATCCCCACCATCGGTGTCGACATCTACACCCCGGACTTCCAGGGCCTGGCCCGTGCCTTCGGTTGCAACGCCGAAAAGGCCGAGAGCCTCGAACACCTGGCCGAGCTGCTGAAGACCGCCGCCAAGGCCGACCGTCCGACGGTGATCGAGGTGTGGGAGCACGCAGAGTTCCTGGCCTGATCCAGGCGAGGTCTTCGCTTTTCTGTGGGGGCGAATTCATTCGCCGAGGGCAGCGTAGCTGCCCCCATCGGAACAGCAGGGCGAACCTGCGGTCCGCTTGGCGATTGAAATCGCCCCTACAATTGCGTGCCTCACCGGGTGCCGATAGGGATAATGCGCCTCCCTGAACACGGCGCCAGAGGCCAGGATGTCGACCAAGAGCAAACCCACCCTGCACGACGTCGCCCAATTGGCCGGCGTGTCCGGCATGACGGTGTCGCGGGCGCTGAGCAAACCGGACATGGTTTCCGAGCGGACCCGGCAGAAGGTCGAGCAGGCGGTACGCGAACTGGGCTACGTTCCCAACCTGGCGGCCAGCCAGTTGGTGACCCGGCGCAGCGGCATCATCGGTGCGCTGATCACCACCATCACCAATCCCATCCTCGCGGCCACCATCGAAATCCTCCAGCAGGGCCTGGCACGAGCCGGATACCACCTGCTGATCGGTGAAACACGCTTCTCCCAGGAAGAGGAAGGCAAGCTGCTGCGTGCTTTTCTCGGGCGCCAGCTGGACGGGCTGATCCTCGCCTACGGCTACCACGCCCCCGAAACACTGGAACTGTTGCAAGCCACGGATATCCCCCTGATCGAACTCTGGGACCTGCCGGAAGGCGACGTGCCGCGTACGCCCGTGGGGCAGGTCGTGGGCTTCTCCAACTGGGCAGCGGGTGCGGCGGCTGGGCGCCACTTGGTGGAATGCGGATACCGCAAGCCGGCATTCTTCGGCTACGACGACGAGCGCGAGAATCTCCGCTTCGCCGGCTTTCGTCAGGCCGTGCAGGATGGACTCGGCGTCGAACCCTTGCGCCTGAATACCTCGCCCGTACCGCATATCGATGACGGCGTGGACGTGATCCAGCGCTTCGCTCGCGGCGAGATCGACTGCGATGGCGCCTTCTTCACCAACGACATGCCCGCCATCGGTGCACTCTTCACCTGTCAGCGCCTGGGAATCCGAGTGCCGGACGAACTCGGCATCTGCGGCTTCGGCGACCTGCCCATCGCCCGGGTGGCCACGCCGTCACTCACCAGCGTGCGCATCCCCGCCGAGCGGGTGGCCAATGCCACGGTGGAGCTGCTCTGTCAGCGCATTGCAGGCGAAGAAAAGTGGGACGCGTTAGTGGATGTAGGCAGCGAGCTGGTGGCGCGGGAGTCGACAGCGCTGCGGCGCTGACTTGGCTTTTCTGTGGGGTCGAATTTATTCGCTTAGGGTGGCGAAATCGCCCCCACAGGGAGTCAGCGCAACAGCCAGTCGGCGAACGCCCTGACCTTGGCATCCCGACATCCCTCCGGCACCACCAGGTAGTAGTCGCCACACTCGAGCGGCTCCTTGCTTGCGATCACCAGCCGACCCGCCTCCACTTCCGGGATCACGAAATAACGCGGCAGCACGGTGATACCCAGGCTGTGCACGGCAGCGTCGAGGACGAACTGGAAGTGCTCCAGGCGCTGGCCGGGCAAGGCGTCGATCTCCTTCGCTGAGAGACCGGCGCTTTGCAGCCAGAGCTGCGTCGAGGATTTGCCCTGGTCCGCGAGGGCGCTGTGGTGGAGCAGGGGATAGCGCAGGATGTCCCTTCGTTCATTCACCAGACCATGGCGTTCCAGCAATTCCGGGGTGCAGACCGCGACCATTGCGCCCCCCATCAGTTGATAGGCTTCGAATCCCGGCCAGTGGCCGTCGCCGAAAAGAATGGCCAGGTCGAAGCCTTCCAGTTGCTCATAGAGACGGTGCAGATCGTTCATCACCTGCAGTTCGATCTCGGGATGCAACTGCCCGTAAGCCTTCAACTTCGGTAGCAGCCAGCGGGTGGTGAGGGAGGGTTCCGCGCCGATCCGCAGGCGACCGGAGGAATTGGCACTGACGCGCTGTGTCGCGGCTTCCATCTGGTCCAGCAACGGGCTGATCTCTTCCACGTAGCGACGTCCGTCTTCGGTCAGCAGCAGGCGCTGGCGAACTTTCTCCACCAGGGGGCGGCCCAGCATTTCTTCGAGGTTCTTGATCTGCCGGCTGACGGCGCCCTGGGTCAGGCTGAGTTCCTCTGCCGCACGGGTGACACTCATATGCCGGGCGAAGGCGGCGAAGCACATGAGCGAGATCATGCTGGGCAACTGTCGGCGCATGGAAGGTTCATTACGAAATGGAATGAGTGGCAGGAGGATAAATCGATATCCCCAGGCCAACAAGCGGACCTAGTCTGCCGGCCTCGACAACCGCTAGCCTGCAGGAGCACCGATGAACACTACAGAACAACAACTGCGAACCGACCTTGCCGCCGCCTACCGCCTGCTCGACCTCAATGGCTGGAGCGACCAGGTCTTCACCCACATTTCGGTGCGCCTGCCGGGGGACGATCCGGCTTTCCTGATCAACCAGTACGGTTTGCGTCCGGAGGAGGTCAGCGCCTCCAACCTCGTAGCGATCGATGTCGACGGCAACAAACTCAATGCTCATTCGCCGGACGTGAATCCGGCCGGTTTCACCATTCACAGCGCTGTCCACATGAACCGCCACGACGCCGTTTGCGTGATGCACACCCACACCATGGCCGGCATGGCGGTGGCGGCACTGGAGGAAGGCCTGCTGCCGCTGAACCAGACCAACATGACTTTCTACGATCGGGTCGCCTACTACGACTACGAGGGCGTGCCGCTGGACCTGGAAGTCCGCGGCCGCATCGTCGCCGCGTTGGGGACCAGCAAGGCCCTGATCCTGCGCAACCATGGCCTGCTCACAGTGGGTCGCAGCGTCGCCGAAGCCTACTTTCTGATGTATTACCTCAACCAGGCCTGCGAGATTCAGCTGGAAGCGATGAAAGCGGGCCGGCCGCTGATCATCCCGGATCACGACGCCTGCGAATTCACCGCGCGCCAGTTGAACAACGACCGCTATCACCTTGAGAGCGTCGACCTGGTCTGGCAGGCGGAGCTGCGCAGGCTGGATCGGATCGATTCGTCGTTCCGTAAGTGACGGGGGTTGTGCTTCTTGTGGGGGCGAATTTATTCGCTGAGCGGACCGAAGGTTCGCCCTGAAGGGGCAGTGGGGCAGCTGCGCTGCCCTTAGCGATTGAAATCGCCCCCACTGGGTTTGGAGTGAGCCGGATGGCATCGTGTTTCAGGCGCGAGCCACCCCTCTCCTGCGGGAGAGGGACCGGGGGTGAGGGTGGTGGCAGGCCAGCTCCGACTCCCAGGTGGCGCTCAGATTCGCGAGCAACCTCGCTCCTACGGTTGGATTCCTTGTAGGGGCGAATTCATTCGCCAAGGGCGGCAAGGCTGCCCCATCGGGGGTTGAAGGGCGAACCTGTGGTTCGCTTGGCGATTGAAATCGCCCCCACTGGGTTTGGAGTTCGCCGGATGGCATCGTGCATCAGGCGCGAGTCACCCTTCTCCTGCGGGAGAGGGGCCGGGGGTGAGGGTGGTAGCAGGCCAGCTCCGACCTCCGAGGTTCGCGAGCAAGCTCGCTCCTACAGTCCGTATCCCAAAACAAAAAAGCCCGGATCAAGTCCGTAATGCTGTTCAGTTAGTCCCGCCCACGAGGTGTCGCTGTTGTTGTAGGAGCGAGCTTGCTCGCGAAGCTTTCCGGGATATTGCCCATTCGCCAGCAAGCTGGCTCCTACAGCGTTTCCCCGCTGCAGAAATCAAGAACGCCGCTCACCCGGTGAGGGATTAGCGGCGTTCTTATGTGAACAGCATTACGGATCAAGTCCGGGCTTTTTCGCATCAGGCCGGCGCGGTCGCCATGCGGGTCGTGGCCTCCCTGGCCTTGCGCTCCGCCAGGTATTGCAACAGCAGCCGCGCGCAGAGCACCAGCAGGGTCACCCCGATCAGCAACACGGAGATGGCCGCCACGCTCGGGTCGACGTTGTCCCGCAGTCCGCCCCAGATACGGCGGGGCAGGGTGTTGACGTCGACGCTGGTGATGAACAGGGTCACTGCCACTTCCTCCCACGACAGCGCGAAGCTGAGCAGGGCGGTGGAGGCGATGCCGAGCTTGAGGTTCGGCATCACCACCAGGAAGGTGGTCTGCATCAGGCTGGCGCCGAGGTTGCGCGAGGCCAGCTCGATGCGACGGTCGATCTGGCTCAGGGCGACCAGCATGGTCACCACGCCGTAGGGCACCACCATCACCACGTGGGCGATGATCACGCCGGGAATGGTGTCGTAGCCGAAGCCGGGTGCGATGCGCCCGAGGTTGGTTTCCATGAAATACAGGACCAGCGCCGAGATCACCGGCGGAATCGCCATGGGCAGCAGTACCAGGCCGATCAGCACGGTTGCCAGGCGCGAGCGCAGGTACCAGATGCCAAGGCTGAAGCTGACCGCCAGGGCGGTAGCGATCAGGCTGGTGGCGAAGGCGATGCCAAGGCTCTGGAGGATGCTCGCCATCCACTCCGGGTTGCCCAGCAGGGCTTCGTAGTGGCGCAGCGACCAGTTGCCGTTGGGCATCGACAGGTAGCGCTTGCTGGTGAACGACACCGGGATGATCGTCAGCAGCGGGAACAGCATGAAGGCCATGGCCACGGTGGCGAGCAGGCGGGTGGAAAGGCCCGTTTTATGTGTATTCATGAATTGACCTCAGCCCACCAGGCGGTTGACACGGGTGATGCGCAGCAGCAGCCAGATCAGGGCGCTGACCAGGGCCAGCAGCACCACGCTGAGTGCGGCTCCGAGACCCCAGTTACTGGTCTGGAACATCTGCAGGAAGACGTACTCGGCGATCATCACCGTCTGGCCGCCGCCCAGCAGCACCGGCGTGATGAAGAAGCCCAGGCAGAAGACGAAGACCATGATGAAAGCGCCCAAGAGGCCCGGTACGGTCTGCGGCAGCAGGACCTGCCAGAAGGTGCGCAGCGCGCCGGCGCCGAGGCCGCGGGAGGCCAGCAGCACGCGCTGGTCGAGCTGGCGCATGCTGGAAAGCAGCGGGAACAGGGCGTACGGCACCATGAAGTGGAGCATGCCGATGACCACGCCTGTCTCGTTGCGGGTCAGTTGCAGCGGCGAATCGATGAGGCCGAGTCCCATCAACCCACCGTTCAGCACGCCGTTGCTACGCAGGGCGATCAGCCAGCCGAACGCCCGCACCAGCACCGAAATCCAGAACGGGATGAAGATGCAGATCTCCACCATGCGTTGCCAGAACGGCGGGCTGAACACCCAGCAGTAGGCCAGCAGGTAGCCGATGACCAGCGCCAGGGTGCTGACCGTCAGGCACAGGCGCAGGGTGCGCCAGAGCATGTCGTGGATCGCGGGGTCGGTAGCGATGCGCTGGTACTGCTCGATGCCGGGCTCCGGGAGAGTGAAGCTCCAGCCCACTACGCCGAGGAAAGGCAGCAGGTAGAAGACCACCAGCAACAGGGGCAGAGGGATCAGCAGCAGGCTGCGCTCCAGGTTGGCGGAGTGGGTTGTGCTCATGCGCGGCGGCTCACTTGGAAAGGTGGGTCAGGTACTGTTCCAGGGTGGTGGCGTAGTTGTCGGCGTACCACTCGGTGTTGAGGAAGATCTGCTTCTTGAAGTTTTCCTCGGACGCGCAATCCGCCTCGCGCTGTTCGGCACTCATGAGTTTCTGCGTGGCACCGTTGGATGGTCCGTTACCCAGCAGTTCGAACAACTTGAGTTGGCCTTCCGGCTGCAGCGCGTGCTGGATGAAACGCATCGCTTCCTGGGTGCCGGCCGGGTTGTCGGAAAGCACCGCCCAGCTACTGGCGTTCAGGAAGGCATTGTCGTAACCCCAGCGGATGCGGCCTTCGCTGTCCTCGGCGAGCAGCTTGGCGCGGGTGCTCCAGATGGCGCCCATTGAGACTTCGCCTTCGATCATCAGTTGCTGGCTCTCCGCACCGGAACTCCAGAACGACAGGACGTGGGGTTTGAGCTCGTCGATCTTGCGCAGGGCGCGCGGAACGTCCAGCGGGTAGAGCTGCCCGGCCGGTACGCCGTCGGCCAGTAGCGCGGCTTCCAGCATGCCGTTCATCCACTTGTAGAGGGTGCGCTTGCCGGGGAATTTCTCCACGTTCCAGAAATCGGCCCAGCTGGTCGGGCCCTGGTCGCCGAATTGCTCGCTGTCCCAGGCCATCACGTAGCTGAACAGGTAGCCGGCAATGCCGTAGTCGTGGGCCAGGCCGGGGGCGACCTGGCCACGCTGGATGACGCTGTAGTCCAGCGGCTGGAGGATCTTGTCGCGACCCAGGGTCATGGCGCTGTAGCTGTCCACGTCGACGACGTCCCAACTCGGCTTGCCGCTGGCCAGCTGCGAGCGGATGGCGCCTTCGGTGGGGCCGGCGCCGTCGATGCGGACCTGGATGCCGGTGCTCTGGCTGAAGCTGTCGGTCCAGGCTCGACGGAAGGCGTCCAGGGCATCACCACCCCAGTTCACGACGACCAGCGGCTTGCCGTCGGCCGCCCAGTTGATACCGCTGCGCATGGCGAGTGGCACGGCGGCCAGCAGGCCCATCGCCTGGATGAAGGTGCGGCGGTTGATCTGCCCGCCACGGGCTTTCTCGATGAGGACTTCGATGCAGTCGCGCTGATGTTCCTGGCTCATGGGCAATTCCTCGCGTGGCCCGCCCATTGGGACGCGGCCGATTGTTGTTGTAGGGAGGCAGTCGAACTAATGGGGTTCGCGGCGTCAGGCATCCAGCAGGAAGCTGCGCTGTACCGGCCAGCTCAGCCACACCGGTGTGCCGCTGGCCAGTTGGGCGCCAGGGTGGTTGCCCGGTACCGCGAGGTTGATGGCCGGGGCGTCCTGGCCCAACTTCAGCGCAAGGTGAGTGCTGGCGCCCTGGTAGACCTTTTCCGTGAGGTGCGCAGCGACGATGTTGTGCCCGCTGAGGTCGGGGCGTTCGGTGTGCAGGTCCATGTGCTCGGGGCGTACCGCCAGCAGCTTCGGTTGATCGCCCAGTGTCTGCGGTGCAGCGGCGTGCAATTGGTTGTCACCGCAGCGGCCGCTTGCGTTGGTGCCGTTACGGGTCAGGTCCGCCAGGGGGAAGAGGTTCATCTTGCCGAGGAACTCGGCGACGAAGCGGCTGTTGGGGCGGTCGTAGATGTCTTCGGGGCTGTCGACCTGGGCCAGGCGGCCCTGGTTGAAGATCGCGATGCGAGTGGAAAGGGCCAGCGCCTCGCCCTGGTCGTGTGTGACGAACACGAAGCTGGTGCCCACCTGGCGGTGGATGCGTTGCAGCTCGGCCTGGAGCTGCTCGCGCAGGTTCTTGTCCAGGGCGGAGAGGGGTTCGTCGAGCAGCAGCAGGTCCGGCTCGAACACCAGCGCACGGGCGATGGCGACGCGTTGTTGCTGACCACCGGAGAGCTCGGCTGGCTTTTTCTTCATGTGCGCGCCGAGGCCTACGACCTCGAGGATATGCCTGACGCGACGTTGGCGTTCTTCTGCCTTCACGCTACGGATGCGCAGCGGGTAAGCCACGTTGTCTTCGACCGACATGTGGGGGAACAGTGCGTAGCCCTGGAACACCATGCCGAAGTTGCGTTTTTCCGCCGGTCGGCGGCTGATGTCGTCGCCGTTCTCCATCAGCGTGCCTGAGGTGGCTTCGAGGAAACCGGCGAGGATCATCAGGAGGGTGGTCTTGCCGGAACCCGACGGGCCGAGAAGGGTGAGGAACTCACCCTGGCGAATGTCCAGGTCGATGCCGTCCAGGGCGGTGAAATGTCCGTATTGCTTCCTGATCCCCTGGGCGCTGAGCTGGATGGCCTGACTGCTGGGCACGCTGGTTACTCCCCTTGTTGTGCTGGGACTCGCAAATGGGTCCCGGATTGGGCGTTTTGGCCATTATTGTCAAAGGGAGCGCTACATCAATGGAATTATTTCTCCCTTAATGTTTAGTTTTTTTGGACATTTACCCCCGCTTACGCGGCGTGTTCCGTAGGAGCGAGCTTGCTCGCGAAAGGGCCGGCACCAAGGCTTCGCGAGCAAGCTCGCTCCTACAAAGCAGGCATCAGCGATGCTCCTGCCAGATCTGGGTGGAGGCTTGCAGCTGCGTCTTCACCCAATTGCTGAAGGCCTGTACGGCCGGGCGTTCGGCTTTCTGCGGGTCCGCCACCACGTAATAGCCACGATGGGAGTCGATGGCGATTTCGAATGGACGCACCAGCAGGCCACGAGCCAGGGCGTCGCCGCTGATCAGGTTGTCGCCCATCCCCACGCCCTGGGCTGCGATGCACGCGGACTGCGCGCAGTGGGCATCGGAGAAGACGATGCCGGTACCCGCATCCACGCTGGAGGCACCCGCGGCGGCGAGCCAGACCCGCCAGTCGCTGTAGTCGCTCATGTGCAGCAGGGGGAATCCGGCCAGTTCCTGTGGGGTCTTGAGGCCGCCCATGGCGTTGATCAGGCGCGGACTGCACACCGGGAAGAAGCGCAGGGCGACGATCTGCTCAACCGACATGTCGGGCCAGTCACCAATGCCGTAGGCGATGAAGAGGTCGACGTTGGCGTTGCTGACATCATCCGGCGTGCGCGGCGAGATCAGTTGCAACTGGACCTGCGGGTATTCGCGCAGGAAGCCGCCGATGTGATGGCACAGCCAATAGGTGGCGAAGCCGGGATTGCAGCTGACGCAGAGGCGCCCGGAGATTTCCTGGTCATCCAGGCGTCGGCTCGCTTCCTCCAGGTTGGACAGGATGCGGTGGACCTCGCGGGCATAGCGTTCGCCGCGATAGGTGAGGCCGATGCCGCGGCCGATGCGTTCGGTCAGGGGGAAGCCAAGACTCTCTTCCAGGCTGCTGATCTGGTGGCTGATGGCGCTACGGGTCAGGTTCAGCTCATGGGCGGCAGCGGACACACTGCCGAGGCGGGCGACGGCGTCCAGGGCGCGCAGGGCGGTCATCGAGGGGAAGCGCATGGCGGCTCCGGATTATTGCGGTGAGGTGAAAATATCTAAACATTAGTGGCGAAATAAATCGATTGTTGTATCGCTCGACTCAACAATACTAGGGCCAGCCCACCGCTGGCCCTGCACGGACGGGCACGGTCACACCATCAAGGAACCTCCTTCATGCACGAGCCCAAGCAATTCGCCCTGGAATGGGTGGCGCAGCAGCACAAGACCCTGTCGGACTGGCACCAGGTCATCTGGCATTACGCGGAACCGGCATTCCGCGAGTACAAGTCCTGCGCCTGGTACGTCGAGTTGCTGCGCAAGGAAGGCTTCGAGGTGGAAGAGGGCAGCGGTGGCATGCCCACGGCGTTCTGCGCCACCTTCAAGAACGGTGAAGGCCCGGTGGTGGCGACCTATGGCGAGTACGACGCGGTGCCCGGCAACTGCCAGGCTGCGGCAACCCGCAAGATGCCGCGCGACGGCCTGTCGCGCTTTGCCCCCGGCCATACCGATCCTCACTCGGCACTGGGTATCAGCGCCCTCGGTGGCCTGCTGGCGGCCAAGGCAGCGATGCTGGAGCACGGTATCCAGGGCACTTTGAAGTTCTTCGGCGAGCCGGCGGAAAAGCTGCGCGCTTCCAAGCCGGTACATGCCGCCAAGGGTTACTACGACGATATCGACGCGGCCATCAGCTTCCACCCCACCTACATGCTGCCGCTGAACAACACCACCACCTGGGATACCCATTGCGGTATCGCCTACGCTTACATCTACACCTTCACCTGCGATGAGCCGCAGAACTGGATCGCGTCGGACAAATACAGCCCGATCCCGCAGAACCACCTGGCTGCCCGCGCGCCGGGCGCCAACGATGCGCTGGTGCACTTCTACACCCTGAACGAAAGCCTGCGCCGTTCCACGCTGCCGTTCACCGGCCTGTGGAGCTACAACGAGGCCATCCTCACCGCTGGCCAGGCGACGGCGGACAACCTGCCGCCGCACATTTCGCAGATCCAGTACCTGCTGCGCTGCGATTCCATCGAGCAGGCCGAGACCATTGCCCAGGTGATGGACAACAACGCCGCTGCCGCTGCGCTGGCGACCGGTTGCCAGTGGAAGAAGACCTGGGTGTGCAAGTCCCGTGGCGGCTTGCCCAACCATGTGATGGCCCAGGCCACCTACGACAACCTGGCCCTGGTCGGTGCGCCGCAGTGGGGGAACGAGGCCATCGAAATCGCCCAGGAAATCCAGGCCAACCTGGGCCTGGACCCCATGGAAAAACCCTTCCTGCCGGCCACCGAGGAACTGATCGAGCCGCAGGAGTGCGAGCGCCGGCTGCGCCTGCAGATGCCGGCCTGGCAGAAGTACCTGACCTCCGACGACTACCCGGAATACACCTGGCATTGCCCGACCGTGCGCCTGCTGGTGGCGCGGCCGATGCTCTCGGCACCGGCTGGCTACACCTATCCCGATTGGGTGGCCAACGCCCTGGGCGGCATTCGCCAGACCATCGACCCGATGATCCAGGTGGCGGCCAAGACCATCGCTGCGACCCTCGTGGACCTGCTGGCTCGCCCGGACCTGCTGGCTGCCGCACGCGCCGAGTTCGTCGAGCGCACCGGTGGCGGCATCGGCGGCAGTCGCTGGCAAGCGCCGCTGCTGCCGAAGGATTTCCAGGCGCCGCACCGCTACCGCTGGCCGGAGTACATCCGCACCGTGCGCGGTGAGGAGTGGTGGATTCCCGCCCGCGACGACGAATGATTCGGCGGCGCGCCTGCCAACCGGGCGCGCCCGGACCACGATTCCAACGATTCACGACTGACTCTGCCAAGACGGGTGGAAAGCCCGCGCGCATTCCGAAGAAGGTGTCACTGCCATGGGTAACCCCACCGATTACCGCTCCAGCAACGTTCCCGGCCCGACCGGCGCCGCCGACCTGGTGCTGACCAACGGCCGCATCTACACCGTGGACGAGGCCAATCCCTGGGCTGAAGCCGTGGCGGTTCGAGGCGGGCGCTTCGTCGCGGTGGGCGCAAGCTCCGACATGGCCAGCCTGATCGGTCCGCGCACCCAGGTGCTGGACCTTAAGGGCCGTTTCGCCATGCCCGGCATCTACGACATGCACACCCACCCGGACCTGAAGCTGGCCCCCGGCTATGCGGGCTACCTGGAAGTGGGCGTGGAAGACCCGACTCCGGAACAGGTGCGCCAGTCCATCCTCGACTATGCCGCCGCCCACCCGGGTGATGGCTGGGTCTACGGCCAGTACTTCGTCCGCTACACCTTCCGCCAGGCCGGACTGGTGCCTGACCGCCACTGGCTCGACAGCGTCCTGCCGGACCGTCCGGTGGCGATCCTCGACCGCTCCTGGGGCTGCATGATGGTCAACTCCCGCGCCCTGGAAATGGCCGGCATCGATGCCGACACCATGGACCCGCGCCATGGTTACATCGAGCGCGACAGCGTCACCGGCGAACCCACCGGCATCCTGGTCGACGGTGCCTACGCGCTGATGCACGCCGCCATGCCGCCCACGCCGCAACACGCGCTGAAGCGCGCCTACCGCGAGGGCGTGTGGTTCCAGAGCGGCCATGGCGTGGTGGGCACCAAGTTCGTCCATGTCTGCGAGCATCGCCTGAACGCCCTGAAAACCATCGACCAGGCCGGTGAGCTGTCGGTCCGGGTCGAGGCTGCCATCAGCTGGCAGGACGACATTTTCCCGGTGAAGCGCCGCTGGGAGCTGCTGGCCGGGGAGCGCCACTACTACCGCAGCGCCCGACTCAACGCCAACGCAGTCAAGTTCCACTTCGACGGCACCCACGAATCCCGTTCGTCCTACCTGTCCAGCGCCTGGCCGGGGGATGCCAGCTGGCGCGGTCACCTCAACCTGACCCCGGAACACATCACCGACATGGTGGTGGACATGGACCGCAGGGGTATCCGCGTGATCGCCCACTGCACCGGCGACGGCGCGTCGGACCTGTTCCTCGATGCCGTGGCCGAAGCGCGTTGGCGCAACGGCTACAGCGGCGTGCGCCACCAATGCGCCCACAGCACCACGCTGCTGGATGCCAACCTGCCGCGCTTCGCCGAGCTCAATGTCACCGCCGAGTTCTCGCCGGTGGGCTGGTTCCCGTCTTCCTTCGCCAACGCCCGCGCGGTGTTCGGCGAAGACCGCATGCAGCGCGCCTACAACTTCGAGGGCGTCCTGGAGCACGGCGGCGTAGCGGTCATGGGTACCGACTGGCCAGTGTCCAGCATCAACCCATGGATCGGCTTCGAGGCCATGGTCACCCGTGAGAATCCCTACGGTGAGGAAGAGGGCGGGTTCTACGGGAACCCCATTAGCCTGGAGCAGGCCATCCGCGTGATGACTATCAATGGCGCCTGGTGCATGGGCATCGAGGACAAGGCCGGCTCCATCGAAGTGGGCAAGTCCGCCGACCTGATCGTGCTCGACCGCAACCTCTTCGAAGTGGAGCCCAAGGGCAACATCCACAACACCCAGGTGCAACTGACCTTGCTGGAAGGCGAAGTGACCTGGGACCGCCATGGCGAATTCGACGACACCAGTCACGCCGCCATCTGGCGCTTCGAGCTACCGAACTTCTGATGTAAACGGCCAGGAGACCAGCCCTTGAGCAGACTCGCCCCCATTCCCGTGACGTTGGTCTCGGGCTTTCTCGGCGCCGGCAAGACCACCTTGCTGAACCGCATCCTCAACAGCGACCACGGCCTGCGCATGGCGGTCATGGTCAATGATTTCGGGGCGATCAACATCGACAGCGAACTGATCGTCAGCCAGACCCAGACGACCGTGAGCCTGGCCAATGGCTGCATCTGCTGCACCGTCGAAAGCGACCTGATCGAGCAACTGGGGCGACTTCTGGACGACCGCAGCAACCGCCCCGAGTACATCGTGATCGAGGCGAGCGGCGTGTCGAACCCGAGCAAGATCGCCAACACCCTGCGCTACCCGCAATTCCGCGATGCGCTCGCCATCGACAGCATCCTGACGGTGGTGGATGCCGAGCAGTTCGAGTCCCTGAATGGCGAGATGGCACAGCTGGCGATGGAGCAGCTGGATGTGGCCGACATCATCGTGCTGAACAAGGTCGACCGGGTCAGCCGCGACCAGCTCGACGCCCTCAAGGCACGCTGGCTTTATCCCAATGCCCGGCTGCTGGAAAGCGAGTACGGCGACGTCCCGCTGGAGCTTGTGCTGGGAGTGGGGCGCTTCAAGGCGGGGTGGAGCTTCCGTCCTGCTGCGGTCACGGCCGCTCCGGCGGTGGCGAGCGTGAAGGAGGATCACTCGGCGATCTTCGAGACCTGGAGTTTCGCCAGTGAACGGCCGATGTCGCTAAAAGCCCTGCGCCAGGCACTTGCGGCACTGCCGACGGATATCTACCGCGCCAAGGGGGTCTGCCAGATCGCCGAAGCGCCGGGCAAGCGTTGCATCCTGCACCTGGTGGGAAGCCGCAGCGAAATCCTGCCGGAATCGGGTTGGGAGGGCAGGGAGCCCACTACCCAGCTGGTGTTCATCGGTAAGCGCGGAACCATTGATGCTGCGCAGATGCAGGCGACCTTCGAGAAGTGCGTGGCCTGAACTCATGCGCAATCGGGCTGGCTGTAGGGGCGAATTCATTCGCCAAGGGCGGCGAAGCGGCCCCATGCAGGCCCGACGGGCAGATCTTCGATCTGCTTGGCGAATGAATTCGCCCCTACAAGAACCAACCTGAAACGATCTTTTCTAGTCCCCAAAAAGAAGAAGGCGCCACATGTGGCGCCTTCTGCCTTTCGAGGAACTGCATACATCGTGATTGCCTGCCTCTGAACTGCTCCGGGATCAGCTGATGCGATTGGCACCAGTGCGGTCGGCGCCACCTTCGGCAACATCGAAGCCTTTGGTGCGATCAGAACCGCCTTCGGCAACATCGAAGCCCTTGGTGCGGTCAGAACCGCCTTCAGCAACATCGAAGCCCTTGGTG
>MTEW01000821.1_pt1 | contig 27492 bp, 31 predicted proteins | sample 1042681 | NCBI WGS metagenome assembly MTEW01 (sample SAMN06185811, study PRJNA358809) | soil metagenome | isolation source: soil biostimulated with citrate as carbon source | place: India | collected 2015-05-23
CTGGATCAGGCCGCATCAATTCAACGATGGGCTGCCGCCCGCCGTGGCCGAAGAAAAACTTAACCCACTGTCCGGGATGGGTTGACCACTACACTTGTAGGCAATACGCAGCCAATAGATATCCACGCTGTTACCCCGGCGCGAGATCGCGCCCCCCCTGAAGTAGACTTTTCCCGACTCCTTCGCTTCGGCCCAAAAGCGCTCCTTCACCGCCACCGCATTTTCATAGGTCGTCTCGAAGGATTTATCGAGCTGTTCGATGGTCAATTCGATGGTTCGCAGCATTTGGTGTTTCCTCCATAAGCTATCTACATCGCAATTTTTCCTGTTTCGACCGTATTGGTGCTGCCTATTGGTGCCCGTCGGAGGGTCACGGATATCCATAGGGAAAAAGCGCACAGCGCATTCGCTCTATTACCTATGGAACAAACCATCCTCGCTAAACCATAAGGAATTCAGGCCTCTCCTCTTGTGGTGGTTCAGGCTTTGCTCTCCTATCTATGGTGCATTCAAGTCTGTTCGGTCCATATCGTCCTTCCGCATCGCTGCTGGCATTCATCGTTCGCAAAGGTTTTTGTCTCTACTACCTATGGTGCAAACAGATTTGTATAAACCATAAGGAAGACGGGGTTTCGCCTACCCCATGAGCGCGCAAATGGCTCTGTATGCAGATTCTATGGCGCAACTGGTGCTTCTCACGTCCTCCCCCGAAGATCCTTTGTCGATCGCAAAGATCAGCGCGTAGCTCGCCGAATCGCCGACTCAAACCACGTAAAAAAACTGTCCAGGGGGAAACCACTCCCCTCTGGAAAGAACCGCTTCGCCTGGGCCCAAGTAAGTACCTCCAGATGGCGCGGATTGGGGGTTGCATATTTGAAATCAGTGGCAGGCTGTTCCTGGTCGACCCATAGTCGACCTGCAGGCGCGCCGTAGTCGACATTTAGTCGAGTATTGAAGCGGCCGATACGAATCGGGCTCCGGTGAGTCGCTCTATAGTCGACCTTTAGAGCAGATAGGGCTGGCCACGGATGCCGTGCAGCTGAATACCCTGAACGGATTGCCTCAGCCGCCCTACCTCCAGTCCGAGACCAAAGCTACAACCTCAAAGTATCTTCGACTCGTTGGAGCACTACCAGGATAAAGCTTGGTCTTCAGCAGCCCGCTGACTTTGCCCCAGGCTCCCGAACGGTCGATGGCCGAGGGTCCATTCTCGACGAAGATACTTTTAGGGCGATTTCATCGCTGTGAATCTCTCTGGCTTTATCCGAGATCCAAATAAGGTTTATGGCCCTATTCTTCTCGACATCAACAGAGGACTCACAAAGCAGGAAGACATAAAACAATCACAAAAATATTATCCACCCCCAATCGGATCCATACATACAACCAAGGAATGGGGAGTCTTTCCGAACGCCATCATAAACCTGGGCCATCGCTAACTATTTGGTGGAGAACGGCCAACTCTCCTTCACGTTAAAACGCTTGCATTTCTGTAATCCCATGCAAACTAAACAAATCAAGCATGAACTACAGCAGAGGATTATAAAATGTCGATCCATTTATTTATAACGTTAGTCATTGCAGCCGCGGCCACATTGACCACATGCAATCTCATCTCAAGTGCACGCCAAAAGCTCCATAAGGACTGGCTAGCATGGCCAACAATAGATGACTACATCGAAGACTACCCACGCTGCAATACCGGGCGTGGAATCTCATGCAAACGCTGTGGAAGCGTTAGCATTCGCAGCTATGGAATGGCTAATCGTCAAGACCCAAGGAGAGTTCACATCTGCAGATCCTGCAGCACCCAGCTTTATCGAACATATAATTGACAATAAACAAAAAACCACTCACCCAATTCAAAACAACTAAACCCTCTCTACACCAAAACCATATTCCTGCCGATCCTTATGCCCAGGACTGGCTCTATTGGAACACCAGAAGACTATTACCTCACTCCTCACCCACACACGCCTCACAAACCTTAACCCCGACGACTTTTAAGTTTTCGACTTGCACTCTATTTAGAGGAATTAAAATAAGCCCCTTCGACCTATCTCAATATCGCACACGAAACAATGGAGAAAGCTATGAAATCACCTTGGCAGGCGTTTGCATTTAACGCTCCACTACTTTTTATTTTCGCAATTTACATTCAAGTAACTGCTGACACCACCGATTCAGGAGTTTCCTACGCCTGCGAAAATCCGGTGACGGCAAGCTTTCTGAGAGTCCTGCTTTTAATGTCGTTCCACTCGGCTCCTGCGTCGTGGCTGCGCTCAGAGATGCGGGCTATTCACAGTTCCCACTCAAAGCCTCGTAGTTCGGCGCGCTTGCTGGCCCTGCGAATGCCGATTGCTGTATGGACCAGTATCTGCCTGGTCATTGGCTGGACTCTCTGGCCCGTTTTGGAGTGCCGACACCTCTGAAGCGGAACGCGGTTTCCTAGCATTTTTCACTGACTGGCAAGCTGGATCGACGAGCGCCGCGCCGAATCGCGCGGGCATGGATCGAGGAGAACCAAGTGAACACAACTAATCCAGCCACCGCAGACGGAGCCCCTCGCCAATCTGTGCCCTCAACTGGGCTCAATTGCCAACTCAACCAAGAGCTTTCTCCTCAGCATCAAGAGGTGCAATCAACCCAGGAGAAGTCCCTCATCATGCGCGCCACCAATAACAACACCATGAAGGTTTACCCAGGCGAATGGTTTCGGCAGGAACTGCTTACGTCCACGTTCGGTATCAGCACCGAAGTAGCTCAGCACCGGCGCTGACTAGCGAGGTACATACAATGAACACCATTTTCCTACTGATGGCACAGTACAACGGCACCGCCATCATCCCCCTGGACCGCATCTGCGCCGACTACTTCAGCCACCTGACGCCGGAGAAGTTCCAACAGAAGGTCCTGGCCGGTGCCATTGACCTGCCGATCGTGCGCATGGAAGGAAGCCAGAAATCGGCCAAGGGCGTTGCCCTGACTGACCTGGCCAAGTACTTGGACGCCCAGCACCAGGCGGCCAAGGTCGAGAACGACAAGCTGCACGGACGGAACCCTTTTCGGAGGAGCGGATGAGGGGAGGCGCTAGCCCTCCCCTTTCCGTTGTACTCGCGCGCCCAATTCAACGGGCGCCGCAATGATCTTCTCCAGCCAACTCCACCCCTGATAGGGGTCCCCTCTCCCTCGCAGGTGCGTATAGCGCCGCAGCGAGTTCCAATCCCGGTGGCCCGACACGCTGGCCACGCGCGGAATATCCCAGTCCATTTCGAACAGACGACTGACGCCGTCGTGACGCAGGTCGTGGAAGTGCAGGTCATCGATCTCGAGGAACTTGCAGGCATTGCGCCATGAGGTGCCGATGGAATTACCGTTATAGGGGAAGATCTCCGGGCAGTCCTTGGGCATCGTCTCGATGATTGCCATTGCCTCGTCCGGCAGATGGCACCAGACATCGTTGCCGATCTTCTGCCCCGGGTTCTTCATGTCCCGCACCAGCACTTTCTGGCCGGCCACGTCCAGATCCTCCCAGCGGATGCGGGTGATTTCTTCCTGGCGGCGCGTCGAAAAGATGGCAAATGCGATGACCTTCGGCATGTTGATCGCGCTGGGTTTCCAGCGCAACAGATCGAAGAAGTGCGTCAGGATCTTGTCCAGTTCCTTGGCGGCAGGCCGCCGGGAGCGCTCCTTGCTGCGGCTAACAGCTCCCAGGGTCCGCAGTACCTTACGAGCGTCACCGATGGCTTGCGGGTCAATCTCATAGCCCCAGGCCGGGCGTGCCACTGAGAACACGGCGCCCAGGTGCGCCAGGTCGTTCCCGACCGTCTGCGCCTGCACTCCGCCGCCCGCCTTGGTCATTCGCCACTGGGCGAACTCCACCAGCCTCTGGCTGGTCAGGTCTCGGTCAGCCACCTCACCGATCCAGGTGTCGCTGATGGCCTTGAGCGCCTGGCGCTTGGTCTTGCCAAGCGGGCGCCTGCGCTCGTACTCCTCCAGATAATGCTCGATGACCTCCTTGATTGTGACGCCATCGCGGCTAGCGCGCTCGATCGCACCCGGCGCCCCAAGTTCCGCTTCGCGCTTGGTCGCCCAGGCCTTGGCTGCCTGCTGGCGGTCGAAGGTCTGGCTTTCCTGATAGACTTGCTGGCCATCGCGCATGATCCGGATCTGCGCCGTATAGCCGAACGTCCCGTCCTTGCGTTTCCGCTTTCTGATAGTCGCCATAGGTTATCTGGTACATGAGCTTTTTGGGTTGGTACATTGTACCAGTGACACCCCAAAAACAAGCGGAAACGGCAGAAAACGGTAAGAAATCAGAAGTACCAGAATGCTCCTAGAATCAGCCTCAAAGCCAGCAACCACGCGCCCTGCCCTGTCCCGCCGTTTCTCCGTGGCGCCGATGATGGACTGGACTGATAGACACTGTCGCTTCTTCCTGCGCCAGCTGTCGAAGCACGCCCTGCTCTATACCGAGATGGTGACCAGTGGCGCGTTGTTGCATGGCGACCGTGAGCGCTTCCTGCGTCACGACGAGGCGGAGCATCCACTGGCGTTGCAACTGGGTGGCAGCGTGCCGGCGGACCTGGCGGCCTGCGCGAAGATGGCCCAGGAGGCGGGCTATGACGAAGTGAACCTGAACGTCGGCTGCCCCAGCGATCGCGTGCAGAACAATATGATCGGCGCCTGCCTCATGGGGCATCCCGCGCTGGTGGCCGATTGTGTGAAGGCGATGCTGGATGCGGTCGATATGCCGGTCACGGTGAAGCACCGGATCGGCATCAATGGCCGTGACAGTTACGACGAGCTTTGCGACTTCGTCGGCCAGGTGCGCGATGCCGGTTGCCGCAGTTTCACCGTGCATGCACGCATTGCCATCCTGGAAGGCCTCTCACCGAAGGAAAACCGCGAAATCCCGCCGCTGCGCTATGACGTGGCCGCGCAGTTGAAACGGGACTTCCCGGACCTGGAAATCATACTCAATGGTGGGATCAAGACGCTGGATGAGTGTCGCGGCCATCTTGAGACCTTCGATGGCGTGATGCTGGGCCGCGAGGCTTATCACAACCCGTACGTGCTCGCCGAGGTGGATGCCGCGCTGTTCGGCGGCAAGGCCCCGCAGATCAGTCGCGCGGAGGCTCTCGAGGCCATGCGCCCCTACATCAAGCGCCACATACAGGAAGGCGGCGTGATGCACCACATCACCCGCCATGTCCTTGGCCTGGGGCAGGGGTTCCCTGGTGCCCGACGCTTCCGCCAACTGCTGTCTGTCGACGTGCACAAGACCGCCGACCCATTGGCGTTGCTGGATCAGGCCGCCGAGCTTTTGCGCGGCCGCTGAGCCGAGATCGTGGCTTGTAAGGCCGGCGCCAGGCAGTAGCGGCTGCCGCCTTGGGCGGCCACCAGGCCACTGTCCACCATCCTTCCCAATACCTGGCGCACGCTGACCAGCGACAGCGGTTCGCCCGCGTCAACCAGGCGCTCGTGAAGAACACGACTGGAAATGTCGCTGCCTTCGAGGAAAGCCTGGCAAAGAATCTCCAGCACCTTGAGGCGCGGCATGCTGGTCTTCAGCCCGGCCTGCTGCAGTATCTGCCGCAATTGGTGCTGTTCAAGGCTCGGGAGAGCCCTCTCGACCTTCAGGCTGATGTGCTGCGGGACAATAGGCTTGGCCCGGAGCAAGGTGTTTACTCGCATGAGCATATCCTTGTTGATCAATGGCCTGCGCAATGCAGAACCTCTGGCCGAATCTCCTGCCGGCCTGTTTCCCGAAAAACTTCGGGGTCTTATAGATGAAGACGAACGAGGGCGAAAAAACCGCAATAAAAATGCGAAATCTTTTTCCGTGGGGAACCTGTAACCCCCTTTTCCGAGTCTGTTGATATGGGCAGGTCGATAGCCTGTGAAAAAGCCCTTACACCCCCGTTGAGCAGCCCTTGCGGCTCGGGTAAGGTCAGTCCATCCGCCACGACAAGGTTTCGCCATGACCTCCAAGCTGGACCAACTCAAGCAGTACACCACCGTCGTTGCCGACACCGGCGACCTGGATGCGATCGCCCGCCTGAAGCCGGTCGACGCCACCACGAACCCTTCGCTCCTGCTCAAAGCCGCCGCCATGCCGCGTTATGCCGACTTGCTCGACAACGCGGTCGCCGCAGCCGGCGCTGACCTGGGTCTGGCCTGCGATCGCTTTGGCGTAGCCGTCGGCCAGGAAATTCTCAAGGTGATTCCGGGCCGCATTTCCACCGAAGTGGATGCCCGCCTCTCCTTCGATACCGATGCCACCTTGCGTCGCGCCGAGCGTCTCATCGGCCTGTACGAGGAAGCCGGAATCGGTCGCGAACGCGTGCTGATCAAGATCGCTTCCACTTGGGAAGGCATTCGTGCCGCCGAACAACTGGAGCGCATGGGCATCCAGACCAACCTGACGCTGCTGTTCAATTTCGCCCAGGCAGCCGCCTGTGCCGATGCGGGCGTGTTCCTGATTTCCCCTTTCGTGGGCCGCATCTACGACTGGTACAAGAAAGCCGAAGGCCGCGACTACGTGGGCGACGAGGATCCGGGCGTACAGTCCGTCGCGCGCATCTACCGCTACTACAAAGCCAATGGCTACCGGACCGTGGTAATGGGCGCGAGCTTCCGCAATCTCGGTCAGATCGAGGCCCTGGCAGGTTGTGACCGTCTGACCATCAGCCCTGAACTGCTGCAGAAGTTGGCGGACGATCAGAGCGCACTCGAACGCAATCTTGCCCCGGGCAACGACGCAGAAGCCCGTGTGGTGCTGGACGAAACGGCTTTTCGCTGGCAGCTCAATGAGGATGCCATGGCCACCGAGAAACTGGCCGAAGGTATCCGCTTGTTCGCACGCGACCAGGAAAAGCTGGAAGCTCTGCTCGCCTCGCGCCGCTGAAAACGCGAACGCGCGCAGCCTTGCGGGCTGCGCGCGTTTTCATTTGCGGGGGAGGAAACGACGATCAGCTGCGTTCGAGCGCGCTGACCAGGTCGTGGAAGGCTTCACGATTGGATTCGTTGAGCCCCATGAGAATGCGGTGGGCTTCCAGCACTTTGGTGCGGACCACATCCTCGTTTTGATCCTGGGGCGGCAGGTCCTCAAGGCATTCCGGGCAAGGCACTGGCGTCCCGACGATATTGAACACCTGGTCGAATCCCATCGACTGCAGCAGTCGTGTGATGTCGGGATGAGTGGTCACTACCGTGGGCAACAGCCCCACCTTCTGCCGCGAAAGGATCGACAGCTTGGCCAGCAGGCCGAGCGTGGTGCTGTCGATGCTTTGGGTTTCGGTCAGATCGATCACGATTGCCGAGAAATTCAGCGCCGAGAAGATCTTTTCAATGGTCGCATCCAGGGCCGAACACAGGGTCAGACGGATCTCTCCGACGAACTTCAGGACGAATGTCCCTTCCTGCTCGGCAAACTGGATTTTACCGGTACTCATGCAAGGTTCCTGCTCAACACCAGCAAGGCGATATCATCCGGCATCTCGCCCAGGCTGGCCAGCCCAAATACTTGTCGCAAGCCATCCAGACTGCCACCTGCCTCGCACACCATCTCTGGCAGCGCGGCTTCCTTATCTTTGAGGGTATCCCCTGGCAAAAGGTCCAGGATCCCATCGGAGAGCAAGGTCAGGCTGAAAGACGATGGTAAGTCGATGACCCGGTCATCATAGCTCGCCTCTTCGAACAACCCTACTGGCAAGCCCTTGCCGGCCAGATAGGTGGCCTTGCCCTCGCTGAAGAGCACCGGCAGCGGCAGATGCCCGCCAATGCTGTAGGTCAGCTGGCCATTTTCTTCGTCTATCACGCCACCCAGCATGGTCACGTGCTTGCCCAGCTTGGTGTTGATCAGGCCACGGTTGATGTGCCCCAGTACCTCGGACGGCTTGAACTCGGGCAACATGCCATTGCGTCGGGACTCGTAGAGCAGGCGGGTCGTCATGAACTTGAGCAGCACGGTCACGAATGCCGAGGAAGCCCCATGGCCCGACACGTCTGCCAGGTAGAACGCCACCCGGCGTTCATCCACGCGGAAGTAGTCGACGAAGTCTCCGGAAAGGTACAGCGACGGAATGATCTGATGGGCAAAACGCAGCCCATCCACTTCCCAGGGCGTCACCGGCAGCATGTTCATCTGCACCTGGCGCCCGGCGTTCTGGTCCTCCTGCAGCAAGTGCAGGCTGGCTTGCAGTTCGCGGTTGGCCGACTCCAGCTTCTCGCGGTAGCGGCGGTTTTCGAGGCGCAGGGCTGCACGATCGAGGGCACGGCGCACCGAGTGCTCGAGAACGGCCAGATCTTCCAGGGGCTTGATCAGGTAATCTGCAGCGCCCAGGCGCAGGGCTTCGACCGCATCACTCATGACACCGGCGCCGGAGACCACAATAACCGGGGTTTCTGCTTCCAGTTCGGAAATGCGACGGATCAGCTCCAGGCCATCGACCTGAGGCATGCGCAGGTCGCAGATCACCAGATCCGGGCGCTCCTGCTCGAAAACCTGCAGCCCCTGCAGGCCGTTGCTGGCCTGCCGAACGCTGAATCCACTGTCTTCCAGATAGGCCGCGAGGCTTGCGCGTACTACCTCGTCGTCATCAATAATCAGCAGCTTGGCACTGGGATTGTGCATGGAGTATCCAGGCAAACGGCGCCAGGGATGGGTTGTTGTAGCACCCGACCTAAGGCCCGAGCACGAGTACGGGGGTTCGCTTTACGGCGCAGACGGTACTCCCATCCGCAGGGCGATTCAAGCTTGCGCCGCGAGTCGAACTCTGCCTTTACACCCAAAAACGCTGGACGTTATAAGCGTTTCGGCCCCACTCCTTGACGAGAAGAGGATCAGCGCGTGAGCCTGGATGACCGCCACTACAGTGAGAAGCGCGATTTCATAAGGATGCAGGTGCAGAGCAAAGCCCTCCTGGAACACGCCGGTCCGCCCGTTGCCTGGACCTTTCCAGCAGCGGCATGCAGCTCGAAGTGAGTGCTGAACTCAGCGTGGGAGATCGCGTTCGGGTACGCATTCCCTCCGAAGTGGTTCGGCTCAGCGAGGCCACAAAAGGCAGCCGCATCCTCGGCCTGGCCATCCTGGACTTGCGTTAGGTGCAACAGCCGGAAACGAAAAAGGCGACCCAGGGTCGCCTTTTCATGCCGCCGATTCCCGCCGAGGCTCAGAAATCGTCCTCGACTTCGCCGTCCTTGACCTTGAACTCGCGGTTCTGCAGGTAGGCATTGCGTATGAAGATGTACTTGTCGCCGCTGATCAGCTTTTCCGCGGACAGCAGATTGGCGCGAGTATCCACCACGTCGACGGCGCGGGTGACGTTACGGGTCGGCACATGGTCGATGTAGGGGTAAGGTTCAAGGTATCCGTCCGGAATCTTGCCACCGGCATCGCGCACGGTGCTTGGACCGAGGAACGGGATGACCAGGTAGGGACCGCTGCCTACGCCCCAGTAGCCGAGGGTCTGGCCGAAGTCTTCATCGTTGCGCTGCAGGCCCATCTTGGTGGCCACGTCAAAGAAGCCCAGCACCCCGAAGGTGGTGTTGAACACCAGGCGGCTGGTGTCGACGCCGGCGTTATGAAACTTGGCCTGGAACAGGTCGTTGGCCAGGTTGCCGACATCACCGACGTTATTGAAGACGTTGTGGATGCCATCTTCGAGGAACTGCGGCGTCACGGCTTGATAGCCCTTGGCAACCGGTTTCAGCGCGTAGGTGTCGAGGGTGTCGTTGAAGCGGAACATTGCGCGGTTGAAGCCTTCCCAAGGATCTTCCTCCGCGGCGTTCGCAGCCACCGGCGCTACAGCCAGCGCGACACAAGCCAGTACACGGCCCAGACGATCGAGCCACTGAGCGCCGATCAATTGCATTGCAGACTCTCCTTGAGAAAAGTAGTGTGGCGGCCCGCCGCCGCCCTGAAGAAGGCGCGCAGTATAAGGCCAACGCCTCGTTTGGACAGCATAGCGAACTGCCAGCATGACCGAAAAAACCTTGCTTCATGTTTCTCACATCCCCGTTCGCTGGGGTGACATGGACAGTTACGGACACGTCAACAACACCCTGTACATCCAGTACCTGGAGGAAGCTCGGGTAGCCTGGTTCAAGGAGCTGGGCATCGAGATGAACAACGTGTCGCAGGGCCCCGTCGTGCTGCAGACGCTGCATACCTACCTCAAGCCCGTGGTTCATCCGGCCACCGTGGTGATCGAGCTCTATGCCGGTGCCGTGGGCAATAGCAGCCTGGTGGTGGAGCACCGCCTGAGCACGCTGGAAGACCCCGCGACGCTCTATGGTGAGGGTTACTGCAAGTTGGTCTGGATCGATCATGCAACCGACAGGTCGGTACCGGTGCCAGATGACCTGCGCCTGGCCATGGGGGCGGGCACACGCCAGTAACCTTGTTGTCATCCTGGCCAGCTAGCCTGCGCCAGACCTCGTCAGGATGACGCAGATGCCCCAAAGCCAACCGCCCGCCTTCACCGCCCTCCTCTTCGGCCTTTCCGGCTGCCTCGTGGATTTCGGTGCCCGCACCCTGTCCCTGGCCCTGAGCCGGCTGCTTCCGGAATGCCCGCCTGCGCGCCTTTGCGAAGCCGCCAGTCTTTCGCCACGGGCCGCCCTCGACCATGCCCTGGGAGCGCCAGCCAGCGAAAAGCTGTACCAGGATTTCCAGCAACTGCTACTGGAGGCCGCCGGCGAACATGCCGAAGCCGTCACGGACCTCGACGAGCTGGCTACCCTCGTGGATAGCAATGGAGTGCCCTGTGCCTGGCTCGACGAGCTACCCGCTCCCACCAGTTGGCGCCTCGCCGTGCCCCTTCCCGCCTGGGTGAAAGGCAGCGAAACGGATGGCGCGCGCCCCTGGCCGGCACCCGACAGTTGCTGGCAAGCGCTGGCAGGACTCGGGGTTCCGCGCCTCGATGGCTGTGTGCTGGTGAGCGCCAATCCACGTCTTCTGCAGGCGGGATTGAACGCCGGGCTCTGGACCATCGGCCTCGCAGCCAGCGGCCCCTTGTGCGGGCTGGCACCAGCGGACTGGCGAGCTCTTGAAAGCGCAGAGCGCGACCGTCTGCGTGCCACTGCAACGCTGGAGTTGTACCGCCTCGGCGCCCATTCGGTGATCGACCATCTGGGGGAGTTGGCGCCCTGCCTCGCCGACCTCGCCTACCGGCGCGAGAAGGGCGAGAAACCCTGACTCCCGCACTTTTGTTTCAGGCTTGATCCGAATCAGGCAGGTCCGCCCTGCCTGGATTAATCTCTATGGCATGAGGGACCTTTGAATTCCTCAGAGGGTCCACTCCTGAGACATTCGCAAAGGGAGAAAGACATGCCTGAACGCCTGCAGCAGCAACTGCAACAACTGCGCGACCAGTTGGCCCAGGAACCGCCGCTGGATGCGGAGGAACGCGCATCGCTGATCGAGTTGATGCAGGAAATCGAACTGCGCCTGGCACAGGATGCTGCCGCCGCACCGGACGCCAATCTGGTGGACGGCGTCAACCTTGCCGTCGAGCGCTTCGAAACCCGACACCCCACCCTCGCCGGGACCTTGCGCAACATCATGCAGAGTCTCGCGAACATGGGCATCTAGCCCCACCGCAAAGCAAAACCCCGACTCGCGTCGGGGTTTTCGTCACTGTCGTACCAGGCGGCGATTGTCGGTCTGCACCGGATGGGTGCTGCGATAAGGATTGATGTCCAGCCCGCCACGGCGCACATAACGCGCGTGGACAGTCAGCCTTTCCGGCTGCAGCAACCGCTTGAGGTCAAGGAAGATGCGCTCCACGCACTGTTCATGGAAGTCGGCGTGCTGACGGAAGCTCACCAGGTAGGCCAGGAAACTCGCGTGATCCAAGCGTTTCGCCCCGCGATATTCCACCACCACCGTGCCCCAATCCGGCTGGCCAGTGACCGGGCAGTTGGATTTCAGCAGATGACTGTGAAGCGCCTCGTCCACCTGCTGACCTTCGTCGGCGCGCAGCAGCTCGGGCTGCGGGTGTTCGTAACGGTCGACGGTGATATCCAGCTCGTCGATGCAAACGCCGGGCGAAGCTGCGACACCTTCGGCCTCCACCTCAGCCAGGCTGCGCACGCGTACGGCGACCGGAGCGCCCGCCGCCGCGGTCAAATCCCGCACCAGCACCTGCTCAAGCTCGGAGGCACTGGCAAAGACGGACTGGTTCAGCGAATTGAGGTACAGCTTGAACGACTTGGACTCGATGATATTGGGCGAATCGGCAGGAATGGCGAACTCGCTGATCGCCACGACCGGCTTGCCGGACGGCGTCAGCCACGACAGCTCGTAGCAGTTCCAGAAATCCACGCCCTGATACGGCAGGGTCGCGGCAGTCAGGCCCAGCTCATTCCACTTGGTCACGCGGGAGATGGGAAACAGCAGCTCCGGGCTGTAGGTGCTGACGTACTCGCTGGATTTGCCCAGCGGCGAGTGTTCGGCGGGGTGTTGCATGGGCGGGTTGACCTGAAAGTGCGGAAATCGCGCAATTGTATACAGCCGCGCGGTTGCTGAAAAATCCACGGCACCAACGGTGCTTCTGCATTACAACTTTGTCAGCTTGCCCCCGCGCATCCAAAGGCGCGGTATAACGCGGCAGCCCAGCGACGAGTCCACCATGAAGCTACTGATAGTCGAAGACGAACCCAAGACCGGCCAGTTCCTGCGCCAGGGAATGAGCGAGGCCGGCCTGACCGCGGACCTCGTCACCACCGGTCTGGAAGGCCGCGATCTGGCACTTGCGGGGAGCTATGACCTGATCATCCTCGACGTGATGCTCCCCGGCCTTGACGGCTGGCAGGTACTGCGCAGCCTGCGCCAGGCCGGCCTGCAGGTGCCGGTGTTGTTCCTCACCGCGCGGGACGCAGTGGAGGAGCGCGTCCACGGCCTGGAGCTGGGCGCCGACGATTACCTGGTCAAGCCCTTCGCCTTCGCCGAGCTCCTCGCCCGTGTGCGCACCCTGCTCCGTCGTGGCGCCAGCGCTCCGCAGGAAACCAGCCTGGAATTCGCCGACCTACGCCTGGACCTGCTGAGTCGCAGGGTCGAGCGCAGTGGTCGGCGCATCGATCTGACGACCAAGGAGTTCGCCCTGCTGGAATTCTTCCTGCGCCGCCAGGGCGAAGTGCTGCCCAAGACGCTGATCGCAGCCGAAGTCTGGGACATGCATTTCGACAGCGACACCAACGTCATCGAAGTCGCCGTCCGCCGGCTGCGGGCAAAGCTCGATGACGACTTCCCCACCAAGCTGATCCATACCGTGCGCGGCATGGGTTACGTCCTCGAGGCGCGCGAAGGCTGATGCGCGGACTCTCCCTCACCGCCCGCCTGGGGCTGCTCTTCGCCGCCTGCACGGCCGCCGTTTCGCTGATTGCCGGCATCCTCTTCAGCCGCGCCAGCGAAGCGCACTTCGTCGAACTCGACCAGCAGTTGCTGGAAATTCGCATGACCGCGTTTCGCGCCCTGGTCAGCGACGTGGATACCCCCGCCGCGCTGGCGCCCCGGCTGGACGCCTTGCAGGCGGAATTGCGCCTGCACCCGGACCTGGCCTTGCGCCTGGAGGGCCGCGACGGTCGTTACTGGTTCAACAGCGCGGACGGCCTGCGCGCTCCGGGGCGCGACGGGCTGCATGATTGGCAGCAGGATGGCATCGACTACCGGGTATACAGCGCAACCTTGCGACCGGATGACCCCGACTCGCCGCGCCTGTCGCTGGCGCTGGACATCACCCATCACCAGCATTTCCTCGAACGCATGCAGCGGCTGATCTGGCTCACCGTGGGACTTTCCGCGCTGGCCACAGCCCTGTTAGGAGCCTGGGCCGCACGTAGCGGGCTACGCCCTTTGCACCGCATGGCCGAAGTGGCCGCCGGGGTGTCGGCCACTTCCCTGACTGCGCGGCTGGCGGACGATCAGGTCCCGCCGGAACTGGTGGAGCTGGTACGTGCCTTCAACGCCATGCTTGAGCGCCTGGACGACACCTTCCAGCGGCTTTCGGCCTTCTCTGCCGATATCGCCCATGAGCTGCGTACACCGCTGTCCAACCTGCTGACCCAGACCCAGGTGATCCTCAGTCAGGATCGCCCGGCGGATGAGTACCGCGAGACGCTGCATTCCAATCTGGAGGAACTCCAGCGCCTGGCGCAGATGGTCAGCGACATGCTGTTCCTGGCGAAGGCCGAACACGGTTTGCTGGCCACCGACCGGAAGACCCTGAACATGGGCGGCGAACTCGACGCATTGCTGGACTACTTCAGCCCCCTTGCCGACGAGTCCCAGGTGACGCTGCGTCGCCTTGGCACAGGGCAACTGAATGCCGATCGGGAAATGCTGCGCCGCGCCCTTTCCAACCTGCTGGACAATGCCCTGCGCTTCACCCCGCAAGGCGGCCGCATCGAACTGGAACTGGCCAGTGGCCCCAATGGGCTGCGCCTGACCGTGGCCAACAGCGGTGAGGAGGTTCCGCCTGAACTGCTGCCGCGCCTGTTCGATAGGTTCTTCCGTGCCGACCCCGCGCGAAAACGCGAGGGTCGCGAGCATGCCGGCCTCGGCCTGGCCATCACCCGCTCGATCGTGCGCGCCCACGGCGGCGAGATCCGCTGCGAATCCGCGAACGGCTGGACGCGCTTCATCCTCGAATTTCCCTCCCCCTGAAACGCAGAAGGCGCGCCATTTGGCGCGCCTTCCCGGTGCATCAGACCCATCAGGGCTGTGCGGTAGACCAGTCGATCAGTCCCAACTGCCAGGTCGCCAGGATCAGCAGGCCGAAGCCGATGCGGTACCAGGCGAACGCCGCGTAGCTGTGGCTGCCGATGAACTTCAGCAGGCTGCGCACGGCAATCATGGCGAAAATGAACGACACCACGGAGCCCAGGGCGAACACCGGCAGGTCGCTCGGCTGGAACAGGTCACGGTACTTGTAGCCCGAGTAGACCGCCGCGCCGACCATGGTGGGCATGGCCAGGAAGAAGGAAAACTCGGTTGCCGCCTTGCGCGAGAGGCCGAAGAGCAGGCCGCCGATGATGGTCGCGCCAGAGCGCGAGGTACCCGGCACCAGCGCCAGGCACTGGGCACAGCCGACCTTGAGGGCGTGCTTCCAGGTCATTTCATCCACGGACTCGGCGTCAATACGATGCTGGCGCCGCTCCGCCCAGAGGATAACCACGCCGCCGACTACCAGGGCCGACGCCACCGTGATGGGGTTGAACAGGTAGTGGTGGATGATGTCGGAGAACGCTACACCCAGAATCACGGCCGGGAAGAATGCCACCAGCAGGTTGAGGGTGAATCGCTGGGCGCTCCGCTGGGTCGGCAGGCCGACGACAACATCGAGGATCTTGCGCCGGTATTCCCAGACCACGGCGAGGATGGCCGCCAGTTGGATGATGATATTGAAGGCGATGGCCCGTTCACCGGTGAAACCCAGCAGGTCCGCGACCACGATCTGGTGGCCGGTGCTGGAGATCGGCAGGAACTCCGTCAGGCCTTCGACAATCCCCAGAATGATGGCCTGCAAGGCCGTCCACAAATCCATCGAAAATCTCCCCCGAGGCGCGCTCTTCTGGCGGCCTTTCCATTGCGTATGTGCAGGTAGCTAGTGCCGCATGCGTACGGTTCCGGCGATGAGGCCGGGCACCGGCGTGCGGGTTCCGGGGACGAATGAGCCTTCAGCTTTGCCCCGAAGCGCCGAAATGCTAACAGAGAGCCAAATAGAAATCGCGGCTAAAGCCTGATTGAAATCCCCTACGCGGACTGCTCTGCTCCAGACTCGAAACCGATAACAAGAAACCAGGAGTTCCCGCCCATGCACAGCTTGCGCAACCTGCCGATCAGTCGTCGCCTCTGGCTGATCCTCATCGTCGCGGTATTCATGCTGATCACCCTTGGCGTGCTGATGCTGCAGCAGATCTACGACGACCTCTACCAGGGCAAGGAGCAGAAGACCCGCCACGTGGTCGAGACCGCAGTGGGCGTGCTGCAGCACTACCAGGCCCTGGAAGCCGCGGGCACCCTGCCCCGCGAAGAAGCGCAGAAGCAAGCGATGCAGGCAGTTCGCGTCCTGCGTTACGACAAGGGCGACTACTTCTGGATCAACGACCTGACGCCGCGCATGATCATGCACCCGACCAACGCCAAGCTGGAGGGCCAGGACCTCTCGGGCTACAAGGACCCGGATGGCAAGCCTCTGTTCAACGAGATGGCGCGTGTCGCCAAGACTCAGGGGGCGGGCTTCGTCGAATACCGCTGGCCCAAGCCGGGCGCCAGCGACCCGGTGCCGAAGGTGTCCTACGTGCAGCTGTTCGCACCCTGGGGCTGGGTGATCGGCTCGGGCATCTACATCGACGACATGCAGGTGGAGTTCCTTGCCCAGGCCATGCGCGCCTCGCTGGTGGGATTGGCCATTGCCATCGTCATGGCGCTGCTGGTCATCCTCATCGTCCGCAGCATCACCCGGCCGTTGAACGAAGTGGTTTCCGCGATGGCTGCTATCGCCAGTGGCGAAGGCGACCTCACCAGCAGCCTCGACACCCATGGTCGCGATGAAATCACCGCCCTCGGCGGCCATTTCAATGCCTTTACCGGCAAGCTGAGGGGCGTGATCCGCCAGTCCCTGGACGCCGCCACCGCCCTCGACCAGGCCGCCAGCAACCTCGACGACATCGCCAGCAACGGGCTGCGCCAGAGCGAGCAGCAATCGCTGCAAATGGAGCAAGTGGCAACAGCCATCAACGAAGTCACCTATGGCGTGCAGGACGTGGCGAAGAACGCCGAGCATGCCGCCAGCGAAGTGCGCCACGCCGAGGAACAAGCGCGCCAGGGGCATGACAACATCGACAGCAGCCTGCGGCAGATCGACCAGCTCTCCACCACCATCACCAAGGCGGTGGACGTCATCCAGACGCTCGCCCAGGAAAGCGCCCAGATCGGCAGCGTGCTGGAAGTGATCCGCTCCATTGCCGAGCAGACCAACCTGCTGGCATTGAACGCAGCCATCGAGGCTGCTCGGGCCGGCGAGCAGGGCCGCGGCTTTGCGGTGGTGGCCGACGAAGTCCGTCTGCTGGCGCAGCGGACCCAGAAGTCGACGGCAGAAATCCAGACCATGATCGAACGCCTGCAGCAGAACTCCGCGGCGGCGGTCCAGGTGATCGACGAAAGCAGCCGGGCTTCACGCGCCACGGTGGACCAGGCCAGCCAGGCCGGCGAGAGCCTGGCCCAGATCGCCCAGGCGCTGCGCACCCTGACCGGCCTCAATGCCTCCATCGCCAGCGCCACGCTGCAGCAATCCCACGTGGTGGAAGACATCAACCAGAACGTCACCCAGGCTGCCGGTCTGGCCCACGCCAGCGCCAGCTCGGCCGAACAGACCACTGATGCCAGCCAGCGCCTGGGGCAATTGGCCGTGCAGCTCAATCAGCTGTTGGGGCAATTCCGCGTGTAGCCGCTCCATGGCACCGGCCTGCTAACTGCACTGATGCCATACGCTGCAATCATGTAGGGGCGAATTCATTCGCCAAGGGCAGCGCAGCTGCCCCCATCGCGGTTGAAGGGCGAACCTTCGGTCCGCTTGGCGATTGAAATCGTCCCTACAGGAGGCGTGAACCTACAAGGCTTGTGCGGTCGGAAGTTCGATGCGCACTCTCAAGCCACCCAGCGGGCTTTCCTGCAGGCTCAGGCGACCGTTCCAGGATTCGACGATATCCCGCACGATACCGAGACCCAGGCCGTGCCCTGCAACCTGCTCGTCCAACCGCGTGCCTCGGCCGATGACTGCCTCACGCTTGTCTTCGGCAATGCCCGGGCCGTCATCGTCCACCATCAGGCTGTAACCGTCCGCTCCGCTACGAATCGTCAGGTTGACCTGGGTTTCCGCCCACTTGCAGGCGTTATCCAACAGGTTGCCCAGCAGCTCCAGAAGGTCTTCCCGATCCCAGGGCAGACGCAGGCCCTCGGGGACGTCCCAGTCCAGGTCCAGCCCACGATCATGGATCATCGCCAGGGTGGAAAACAGGCCGGGCAGCTCTTCGGCACAATCGAAATGTGCCCCGGGCAATGCCTCGCCCGCGAGACGCGCACGGCCCAGTTCACGGCCCAGGCGCTGCTCGATCTGCTCCAGCTGTTCGTGCAGGATCGCGCGCAACTCCGGCTGTCCGCGCAGCTCTTCCCGGTTGGCCAGACTGACCAGCACTGCCAGTGGCGTTTTCAATGCATGGCCAAGGTTGCCCAGGGCATTACGCGAGCGCTTGAGGGTGTCTTCGGTGTGACTGAGCAGCCGGTTGATCTGCGTTACCAGGGGTTCGAGCTCCTCCGGCACCTGGCTATCCAGCTCACTGCGCTGTCCCTGCTGCAGCTGGGCGATCTGCTGGCGAACCTCCTCCAGCGGACGCAAGGCCCGGCGCACGGTAATGCGCTGCAAGGCGAGAATCAGCAGCAATCCGGCCACCCCGAGGGCCAGCCCCATCCAGCGCACGCGGCGAAAGCTTTCCAGCACGGGCGTGTAGTCCTGGGCGACGACTATTCGGACCTGGCGCCCAAAGCGACGGTAATCGCCGCGCCAGGCCAGCAACTCCTGATCGTCGGGCCCTGGCAGCAACCCTTCAGCCAGCCCCTTGCCTGGCGGCATGGATAGCTCGGCGTCCCAGAGCGAACGCGAACGCCAGGGTTCGTCATCCAGTTCAATGATGAAGTAGCGGCCGGAATAAGGCTGTTGATGGGCCGGATTGAGCCGATTCTCGTCGAGCTGGATGCCGGTCTGGCCACGCACCAGCGAGCCCAGCAGGAGTTCGGCCTCGGTACGTAGCCCTTCGGCGAGATAACGTCGCAGCCCCAGGTCGAACAACCAGAGGCTGGTCTGCGCCAGGACCACTCCCACCACCAGCAGCACGCCGATCAACCCGAGGCTGAGTCGGCGCTGGATCGACCTCATCGGCCCTCACCGGTGAAGCGATAGCCCTGACCTCGTCGTGTTTCGATGACTTCGCGGCCGAGCTTGCGCCGCAGGTGATTGACGTGCACCTCGATCACGTTGGAATCCCGCTCGGTTTCGCCGTCATAAAGATGCTCGGCCAGGTGGCTCTTCGAGAGCAGTTGGCCGGGGTGCAGCATGAAGTAGCGCAGCAGCCTGAATTCGGCAGCGGTGAGCTGCACCTCCTCGCCATTGCGGCTGACGCATTGACGCCCTTCATCCAGCTGCAGGCCCGCCGCTTCCAGTTGCGGCTGGTTCGCCAGGCCGTGGGCACGTCGCAGCAACGCCTGGATACGCAGGGCCAGCTCTTCGGGATGGAAGGGTTTGGTCAGGTAGTCGTCTGCGCCAGCCTTGAGGCCATCGATGCGCTCGGCCCAGGAACCACGGGCGGTGAGAACCAGCACCGGAGTCGACAGCCCGCCCGCGCGCCATTCCTGCAGGACCTCGAGCCCGGGCTTACCGGGCAGGCCGAGGTCGAGGATGATCAGGTCATAGGGCTCGCTGGCTCCCTGGTGCAAGGCGTCGCGGCCATCGGCCAGCCAGTCCACGGCGTAGCCTTGGCGGCCGAGGCTGGAGGTCAGCTCATCGGCCAGGGGTACATGGTCCTCTACCAGCAACAACCGCATCAGTCGTCTTCCTCGTCCTTCAGAATGCGCCCGTCGCGGGCGTCCAGTTCCAGCTCACGCACCGAGCCATCGGCAGTGACCAGTTCGACCTCGTAAATGTAGACGTCATCTTCCTCTTCCAGCTCGGCCTCCAGCAGGCGCGCCCCGGGGTATTTCCCCAGGGCGCTGCGCAACAGCTCGTCGAGGGGCAGGATGACACCCTCTTCACGAAGCCTGAGGGCCTCGTCCTGATCCAGGTCCCTGGCCATCGCCTCAAGGGCGAACACGGCCAGGATCAGGGCGATGATCCCACTGTAGCGAAGGATCCAGCGCATCAGTCGTCCTGGTGATCCTTGAGGATCTGGCCATTGGTGGCGTCAAGTTCCAGGTCCCATTGCACGCCTTGGGCGTCGCGCAGCTCGACCTGGTAGATGTAGCGACCGTATTCCTCTTCCAGCTCGGTTTCGTTGATGGTGCCGCCAGCGTGCTTGGCCAGGGCAGCGGCATTGAGTTTCTCGAAGGACTGGATGGTGCCGGCGTCACGCAGCTTCAGGGCCTCATCCGGGCCGAGGTCACGCGCCTGGGCGATGCCGGCAGTGGCGGCGAGGGTAGCAAGGGTGAACAGGGCAGCAAGCTTCTTCATGGGTTATCTCCTCGGGGGGATGTGTGCTTTCGATGGGTTCAAGATACCGGGGACGACTTAATTGAAGCTGAATTCCCATTAAGACTTGGGAAGGATCATTCATAGCCTGAAGAAGCTTGGCCTTGACGGGGTGGCCACTATAATCGCTGCCTTGCTTTCAGGAGCCCCGCATGAGCGCCATCCAGATCAAGTTCCCCGCCCTCACCCTGCGCGCCGGACGCCGCGCCCAGGCCCACATTCGTGGGCAGGGCCTCACGCCGGCCGATGTCGGCATCCTGCCGGGTGCGGCAGGCGGCCCCAAGGCATTGGGTATCCAGGGCCTGGACCTGGCGCTGTTCGGCGAATGGCTGCCGCGTGCCCCGCGTGAACGCGCACTGATCGGCGCCTCCATCGGTTCCTGGCGCTTCGCCAGCGCCTGCCTGCCTGACGCCGCCGACGGCATCCGCCGGCTGGGCGAGCTTTATACCAGCCAGCGATTCCCCAAGGGCGTGAGCATGGCGGAAGTCAGCCGTCTCTGCGGCCTGATGCTGGACGACCTGCTCCAGGGTCAGGATGCCCAGGTACTGACCAACACCCATTACCGGCTGAACGTGGTGGTGGTGAAAAGCCACGGCCTGCTTGCCCATGACCGGCGCGGTGCACTGGGTCTGGGGTTGTCATCGGTGATCGGCAGCAACCTGCTGGGCCGTCCGCACCTGGCTCGACATTTCGAGCGAGTGATTCTCCACGACGCGCGCCAGGCACCTCCGCTGGCGGCGCTGTCGGACTTCCCCTCGCGCTATCACACGCTGGACGCGAACAACCTGCGCCATGCCCTGCTCGCCTCCGGTTCTATCCCCATGGTGATGGAAGGTGTGCGGGATATCCCGGGCGCCGGGCCGGGCACTTACCGCGATGGCGGCCTCCTCGATTACCACCTGGACCTGCCCTACAACCCGGGCGGCGTAGTGCTCTATCCGCACTTCACCGACAAGGTGGTGCCCGGCTGGTTCGACAAAGGCCTGCCCTGGCGCAAGGGTGATGCGGAGCGGCTGCAGGACGTGCTGCTGATTTCTCCATCGCGCGAGTACCTGGCCACACTGCCTCATGGCAAACTGCCAGACCGCAAGGACTTCAAGCGCTATCTCGGCGACGATGCCGGACGCGAACGCTATTGGCGCAAGGCCATGGCCGAAAGCCAGCGGCTGGGCGACGAGTTTCTCGAACTGGTGGACAACGGCAAACTCGGGGAGCGCTTGCGGGACCTTTGACCTGAGACGCACGGAGCGAAAGGAGTACAGGGATGAAACTCGCGGTGGCCATCATTCATGGCATCGGCAACCAGGAGGACGCGCGCAACGTCGAGGGGCAGCACACATTCGCCCAGGGACTGATCGGCGGGTTGCGCAAGCGACTGGGCGTCGAGGCCGAGGATGTCGCGTTCCAGTCGCTCTACTGGGCGAGCGTGCTGGACAGACGCGAACTCGCCTACCTGGAAAAACTCGAACAGGAACCTGTGCGCTGGCGCTGGATGCGTCGCCTGGTCACCCTCTTCCTCGGTGATGCCAGCGGCTACCGCAAAGTCAGCCAGGCGTACGACAACACCTATGAGCAGGTCCACCAGTGCGTGCGCAACGGCCTCAACGCACTGCGCGCCAAAGTCGGGCCGAACACCCCGCTGGTGGTGCTGGCCCATTCGCTGGGCGGGCACATCATCTCCAACTACATCTGGGATCAGCAGAAGCTCAACGCCACCCCGAGCTGCCCGCGGGATCCTTTCCTCGCCTTGGAAACCCTGGCCTGCCTGGTCACCTTCGGCTGCAATATTCCGCTCTTCACCTTCGCCTACGATCCAGTGCAGCCGATCCGTTTTCCGGGTCACTGCCTCGACGAACGCCTGACACGGGCCGCCCGCTGGCTGAACGTGTATGCACCAGCGGACCTGCTCGGCTACCCGCTGCGGCCGGTCCAGGGCTACGCCGCCGTAGTGCATGAAGACCGGCCGCTGGCGGTGGGTTCGTGGTTCCGCCGCCATACGCCGTTGAGCCACCTGGAATACTGGAACGACGCGCGATTCCAGGACTACATCGCCCGCCATCTGCGCGACATGCTGAACGCTTGCCCGGCGCCGTATGAGGCGGCGGTACCGGATCAACCAGGCCTGCCATCCAACCTCGGTGTACACAGCAGCACCGCGTAGTACCTGAGGAACAAGGCAAAGGCGATTATCCAACAAAGCGCGGCCAGCCAGAGCGCTGCGGACCCGGCCATCGGCACCAGGATCACACGGGCGAGCGCTCCCAGGTTGAGCAAGGCGAAGGCCCATCCCATCACACGTGGCGGTTCCAGCGGCCGACCACTGTGTCCCAGGCTCACCCGAGCGATCATCGCCAGGATCAATCCCCCCATCGCGCCAACACCCAACGCGTGCTGGGCCAGGCTCGGATTGGCGAGAATGCCCAGGTGCCAGGCGGCCAATCCCAATGGCGCCAGAGCCAACCAGGCGAAAGCCAGGTGCAACGGCCAGAGCAGCACGACCCGCCAGATGCCGACGTCGTACCAGCGCGCAAGTCGCAGCAGGTTTCCCAAACCCAGGACTGAACACGGAATGGATAGCCACGGATCGGGCTGCAACCCCATGCCGATAGCGAAGCTTGCAGCCAGCAGAACGCCGCCCAGCAACATGCTCCAGTCCAGCCATGGCCAAGCCTTCACTTGCTCGATACGTCCCAGCCCACGCTGAATGAAGAAGGGAATCACCCGACCGCCGATCAGCCCCATCAGCGCAGCGATGAGCCAGAGGGCAGCGAGCACCCCTTGGCGCTGCAATCCATCGCTGCCGTTCGCAAGTCCCCATAGCACCAGTGCGTCGGCAGACGCGAGCAAGGTCAGCACCACTACCACGGGGTAGTTGTTGCGCTGACGCACACGCCAGAGGCTGCGTCCCAGCACGAAGGCGACAGCAGGCAGGAATGTCAGGTCGAGGGCAATCACCAGCGCTACCGGCGCCCCCATTAGCCATGCCAATCGCGCGGCCAACCAGAGCATCGCCAAGGCGGTCAGGGCAGGCCCGCGCAAACCGGGATTACCAGTCCAGTTCTGCACGGCGGTCAGCAGGAAGCCCGCAATGATGGCGCCACCAAAACCGAACACCATTTCATGCCGGTGCCAGGCGAGCCAGCCGCCGGTTGGTTGCCATGCACCGGCCTGCCCCTGGAGCGCCAGGAGCCAGATGAGCACGGCCACCAGGGCGAAGGCCGTACCGAAGAGAAAGAAGGGACGGAAGCCGAGACGCCAGAGCGGTCGGATCGCCATTTCGCGGGAAGCATCAAGCAATTGCACAGGCCAGCCCTCGCTCTTCCTTGCGCATTTGATATTGCGCGGTCAGACGCATGACGTAGCCGAGCTTGATCAGCGTTGGCCCGAGGATGACCATTCCGTGTGCGCCGATGAGCAACAGCAATCCCAGGTGAGCATCAAGGTAGTAAGCGCCGGCGATGCCCAGCACGAGCTGGAACAGGCCAGTCCAGAGGAACAGATGAGACAGTTGCAGCAAACGCTGAGGGCATCCGAACAGACTGATCATGATCTTGCACTCCTCGGTTGAAGGCCCGGCGTCGCCTCGACGCCGGGCGTCTGGGGTCAGGCCTCCAGGGCGCTGGCCGGTCCAAAGAACTCGTAGTGGCATTGACGCTCGGGTACGCCCAGATCGCGCAGGTGCTTCTTCACCTGCGCCATGAAACCTTTCGGCCCGAGGAAGTACGCATCCACGTCGCGCTCGGCAGGCAGCCAGTCACCCAGTTGCTCGCGGCTGAGGAAGCCGGTCGCATCGGGCTGGTCAGCAGCATGGGGCTCGCTGTAGCAGAAGAAGCGGTTGAGCTGGGGAATGGCGGCTACCTTCGCGTCGATCCAGTCGCGGAAGGCATGCACGGCACCATTGCGTGCGCAGTGGATGAAATGAATCGGTCGACCGCTTTCCTCTGCCGCTTCGAGCATGGCCAATGCCGGAGTGATGCCCACGCCGGCGGTGATCAGCACCAGGGGCTTGCTGCTGGGGCGAAGGACGAAATCACCAGCCGGGGCGAACAATTCGATGCGGTCCCCCACGTGGAACTGGTCGTGCAGATAGTTGGACACCCGACCGCCCTGCTCGCGCTTGACGCTGATGCGGTACTCGCGGCCGTTGCCGATTGCAGACAGCGAGTAATTGCGGCGCACTTCCTCGCCATCCAGATCGAGGCGCAGACCAATGTATTGGCCGGGAGTGAACTCCATCAGCTCGCCGCCATCTTCCGGGGCGAAGTAAAAGGAGGTGATTTCCGCGCTTTCCACTTCCTTGCGTGCGAGGCGGAACCAGCGGGCGCCACGCCAGCCGCCGGGGGCAGCTTCGCTGGCGGAGTAGATTTCCTCTTCGGCACCAATCAGCAAGTCGGCCAGTTGCTGATAGGCAGCGGCCCAGGCTTCGATGACTTCATCAGTCGCCACTTCGGCGCCGAGTACCTCACGGATGGCGCGAAGCAGGCAGCTACCCACGATCGGATAGTGCTCGGGCAGCACTTGCAGGGCCACGTGCTTGTTGATGATCTTGCCTACCAGCGGGCCGAGGGCTTCGAGCTGGTCGATGTGACGGGCATACATCAGCACGCCGTTGGCGAGCGCGCGCGGCTGGTCACCGCTGGCTTGGTGGGCCTGGTTGAACAGCGGGCGCACTTCAGAGTGTTCACCCAGCATGATCTTGTAGAAGTGACTGGTGAGCGCTTCTCCTCCAGTCTCCAGCAGGGGAACGGTGGATTTGACGATGGCACGTTGTTGGCTGGTGAGCATAAGGACTCCGCTATCTGGGTTGTGTCTTTCTGCCTGCCTTATTCCAGCTTTCGTGCCAACTTTTTAATCCTTTAAAATCAATAACTTGTATTTTTATGTGTTCTTTTGACTACACTGCTCGACGAGTCATATCGACCTAGTGGAGTCATAATGACAACTCATCCATTCCTGCAGACATTGATTCCCTTGGTCAGCGATCTCTCCCGCGAGCTTCCCGAGCGCGAACGCTATCGACGCCTCCTCGAAGCCCTGCGCGGGCTACTGCCTTGCGACGCCACTGCCCTGCTCCGCCTGGACGGCGATCAATTGGTGCCGATGGCGGTGGACGGCCTTAGCCAGGACACCTTGGGGCGGCGCTTCAAGGTCTCCGAGCACCCTCGGCTACAGGCTCTGATGGATAACCGCGGCGTTACCCGCTTCGCCGCTGACTGCGGCCTGCCCGATCCCTATGACGGTCTGGTGGAGGGGCATCATGAGCATCTGGAAGTCCACGATTGCATGGGCTGCCCCCTTTACCTGGATGACCGCCCTTGGGGTGTGCTGACGCTCGATGCACTGGATCCATCGCGGTTCGACGGTCAGGACCTGGAGGTGCTTGAAGGCTTCGCCAGTCTGGCTGCTGCAACGGTGAAAGCCACCGAGCGCATGGAAACCCTCACCCGCCGCGCCCAGGATGAACAACAGCTGGCGGAGGTCTATCGCCAGGCAGCTGGCCAGGTCCGTTCGCAGGAAATGATCGGCCAGAGCGCGGCACACAAGGCCCTGGTGGAAGAGATCAAGCTGGTGGGCGGCAGCGAACTCACGGTGCTGATCAGCGGCGAAACCGGTGTCGGTAAGGAACTGGTGGCCCAGTCCATCCACAGCCGCTCACTGCGCTCTCGACATCCGCTGATCAGCCTCAACTGCGCAGCCCTACCCGACACCCTGGTGGAGAGCGAACTTTTCGGCCATGTCCGCGGCGCGTTCTCGGGCGCGGTGAATGATCGCAAAGGCAAGTTCGAACTGGCCGACGAAGGCACGCTGTTCCTCGATGAGGTGGGCGAACTGCCCTTGGCGATCCAGGCCAAGCTGCTGCGCGTGCTGCAGAGCGGACAGTTGCAACGCGTGGGCTCGGATAGGGAGCACCGGGTCAACGTGCGCGTCATTGCCGCCACCAATCGCGACCTGGCGGAGGAAGTGCGCGCCGGCCGCTTCCGGGCCGACCTCTATCACCGACTCAGCGTCTACCCCTTGCGCGTCCCTCCCCTTCGCGAGCGTGGTCGCGATGTGCTGCTGCTGACAGGTTTCTTCCTCGAAGAGAATCGCGCGAGGCTCGGACTGCGCAGCCTGCGCCTGAGCCAGGATGCCCAGGCAGCCCTGCTCGGTTATGACTGGCCTGGAAACGTGCGGGAGCTTGAGCACCTGATCGGACGCGCCGCCCTAAAGGCACTGGCAGCGTGTGCGGAACGGCCGCGCATCCTCACCCTGACGGCCAGCGATCTCGCACTGCCGAGCAGCCAGCCGATTGTGGTCAGCAACGCAGTAGAAGCCCCCGCTATTGCGGCGGTAGGCGATCTGCGCGAGGCAGTTGATCAGTACCAGCGTCAGCTGATCATCGCCAGCCTGGAGAACCAACAACAGAACTGGGCCGCGGCAGCCCGCGAACTGGGGCTGGATCGGGCCAATCTGCTACGCCTGGCCAAGCGGCTTGGCATCAAATGAAGGGCTAGCTCGTCCGACAGCGCCTGTCTTTTCGGTCAGGTCGCCGGAGAGCTGGTAAAATCGAGGCTTTCCTGCTTTGGCCAGGTTTTTGGTCGTCACTTCAAGAGCGTTACTTCTGTGGAAATTTTCAAGGAATTCATCTTCGAAGCCGCGCACCGGCTTCCTCACGTGCCCGCCGGCCACAAATGCGGTCGCCTTCACGGCCACTCTTTCCGTGTAGCGATCTACATCGAGGGCGAGCCCGATCCCTATACCGGCTGGATTCGTGACTTCTCCGAGCTCAAGGCGATCTTCAAGCCGCTCTACGAGCAGCTCGACCACAACTACCTCAATGAAATCCCCGGCCTGGAAAACCCCACCAGCGAAGTCCTCGCCAAGTGGATCTGGCAGGAACTGAAGCCCCTGCTGCCGGAACTCTCCCGCATTCGCATCCATGAGACCTGCACCAGTGGTTGCGAGTACCGCGGCGACTGACGGTTCCAGAATGCAAAAAGGCCACCTTACTAGGTGGCCTTTTTCATGGGCGTGTATTTCGTGCTTTTGCTTCAAGCGACTCAAGTGGCGCGCATGCATGCATCGAGAATTACCGCTTACAAAGACAAACCCCCGAACCGTTTTCACGATTCGGGGGTTTGGGATAGAAGCTTGACGATGACCTACTCTCACATGGAGAAGCTCCACACTACCATCGGCGATGCATCGTTTCACTGCTGAGTTCGGGATGGGATCAGGTGGTTCCAACGCTCTATGGTCGTCAAGCAAT
>MTEW01004922.1_pt2 | contig 27291 bp, 43 predicted proteins | sample 1042681 | NCBI WGS metagenome assembly MTEW01 (sample SAMN06185811, study PRJNA358809) | soil metagenome | isolation source: soil biostimulated with citrate as carbon source | place: India | collected 2015-05-23
TGCATCAGGTGCATGAGCGGAGCGCCGAAGCCGGCACCGACCATGAACTGATACTGCTCCTGCCCCGGCTGGTTGTACACGGTGTCGACCATGTCGACCCAGTCCGCCAGTTCGCCCTTCTCGCCAAACTCGTCGGCCAGCGCCAGCGCGTTGCCGGTGACGCCGGCTGGCACCACCTCGCCGTCAGGCATGTACCGCTTGTGGCCCAGCACGAAGCTGCCGTCCTTCTGCCAGCCGAACTGCGTCACGGTGTACGTGGCGCGGCGGCGGGCCATCTCTTTCATCCAAGTGTGAATGTATGCGTGCATGTCCGATCCCCCACCGGGGCCGAGAGTAATCCCCTGCGTGCCGATCAGCCCGGCCAGTTTGTCCGCGCCCGACGACGCAACGCTGCCGGGGATAGAGAAGGTGCACTGTTCCCCGGTCTGCTGGTTCACAGCCACCCAGTCGATCATGGCGCCGCCGCCTTCCATGGCGACGCGCTGGCCGGTCGGCCACATGACGCTGTACGCGACGTGAGCCACCGTCGGCTTGCCGGCCACTTCCTTCTTGCGCTTGATCCCGTCCTTGCCCCACGCGAAGCCGGCAGCGGTGACGCAGTCCGGCAGGTCGGGTATCTCGATGCCGGTTGCCTCGCGCACCTTCTCGCGGACTTCCTCGACCACCTCGCTCTTGGGCAGCGAGATGCCCAGCTTGATCGGGCTGACCATCGTGCCGCTGTGCTTGCAGCCCTTGCAGCCGCCCGGCCGGTGCATCTCGAAGTAGGCGCAGGTCGTGGGCTTGCCGCCCCATGCTTCCATCTTCTCGATGGTGGCGACGGGGTCGTAGCCGCTGTGCCCCTCGGACCAAGCGTGGGCGAACTCTTCGGGCTGCTCGCAGAACTTCACGATGCCGAGCATCCCGCGCCAGAGCGGCTCATTGACCTGCTCCGGGTTCGAGGCGATCCAGTCGATCTGCTTGCAGCGGTCGGCAATCTCGTCGGCATTGACCGGATAGTTGGGAACTTCCGACATCAGGTCGGAGTTTCCTGCGGCGCGCAGGTGGGCCGGCACAGAACTGCCGTCGATGACCGCGCGCGACGCGACGGACACCGGGATCGCCTTGACCAGCGCGCCGATCTTGGCGAAGAACTCGCGGGCCGATACGCGCGCCGGCACAGCGCCGACCAGCGCCACGGTCTTGAACGGTTCGCGCTTGCGGTTCAGGGAACCGACCGGGCGCAGCACGCGCGCGCTGTCGGCAGTGCAGGCCGGGTCGTGGTGGATGCCGTGGTACGTCAGGATGTCCCGCAGGCCGTAGGCGCAGCGGGTCCACAAGGCGACAGGGATGTCAGCGTCCGTGACCCAGTAGGCGTGGATGCCGTACCCGGAGTTGACGATCAGGGGGACTGGCAGGTCGACTGCCTTGCAGAACTTGACCAGCGCGAAGATGGCATCGCGCTGCGTGGCGTAGGGCTTGCCCTCGCCGCAGTCGAGGTCGATCCAGAAGGACCGCACCTTGGCGACGTTGTCTTGTGACCGCTTCTTCAGCTTCTCGCTGCCATCTGCGCGGAACTCCCCGGTCGGGATACCCGCCGAGGCGAACGACGCATTGGCGTGCCATACCTGCTGGCCCTTCTTCTCCAGCCACTTGATCCGTTCAGTTAGTGCGTGCTTACTTTCTACGACGTGGTTCTGGCGCTTGTCTCCGTCGGACGTATAGACGATGTAGTACGGTCCGCCGGACGGCAGAATATGATCCAAGAATTGTTGTGTGTCCACGGTGTCCTCGCCCCGGTGAGAATGTCCATACTAGCGGCTGGCGAGCAGCCACTCAAGATCATGCCTTGGACTTCACCGAGAGCAGCGCCTGCTTGACCTGCTTCATGCGGGCTTCGCGGCTGGACGAGGGATCGTTCGGCACCGGCAGGGCGCCAGCTTCCGTGGCATCAACGATCAGAGCCAGCAGCTTGGCGACACGGTCGCGCAGGTAGTGGTGCGGCGCGTGGCGCTTGTTCACCCACGTCGAGGCGGTCACGCGGGTCACGCCGCACAGGCGCGCGAACTCGCTGACATTGATGCCGGCAGCGGCGAGGGTTTCCTTCATTTCCATTCGTGGCTCCAGTAGGTTCTTTGATTCTATGCAACAAGGGGGCCGAAGCCCCCTGTCCTACTTAGTCGTCGAAACCGCCAAGGGCGTTGGCGAGGTCGGCTTCCAGATCGTCACCGGCCACCTGCGGTTCCGGTGCCGGTGCCGCCTTCGGCTTGGCCGCTACCGGAGCAGGAGCGGGGGTTGCGTCGAAGGGCGGATCGTCATCGCCACCGCCGAAGCCGGCGCCAGTCTCTTCTTCAGCCGGGGCGGGCGCAGGGGCGGGAGCCGCCTTGCGAGCGCGAGGCTTCGGTGCAGGCGCCGGAGCCGGCTCGGGTTCGGGTGCGGCAGTCGCTTGGCGATCATGAGCGTCGAAGTCGTCGCCGCCCCCGGTCGTACCGTCACCGACCGGCATCGGCCCCTTAGCGATGATCTGGTCAACGACATCGCTTTCGTACAGTTCCTGAACCTGAGCATACTGGTTCTCGTCGAGGAAGCTGTCGAACTTCAGCACCAGCTTCGGGCTGGCAGCATCCGGGTCGAACGACAGCTTGGTGACAACGCCGTTGTACGGCACCGACTTGGAGTCCAGCGCGCGGGCGTAATCGGCCACAGCCTTCAGGGATGCCGGCGGCACACGCAGCAGCATCGGCTCGCCCTGCAGGTCAGCCTGCATCACGGCCAGACGACGGCTGTCGGCGCACGCCTTGCCCTTGCCTGCCATGCCGGTTTCGCGGGAGACAGCGGAGCCCCACTGGTTGTGCTTGCAGGTGGCGCACTTGGGCGACTGCTTCTCGTCCGAGTCGGGAGCCGGGGCCACGCCGTCGTTGGAGTAGCAGGTCGGCTTGGCATCGCTGCCTTCGCTGTAGCCCTCGGCGTAGAACACCTTGGACACCTGCGGGTTGCCCTTGACGATCACGACCTTGATCGAGCGGACCGGCTCGCGCTCGCTGTCGAGGACCACCTTGCGCTCGCCGCCCTTGACCACGGCCCACGTCTTGCCCTTGATCGAGATGACGTTGTACCCGGCCGAGACGCCGGTGATCAGGTCGGCAGCAGCCAGTGCCGCTGCGGCTTTGCGCAGGTGAGCCGGGACGTTGGCGGACTCGAATGCGATGACGTTGCTCATTGTTGGGGAACCTCGTTGGTTTCTTCGTTGATGAGGCCGCGAGCCTTCAGGCCAGCGACGATGGTGCGCTCGATATGCTCCTGCACCGCAACAAACACGTCGGACTTTGCCGTCGTGGTGTGGGCCACATGGTCCACGATCAGCCGGCCGATGTACTCGGACAGGCCGAAGATTTGATCCACCACGTCGAAGCGGTGGGTGTTGAACTGCGTGCCGAGCATGACCTGCACTTGACGAATCTGCTCGGCGTTCAGCACGACGGCTGCCATATTACCCCCTGCGGACTTGCACCACTTTCACGGCGCTGTAGTTGATACCCGGGGGCAGGTCGCCACCCGACTCTTTGATGAACTCTTCCACCGCCGTCTTGTTGACGCGATGCTCAATGAAGTGGTGGGCCTCGTTCGCCATGATCCACTTGAACACGGCGTCCCAGTCGGCAACGGTGGCGCTGGTCGATTCCTTGAAGAAGGCGGTGCCGGCTTCGGTGCGCATCGAGTCCAGATTGTCCGCTTCCATCTTGGCAGCGAGCGCCGCTTCGATGCGGACCTTCAGAGACTGCAGCGGCTTGATCTTCTCGTCGCACTCTTTGTTGATGGCCGCGATCTTGTCGCGGATTTGCACGTAACGTTCGATCAGTTCCTTGGCTTCCATGTTGTCCTCCGGTGAGTGAGCCTCCACTGTATTGTGTAATACGTAAGTTGTCAAGCGGTTTTCAGCATGTCCAGCAAGATTCCTTGTTGGGCACCCTTCTCGGTCAGGCGCTTGTACATCTGGCGCTCGACGAAGCTACCCTCCAGCCCGATGATGAACTGGTTGCGCTTCTGCCCCGGGCGCGTGATGCGGGCGTTGGCCTGCTCGTAGACCTCGTTGTCGTCGGTCGGGATGTACCAGACAATGACGTTGGCCTCGGTCAGCGTGAGGCCGTGGGCCATGCACTTGGGGTGGGCGACCAGCACGCGCAGTTGCTTGTCGTTCTGGAACGCGGCGAAGATGTCGGACCGGGCGTGTTCCGGCACGCTGCCGTCCACGCGCGCGCAGCTACCCTTGCCGAGCTTTTCCTCGATATGGTCGCGCACCCGTTCGAGCCCACCGGTCAGCGGCACGTACACGATCACCTTGCCCTCGGCCTCTTCGATGATCTCGTCCAGAACCGCCAGACGTTCTGGCGTCGGGATGATCATGTTGTCGCCGCCCTTGGTGTACGCCACACCGCAGGCGATCTGCAGCAGCTTGATCCGCTTGACCGACTCGTTGACCGCCGTGATCTGCCCGGCCTCGTACTCGGCCTTCAGGCGGTTGAGCATCTCCTTGTACAGCTTGGTCTGCTCGGGCGACATACCGACACTGCGCAGGCTCTGCATCACCGGCGGCAGGTCGATGCAGTCCTTGCGGTCGAACCGGATCGCAGGCTGCATCATGTCGTAGATCAGTTCCATCGCATTGGCGCGGGGCACCCAGCGGTACATGCCCATCTGCCGCATGGTCATGTCGCGGAACTGGCCGAAGAACTTCGGGGCGCGCGGGCGGTTGATCAGCTTGATCTGCGCGTAGGCATCGGTCGGTGCGTTCGGCACCGGGCTGCCGGTCATGCCCCACACGTAAGCGCGCCCCTTCAGCACGCGCTCAAGGCTCTTGTACCGCTTGGCCTGCGCGTTGCGGAACACCGCCAGTTCGTCGATGATGACAATGTCGATGTCGTCGCGGTCCAGCAGCGTCTCTTCCACCACGCCAATGCCGTCGTGGTTGATGATGTAGAAGTCGACATCCTGCCGTAGCATCTTGCGACGGCGCTCTGCTGTGCCATGCACGACGGCGTAGTTGCGTTGCGGGAAACCGAGGAAAATCTCGTCGCCCCATACCCGCTCCAGCGTGGACAGCGGCGCGACTACTATCGCCTTACGGGCCAGCCCCATCTTCATCAGATAGTCGGCAGCCCACAGCGCGCTCATCGTCTTGGCCGTGCCCATGCCGTTCAGACAGAAGCACCACGGATGGTTCACGAAGAACTCGGCCGTGGCGATCTGGTGCTGCATCGGGGCGTAGCGCCCCTTGGCCTCGGGCCAGTCGTAGTAGTACCGGATCGGCCCCGGTGCCGCGATGCCCATGTTGTTCAGCACCCGCACCTCGTCGACGCCATGCGGCACGGCGAGCAGCGGCTTGCCTCGGAACTGGAACATCTTGGCCCGGGGGATGCAAGCCAAAACCTGCGCAGGGTTGCGCAGGTTCAGGACGAGAGCTTTCTTACTGGGGACTACCAGCACGCTTTTGCTCCGGGTAGTAGAACACTTCGAACAGCTTCGCGTCGTTGGCGCACTGGGTCAGCATACTGAGGGAGCCGACCACCCACACCAGCCCGCCGCACTGGATCACTTCCTTGTGCCGTTCCTCCTGCGGGCCAGACACCTTACCGCCCGGTGCCTTGGCTTCGATCCAGATAGTCCTGCCTTTCGGCTTGCAGCACAGCACGAAGTCAGCGATGCCGGCAACTTGGAAGGGGTGCGGTACGGGCATGTAGTAGTAGCCGAGGAATCTCCGACCGCGTGTCGGATTTTCCCCCATCTTCACGAAGCCCTGATACTCCAGCCAGTCCCGCACTTCCTTCTTCACACGTCCTTCTGGTGTTGCAGCCATCAGACCCCTCGCCACCAGATCATGAAGAAGAACATCGGCCACAGAAAGATAGGCATCACGCACCTCCCCAGCACGGCATTGTCGCTGCCGCATACCGCGCGGCGTCGCGCATCCACTTGGGCCACCGCTGCATGTCGCGGCGGCTGCGTTCGATTTGGCGCTGCAGTTCGTTCACTTCTTCGCCTCCCAGTGTTCGCAGTTGGTGACAGGGCAGTAGCCCCGGCACAGGCCAGACGGGCGGGGCACCCACTCGTCCTTGTCGAATGCCGCCTTCATCCGGTTGACCTTCGGCATGAAGTGCTTCCAGATCAGCGGCAGTTGATCCCGCGTGTACGTCTCGGTGTCCCACTTGCGGTCGGGAATCCAGATGAACGACGTGGTGATCTCGTCGATGTGCGGGTGCGTCTCGAAGGTCAGTGCAGTGAACAGCATCATCTGATCGCTGTCCGGTTTGCGCTTGCCGGTCTTCCAGTCACCCTGCCACATCTTGCGCTTCTCGATGTTCTCGATGCCCACGTCGATCTTGCCCCGGCACCACGCATCCTTGGCGAAGAACTCGACCGGCTTCATCTGCGCGTTGATGCACAGTTCACGCTCGGCGAACAGTTCGCCCGGCTTCTTGCGCAGCGCCTCGACGATCTGCCCGGCGTACTCCATGCCGGGCGGAATCTTGCTGCCAAACTTGACTGCGTTCTCCAGCTTCTTGTGGACCTCCATGCCGTAGTCCATCGCGGCGCCGGGCTTCTCTTTGACGGACTTGGCTACCTTGGTCTCGTAGTACTGGCGCGGGCAGTTGTTGAATTGCTGCAGCGCCGAGAACGACCACGCTTTGAACACCGGCATCAGGAGGCGCTCCAGTCAGGATCAGTCTGCTTGCCCGTCGCGGTCACCGTGTACATGATGTCGTTGCGATGCGGGTACGGCTGGACTGGTACGTTCATGACCGGCGGGTAGCCCGGGCGCTTCACTTCTTTGATGATGTCTTCGAGGCTCTTGCTCGGCACAGGCTGACCGCCCGGGGGCGCCGTAACCTTGGGCTTGGCCTTCTGCTCCAGTTCGATCAGCAGATCGACGTAGTGCTTGATCTTCTCCAAGTCCTTGACGCCGCCCTTCTCACGCCAGCGCGTGATGTACTTGACGATGCTGCCCTCGATGAAGCCCAGCTTGTTCGCGTGAATGAACTCGATGGGTTGGATGGCTTTGTCCTTGTAGTGGGAGCCACCCACTTGTACGTCCAGTGCGCTCACTTCGCATCCCCATAGGTGTAGCCCGTGCCGACCTCACAGGCAATTGGTAGGTCCGGTCCCCACTCCGGTCGGACGGACATGACTTGTTCCAGCATCTTCTTGCACCAGTCGCGCAGACGCTCCGGCACGATGCAGACGATTTCATCGTGCACCGTAAGGACGACGCGCGCGATCTCTCCCGGCCGCAGATATTTCTGTGCCTTGTCGAGCCACTCTTTCGCCTTCACCATCTGCGAGAACACCACGATGCGGGCGAGTGCCTGCACCACGTTCTCGGTCGCCTTGCCGCCGTACACCTTGGTGCGGCGCTTGTACTGGGCGTAGCTGAACCCGTCCATGACATAGGCGTTATCGCCAGTGCCGATGACCGCGTCCCACTGTAAGTCATTATACGTCACCGGCATCCCGTTCGGGAGGATGATCTGCACGCCACGCGCCTTCAGCACATGGTTGCGACCGAAGCGGGCGCAGTACCCATCGGACTTGAACTCCCGGGTGGCGTGCATCTTGGACAGCACGCCATCCATGACTTTCCAGAACGAGGCGATCTTCGCGTACTTCTTGCGGTACACGTTGTAGACGATGTCCTTGCACTTACCCAGTTCCATGACGACGCGGGGCGAGCCAGTCGCCAGCGAGTGCTGGAACTTGGGCGGACCCATGCCAAAGCCGAGGCCGAGGATGCAGGTCTTGCCGACGTGGCCTTCGAGCTTGTGCGGCTGTTCCTCTTTGCCTTCGGCATTGATGACGGTCCACTTGCGGTTGACCTTGTAGCCGTACACGTCGGATGCGAAGGACGAGTAGATGTCGACCTTGTTCTCGAAGTCAGCAACGAGGTCGTCCTGCTCGGCAACCCACGCCACGACACGGGCTTCAATCTGTGCCGAGTCGCCAGCCACGACGACGTGACCGGGGGGCGCTTCCATGGCGTCGCGGATGGGCGAGCCACGGCCATTGTTCTGCATGTTGATCTTGTCGCCACCAGAGGCGCGGCCAGTGTGCGCGCCGTAGTAGACGAGGTAGATAGGGAGCAACCCGTTGTTGCGCTGCGCCACGTTGATGAGGCGAATGGTACGGGTTTCTTCGAGGGTGGACTTCACGCCGAGACGTGCGGCGACAACAGCCTGCACGTCTGGATTGGGATGGTCGAGTAGGTCGTTGAACTCCACGTCCTTCTTACTGAAGGCGTAGGTCATCTTGGGGGTGCCGTCCGCGTTGACGGCAGTGAGAGACTGCTTCATGGGCGGCTCGACGCCGAGCCCGTTCAGCACTGCTGCGAACTTCTCGTTCGACATCAGGTCGTCCTTGCTGGCGAAGCACTTGCCCAGCAGAGACTGCTTGCGCGCCTGCACGGCAGCGAGGTGCTTGGTCAGCAGGTCGACGTTGATGGTGAACGACGGCTGCGTGTACATGCGGATCATCAGGTCGATGGTGCGCAGTTCCTCCATCGGCATCATGGAGCGCAGCTTCTTGAACGCTTGGTACGTCAGTTCGGTGTCGTTGATGCAGTAGCCACCGTAGGCTTTCAGTTCGTGGGGGGTAAAGTCGATGCGGCGTTTGCCGAAGGCGCGGACAACTTCGTCGCCCTTCTTGCCGAGGCCGAGCTTCTCGGCGATGTTCTTCAGAGACACACCGCCGTGATGCTGGTAGAACGGACGGGCCATGCTCATGGTGCAGGCATAGAACTTCGGCACGATGCCGAAGCGCCACGCGAGGATGGCCCCGTCGAAGTGGGTGTGGTGGCAGACGAGGAATGCCTGCGACCAGTCAGTGATGGAGAGCAACCACGCCTTCGTCTCATGGAACGTGCCAGAGAACCAGACGGCGGGTGCGTTGTTGATCTTGACCGAGACACCAATGACCTCGAACTTCGGATCGTTGATGTACTCTTCGTTGGTCATCGACGAGAGCGAGTAGCCCTTGCCGTAGAACGTTTCAAAATCGAGCGTGACGACGTTCACTTTTTCCTCGCTGTGTTGTGTAGCACATACTACACAACACAGCGGGAATGTCAAGCGTCGACGGTGGCGCGGATCAGGGGGACGTAGGCTGCTTCCGTGTCAAACGATTCCGCGAATTCTTTCACGGTGGCGAGCGCCGCTTTGTACTCGGCAATCGACGACTCGGCAATCCTGATCGCCTCCATCGCAGACTCAGAGATGGTGCCGTTGGGCGCCCGGCCCACCCACTCGTTCACCCACTGACGGCGGTGCTCCAGCATCCACTCCCGCACCATCGGCCACGCGTGCCAAATCTGATTGACCGTGGTGAAGTGGTCCGCGATAGCGCGCCGCGTCCGTTCAGCCGCCACATGCTGCAGCGTTGTGATGGTCGCACGGTTAACCGGCACGGTCACGGTCGGCTGCCGGTACTGCAGGCGCTCCACGTCTTCAGCGCTCAGCTTGATGGCGTTGCGCGGGACCGGTAGCGCGAAGTCGCGTGGAGCCGCGATCTGAAGAACCAACTCCGGGCTGAACACGACACGCATGTACGGGTGTTCGTACCGACTCCACCCGAACGTGCCTTCGTACACGAACGCCGGCAGCTTGTCGATCTGCGCGAGGTACGGCGCGACGTACTTCGGATAGACGTAGTCGAACACTTCCTCCTGCCACGCGTCCTTGTGCTTCTCGCCGATAGCGCCCACCTGCTGATAGAAGGGTTCGACGCCAGCGGCCCACAGATTCGGCACCAGCGATTCTCGGATGGTGCGCCTGATGTCCAGCGTCAGCTTCTGCGAAGCCATACCTATTCCTCCAAGTCGATAATGAACCCAGCGGCGTTGCGATGCCCACCGCCACCATGTGCCCGCGCAATCTCGGACACGTCGGCGCGATCATCTACGCTACGCAGCGAGACGCGCAACTTGTTCAGGTGCACGTCGAAGTAGAACGTCGCTGCAAACGAGGCTTGCGGGAAACGTTCCAGCAGCTTGCTGCCTACCTCGTTGGCGAGGAAATGCGGGCAGTTCGCCGCGACGCAGGTGCCCATCAGCGGCGTACCCATCAGCGAGTCGACCATCTGTGCTGTCTCGATGATCGACTCGACCTGCGCGCTGCGCATCATCAGCATGGCCTCGCCATCCAGCACCGACTGCTCGAAGTTCTCGCCAATGTACGTGCCGAGGTCGTTCCAGTCCTTCAACGTCTTCGGGTAGTTGTTCATCAGCGTGGCGATTTCCTCGATGCGAGGCAGGGACTTGCGCCAGAGGTCATAGTCCTCGGCGTACTCGACGATCTTCGGGCGTGGACGCCCCGGGTGCATCGTGTCCCATGCGATGCCGGCACCGGAGCGGTTGTTGTCAAACACGACAGACAGCACGCCGATGTCATCGTGCTGCCCATCGCCGTACCACGCCAGCAGCGCATCCAGCACGGGCTTGGTGGTCTTGTGGTGGTCGTACACCTGCACGGATTCGGCGAACTCGACCAAGTCCTTCATCGAGTCGACATCGTTCCAGCAGTAGTCGACCATCCACACATGCTTGCCCGCGCAGAGGTGGATCACCTCGTCCTCGCGCGCGGCGGAATCGGTGCGGTACAAGGGGACCAGTTCGATGTCGGCCTTCTTGTACCCGTTAATTTCTAGGGCCAGATGTACAGCCCATGCGGCGGTGAACCCATCGGTGCACCCGCCGTGGTAGAGAATCACTGCCTTCATGACAGCCCCCTAGTTACTTGGTTGCGAGCTTCGCTGCCAGCGCGCAGAGGTTCTCGATCTCTTGGCCGGTGCGATACAGCTTGGCGGAGTACTCGCGGATGGCCTCGCTATCCTTGCCCTCTTCCATGTCCAGCAACTCGCCGCAGATCAACGCCATGATGCGGCCGGCGTCGCTCGCCACGGCCGATGCCTGATCTTTCGGCAAACCATTCATGGCGAGTCGAGCCATGTCGAGGACGGATGCGCCGATCAGCGCAGTGGCCCCGGCCTTCGCACCCAGCTTATCCAGTGCTTCTTGCTGCAGCGCCTCAAGCTGCGCGCGCAGTTCGAGAAACTTCTTCGCCATCTGCTCGGTGTCGCGGATGAAGTTGCGCACCACGGCATCCTCGATGCCCGTACCTTCTGCGGTCCATTCCATTTCTTTCTCCTGTGAAACAGGGGGCCGAAGCCCCCTGCGATTACTGCGATGGATTACAGCTTGTAGCCGATCTTCTCAGCCAGTTGCTCGACCTTGTGCGCCGCTTCGTCCGGCGCGCCCTTCAGCACGTCGCGGATCAGCGACTGCAGGTTCTCGACCAGACCCGGGGCCACTGCCTTCTCGGCCTCGATGCGGCGGGCCAGCAGGTCGTTCTGACCCTGCATCGACAGGGCTGCGTGGCACAGCGCCTCCGACGTGAGTTGCTCGACCTTGGTGCCGGGCGCCTGCAGCGCGATCTGCGCCAGCTTCGCACGACCAACAGCTTCAGCGATCACCGCCGGGATTTGACCCTGCAGGATTTCACCGACTTCACGCAGGTCCGCGTCAGCAGCGATGGCATCGCCACCGTACAGGCGGATCAGCTTCTCGACCGCTTGAGCGTCGGGCGGCGTGACTTCGATCACCGCATCCAGACGGCCCGGGCGCAGCATCGCCGGGTTGATGCTGTCCAGCGAGTTGGTCGTCAGCACCGTGATGATGTTGCTGTTCTTCGTGTCGATGCCGTCGATGATGTTGAGGATGTCATCCATCTCGACGGTACGCTCGCCGTCGGTCACGCGGTCCACGTCCTCGACGAAGATCACGCAGGCCGGCGACTGGTACTGCTTGGCGAACTCGATGGCGTGAGCCAGTTCGTTCGCACGCGGCACGTACACGTAGGTCACGCCGGTGTCGGTGGCGATGCGCGAGGCCACGGTCGCAGCCATGGTCTTGCCGGTGCCGAACGTGCCGCCCAGCAGAACGCCGCGCTTCACCTTCATGCCGTTGGCGATCAGGTCGTTGACGCGACGGATCGGGGTGAACAGGTTCACCTCGACTGCGGTCTGCACGTCCTTCGCGTAGATCAGGCCAGCCGGGTCGATCTTGCTGGTGTCGAGGAACTTCGGCTCCGGCATGTCCAGCGCCTTGCCGTCATCGTCGAGGAAGCGCAGCTTGATCGCCTTGCCCTTGTAGATCGAGCCGCCGTCCTTCAGGTACTTGCGCAGTTCGTCGAACAGCGAGCGCACCGAAGTCTCGTCCTTGCGCAGCACCGCCGCGATCAGACGGAACGACACACGGTTGTCCTTCATGGCAACAGCGGTCTGAATCCAGCCGCTGATGTTCGGCAGTGCGAAGCGACCCCACGCCACCGACTTGAACAGGCCCGGGTCCACTTCGACCGACATCATCTTCGGCGGGTTCTTGCCGAAGAAACCGGGCGTTGCAGTTGCCGGCGCCCAGCCAAACTTCTTCACCAGCACAGCGTCCAGTGCGTGCGCACCATCCAGCGGGAACACGTCATACGTTTCGTCGAAGACAGTCTCTTCGCCCTCGTATTCCTTCCGGCGCTCCAGCAGGTCGATTGCCATTTCGAGGCTCATGCCTTCGGGCAACATCAGCTTCTCGCCCATGCGGACGATCTCGGCGACGGCGACTTGCTTGGCGGCTTCGGACAGGTTCTTGGACATCTTGTTATTCCTTTTCAGTGAGTAAATGAAACCCCGCCTTTAGGTTAGGTCGGGGGTACTGCTGGATAATCCGACTGGATGTCGGAAGTTCTTAGTGCTTCGTCTCGGCAGCGGCCTTCATGGCTTCCGCCGCCGCTTGCTTCTCGTCGCGCAGCTTCAGCACGGCGGCAGTGACGGCTACCATCGCCTCGACCGGCAGCTTGGCGAGCGAGTGGATCATGTCCACCGACATGCTGTGCGCGATCCGGCCTGCGATGTCGGACAGAAGCTCGGCGTACTCTTCGGTCATCTTGCCGGACATGCCGATCTTGATCGCCGTGTTGACCGTCTCGACCAACTCGGCAACGTTGAACAAGACTTGCACAGACACGGCAGCGGCGGGACCGTAGCGCGCTTCGATGTCGCGCGCCAACTCCAAGCCCTTCGCCTGCAGGTTCTTGAACTCCGGGTCGTCCGACGAACCTGCCATCAGATTCCCTGTTTTAGTGACCATGGTTCCCCCTACACGGTGTGGTCAATTACATAGCGGTAGTGCGCCCGCAGAGACTCGGGCAGCACCGCGTACTTCTTGTTCAACTGCAACACCAACGCCGACCTGACGGATACCGCAGCGTCATGAAGAAGAGTGTCACCGTTTTGTGCGGCCAACTCTTCTGCTGTTGCGCACAGCCCGATCATGTCCGGTACAACTACGTGAATCCCCGAACTAGTCTTGGTCATGATTCTTCCGCAAGGGCTCGCCAGTGCGGGGGTCCATCCCCACGAACATGGCGAGTTTCGTCAGCACTGTCTCGATACGGGTAAGACGGCGATCCATTGCCTCACGCCACGCCTGCTCTCCATCCGTGCGAGTATCTGGATTCCGCACCCCCGTCCGCTTGGGGGTTAGCATAGAGTCCCCTCCTACATCATGCCGTGCGGCAATCGCTCGGGTTCCACCGGCACGGCGTCGGCGGCAGCGGCTTCCTCGCCGCCCGGGTCGAGGTCGTCACCGTCCTCGTCCTCGTCGGCGTCTTCCATCCCCAGCGCCGCTCGTACCAGATATACGAACGACTCGGGGTCGTCATAAGCGAAGGCGATCATGTCGTCTTCGGTCATGTCCTGCAATTCGGCCACCGTGTCCGGCCAGTCAGCAATGCTGCGCTGCCGCCCCGGCGTGCGGCGTGAGGGCGCAGGTACCGGGTCACGGTCGTCGATGTCATCGGAGTACAGCCGGGCGTAGAACGCATCGCTGCGGTAGCCGTCGTCCCACAGCGAACTCTGCCGACCACCGTACTGCGGCGTAGAGACCGGGTAGCTGGGGAACTTCCTCGGCTCACGCGTGCCGGCCACCCGCTCGGTCGGCAGCGATTCCCAGTCCACCTTCTTGCACGCCTCGGCCAGCGCGATCACATGCGGTACGAACAGGCGCTCTTGCGGACCATGCTCCCGCTCGTACCCGCACGACACGTTCGTGCACTCGGGGATCAGGTCCGTGTAGTTCGCCGTGTCGGTGAAACTACCACCGTCACTGATGTCGTACACGAACGATTCGTCAGCCACATTCAGCGCCTCGGCCAGCGCCGTGCCGAACGTGTCCGAGCAGCAGCGGCCACCGCGCTGGTGCGTGATGACATCCGTCACCCCGCGCCGGTCGAAAGCCACCGCCCGCTTGAACGTGCCCAGCCAGTCCTTCATGTCGAAGGCCAGATTACGACTGCCGATGCCGCCGCGTTCCTCGCCACGGTGGAACAGGTACACGCCCGGCACCTTGGCGTCGATCATCTCCAGCATGATGTACGCGCCGGCACCGTCGTCCGCGCCGAGGCAATCCTCGGTCACGGACAGCCAGCCGTCCTTGTCCAGCCGTGGCGACTGCATCCCGGCGCCACGGTGCATCGTGTCCGTGTGGCAGGAGAACAGCGTCGTCGGCTGCGTGCCATCGGCCAACGGCACCGTGATGCACAGCGCGCCCTCGCCCGGCTTGCCCAGCACGCTGGGCTTGTGCGGCAGGAGATACCGACCGATCCACTGTTCCTCGGTCGCGCTGAGGTGAGGGCGGCGATACGTCAGCATGGCGTACAGCCGCGTAGGAAACTTGCTCATGCTGCCTCCGTCTCGGTTGCGGTGGTCACGCGCAGCGACGCCAGATGCTCGATCACAGCCTCCGGGTTCAGCTTGCCGCCGCTGCCGTTCCAGTAAGTGCGGCGCGCGATTTCACCGTTTGCCATCCACGTACTGACTTCTTCCGGGCGGACATTGTCGACCCAGTCACGCACCGACACCCAGCCGGAAGCCAGCAGCTTGCCGTTGGAAATGCGACCCAGCGATTCGCCGTTCGCGCGGATATGCTCGATGTTGTTGACACACAGCGCGGCGATGTCGAAGCGATCCCCCGACAGGTACAGCACGCTGTGGATCGTGATGTCAGCCAGCGAAGCGTTGTTCTCCGACCTGCTGACCGACACGTTGTAGTCGCGCGGCACCCACTGATGCTCGGCAGCGAACCTGCTGCAGTCCGTCGGGAGAACCATGCCGTCGCTGCGACGGACGATCTCGTTCGCGTACACCGGCCTGCCTTCGAACACGGCATCAGTAGCGGGGCAGCCCATGTCCACCAGTTCGCCCGGCGAGTTGGTGTACCAGTGGCGCATGTTGACCATGACGCATTCTTCCTTGCGCGCCTTGAACGTACCGGCCACCTGACTGTGCTTCGCATCGACATAGCCGGAGTAGTCGTGCGTCGTGCACTGGCGCACGACCTTGCCGTTCTTCCATACCCGGACCGTGCTGCCGTTGCCCATCTCCGCGCCACACTCAGCGCAGACATGCACGGCGTGGTCGTAGGAGAACGTGCACCCGGCGTCGCTGGCGGTGATATCGACCCCATCGTCCGCCAGCGCCCAATGCCGCTCAACGCTGTCCGTCGCGGCAACGTGCTTCACCCCGCGCGTGCCGCCGTCGATGTACGGCAGGCGCACATGCGTGCACTCGTCGCCCATCGAGATGAACTTGAACTTCGTGCCGGTCGGGTAATCGTTGACCTTCTTGTACCCTTGCTGCTCCAGCTTCGACTGCAGCTTGTTGGCGTCGTTGCCGTACAGGCGAACGAACGACTTGCTCGGAACGTGCACGATGGCACGCGCCGTGATCGTGCCGGGCTGCGTCTCGATGGTCGCCATGACGAACTCGCCCGGGAACGTGTAGCACAGCGCCGGGTGCTTGTCGTCGTTGGGAAACTTGGCGCCCGACATGCAGGACTGGGGGCCATTCGCATACGCCCGCACGAAGTCCTTCGGGTCTTGCGACATCAGGATGCCGCCGGTCGTGGCGAGGTTCGACACGTCGCGGATTTGCTCGGCGGTCAACTGCTTGCCGTAGAACCGGGTCAGGTACTTGCCGACCTTGATCCGCACCCGGCGGTTCGCCTTGCCGTATTCGTGCGACGGCACATACGACACCATGCCCGGCTCGCCCGGCACGTCGCGCGGGTAGTGCCACCACGTCGCCGAGTTGTCCAGCGGGATGAGCCACTCGACCAGCGGCTCGCCCTTGATCATCGCCGCCTCGCGCAGATACCACGCCATCTCGGACCAGACCACGGCATGTGCCGGGCCGGCATCGGTGTCGACCAGCGGCAGATTGGCGCGCAGTTCGCAGTCCTCGGGGAACAGCGGCGCATGGCCGTCGGCCACGACCCGGTCGTTGTCGGCGATGATGAACCCGCGACGGCCGGGCGAACGCAGCGCAGCCAGCGGGTAGTACGCCAGCTTCAGGTCGGCCATCTTCTTGACGCCCGACTTGGTGATGTAGTGCACGGCGGGCATCTGCGGATGGCCGCTCGCACGGGACAGAACGTGGTCAACGTCGTGCGGGTTGGTCGACGACGTGCCCGCAAAGACCTCGCGGAAGATGAGCCCCGAGATTTCCTCGGGGGTGATGTACTTGGTTTCGATGGTCATGGTTCCACAGTGAATGAGTTACGCGGAAGGCTTGCGGCGCACGATGAGCTTCAGTTCTTCGAGCATCCGTAAACCGTAGTCAGTCATGCCGAATGGGTCGGCGTCAGGCAGGTGGTCGGGTAGCGTGACCGGCTTCGCCGAACAGAGGAAGCACACCTTGTGCGTGTGCCACTTCTGCGTGGCGTTGTGCTTCTGCATCCCGGTGTCGAGATACGTCTGCCCCGCGCCGATCACGTCGTCGCATATCCAGCACCTGTGATTAAACTTCGCCTTGCGCCACAAGCCAGACCGGCAGACCACGCAATAGTACGTGGCCCGATCCATGGTCAGTCGTTGGTGGCGGGGCCGAGGTCGATCACGCCGGTAACGGCAAGCTGGTCGCCGTCGTTGCACGGTGTGTAGCCGGCGGGGAACTCGCTGTTACGAATGACGCCATGCGCGATGGACATCAGGTCGTCGTGGCTCTTCGGCAGCGGGCCGGTCACGGTGCCGGAGACGAACGACACCTCGCGGGTGTCCATGTCCTTGTAGATCACGGTGACGTACATCTTGTGATTCATCATTGCCTCACGTTCTCGGTTGTTGGTTCTTCGGGCTGTGCCTTCGGGTGAAACAGGATCAAGCTGGCGTAAGCGAAGGCAGCAAACGCCAGCCAGCGTGCAACGGTTTTCACAGCGGCTCGACGCGTTCCCCGTTGAGCCGGATGCCGGCGAGTCGCGTGACGATGGTGGGCTTGCCGGTCGGGTCCATCGCTACCACCACGCGGGTGTCACGCAGCAGGTCTTCGAGCGAAGTCTCCGGCCCGACGGTGTCGCCTTCGCGGTCGGTGCCAACGAACAGGCCACGACCGGCAAGCGGCTGCGGATAGTTGACGTGCTGGAAGAACGCCGGGCTGTGCTTGAGCAACCCTTCGTCATCGACGAACACGCCATCACCGTTGGGGTACAACATGCAGTGCGTGAACGTGTCGCAGTCGATGAGCTTGTAGTACTGGTCGAGGTTGCCGGATATGAACTCCACTTCCGTGATCGTCTCCGCTTCGGGGTCGATCAGGAAGCCGATAATCTTTGCCATGATTTTCTCCTGTGAACCGGGGGGCCGGAGCCCCCCGAACTACCTACTGCTTAGGCCGCGATCTGCACGGCGCGGTGAACGACTTCGTCGCTCGCCTGACGGTTCGCCTCGGCAGCCGAGGTGAAGGTGTCGTAAGTACCGTCGCGGTACAGGTTGGCGAACACGGCGTCGGGGGTCTTGATGAACAGATCACCAGCGCTGTCCTTGTTCAGCTTGCGCTTGCCGTTGCGGTGACGCTTGCCCGAGTAGATCGTGCCATCCGGGCGGCGGAACAGAACGCGCACCGGCTGCTCGCTGTCGGGCAGTTGCGTGAATTCGACCACCTCCAGCACGGTGTCGGTGTTGTCGCGTCGCACGACATTGGCACCGGCCTTCGCTTGGGTCAGGTCGAAAGTGATTTGCGGCATGGTTACTACCTCCTTGCAGATGCCCCCATCGTGGGGGCGGGTTGAGCCGAGTGCATCGCGCACTTGGCGGTAAAGTAGCCGGGCTATCAGCACGGCGGTGAAGAGGACGCTCACTGCGATCACGCCCCACAGGAACCACTCAGCGAGCAGCATCGCGCTTCGCCTTGGGCAAGAACAACGTGGACCACTGGACCTTGCCGAGCGCAAGGACGAGGCAGGCGAGCGTCACCTGCCAGTCAGGCATGAACGGAGTCATGACATCCTCTCCATGAAATAGCAGACGACCAGCACCGCAGCAATCACCCACGACCAGTACTGCACGCGGGTATCGGGGTCGACATCCAGCTTCGCGCCGGTGCCGAACGCTTCCTCCATGCTGCGCGGATACCGTCCGTAGTAGGACGGGGACTGGCAAGGGTGATTGAGCGGCATGGTCACCCCTTAGTGTTTCGTTTCGTCAGCACCACCAGCCGCTGCGATCTTCTCGCCCGAGCCAGCGATGGCCTCGATGATGGCGCGCAGTTCGGGCGGTGCGTCGGGCGGCAGGCCAGCCATGATCGCGTCGATGTCGCCGGCTTCCAAGTCATCGAGACTGATCTCGGTGCGGCGGATCACCGGCCCGTCTTGCGACCACTCTGCCGCCCACGCATGAACCGCCATCATGTCGGGGTCACGGTGGTCGGTCGCGTCAGCGTAGCGCGACACCAGTTCCGGGCTGGGCTGCGGCATCCGCAGTTGCTGCACCGTATCGACCCCGATCTTTTCCACCAGACCGATCAGCAGGTGCATCGCCTCGGTCATCAGCATCAGGTCGGTGGGCTTGTTCTTGTACACCATGTGATTCGCCATCGTTCTCTCCGGTTGAGGAATTCCCGACACCACGTCGGGAATTCCAGTGGGGTTGCTTACTTAGCCAGCGGCGGCAGGCCGAGGCGGGCACGGATGATCGGGTCCGCGTTCTTCGCGTCGAGCGATGCCTGATCCATCGGGGTCACGGCCGACACCTTGGCCGGTGTCGCAGCGGGGCGGGCGCACGGCGTGCCGGCGACTTCCATCGCCAGTGCGATGTCAGCGTCTTGGCACAGCAGCGCGACGGCAGCCTTGCTCTGGCCGACAGCGGCCAGTGCTTGTGCGTTGTAACGGCGGTCGCAGCCTGCGTCCTTCCACGTCGTGCCGACGCTGAAGCCGAACGACATGCCTTGACCACCGGCACTGGTCGACCCCATGCAGGTGCCATTGCTGGCGGTCAGGCCGGCAGCGTAGGCGGTGGCAACGGGGATGCGCGCTGCCTCGTACACGACGTTGTCACCCGCCACCTGCACGCTGGTGTTGGTCGTGTTGCCCTGCGCCGCGTTGCTGTTGCGGTTGCTGGCGTTGCTGCGGTTGTCGTTGTTGCCGTTGACCTGCGACTGGCCTTGGCCCTGCTTGTTGTTGGCCGACTGCTGCTGGCCCTGTCCCTGCGCTTGGCCTTGCTGCTGGCCTTGGTTCTGGCCCTGCGACTGGCCGAGGTTGTTGGTGTTGCTGTTCAGGTTGGTGTTGTTGTTCAGGTTCGCATTGTTGTTATGCGAGTTGCCCGAGTTGCCGACGTTGCCGCCCGCACCGCCCATGCCGATACCACCGGCACCGCCCTGACCACCAGCGCCACCGTGACCACCGGCACCGCCTGCGCCACCCATACCCACGCCGATGCCGACGCCAGTACCACCGTAGCCGTTACCCCCTGCGCCACCTGCGTTGTTCACGGTGCCGATGCCACCGCCCGTGGTAGGGCAGTTGCCTTGGCAACCCGAGTTGTCCTTGGCTGCATACGCACCCGACGCGATGACAGCCAGAGCGGCTGCTACGAACAGCTTCTTCATTTGTTGCTCCTGATTTTCAAAGGTGAGAGATGAGGGCGAGACATGCCACGCTGCGCGCCCCCGAGCGCAGCGTGGAAGTTACTGGTTGGTGGAGTTACCGCTTGGCGCCGATGCTGAGGATGAACCCGAACTCATCGACCTCGACGAACTCGTCGCGCAGCATGATCGCTGCGGTGGCGATGAACGTGAAGTACTCGATGGAGTTGCGAGCGAAGCGCATCTGCGCCGCGCCTGCCGGGCCAGCGAAGGGTTCGCCGACGGTGAGGTTCTTTACCCACTGGTATGCCACGCGAGCGCCCGTTGCGCTGCGCTCTACGTACTGTGCTTCCTCTGCGTTGATGCTTGCTTGTTCTTCTGCAGCGACCTGCATTTGTTGTTACCCCCAAGTAAGTGAGTTATGGGTTCGGCTTATCCCGCCGTGGGAATTCCCGACATCCCGTCGGAAATTCGGGTGGCCGGTGACAGCACGTCGGGGAGAGGGGCGTGGCGTACCCAACCGACGGGGTCTGTGTTGCTGTCACCGACCGTTGATCTGAACTACTACACTACAGCCTACAGTATATCAAGTAATACGCTTCGTGTCAAGTGGTTCCTTCCTGTATTTTTCTCAGGAAAAAGAAAGCCGTGGATTCTATGTCCACATCGGGGAGCGCCAACTCCCCGCGAAGAATCCACGGCCCAAGGCGTCAGTGCGGGAGTTGAACCCGCAGCCAGTGGGTTATGTAGCCCATAGGCGGTCTGCCCTGACACCACCCCGTACCCACTACGGAAGCGATACAACTACAATATAAACCATCTGTTACCCGGAGTTACAAGATGGCAAACTGGTTCGACATCGTCTACGAATTCCTCCGTCGCCCCGACATCGAGGACGAACGGCTGGAAGCCTATGCCGACCCCGCTACCGGGGGCGAGCCGTACACCATCGGCGTCGGCCACACCGGGTATGTCGACGGGGTCAAGGTCCACCTCGGTATGCGCATCACCCAGCAGAAGTCAGCCGAGCTTCTGCGCAAGGACATCGCTGTCGCAGACAAGGCGGTGCGCGATCTTGTCCACGTCCCGCTCACCGAACACCAGCGCGCTGCGCTCGTCTCGTTCGTGTTCAACGTAGGCGTCGGCGCATTCCAAGGTTCGACGATGCGACGGCTGCTCAACGCAGGCAAGTACGTGCCGGCAGCGCAGGAGTTCTATCGCTGGAAGATGGCGAACGGGCGCATCCTCAACGGACTCATCAAGCGCCGCAGTCTGGAGCGCGATATGTTCGTCACGCCAGATGAAACTTGACCTCAAAGCCCTCGGCACGTCCATCGCCGTGGCCCTGACTGCCGGGGGCACGGTGCTGTCCATCGTGCTGGAGACAGCGGACAAAACCAAAGAGACAATCGAGGCGTCACTCCGTGGAGTGAACACCTCGGCTGTGTCCTTGCAGTCGCAGGTCGACCGGCTCATTGCTGAGCGCGACCGCCTGCGCAAACAACTCGATCAGGTACGCAGCGTCGAGGGTACTACCTCAAGCGTCACGTTGATTTGCCGCTAGGTTGGCGTTCAATTCCATCAGTGCCTTGTTCGCCTCGACCAGCCGGGCGTACTGCGCCTCGTTGATCTGCTTCGCACGATCCACCTGTGCTGTCAGCGCCTGCACCCGCTGCTCCATCTGCCGCTTCAGGTCAGCGATCACGCTGTCCTTATACTCGGCAGTGGATTCCAGTGCGCTGACCTTGCGGTACAACTCTCGGGTGTTGTTCCGTAGGTCGACGCCGTCCATCGTGTAGATGAACGAGTCGACCAGCACCTTGCCCACCGCCAGCAGCAGGCCGATCAGGATGATCAGCCCGACGGCAGCGACGACCACCACCCATACGTCTTTCGCAAACTGTTCCATCAGTCACCACCTCCACTGCAAGACGAACCACTATCAGACGAACTCGACGAGGACGAATCGCTCGACGAGGAACAGGATGACGACGAGTCCCAGTTACCACTGGCACCGCCGCCATCGAACAGACCACCGCGCCCCATCACCTTCATGCCGTAGTCATCGTTGAGGAACCCATGCTGCTGCGAAGGCGAGGCGCCCCAGTTGCTTATCGGTGGCGCTTCAGCATCTTGCGACGCTCGGCGCGGTTCATCCGTGGTGCGAGGCTGGGTGTCACGTCTTGCAGGCTCAGGTCTGCGAACCCCACTGCTCCGTCCGGCGCTACCCCCGCTGCGAACGTCAGCGCGTACCTGCGGGGAGCCTCCCCAGCTTTGAGGTACGGTTGGATGAGTGGGCCGAGCAGCGCTGCCAGTTGGTGCACTCGCTCGCCCTCGGTCTGCGGCACGGAGTTGTGCGTCATATGCTCGTCTTGCTGCGGCTTGTTCGAGCTTTCGTAGTTCTCGTTCGACATCTTCTCTCCTGTTGTGATGAACCCATGTGATCCAGTGCCCGACCTCGGTGAGCTTGCGGTATTTCCACCGCATCATCTCATCGTAGTCCGGCAGCAGGTGGTAGTACACCATCCACGCTTCATCGTCGGTGCGGATGGACTCGTTGATAAACCATGAGCGAATGTCATGGACGATCTTGTTGCGCCGCATCTTCCAGCGCGTACCCACTGCGACCGCGACCCAGATCGCCGCCATCAGGGAGATAAACCAGTAGTCGTCCATCATTCCCCCTTTACCAGCTTGGCTGCGTACTCGATCAGGAAAATCTTGGGCGCGATCCAGATTTGCAGCGCAGTCAAGAGACGGCTGAACGCGGCAGGCAGTACGAAGACAAATGCGCACAGCGTGAAGGGGACATACCCCACCCACACCGCCCCCTCGCTCGGCTTATGCAGCTTGCGGGCGAGCCGAGTGCCGAGCCAGAGCCACAGCCCGACGGCGATGCACAGCGCCGCGCCGATGATGCTGTTCGACACCAGCTTCCACATGAGCAGTTGCCGGATCACGTCGGGAATCTCAGCCTGCAGGAACGACACGCCGGCAGAGATGGCGTCGACGCTCTTGTCCAGAATCACAGCCAGTGCTTGTTGCAGTTGTTCGTTCATGCGTGCATTCCCTTGCGTGCGTTGCGCCATTGCCGCACCCGGTGGACGCGGCTCTCGATCCACGGGCCGAAGGCTTCAGCCACCATGCCCGTTGTCATGAACCAGTGCCAGCAGTGCCGGCGCTTACGTTGCTTCACTCTCCCATCTCCCCATCAATGACGATACCCTCGCGGGCAAAGGCTTCCTGTTCTTCCGGTGTGGCGGTGCGCGTGGTCCGCCGGTTCGTATCAAGGGTATGGGTCAGCACCGGCACCGCCGAGGTGAACGGGCGGTGCTTCCGCCAGTATCCCGGGATGGTGTACAGGTTCTGGTCATCGCGGCGATTCAACGGCGGGTAATGCCCGGCCATCCGGCGCCGCTCGTATGCGTACTCATACGTCTCGCCCTCGGTGGTCAGGCCGAACAGCACCACCTCGGTGTCGCCGTCAATGACAGAGACTGCGCTGCTGATGCTGGCGAACCGCAGTTCCTTGCCCGTCTCGACCGGGCGCTTGGCAGTCCGCGATTCGAGGCACGACTGCGCAGCCTGCATCGCGTCGTGCATGATGTTCATCTCGCGGGCGATGATCTTGGCCTGAATCTCGCTCAGGCTATCCACCACGGTGCACCCGACGAGTTGGTCGGTGTCAACCACGCAGTATCCCGATGCGATGTAGTCTGCGATGTAGCGGTCGGCCATGTCACTCTCCCTTGATCTGGCGCAGCAGCTTGGTAAATGCCGGGCTCATCTCGACACCCAGTTCGTTCATGATCCCCTCGACCTCACGCACCAGCGTCGTGATCGGATCGACGGGTTCGCTCCACACAGCAGGCTCGCTGATGTTCAGCAAGTCCATCGCCTCGCGGATATGGTCGGCGGTGCAGCGGAACAGACCGTGCTGCTTGCCGTACTCGACGATGTCGTCGACGCTGGCGAACGTCTGCAGTCGCTGATCCTTCAGCCACTGCGTGAGGTAGAAGAACTCCCGGTTGGACAGCACGATGGGCGGCTCGCCCTGCGGCTCCGGCAACGCGTTGACCACGGCGTCGGGGATCACACCCATCGGGGAGTGCTGCTGCAATTCCCGCTCGGCTTGCTCGCCGGCGCTAGGAATATCCGACTCGATGTCGGGAAGTCCTTGCGGTTCATCGGGAATGAACGGCGCACCCGGCTCGGTCTTGAAGTCCGGCACCGTCTTAGCCATCGCTGCCTCAAGCTCGGCGGCACGCTCTGCCAGTTCAGCCTTGCTCGGGCGACCACGCTTCTTGCGGGTCACCATCACAGTGGGGTGCGCCATGTTCTTCTCCGAATTGACTTGGTAAGTGGTAAGGGTGGTGTGTCCGCTATGCTCGTTGGCCCAGCGTCTTATCTTGGCGCGGTCATTAAGGTCGCCGCGCATGTCACCTTGAAACTTGAAGATCGACATCGTGCCGGCAGCGCCATCTGCACCTAGCACGCGGGCTTCGTACCGTTGCACGCCGCCCTTTGTCACCTGCTCTATCTCGATCACTGTCAACCCTGCATCCTCGCACCACCGACGCAGGTCACGCTCTCGTTTCGAACTCATTGCGACATCCCCTTCATGATCTTCCATATGGACTGCACCGACAGGAACTCCGGATCGTTGGCGAATTCCTTCGCCTCATCGTCGGTCGGCAGGCGCGTGCTCTCGCCGTCCATGTAAACCGACCACTTACCACACTCGCCGCAGAAACTGGCGTTGCCAGCCACCGGCCTGTCCTCGCTGCCGTCCACGGCTTCCGTTACACCCATCTCTTCGTGGCAATGCGGACATGCTTTCATTTGTGTACCCCCTTGTTGTATTCCATCGCTTCGACGGCAGCGATGGTTGCCTGTGCTTCACGGTACGTGTCCTGCCCCTGCACCTGCGCGCAGTGCTTCACGTCATCGAACGCCTCGCGGCGACTCACCTGCCATACCTGCCAGAACGCAGCGGTCAGCATGTTCACGTAGCCACCGTCGGTGGCACTGGCGCGGGCGAGGTTCAGGCTGGGATGCTTGTCCCGCATGAACGATTCGAACATTTCACGGCTGGTCACTTCTTCTCCTTCTTGTTGGCGGCACGGGTGGCCTTCAGTTTCTTGGCCTCTTTGTCATGCCACGCCCGCACCGTGATCGCAGTCATGAACACTGCCTCGCGCAGCGGCTGACCCCGCACGATGGCCTGTGCCGTGGCCCACGCGCAGTAGTCGACCATCTCGTCATATGTCATCTCATCGAGCGACTTCATCCCTGTTGTTCTCCTACGTTGGGTTCGTCAGGCGCGGGCTGCTGCGCCTGCGTTTGCGGGTCTTCGTACACCGGCATCGCGTTGGTCGTTGTCCAGTACTGGTACATCTGGTTGTTGCGCATCGTAGTGATGGTGTTCGCAACCAACGGACCGTCGACCACCATGCGCGGGTCGATCATTGCATTCGTCAATTCCGCTTGGCGCACCCATGGGGGGTCTTCTGTGCCGGCGAGGATACGCTGGGACGCGTCCCGTGCCTCACGCATCGCGCGTTCGCGCAATGCGCGTTCAGCCTCACGCCTATCGCGCTGCTCGCGTTCCAAGCTATACCGCAGTTGATCCACCCGCTGCTGCAGTTCGATTGCCTGATCTGCCGGCCCCTGCATCTCGCGCACTTGCGCTCGCAGTGTGTCGTTCTCCAGCGTGAGCCGCTCGATCACCCGGCACAGCATGTCGAGGCGCTGCGTCGGAGTCATCGGTGTGTTGCGAACATCCGACCGTTTGTCGGAAATTCCGGGCAAAGAAAAAGCCCGGGACTTTCGAGCCGGGCCTGCTGCTGTCTTCGTTGTTCGGGGCATTGTTGCCTCCTGAATATGGGTAAGGGAGGTGGGCTGATGTCGCGCCAATGGATGAAGTTTCCCGCGACATACACCGAACTGCGACATCAACCACACCAGACTATATTATGCCATACGTCAGACAAAAAGTCAATGGGTCAGTACCAGCGCGCCGAGTACCCATCGAGGAAGAAATGGATGCCCCCGGCACACGTCACGTCGATGGCCTTGCGGCTGAAGCCTTTCGCCTTGACCGTGCCCTTGCGATACACGAACTTGCTGTTGTGGTACGCAGTCGCTTCGTCGATCTCTTTGCAGTCGTTGATGCGGACAATCGAGTGGACATGCGCGCGCGGCGCCCGGCACTTGTAGTCCCCATCACCGTTGCTGAACGACCTGCCACGCATGATGAACTCGGTGCCGGCGGGGATGACGAGGTTGACCATGACAGGCTGGTTGTGCCTGTAGTCCGGGCTCCGCCACATTGCCTTCTTGAACACGAACATATCCTTGTCCGTGACCAGCAGGTAGCCAACGACTTTCATACCGCTCAGCGTGAGGGCGCGGTGCGTGTTCAGCACGCGCACGCTGTACGCGTCACTGTCCTCCATGATCCTGAGCATCGTCTCGGGCGAGGTGTCGTTCGGCCTGTTGGCCTCGACGATGCGGTTCCACTTCGCGTGAACGGCCATGTGGTCATGCGGCATTGATCTTCTCCAGTTCCTCGTTGTCTTCAGTGATGAGGCCGGGGCCGGCAATCGGCACCAGCTTTGCTTGTCTGCACCATGGGGTGCGGATCAGTTTCATATCGCCGGTCGAGATGCTCTTGACCTCCACCGGCTCGTTCATATCCACCCGCCACAGGTAATCGCTGACGAGGGGCAAGTACTCACTCTCGATCAGCGTGCAGGTGCGCCCGTTGTACGGGCTCGGGCTGCCGTCGGGGCGACGCAGGTCACGCAGGTAGCACACCACGCCCGGTGCATGTTTGAGTGGTTCCACGTTTGATTCTCCTGAATAGCCAAGCGGCGGCAACGTCGGGACGCGGGGTCCACTGCGCCATCCACTCGGCGTGCTGTTTGTTGATGTCCTGCCGTGCCAGCCCTTCGGGGTCGGCAGGGATGTCCTGCCTGCCGCGTGGGATGGTCATGACTTGTCCTTGGTGCGGCGCACCGTCCACCCCGGACTCAACCATGACCGCTTCGCCTGCATACTGATCGTGTTGCCGGACAGGAAATACACGATCCACGTATCGTCGTACTCATGCTCTGCCAGCACGTTGGTGCCGTCCAGATGGTGCAGCGGCTGGGCAGCGGACGGCTGGTTAATCCACATGCGATGCACGGTCATGACTGGCTCCCCATCGACTGTCGGATCGCCTCGGCGTACATGTCGGCATACGCCTTACCGTGCCATGGTGTGCCGAGCGGGAACATACCCGCCGGGGTGACGAGGTGGACTTGGTAGCAGTCATCGCGCACCTCGGACACGGTGATGGTCGGCAGCGTGACGGCAGGCGCGGTG
>MTEW01004077.1_pt2 | contig 26988 bp, 29 predicted proteins | sample 1042681 | NCBI WGS metagenome assembly MTEW01 (sample SAMN06185811, study PRJNA358809) | soil metagenome | isolation source: soil biostimulated with citrate as carbon source | place: India | collected 2015-05-23
GCGCTCGCCATTGATCTCCTGGTAATCCTCGTGCCCCTTGCCGGCCAGCACGATCACATCATTGGCAGCGGCAGTGGCGATCAGGTGTGCGATGGCTTCGCCACGACCGGCAACGAACTCGACCTCGGCAGGCCTGGCGAAACCGGGACGGATGTCATCGAAAATGCGCAGCGGGTCTTCGGTACGAGGGTTGTCGTCGGTGACCAGCACGCGATCGGCCAGGCGCTCGGCCACTTCGGCCATCAGCGGGCGCTTGCCGCGATCTCGGTCGCCGCCGCAGCCGAACAGGCACAGCAGCTTGCCGTGCGCGTGCGGGCGCAGGGCTTCGAGCACTTTCTCCAGGGCGTCCGGAGTATGCGCGTAGTCGACCACCACCAGCGGCTTGTCGCCCCCACCCAGGCGCTGCATGCGGCCGATCGGCCCCTGCAGCTGCGGGGTGACCTTCAGGATTTCGTCCAGCGCATAGTCCAGCGCCAACAGGGTCGCCACGGCGGCGAGCATGTTGCTCAGGTTGAAGCGGCCCAACAACTGGCTGCGCAGGGTACGTTCGCCCTGGGCGGTGACCAGGGTGGCCCGCACGCCATCGTCATTGAACACGGCTTCACGACAGTACAGCGAGGCCTCCGAGTTCTCCAGGCTGTAGCTGAGCAACCGGGTCTCGATATGGTCGACACTCGGGCGGCGGGCAAAATCGGCGGCCAGGCGGCGGCCGAAATCGTCATCCAGGTTGACCACCTGGCAGCGCAGGCTCGGCCAGGCGAACAGCTTGGCCTTGGCGGCCTCGTAGGCCTCCATGCTGCCGTGGTAGTCCAGGTGGTCGCGGGACAGGTTGGTCATGACCGCGATGTCGAATTCCAGCGCGGCGACCCGGCCCTGCTCCAGGGCATGGGAGGAAACCTCCATGGCCACGGCCTTGGCGCCACCTTTCTTGAGGTCGTTGAGGGTCGCCTGCACGGCGATCGGGTCGGGCGTGGTCAGGCGGCCACTCTGCAGCTCACCATAGAAGCCGGTACCCAGGGTGCCAATCAGGCCGCAACGCTGGCCAAGCAAGTCCAGCGCCTGGGCCACCAGCTGGGTAACGCTGGTCTTGCCGTTGGTACCGGTCACGCCCACCAGATTCAGCTGGCGGCTCGGTTCGCCATAGAAGCGACCTGCGATATCCGAAAGCTGGGCGATCAGGCCCTTGACCGGGATGAGCGGCACATCGGTGATCGGCAGGACCCTGGCACCCTGCTCTTCGTAGGCCACGGCGGCGGCGCCACGGGCCAGGGCATCGGCGATATGCTCGCGGCCATCGACCTTGGCGCCCGGCACGGCCAGGAACAGATCACCCGGGCGCACATTGCGGCTGTCCAGGGTCAGTTCACGGATCAGCGGGTCACGGCTGGCGTGAGCGAAAAGCTTGCTCAATGGCATTGTCATCATCCACGCCCTCCCTTGGCTGTTGCTGCTGCATTGACTTGCGATTGTTCGACGGGTGCTGGTGGCGGCAGGTTGTCTGGCGGCACGTTCATCAGGCGCAGGGTGCCGGACATGACCTTGCTGAACACCGGCGCCGAAACCAGGCCACCGAAGTAGCCGCCCTTGCCTGGTTCGTCGATGACCACGACGATGGCGTAGCGCGGGTCGCTCATCGGCCCGAAGCCGGCGAACAGCGAGCGGTAGGCGTTTTCGGTGTAGCCCTTGGAGCCCACGGTGGCTTTACGCGCGGTACCGGACTTGCCGGCCACGTGGTAGAACGGCACCTGGGCGCGGAACACGCCACGTGGCGCTTCAATCACCTGTTGCAGCATGCCCTGGACGGTTTCGGCGGTTTCCTTCGGAATGGCCTGCACGGCTTCCGGGGCCTTGTCGACCTTGAGGATCGACAACGGCACCATCTTGCCGTCGTTGGCCAGCGCCGCGTAGGCATGCACCAGCTGCAGGGCGGTCACCGACACGCCATAGCCATAGGACAGGGTCGCGGTCTCGGCCTTGCGCCACTCGCGGTGGTTGGGCAGGTTGCCGACGCGCTCGCCGGGGAAGCCAAGGCCGGTGTACTGGCCCAGGCCGACCTGGGACATGACCCGGTAGATGGCCTCGCCGCCGATGTCGAAGGCGATCTTGCTCATGCCCACGTTACTGGAGTTGATCAGGATGCCGGTCAGGTCGAGGATCGGCCCCTCGCTCCTGGACACGTCCTTGATGGTGTAGCGGCCGATCTGCAGGCTGCCCGGATACACCTCGACCTTGTCGGTCGGCTTCCAGCGGCCACTTTCCAGCGCCGCGCTCATGGAGATCGGCTTGACCGTGGAGCCCGGCTCGAACACGTCGATGATCGCGCGGTTACGCATGGCGGCCGGGAACATGCTGCGGCGGTTGTTGGGGTTGTAGGTCGGCTGGTTGACCATGGCCAGGACCTCACCGGTCTTGACGTCCATGATCACCAGGCTACCGGCCTTGGCGTCCTGTTCGGCAATGGCGTTGCGCAGCTCGCGGGTGGCCAGGTACTGCAGGCGCAGGTCTATCGACAACGCCAAGGTCTTCCCGGCCTTGGCGTTCTTGGTTACCTGGATGTCCTTGATCAGCCGACCGCGCCGGTCCTTGATCACCTGCCGCTTGCCGGGTACGCCGGCCAGCCACTCGTCATAGGCCAGCTCCACTCCTTCGCGACCGTGATCGTCGAGGTCGGTGAAGCCGACCATGTGCGCGGTGACATCACCGGCCGGGTAGAAGCGACGGAACTCTTCCAGGCCGTAAACGCCCGGCACCTTCAGGTCGAGTACATGCTGGCCCTGCTCCGGGGTCAGGCCGCGAACCAGGTAGATGAACTCCTTGTTGGCCTGCTGGGTCAGGCGCTCGGCCAACTGCTGCGGGTTCTGCCCCAGTGCTGCGGCCAGCTGTGGCCAGCGGTCTTTGGAGGCCTGCATTTCCTTTGGGTTGGCCCACAAGGTGGTGACCGGGGTACTGACTGCCAGCGGTTCACCATTACGGTCGGTGATCAGCCCGCGGTGAGCCGGAATAGGGATGTGACGCAGACTGCGCGCATCGCCCTGGCCCTTGAGGAAGTCACGGTCGACCACCTGCAGGTCGATGATGCGCCAGCAGATGGCACCGACCATCAGCGCCAGCAAGCCGATCACCACGCGGAAGCGCCATGGGTAGAGTGCGCCTTCGAGCTTCATCATGGCGCCACCATCCGTACTTCGTCAGCCGAAGGTACGCGCATCTTCAGTTGCTCGGAGGCCAGGTTTTCGATGCGGCTGGCGGCGGTCCAGGTGCTTTGCTCGAGGATCAGCCGGCCCCACTCGGCCTGGGCCTTGTCGCGCTCGTTCAACTCGCCGTAAAGGGTGTTGAGCAACTGACGGTTCCAGTGCGCGCTGTAGGATACGGCGATGGCCGAAATCAGCACGGCAACGAACAGCAGAAGCATCAGGAAGCTTCCGCCTGGCAAGGGTTTGGCAAATAGCCTGCTCACCGCAGCTTCTCCGCCACCCGCATCACGGCGCTGCGCGCCCGCGGATTGGCCTTGAGCTCAGCTTCGGAGGCGAACTGGGCCTTGCCGATGAGCTTGATTTTCGGCTCGAAGGCCTTGTGCTGAACCGGCAGGTTGCGTGGCAGGTTGTCGGCCTCGCCCTTGACCAGCTTGCGCATGAACAGCTTGACGATACGGTCTTCCAGCGAGTGGAAACTGATGACTGCCAGGCGACCACCCACTTCCAGCGCATTGATCGCGGCCTCGAGGCCTGCCTCCAGATCACCGAGTTCGTTGTTGACGTGGATGCGCAGCCCCTGGAAGGCGCGGGTCGCTGGGTTCTTGCCCTTCTCCCATGCCGGGTTGGCCACCTTCAGCACCTCGGCGAGGTCGCTGGTGCGGGTGAACGGTTGCTGTTCACGGCGCTGCACCACGGCGCGGGCCATGCGCTTGGCGAAACGTTCTTCGCCGTATTCCTTGAACACGCGGGCGATTTCTTCTTCAGGTGCAGTGGCGATGAACTCGGCGGCGCTGATGCCCTGATCCGGGTTCATGCGCATGTCCAGCGGGCCATCATTGAGGAAGCTGAAGCCACGCTCGGGGTCATCCAGCTGCGGCGAGGAAACGCCCAGGTCCAGCAATACGCCGCTGACCTTGCCATCCAGGCCGCGCTCAGCCACTTCCGAGCCCAGCTCGGCAAAGCTGCGCTGCACAATGACAAAGCGGCCGTCTTCGGCCGCCAGCGCTTGCCCCGTGGCAATCGCCTGTGGATCTTTGTCGAAACCCAGCAGCCGCCCTTGCGGCCCGAGTTTGCTGAGAATCAGCCGGCTGTGCCCGCCACGGCCGAAAGTGCCGTCCAGATAGCAACCGTCGGCGCGCAGGGCCAATGCCTCGACAGCTTCGTCGAGCAGGACGGTAATGTGGTTGAAGCCGCTATCTATGGTCACAGGATCAGGTCACGCAATTCGTCGGGCATGGCGCCCGGTTGTTGAATAGCTGCAAGGTCGGCTGCCGAAACCGCGTTCCAGGCATCTTCATCCCACAGCTGGAATTTGTTCAGTTGCCCCACCAGCATCGCCTTCTTGTCGAGCTTGGCGTACTCACGCAGACGGGGCGGCACCAGGAAACGCCCGCTGCCATCGAGCTCCAGGTCAACCGCATTACCGATCAGCAAACGCTGCAGGCGGCGGTTTTCCTCACGCAACGATGGCAAGGCACGCAACTTGGCTTCTATCTGTTCCCACTCATCGAGGGGATAAACACACAAGCAGGGGTCAACGGCGTCGATGGTCACGATCAGCTGACCATTGCAACGCGAATCGAGCTCGTCACGGTACCGGCTCGGCATGGCGAGACGGCCCTTGGCATCGAGGCTGACGGCGTTGGCTCCGCGGAACACGGCTGCGATTCCCCACAATGTTAGCTTTTTTGTGCCAGAAAACCCACTTCATCCCACTTTCTGCCACTTGCGCACACTATAGGAATCCGCCCGCAGCACCGTCAAGGCACGTTCGGAAGGAAAAGCCTTACAGGACCGAGATTTAGCGCAATAAAGGAATGCGGAAGGACTACCGAGGGGAAAAAAACACGAGAAAAATCAAACCCACGCAAGCGGATGGAGTTCAAAGTTAAAGTGATTTATTAAGAGTAAGATTTTTTCGGTATTACCAGAGGGCATCTGCTATCGAATAAAGCAGGGAGGGAAAGGTGGAGAGTCGATCTGTAAGCCGGGTTTTGTCGAGGACAGTCATTCCTCTACGACGGCCATCGCTGGACGCCTCTAGCAACCTACCCGGTTCCGACGCGGGCCACGCCTGATGGAACCCTATTTGGTCTTGCTCCGAGTGGGGTTTACCTAGCCACGAACTGTTGCCAGCCGTGCGGTGCGCTCTTACCGCACCTTTTCACCCTTACCGGCACCGAAGTGCTTAGGCGGTTATTTTCTGTGGCACTTTCCGTAGGCTCGCGCCTCCCAGGCGTTACCTGGCACTCTGCCCTATGGAGCCCGGACTTTCCTCCCCCTGCTGTTGCGGAACAAAAGCAGGCAGCGACTGTCCGATCGACTCTCCGCCGCCAAGATTAACGGCACGCGCGCCCGAGAACAAGCAATACCGACATCTATATCAATTTGCCACTACTCGGCTTTCTGCTTTTCCAGAGCAAGTTGATAGAGCAGGTTCTTGCGCACCCCGGTAATTTCCGCAGCCAGCGCCGCTGCCCGCTTGAGCGGCAACTCGGCCAGCAGCAGGTCGAGCACCCGCTGCGCTTCGGCACTGATTGCCTGCTCGCCCTCCGGCGCACTCCAGCCACCGACCAGCACCACGCACTCACCACGCTGCTGATTGCTGTCACCGGCAACGAACGCGCGCAGCTCGGCCAGGGGCAGGCCCTTGAGGGTCTCGAAGGTCTTGGTCAGCTCGCGCGCCAAAAGCGCCGGGCGCTCTCCACCGAACACCGCCTCCATGTCCTCGAGGCATTCCAGAATACGGTGCGGGGCCTCATAGAAGATCAGCGTGCGCGGCTCTTCCTTTACTTGCTCCAGGCGCGCCCGGCGCCCCGCTGCCTTGGCCGGCAGGAAGCCTTCGAAGATGAAGCGGTCCGAAGGCAGGCCGGCCGCCGACAGCGCGGCGATCAGAGCGCAGGCGCCCGGCACCGGCACCACGTTCACACCCGCAGCCCGCGCCTGGCGAACCAGGTGGTACCCCGGGTCGGAAATCAGCGGCGTGCCGGCATCGGAGACCAACGCCACATTTTCGCCCGCCAGCAACTTGGTGAGAAAACGACCGCCCTCATCACGCTCGTTGTGCTCATGGCAGGCTGCCAGCGGCGTGTCGATGCCGAAGTGCTGCAACAGGCGGATCGAGTGACGAGTATCTTCCGCCGCGATCAGGGCCACGTCCGCCAGCACCTTCAGCGCCCGGGCACTCATGTCGTCGAGGTTGCCGATGGGGGTTGCGACCACATAAAGCGTCCCCACGGTGGATTTCGAAGCCCCTGCCACATCAGTCACTGCGCACACCTGTCGTTCGGATCAAAGGCGCCATTGTAGCCCGAGCGCCTGCAACAGGGCGCAAAGAACTTCGCCGACGACCGATGGCAGGCCACCTATAGTGAAGGATCGACACGGCAACATCGCGCCCCGGCCAGCGCTTGGGTACAATTGCCGGCCAACTTGATCGAGTAACAGGACCTTTACATGATCGCTTGCCTGCGGCTGTTCACAGCCCTCTGCCTTGCCGCCCTGCTGGCAGCCTGCGCCAGCTCGCCCTCATCCAGCCTGGGCGAGCTGCCGCGCACCCCGGACGCCAGCATCGAGCAACTGCTCGAAAAGGCGGCGTCCAGCAAGTCCGCGGAAGACGCCGCGCTGCTGCGCCTGAGCGCAGCCGACCTGGCCTACAAGCAGAAGGACTTCCCACGCGCCGCACGCATTCTCGAGCTGGTGCCGCTGGAAACGCTAAAGCCGGCCCAGCAAGTGTTCGCCAGCACCCTCGGTGCCGAGCTGGCCATGAGCCGCAACCAGCCCAAGGCTGCCCTGACCGCCCTGGCCCACCCCAGCCTGCAGCGCGTCGCCGAACTGCCGGAAGACCAACAAGCACGCACCTACAGCGTGCACGCGGCCGCCCTCGAAGCCGATGGCCAGACCCTGGCCGCCGCGCAACAGCGCGTGCTGCTGGCTCCGCTGCTCAGCGGCCAGGCCGCCAGCGCCAACAATGACGCCATCTGGGCCTTGGTCGCCTCGCTGCCGGCAGAGCAATTGCAGCAGCCTGGCAACGACCAGACCCTGGCCGGCTGGACCAGCCTGGCCTTCGCGGTAAAAAGTGCCGGCACCCTGGAGCAGCAGCAAGCGGCTATCGACGCCTGGGTCAAACAGCACCCTGACCACCCGGCCGCCCAGCAACTGCCGCTGGCACTGACCAAGCTCAAGGAACTGGCCAGCCAGCCGCTGACCAAGATTGCCCTGCTGCTGCCCCAGGAAGGCCCACTGGCTGGTGTTGCCCGCGCCCTGCGTGACGGCTTCATGGCTGCGCACTTCCAGGCTCAGCAAGCCGGCCAGCAGGCGCCAGCCGTGCAGGTATTCGACAGTTCGCGCATCGGCTCGCTCGACGACTTCTATCGCCAGGCACAGGCCGCAGGCGTACAGCTGGTCATCGGCCCGCTGGAGAAACCGCTGGTCAAGCAACTGGCTGCCAAGCCACAACTACCGATCACCACCCTGGCCCTGAATTACGCCGACGCCGGCCAGAAGGCGCCGCCGCAACTGTTCCAGTTCGGCCTGGCTGCCGAAGACGAAGCCCGTGAAGTGGCCCGCCGCGCCCGCGCCGATGGCATGGTCCGCGCCGTGGCCCTGGTGCCGAGCGGCGAATGGGGCGACCGCGTGCTTGCCGCCTTCCGCCAGGACTGGGAAGGCAACGGTGGCACCCTGCTCGCCGCCGAGCGCATCGCCCAGCCGGTTGCACTGGCACAGCAGATTGCCGACCTGTTCCAGCTGCGCCAGAGCGAAGGCCGCGCCAAGAGCTTGCAGAGCACGGTAGGCGGCAGCATCGCCGCGCAGCCGTCGCGCCGCCAGGACATCGACTTCATCTTCCTCGCCTCGACCCCGCAACAGGCGCAGCAGATCAAGCCGACCCTGAACTTCCAATACGCCGGTGACGTACCGGTCTACGCCACCTCCAACCTGTACAGTGCCAGTGGTGACGTCAACCAGTACAAAGACATGAACGGTATCCGCTTCTGCGAAACCCCGTGGCTGCTCGATACCAGCAACAGCCTGCGCCAGCAGGTCGTGCAGCAGTGGCCGCAAGCCGCCGGCAGCCTGGGCCGCTTGTATGCCATGGGCGTCGACGCTTACAGCCTGGCGCCGCGCCTGGGCCAGCTGAAAGCGCTGCCGGACAATCGCGTACTGGGCCTTTCGGGCAGCCTGAGCATGAACGCCAACCAGCGTGTCGAGCGCCAGCTGCCTTGGGCCGAGTTCGTCGGCGGCCAGGTCCAGCGCCTGCCTGATACCGCTCGCTGATGGCAGCAGCGTCGCCTACCAGCGCCGGCCAGGCAGCGGAAACCCAGGCCCTTGAGTACCTTCAAGGGCAGGGCCTGCAACTGCTGGCGCGCAACTGGCGATGCAAAGGCGGTGAGCTTGATCTGGTCATGCTCGACGCCGATACAGTAGTATTCGTCGAAGTCCGCTACCGGTTGCACGCCGGCTTCGGTGGCGCCCTCGGCAGTATCGACGGGCGCAAGCAGAAACGGTTGGTGCTTGCCGCCAGCCTGTTCTTGCAGAAGGAGCCCCACTGGGGCAACCACCCTTGCCGCTTCGACGTAGTCGCCCTGCAGGGCAGCCACCATGCAGGCAGACCGCTTCAATGGCTGAAAAACGCCTTCGAATGCTGAACCCACTCCGTTTTTTTGCTCTATGTTTCGCGGGCTGGTCGTTGTTGCGCGTAGCAAAGGCCACCGCCCCACTTAAGGTCACCAGATGGACATGCAATCCCGAATTCGCCGGCTGTTCCAGGCCAGCATCGATACCAAGCAACAGGCAATGGACATCCTGGCACCGCACATCGAGCAGGCCAGTCTGGTCATGGTCAATGCACTGCTCAACGAGGGCAAGATGCTCGCCTGCGGCAACGGCGGCTCGGCTGGCGATGCCCAGCACTTTTCCTCGGAGCTGCTCAACCGCTTCGAGCGCGAACGCCCGAGCCTGCCGGCCATTGCGCTGACCACCGACAGCTCCACCCTGACCTCGATCGCCAATGACTACAGCTACAACGAAGTCTTTTCCAAGCAGATCCGCGCGCTGGGCCAGCCCGGTGACGTTCTGCTGGCGATCTCTACCAGCGGCAACTCGGCCAACGTGATCCAGGCGATCCAGGCCGCACATGACCGTGAAATGATTGTCGTAGCATTGACTGGTCGCGACGGCGGCGGCATGGCTTCGTTGCTGCTGCCCGAAGACGTGGAAATCCGCGTGCCTTCGACGGTTACCGCGCGTATCCAGGAAGTCCACCTGCTGGCGATCCACTGCCTGTGTGATCTGATCGACAGCCAACTGTTCGGGAGTGAAGAATGACCCCTATGCGCCTCGGCCTTATGGCCCTGACCCTGTGCCTGAGCGTCACTGGTTGCAGCTCGGTACTGACCTCTACCCGCAATTCGCCGATCGAGGACGATCGCGGCACTCGCACCATCGGCAGCAAGATCGACGACTCGCTGATCGAAACCAAGGCCTCGGTCAACATCGCCAAAGCCAGCCCTGACCTGGACAAAGGTTCGCACATCGTTGTCAGCAGCTACAACGGCATCGTCCTGCTGGCCGGCCAGACCCCGCGCGCCGACCTCAAGAGCCTTGCCGAGCAGACTGCCAGCCAGGTACAGCGGGTCAAGAAAGTGCACAACGAGCTGCAGGTAATGCAGCCCTCCTCCATCCTGGCCCGCAACAACGACGCCTGGCTGACCACCAAGATCAAAGCCCAGATGCTGACCGACAATGCCGTGCCAAGCTCGCGCATCAAGGTGATTACCGAGAACGGCATCGTCTACCTGCTCGGCCTGGTGACCCAGCAGGAGGCCAACTCGGCCACGGCCGTGGTACAGGGCGTGTCGGGCGTGCAGAAGATCGTCAAGCTGTTCGAGTACATCGACTGATTCACTGATTGCCTGCGTCGGCCTCTTCGCGGGTAAACCCGCCCCCACAGGGATCTCACAGCTTTCAAGGCTTGTTGTATTCCTGTGTGGGAGCGGCTTTACCCGCGAAAAGGCCAGCACAGGCGACAACTGCCCCACCTTTCAGAAATCCAGGAAACACCGCATGAAAAAGCTTCTGCTGCCTGCCCTGCTGTTCGGCACTTTCGCCACCTTGGCCGGCTGCTCCACCCCAAGCCTGATCACCCTCAACGATGGCCGTGAAATCCAGGCCGTCGACGCACCGAAGTTCGACCGCGACGCCGGCTTCTACGAGTTCCAGCAACTCGACGGCAAGCGTACCCGCATCAACAAGGATCAGGTACGCACCATCAGCGACCTGTAAGCCAGGGTTGGCAGCAACAAAAAAGGCGATCCGATTGGATCGCCTTTTTTGTTACTTGACCACTTTCAGGCTTGGTCGACCAGTCGGGCGTGGCGGCTGGCCACCACCTTCTGGCGGGCCATTGTCGTCCGGCTGCACATCATCATCTTCCGGCTCATCGTCATCCATCACGGGCGGCTCCAGTTCGAAGACCATACCTTGGCCATTTTCGCGGGCGTAGATACCCAGAATGGCGCCAACCGGCACGAACAGCGAGTGAGCCACGCCACCGAAGCGGCCCTCGAAGCTGACCGCATCGTTGTCCATGTGCAGGCTGCGCACGGCGCTTGGCGAGATGTTCAACACGATCTGGCCATCACTGGCGAAACCGTCCGGCACCTGTACCTTTGGGAATTCGGCATTGACCAGCATATGGGGCGTGCAATCGTTGTCGACGATCCACTCGTACAGTGCTCGAACCAGATAGGGGCGACTGGAGTTCATCAACGGCTCCTTAAAGCTTGCGCATTTCACGTTCTACGGAGGACAGGCTCGCCTGGAAAGGCTCGCGGGCGAACTGCCGCTCCATGTAATCCAGCAGCGGCTTGGCTTGCCGCGGCAGCTCGATGCCCAACACTGGCAACCGCCAGAGTATGGGCAATAGACAACAATCGACCAGGCTTTGCTCCTCACTCATGAAGCAGGCGAATTCGCCGAACAACGGCGAAACCCCGGTCAGGCTCTCACGCAATTCCTTGCGCGCTTCGGCTCGGGCAGCCTCGCTGCTGCGCGAGTCGAGCACGGTATCGGCCAGGGAGCACCAGTCACGCTGGATGCGATGCATCAGCAAGCGGCTGTTGCCCCGCGCAACCGGGTACACCGGCATCAGCGGCGGATGCGGATAACGCTCCTCGAGGTATTCCATCACCACGGTCGATTCATACAGCGCCAGGTCACGGTCGACCAGGGTCGGCACGCTGCCGTAAGGGTTCACCTCGGCCAGCTTGGGCGGCAGGCGGCTGGGGTCGACATCGATGACCTGCACGCTGATACCCTTCTCGGCCAGCACAAGGCGTACCCGATGAGAATAGTGATCAGCGGGGTCGGAATAGCAGGCTAACCTGTTGGTTGCGCCCATGTAGCGCCTCCTCGCACGGGATGCTTGTGAAACTGTAAATGAAAACGCGCCCGTGGTGACCTGGCAGATCTGCCAGGCCACCACGGGCGCGTTCAACAACCAGAAACTACTGCGTGATCAGTGCACGTCCTTCCAGTATTCACGCTTGAGCAAGTAGGCGAATACGAAGAAGAAAGCCAGATACAGCAACACGTAGGTACCGATGCGCTGGCTTTCCAGTTTGACCGGGTTGGCCGAATAGGCCAGGAAGGTCACCAGGTTCTTGACCTTCTCGTCGAACTGCTCGGTCGTCAGGGTACCGGAATTCGGTGTAATGGTCAGCTGGTCGCACGCTTCATGGGTGATCGGGGTGCCGGTCAATGGGTCGAATTGCTTCTTGCCGTCGGCCACGGTCTGCACCTGTTTGCAGCCGATGTGCTGGTTGCCCTGCAGGCCAACCAGTACGTTGGGCATGCCGACGTTCGGGAACACCTTGTTGTTTACCCCATAAGGCCGCGACGGGTCCTCATAGAAACTGCGCAGGTATGTGTACAGCCAGTCGGTGCCACGCACCCGGGCTACCAGGGTCAGGTCGGGTGGTGCAGCGCCGAACCAGGTCTTGGCGTCACTGGGTTTCATGCCGATTTGCATGTGGTCACCGATCTTGGCACCGGTGAACACCAGCTTCTCGAGCATCAGCTCGTGGGGGATGCCCAGGTCATCAGCCACCCGCTCGTAACGCTGGAACTTGGCACTGTGGCAGCCCATGCAATAGTTGGCAAAAGTACGCGCACCGTCCTGCATGGCGGCCTTGTCGGTCAGGTCGATGTCGACCTTGTCCAGCTCCAGGCCCGTTTCGGCCGCAAAGGAAAAGGCAGGCATCACTGCCAGCAAAAATACTGCAATCAACTTTTTCATCAGCCAGTCACCCTTTCCGGAACCGGTTTGGTCTTCTCGAGCCTTGTGTAGAACGGCATAAGCAGGAAGTAGGCGAAGTACAACACCGTGCACACCTGCGAAAGCAAGGTACGCCCAGGTGTCGGTGCCAGTACGCCCAGCACGCCGAGGATGACGAAGGCCACGCAGAACACCAGCAGGAAGAGCTTGCTGATCCAGCCCTTGTAGCGCATGGAACGCACCGGGCTGCGGTCGAGCCAGGGCAGTACGAACAGCACGGCAATGGCCGCACCCATGGCGATGACGCCCATCAGCTTGTCAGGCACCGCACGCAGGATCGCGTAAAACGGTGTGAAGTACCACACAGGCGCAATGTGCTCCGGGGTCTTGAAGGCGTTGGCCTGCTCGAAGTTAGGCTTCTCCAGGAAGTAGCCGCCCATTTCCGGGAAGAAGAACACCACGGCGCAGAACACGAACAGGAATACCACCACGCCGACAATGTCCTTGACGGTGTAGTACGGGTGGAACGGGATGCCATCCAGCGGGATACCGTTTTCGTCCTTTTTCTTCTTGATGTCGACGCCATCGGGGTTGTTCGAACCCACTTCGTGCAGGGCGAGGATGTGCAGCACCACCAGGCCGAGAATCACGATCGGCAGGGCGACCACGTGCAGGGCGAAGAAGCGGTTCAGGGTGATGCCCGAGATCAGGTAGTCACCGCGAATCCACTGGGTGAGGTCGCCACCAATCACCGGAATGGCGCCGAACAGCGAGATGATCACCTGGGCTCCCCAGTACGACATCTGGCCCCACGGCAGCAGGTAGCCCATGAAGGCTTCGGCCATCAGCGCCAGGTAGATCAGCATGCCGAACAGCCACACCAGTTCACGCGGCTTCTGGTAGGAGCCGTAGAGCAGGCCGCGGAACATGTGCAGGTAGACCACGATGAAGAACGCAGATGCACCGGTGGAGTGCAGGTAGCGCAGGATCCAGCCGTATTCCACGTCACGCATGATGTACTCGACCGAGGCGAACGCCTCTTCCGCCGAGGGCGTGAAGCTCATGGTCAGCCAAACACCGGTGACGATCTGATTGACCAGCACCAGCAGCGCCAGGGAGCCGAAGAAGTAGAGGAAGTTGAAGTTCTTGGGCGCGTAATACTTGCTCAGGTGGTCTTCCCACATCTTGGTGGCGGGGAAGCGAGCATCAATCCAGTCCATGAACTTGCTCATCATGCGTTCTCCTGGTCAACGCCGATGACGACGATCTCGTCCGACTCGTAAGAGTGCGGTGGCACGGGCAGGTTGAGAGGCGCCGGCTGCGACTTGTAGACACGGCCGGCCAGATCATAGTGGGAGCCGTGGCACGGGCAGAAATAGCCACCGACCCATTTCGGGCCAAGATCGGCAGGTGCGACTTCCGGGCGGAAGGTGGGCGAGCAACCCAGGTGTGTGCACAGGCCGACGAGAATGAGGATTTCCGGCTTGATCGAACGAACCTGCGGATCGACGTAGGTGGGCTGTACCGAGGCCTTGGACTCGGGGTCAGCCAGGTCGCCAACGACCTTTTTAAGGTTACCGAGGATCTCGTCCGTTCGCCGCACGATGAACACCGGCTGGCCACGCCACTCGGCCACCATCTGCTGCCCGGCCTCGACCTTGGCGATATTGACCTTCACCGGTGCACCCGCGGCTTTCGCCTTGGCACTGGGAAACCATGACCCCACGAACGGTACCGCAGCCCCCACTGCCCCCGCTGCCCCGACTACAGATGTCGCGGCTACGAGGAAGCGGCGCCGGCCTGCGTTGACGCCGTCATTGCTCATTCAGTCCTCTCCCATCAGCTTGCTTGGCCTGTTGAACCAGACCCTGTACTTAGGTTGTGTCAGTGGCGCTAAAAATTGGTCGCCATGGTAAGAAACAAATCCACACACTGACAAGGTGAATACCCCAGCCAGGGGGCACTACCCGCGCTTTGCTTGATCTGCGTCTATGCGACAAGTGGTCACTGACATGCTGACAGGTTAGTCCAAGACATAAAAAAAGCCCGGTTCCAAGGAACCGGGCTTTTTTCGACTGCCGAAGCGGTATTAACGCTTGGAGTACTGAGGACGCTTACGCGCTTTACGCAGACCCACTTTCTTACGCTCGACTTCACGAGCGTCGCGGGTGACGTAGCCAGCACGACGCAGAGCGCCACGCAGGGTTTCGTCGTATTCCATCAGAGCGCGGGTGATACCGTGACGGATCGCACCGGCCTGACCGCTGACACCACCACCGGAAACGGTGACGTAGATGTCGAACTTCTCGACGGTTTCGGTCAGCTCGAGTGGCTGACGAACAACCATGCGAGCGGTTTCGCGACCGAAGAACACGTCCAGAGAACGGTTGTTGATGGAAATGTTACCAGTACCCGGACGCAGGAATACGCGAGCGGTTGCGGTCTTGCGACGGCCAGTGCCGTAGTTTTGAGTCGCCGACATAATGAACTATCCCGTTAGATCTTCAGTTCTTGAGGCTGCTGAGCAGTGTGTGGGTGAGCAGCACCCGCGTACACTTTCAGCTTGCGGTACATGTCGCGACCCAGCGGGTTCTTCGGCAGCATGCCTTTGACCGCAGTTTCGATAACACGCTCAGGGGCCTTGGCGATCAACTTCTCGAAGTTGATTTCCTTGATACCGCCCGGGAAACCGGAGTGGGAGTAGTACATCTTGTCGGAAGACTTGGCACCAGTCACACGAACCTGCTCGGCGTTGATGACGACGATGTAGTCGCCGGTGTCAACGTGAGGGGTGTATTCTGGCTTGTGTTTGCCACGCAGACGGCTAGCGATTTCGGTAGCCAGACGACCCAGGGTCTGGCCAGCGGCGTCGACTACGAACCACTCGCGCTTTACTGTTTCCGGTTTAGCAGTAAAAGTTTTCATTCTCTAAAGCCTCAGAGGCCGCCCAGCGAAAAATAGACGGCGAATCTTACTGGATAGTGCACAGCTTGCCAAGGGCAAGCGCGCAGCCGAACGCTGACGCTTTTGGGGGCTCGGGTCAGGCACGCCAATGTTCGACGGGGTTCTTCCTGTGTGGTGGTGCATCACTTCCGCCACACGGAGAGGGGCCGAATTATCCAGATTGCGCGAAAAATTTCAACCTGCTTTGATGGGCTTCTTTGTCAAGGAGTGTCTATCCGATGGAATACCGCCAGCTCGGCCGTACCGACCTCAATGTCAGCGCCCTGTGCCTGGGCACCATGACCTGGGGCGAGCAGAACGTCCAGCCCGAGGCCTTCGAACAGATTGCCCGAGCCAAGGCCGCCGGGGTCAACTTCATAGACACCGCCGAGATGTACCCGGTGCCGCCCCGCCCCGAAACCTACGCCGCCACCGAGCGCATCATCGGCAACTGGTTCCGTGACAATGGTGATCGCGACGCCTGGGTGCTGGCCAGCAAGGTCGCCGGTCCCGGCAATGGCATCAGCCACATCCGCGACGGCCAGCTCAAGCACAACCGCCAGCACATCGTCTCCGCGCTGGACGAGAGCCTAAAGCGCCTGCAGACCGACCGCATCGACCTGTACCAGCTGCACTGGCCCGAGCGCAGCACCAACTTCTTCGGCAAGCTGGGCTACCAGCACCTGCCACAGGACCACTTCACCCCGCTGGAAGAAACCCTCGAAGTGCTCGACGAGCAGGTGCGCGCGGGCAAGATCCGCCACATCGGCCTGTCCAACGAAACGCCGTGGGGCACCATGAAGTTCCTGCAACTGGCCGAAAGCCGCGGCTGGCCGCGAGCGGTGTCGATCCAGAACCCGTACAACCTGCTCAACCGCAGCTTCGAGGTAGGCCTTGCAGAAGTGGCCATCCGCGAGCAGTGCGGCCTGCTGGCCTATTCGCCGCTGGCGTTCGGCATGCTTTCCGGCAAATACGAGAACGGCGCACGCCCGGAAAACGCGCGCCTGACCTTGTTCAGCCGCTTTGCCCGCTACTCCAACCCACAGACCGTGGCTGCCTGCAGCCGCTATGTGCGACTAGCCCGCGAGCACGGCCTGGATCCGGCGCAGATGGCTCTGGCATTCGTCACCCGGCAGCCGTTCGTGACCAGCAACATCATTGGTGCGACCAACCTCGAGCAACTGGACAGCAACCTTGCCAGCCTCGAGCTGAACCTCAGTGATGAGCTGCTGGCGGCGATCGAGGCAATTCACCAGGAGCAACCGAACCCAGCGCCTTGAGCCGGACCCTGTGCCCACTTCAAGGCCTGTGGGGCACCTGCAGGAGCAGCCTTGTGCTGCGAAGAGGCCATTGCTTGCGCAGGCAATCTTCAGCCATACCGGCCTCTTCGCAGCAAGGCTGCTCCTACAGGTTGGCACTCACCCTCTCTTGCACAGGCTAGACACAATCGCCAAAAAATAAGACGATCCAGCCGGTGATTGACCACTCTACCCTATAAGAACAATGACAATGATGTTTACCCAACCCTCCGCGTCGCTGCGGCGCGTCAGCATCCTGGCCATTGACAAGGTGTTCGCTTCGACCTTGATGCAGGCCAAGGATTTCTTCCACCTCGCCAGCTTGCGCTACAGCAAGCAGCTGGGCCTGGGCCTTCAGCCCATGTTCGAGATCCGCCTGGTAAGCCCGGACGGCCAGCCCGTGGACAGCTTCAGCAATGTGCAGCTGCCAGTCGAAGGCGGCCTGGACGACGCCGATGTGATCATCCTCCCGGCCTTCTGGGACGACTTCGACAACCTGCTGCAACGTTATCCACAGGTGCTGCCGTGGCTGCGTGAACAGCATGCCCGTGGCGCTGTGCTGTGCGCCGAGGCCAGTGGCGTGTTCTGGTTGGCAGAGTCCGGCCTGCTCGACGGCAAGGAAGCAACCACCTACTGGCGCTTCTTCAACAGCTTTGCCGAACGCTTTCCGAAGATCCGGCTGAACCAGGACAAGCACCTGACCGACGCGGACAACCTGTACTGCGCCGGCGGCACCACCTCGGCCTGCGACCTGTACATCTACCTGATCGAACGCTTCTGTGGGGCCAACGTGGCCCGCGCCGTATCCCGCGACATCCTCTACGAAGTGCAGCGCAACTACACCCCCGGGCGCATGGGCTTTGGCGGGCAGAAGCTGCACCAGGACCTGATCATCCTGCAGATCCAGCACTGGCTGGAAGAACACTTCGCAGACAAGTTCCGCTTCGAGGACGTGGCCCGCAACCACGGCATGAGCATTCGCAATTTCATGCGCCGCTTCCAGGGCGCGACGGGTGACAAGCCGCTGCACTACCTGCAACGGCTACGGATCGAGACGGCCAAGGGCTTGTTGTCGAGTACGCGCAAGAGCATCAAGACCATCAGCTATGAGGTCGGATACGACGATGCCAGTTTCTTTGCGCGGCTGTTCCGTCAGCATACCGAGCTGTCGCCGAACCAGTATCGGCAACAGTTCATGCAAGAGGCTTGAGGCCAATGGGGCTGCTCTGCAGCCCATCGCAGGCAAGCCAGTTCCCACAGGTATTGCATAAGTCTCAAGGGCTGCGCTAAACCTGTGGGAGCTGGCTTGCCTGCGATGGGCCGCAAAGCGGCCCCGGGAATGTCAAGGCTTGTGCGCCCGCGCCAGAAACTCGTGAGACTGCATTTCCAGCAAGCGGCTCAGGGTACGCTGGAACTCGAACGCCAGGCGCCCACCGGTATACAGGTCCTTCAGCTCCACTTCGGCCGAGATGATCAGCTTGACGTTGCGGTCGTAGAACTCGTCCACCATGTTGATGAAGCGGCGGGCGATGTCGTCGGTAGTGACGCCCATCTGCTCCACGTTGCTCAACAGCACGGCATGGAAAATCTTGCCCAGTTCGATGTAGTCGTTCTGGCTGCGGGGGCCGTCGCACAGGGCGCGGAAGTCGAACCAGGCCACGTCGTCACAGGTAAGCAGGGCATTGATCGGGCGATTCTCGATCATCAGCACGTCGTTCTCGACCGCCTGGGTGCATTCAGGGGTCAGCGCCTTGAAGCTTGCGCGCAGGCTCTGGTGCGCAGCCTCATCGAGCGGGTAATGGTACAACTCGGCCTGCTCCAGGTGACGCAGGCGGTAGTCGACCCCGCTGTCGACGTTCACCACATCGGTGTACTGCTTGATCATGGCAATGGCCGGCAGGAAGCGCGCGCGCTGCAGGCCGTCCTTGTACAGGCCGTCCGGCACGATGTTGGAAGTAGCCACCAGCGATACGCCGTTCTTGAACAACTCTTCCATCAGGGTGCCGAGGATCATCGCGTCGGTAATGTCCGACACGAAAAATTCATCGAAGCAGATCACCTTGGCTTCTTCACTGAAGCGCTTGGCAATGATGGTCAGCGGGTTCTTCTCGCCCTTGAGGGTTTTCATTTCCTCGTGCACACGCTTCATGAAGCGGTGGAAGTGCGTACGCATCTTCTGCTTGAACGGCAGCGCCTCGAAGAAGGTATCGACCAGGTAAGTCTTGCCGCGCCCTACCCCACCCCAGAAGTACAGGCCCTTGACCGGGGTCTGCTCCTTCTTGCCGAACAGCTTGCCGAACACGCCCGGCTTGTTGTTCTGCGCGTGCACCAGGTCGTCGTACAGGCGCTGCAGGTGACGCACCGCAGTTTCCTGCGCCGCGTCATGGAAGAAGTCGGGACGTTTCAGATCTGCTTGATATCGTTCTAGGGGCGTCATGATTCGTTAGCGAGGCAACAAAAAACGGGCCGTCACTGTAGCGACAGGCCCGCTTAATGGCAATCAGACTTGCGTCAATATGCCTCATCCAGACCAACAAAGTGCTGGATGGCACCAGCTTTGCCGGTGTTCGCGGGTAAACCCGCTCCTACAGGCGAAATGCCTCAGTCCGGTTGAGGCGCAAGCGCTGCACGCAGGCTTTCGATGGCTGAATCACGGGCTTCGGCGCTGTCGAACTGCGGCCCGTCGGCAACTTGTTCGCCGTTCAGCCACAGGCCGAAGCCCAGGCCTTCGACGCGCACATCCGCCTCGCCACCTTGCTGCAACTGCTTGCTAACGGCGCCGGCGCTCTTGCCGTCGGCGAAACTGCGCGAAAGCAGCAGTTGTTCACCGTCAGCGGCCAGCAGGCGGAAGCGGAAGCTGCCGTCTTCATCGCGGAAGCTGACGAAACGCGCGCTCTTGGCGGCCTTTTTCTTCACTTCGGTGCTGGCCTGCACGCTGCTGCGGAACGAACGCAGGCCAACGGCCTCGCGCAGCTGCTCGAGGAACGGCGTGGCGATCTTGCGGGCTTTGGCGGCACCGGCCAGCAGGATATCTTCCAGGTCCGCCGGGCGGGCGATCAGCTGATGGTAGTACTCGCGCTTCTCGGCCAACTGGCCGTCCAGCAGCTGGAACAGGCGCTGCTTGGCCTCCCCCCAACCCAGGCCCTGTAGCAGCTCTTCACGGAACTCGGCGCACTGCGCCGGCGTCGAGAAGGCCTGGTACAGGGTGAACAGATGCGCGTTGTCCGGGTCTTTCGCTTCGCCAGGCGCACGCGAGTCGGTGACGATGCGCGAGATGGCGTCTTTCATTTCCTTGGCGCTGGTGAACAGCGGGATGGTGTTGTCGTAGCTCTTGGACATCTTGCGCCCGTCCAGGCCCGGCAGGGTCGCCACGCTCTCCTCGATCACCGCTTCCGGCAGGGCGAAGAAGTCCTTGCCCTGGCCGAACAGGTGGTTGAAACGCTGGCCAATGTCGCGGGCCATTTCCACGTGCTGGATCTGGTCACGGCCGACAGGCACCTTGTTGGCGTTGAACATCAGGATGTCCGCGGCCATGAGCACCGGGTAGCTGTACAGGCCCATGGTCACGCCGGCATCCGGGTCTTCGCCGTTTTCCAGGTTCTTGTCCACCGAGGCCTTGTAGGCGTGCGCGCGGTTGAGCAGGCCCTTGGCGCTGACGCAGGTCAGCAGCCAGGTCAGCTCGGGGATTTCCGGGATATCGGACTGGCGGTAGAAGGTGACCTTGTCCGGATCGAGACCACCGGCCAGCCAAGTGGCGGCGATTTCCAGGCGCGAACGCTGGATGCGCAGCGGGTCGTCGCACTTGATCAGGGCGTGGTAGTCGGCCAGGAAGTAGAACGAGTCGACACCGGGCTGCTGGCTGGCACGGATCGCCGGGCGGATGGCGCCGGCGTAGTTGCCCAGGTGCGGAGTGCCGGTGGTGGTGATACCGGTAAGAATGCGCGTGGTCATGGGTGTTCGCTTATTCAGGCTTGGCTCAGTTCGAAAGGCGCGGCAGCAGCAGATCCTTCAGATCGGTCAGCTTGCCATGGAAGAAGTGTCCGCATTCTGCCACTTTCAGCAGCTGATGGGGGCGCGACAGGCTGTCGGACCAATCGTAAACCAGCTGCGGCGCGACGACTTCGTCGGCGTCCGGCTGCACCACGGTAATCGGGCAGCGCTGCGGCAAGGGGAATTCCGCCGTCAGGCGCATGACCGCCGGGGCGATCATGAACAGCTGCTGCAGCTCTACCCCGGCGGCCTCCAGGCGGCCGGCCAGGCTGGTGGCGACGAAGCCACCGAACGAGAAGCCCATCAGCACCAGCGGCAGGCCCAGATGCTTTTCGCGCAGCCAGGCCGCAGCGGCCTCGGCATCGTCCACCTCGCCAGCGCCCATGTCATGGGTGCCGGCGCTCTGCCCGACGCCACGATAGTTGAACCGCAATGTCACGTAACCGGCATCACGGGCAGTGCGTTGCAGGGTCGAGACCACCTTGTTGAGCATGGTGCCGCCCTGGACAGGGTTGGGGTGGCAGATCAGCACCGCACCACGTGCGTTGGCCACATCCAGATACAAGGCTTCCAGCTGGCCGCTGGGGCCATCGATGAACAAGGGGGTTTCGCGGACAAGCAAGGCACTACTCCGTGACCTCGGGAGGGGTCGATTCGTCTAGGTGAGGAATTCTGTTCTGATTTGCGATCGCTCGCGGTATACAGCGCAGGTCTGAGCCGTTAACGTAAAGCAAAGCCGTTTATAGAGGAAGGACTCGTGGAACTCTCGCTCCTTGTTTGGTTGTTGCCGACCCTGGCCCTGGTCATCGGCGTGGTGGTCGGTTTCGTCGTCGCTCGCCTGCTGCCCAATGCCGCGCCGAGCAGCACCCAGCGTCAGCTGGATGATATCCAGAAGCGTTTCGACAGCTACCAGAACGAAGTGGTCACCCACTTCAACAGCACTGCCGTGCTGGTCAAGAAACTGACCCAGAGCTACCAGGACGTCCAGGATCACCTGGCCGACGGCGCCAATACCTTGGCCCTCGACGACGTGACCCGTCAGCGCCTGCTGGCCGCCCTGCATTCCGAAGGCAGCCAGGGCCCACGTGACCGCCTGACCCCTCCGAAAGACACCGCCGAAGTGCCGCGCGACTACGCGCCGAAAGCGCCGAACTCGCCGGGCATGCTCGACGAGAGCTACGGGCTCAAGCGCTGATCTGCCGAACATGAACAAGGCCTCGCAAGAGGCCTTTTTTGTGGGCTGGATTCACTGGCCTCTTCGAGGGTGAACCCGCTCCTACAGGGTCGGCGCAGGTTTCAAATACTACGCCTGACCCGCGAAGAGACCGGCCCAGGCAACCTAGCTGCAAGCCTCCAGCGCCTGCTCGACATCCGCCAGCAGGTCCTCCACATCTTCCAACCCCACCGACAAGCGCACCAGCCCCTCCGATATCCCGTGATGCGCCCGCTCCTGCGGCGTATAGCTGGAATGGGTCATGCTCGCCGGGTGCTGCGCCAGTGACTCGGCATCGCCCAAGCTCACCGCCCGGGCAAACAGTTGCAGGGCATTCATGAACCTGCGCCCGGCCTCGATACCCCCTTTGAGCTCGAATGCGATCATCCCGCCCGGCAAACGCATCTGCCGCTGCGCCAGCTCGTACTGGGCAAACGACGGCAACCCCGGGTAGTGAATCAGCTCCACCTGCGGCTGCCGATCCAGAAACTCCGCCACCTGCTGGGCATTGGCGCTATGGCGGTCCATGCGCAGGGCCAGGGTCTTGATCCCGCGCATCAGCAGCGCTGCATCGTGGGGCGACAGCACCGCCCCGGTCATGTCCTTCAGCCCTTCCAGGCGAATGCGGTCGACCAACGCCTTGCGCCCCACCACCAGCCCGGCAGTGATATCACCGTGGCCACTGAGGTACTTGGTCGCCGAATGCACCACCAGGTCCGCCCCCAGCTCCAGCGGCCGCTGCAGGTAGGGTGTGCAGTAGGTGTTGTCGACCACCACATGCACATCATGCCCGCGCACCGCCTCGGCCACCGCAGCGATATCCACCAGCTGCATGTTGGGGTTGGCCGGCGTTTCGAAATAGATCATCCGCGTTTTGCTGTTGATCGCCGCTTTCAGGGCTTTGGCATCGTTCAGGTCTACATGGCGGATCTTCACCCCGAATTCGCCAATGCCATGGTGAAGGAAGGCAAAGGTGCAGCCGTACAAAGTACGCCCTACGATCAGCTCATCACCGGGGCGCAGCAGGGTCCAGATCGTCGAGGTGATGGCCCCCATGCCCGACGCCAATGCCAACCCCGCCTCACCGCCCTCCAGCGAGGCCATGCGCTGTTCCAGCAGGGCCAGGGTAGGGTTGGAGATGCGACTGTAGAAATGCCCAGGCTCCTCCCCGGCAAAGCACGCAGCGCCGTATTCCACGGTGGGGAAGGCATAAGTAGCGGTCTGGTACACCGGCGGCACCAGGGCGCCACCGTGGGAAAGCGGGTCGTAGCCATGGTGAATGGCCCGTGTGGAAAAACCGGTGTTGTTATGGGAGTCGCGCATGGCAACAGCCTCTTGTGGTTTGCTATAAGCTTATGCCACCGAGCTGCCCGAATTTTTCCAAAATGACCCACGCATACGCGTGCTTTCTGGAACAAAAACAACAATTACCGGACCAGGAGGGCAAAACATGCCTTCAAGCCTCGACCGCACCGACCGCGCCCTGCTCGCTGCCCTGCAGGACAACGCCCGCCTCACCGTTGCCGAACTTGCCGACCAGGTAGCGCTGACCACCTCGCCGTGCTGGCGGCGGGTCAAGTTGCTGGAGGACAACGGCTACATCACCGGCTACCAGGCCATCCTGTCGCCCAAGTCGCTGGGGTTTGGCGTGACCGCGTTCGTCAGCATCATGATGGACTCGCACACCAAGGACATGGCGCTGGCGTTCGAGCAGCGGCTGATGGAAATTCCCGAGATTGTCGCCTGCCACAACATCTCCGGGCGCTACGACTTCTTGCTGGAGATTCTGGCGCGGGATCTGGAGTCGTTTGGGGAGTTCACCCGGGAAGTGCTGCAGCGGTTGCCGGGGGTGAAGGAGATCTATTCGAGCTTTTCCTATAAGGCGGTGAAGGAACGGCGGGTAATTCCGGTATCGGAAAAACATATTTGAACTGACTATCGTCACGGAAATGGCACTTCGTTGCCCGATTCGACTCGACATTTTTTTATAGGGCAACTTTTCGGTTTTTTATGGTGCTCGACCTGATAGACGCTTGAAATGTTACAGCGAACACCAGGCACTCCTCGTAGATCAGCGCCTGGCTTGCTCTGTCCAGCGACTAGTGCGAGGTGCTGGATTTTTCCAGAGCCGTTATTCGACGATCCAGTTCGCGAACAGATTCGATCAACGGCGCAACCAGCTTTTCGTAATCCACTGTCAGCAGGCCGTCCTTTTCATGTACCAGCTCCGGATAGATCTTCTGCACATCCTGGGCGATCACACCGATATCATCTCGACCGGACTCTTTCCACTTCATCCGCACGCCGTGAATCTTCAACAGGGTGTCGGTGGAATTCAGCAGTTCCTTTACATCCGTCTTCAGGCGTGCATCACTGAACGGGCAGCATTTGGAACCCAAGTCGGCACTTGCCGAGCCCGATAACCCAACAGCCAATATCAGTGTCAATGCTGCAAAATGGTTGGTGATTTTCACCGTTGCGTCTCCTTGATTGTAGGAGCACACAGGGTGAGTGAACGGTCTTCTACGCAATAGTCGGACTTCTTGCTTGTTAGCGCAGGAAAAGGCAATGCGCCTCTAGTTACCCCATAAAAAAACCCGCCGAAGCGGGTTTTCTCTTGCAGTCTGGCGCTTAGATCGCGCCACGCTGACGCAGCACGTCCAGCACCTGTTTCACGCCCTCGTCCACGCTGGTGGCCTGGGTGTCGATCACAAGGTCTGCGTCCAGCGGCACATCGTACGGGAAGCTTTCGCCCGGGATGTTGTCGCCACCAGCAGCGTACAAGCCTTGCGGGTCACGCTCACGGCAGGCCAGCGGCGAGGCCTGGACGTAAACGGTCACCAGGCGCTCCTTGCCGATCAACGCCTTGGCCTGTTCGCGGCCTTCGGCATCCGGGGCCACGAACGCTGCCAGGGTCAGCAGACCGGCTTCGTTGAACTGGCGCGCCACATGGGCGGCGCGGCGCCAGTTCTCGGTGCGGCCGGCGCGGTCCTGTGGCAAGCCCTTGTTCAGGTCGTGGCGCAGGTTCTGGCCGTCGAGCACGTACACCGCACGGCCCATGTCGAACAGCTTGCGCTCCACGGCGTAGGCCAGCGTGCTCTTGCCAGCGCCGGACAGGCCGCTGAACAACACGGTGGCAGGCTGCTGGCCGAAGCGCAGAGCACGCTCTTCTGTGGCCACATGGCACAGCTTGCCATGATGGCCGGTGCTGCCGTGCGGCAGGACTGGCGGGGCGATGATCATGCCAGCGCCAACGGTGCCATTGGTCAGGCGGTCGATGACGATGAACGCACCAGTAGTGCGGTTGCTGTCGTAACCGTCCAGAGCGATCGAGGCGTCCAGGGACACCTTGACGCGGCCGATTTCATTCAGCTGTAGCGCGCTGGCAGCGCCCTGCTCCAGAGTGTTCACATCAACCTTGTGGGTGATGCTGACAATCGAGCCCGGTACGTAGCTGGTGGCGCGCTTGATGTCGTATTTCTTGCCCGGGAGCATCGGCTCCTCGGCCATCCACACCAGCATGGCGTCGAACTGGTCGGTGACCGGCGGGACGTTGTCGGCATGCACCAGCAGGTCGCCACGGGAGATGTCGATCTCGTCTTCCATGGTCAGGGTCACGGCCTGGCCAGGGCCTGCGTTTTCCAGCTCGCCTTCGTAGGTGACGATGGACTTGACGCGGCTGCTCTTGCCCGACGGCAGCACGACGATTTCGTCGCCCTTGTGCACCACACCGCTGGCGATGGTGCCGGCGAAGCCACGGAAGTTCAGGTTCGGACGGTTGACGTACTGCACCGGGAAGCGCAGGTCGGTGAAGTTGCGGTCGGCCGACACTTCGACGGTTTCGAGGATTTCCATCAGCGTAGGGCCGGCGTACCACGGCGAACGCTCGCTATGGTTGACCACGTTGTCGCCCTTGAGCGCCGACATCGGCACGAAATGCAGGCTGCTCGGGGTCAGCTTGATGGCTTCGGCGAACTTCAGATAGTCGGCCTTGATCGACTCGAAGACATCCTGATCGAAGCCCTTGAGGTCCATCTTGTTGACCGCGACCACGATATGCTTGATGCCCAGCAACGAGGCAATGTAGCTGTGGCGGCGAGTCTGGGTCTGCACGCCGTAGCGGGCGTCGACCAGGATGATCGCCAGGTCGCAGGTGGACGCACCGGTAGCCATGTTGCGGGTGTACTGCTCATGGCCTGGGGTGTCGGCAATGATGAACTTGCGCTTGGCGGTGGAGAAGTAGCGGTAGGCGACATCGATGGTGATGCCCTGCTCGCGCTCGGCCTGCAGACCGTCGACCAGCAGTGCCAGGTCGACTTCCTCCCCGGTGGTGCCGACTTTCTTCGAATCACGGGTGATGGCCTCGAGGTGGTCCTCGTAGATCATCTTCGAGTCGTGCAGCAGGCGCCCGATCAGGGTGCTCTTGCCATCGTCGACGTTGCCGCAGGTCAGGAAGCGCAGCAGTTCCTTGCGCTCGTGCTGGGCCAGGTAGGCGAGGATGTCCTCGCTGATCAGATCAGATTGGTGCGACATGGAGTAACCCTGAAATTAGAAGTAGCCTTGGCGTTTCTTGTCTTCCATGGAACCGGCGCCATCGTGGTCGATGACACGGCCCTGGCGTTCGGACGTACGGGTCAGGAGCATTTCCTGGATGATGTCCGTCAGGGTCTCGGCTTCCGACTCGACAGCACCCGTCAATGGGTAGCAGCCGAGGGTACGGAAACGCACCTTCTTCTTGACGATGCGCGCTTTCTCTTCATCGGTGAGATGTTCGAGGATGCGCTCGTCGTCGATCATGATCAGGGTGCCGTTCTTCTCGATCACTTCACGCTCGGCGGCAAAGTACAGCGGCACGATCGGGATGCCTTCGAGGTAGATGTACTGCCAGATGTCCAGCTCGGTCCAGTTCGACAGCGGGAAGACGCGGATCGACTCGCCCTTGTTGACCTTGCCGTTGTAAACGTTCCACAGTTCCGGGCGCTGGTTCTTCGGGTCCCAGCGGTGCTTGCTGTCACGGAACGAGTACACGCGCTCCTTGGCCCGCGATTTCTCTTCGTCGCGGCGCGCACCACCGAA
>MTEW01002270.1_pt3 | contig 26848 bp, 19 predicted proteins | sample 1042681 | NCBI WGS metagenome assembly MTEW01 (sample SAMN06185811, study PRJNA358809) | soil metagenome | isolation source: soil biostimulated with citrate as carbon source | place: India | collected 2015-05-23
TGACAGGCCGTCGAGTACCTCGAGCATGCCGCCCGGGCCGCTCTGCGGCAGGTGGCCCATCTCGCTGCCGAGCTTGTCGCCCACCTCGCACACGCGCATCTCGTCGTCGCGCCACAGCGTGCCATCGACCAGCAGGCAGTCGGCGCGGCGCATCCAGCCCAGCAGTTGCTCGTCCACCTGGCCCAGGCCGGGGGCGTAGAACAAGGTCCCGCCCGTGCGCAGGTCCTCGATGAACAGGCCGATGTTGTCGCCCGGGTGCGGATTGCCCCGATGCGGCGAATACGGCGGCGCGCTGCTGCGCAGGGCGATGGCGGTGAGGCGCAGCCCCGGGCAGGCGGGGATACTGAACGGCTTGGCATCCAGCTCGATCAGCCGGTGCTGCAGGCCGCCGTTCCAGTGGCTGAGCATGTTGAACAGCGGAAAGCCGGTGGTCAGGTCCTGATGGACCATCTCGGTGCACCAGACTTGGTGCGGGCAGCCTTCGCGCAGGGTCAGCAGGCCGGTGCAGTGGTCGATCTGGCTGTCGAGCAGGACGATGCCGGCGATGGCCGTGTCGCGCAGCTTGCGCGCCGGCTGCAGCGCCGGGAAGGCTTCGAGCTGGGCGCGGATGTCCGGCGAGGCGTTGCACAGGATCCACTCGCCGCCGTCATCGGAAAGGGCGATGGACGACTGGGTACGCGGCTGCGCCCGCAGGGTACCGGCGCGCACGCCGCGGCAGTTGCGGCAGTTGCAGTTCCACTGGGGGAAACCGCCGCCGGCGGCGGAACCGAGAATCTGGATTTGCATCTGGGCCTCGCGCGGCAAAAATCAGGCCCCGGCAGGCCGGGGCGGGAAACGCGGCGCGCCAGGCACGCCGCGGCAGGCTCAACGGTTGGCGAAGTACAGGGTCACTTCGAAGCCGATGCGCAGGTCGGTGTAGCTAGGTTTGGTCCACATGCTGCTGTTCCTCCGGTGCTTGGGGTGGTGTCCACGGGCGGGCCGAGCCCGCTCATGGGGGTCAGGGTCTGGCGGCTTGCTGCGCCTTGAGATGGTCCTCGTACTCGCGGCTCATCACATAGGCCTTGATCTGTTCCACCTCGGCCACGCTCAGCGAGTTCTTGAAGGATGGCATGCCCAGCGGACGGAGGATGCCGTCCCGGACGATCTGCTGGAAGTTGTCGCGGCGCCATTGATCCGTATGGCGCAGGTCGGGGATCAGGCCGCCGCTGACGGCGCCGACGCCGTGACACATCGAGCAGTAGTTGCCGTACAGCAGCTTGCCGGCGTCCAGGTCCGCGGCGCTCGCCTGGACCGCTTGCGGCGTGCGCTGCACGGCGATCGTGGTCGCCTGCGGCAGCGGTGGCAGGCTGCTCTGGCCGCCGAGCTTGAACACCAGCAGGCGGCTGAGGTTGCGCACTCCGGGCGCCAGTGCCGCGTCGCCGCCGATCAGCGGCGCCACGCCGCCCCAGCCGGCCATAACCGCCACGTACTGCTCGCCGTCCAGGCTGAAGCTGATGGGGGCGGCGACTATGCCGGTCTGCGCGGCGAAGCTCCACAGGCGCTGCCCCTTGTCCGCCGAATAGGCGTGCAGCTGGCCGTCGGCGGTGCCCTGGAACACCAGATTTCCGGCGGTGCTCAGGGTGCCGCCATTCCAGTAGAAGCTATGCGGCACGCGCCAGGCCTCGCGCTGGCGTACCGGGTCCCAGGCCAGCAGGGCACCGCTCACCGCATCGCGAGGTATCTCGTGGGTGTCGCTGAAGCCGGTACCGGTGTTGAAGCCGTCGATCTTCTTGAACGTGGCCCCTTCGTTGCGATAGACGCCTGGGATTTCCTGGTAGGGGATGTACATCAGCCCGGTCTGCGGGTTGAACGACATGGAGTGCCAGCTGTGCGCGCCGAACGGGCTCGGCCACATCACCACCTGCTCCTGCTCGTAGCGCGAGCCGGGCACCTCCACCGGGCGGCCGGTGGCCAGATCGACCTTCTCGGCCCAGGTCACCTTGCCGAATTTTTCCGCCGAGAGCAGTTCGCCGGTGGCGCGATCAAGCACATAGAAGAAGCCGTTCTTCGGCGCCTGCATCAGCACCTTGCGCGGCTTGCCGTCCAGCTCCAGGGTAGCCAGGGTGATCTGCTGGGTGGCGGTGAAGTCCCAGGTTTCGCCCGGCGTGGTCTGGTAATGCCAGAGCAGCTTGCCGCTGTCCGGGCGCAGAGCGAGGATCGACGACAGGTACAGGTTGTCGCCGCCGCCGGGGCTGCGGATCTCGCGGTTCCACGGCGAGCCGTTGCCGGTGCCGATGTACAGCAGGTCCAGCTCCGGGTCGTAGGCCATGCTGTCCCATACGGTACCGCCGCCGCCGAGTTTCCAGTACTGGTCGCCCTTCCAGGTCTTGGCCGCTGCCGCCAGTTCGGGGTGCTCGTAGGGCTGGGCCGGGTCGCCCGGCACCGTGTAGAAGCGCCAGGCCATCTTGCCGGTCTCGGCATCGTAGGCGGAGAAGAAGCCGCGCACGCCGTACTCGGCGCCGCCGTTGCCGATGATCACCTTGCCCTTCACCACACGCGGCGCGCCGGTGATGCTGTAGGGCTTGGCCGGGTCGGTGGTCTGCTCGCTCCAGACCTCGCGGCCGGTCTTGGCGTCCAGGGCGATCAGGCGACCGTCCAGTGCGCCGACGTAGACCTTGCCGTTCCACAGGGCGACGCCGCGGTTGACCGCGTCGCAGCAGGCGTAGCGGGAGCGGCCGCGATCCACCTGGGGATCGAACTGCCACAGGCGCTTGCCGCTGCGCAGGTCCACGGCCATCACCCGGCTCCAGGACAGCGAGGCGTAGAGCACGCCGTCGGACACCAGCGGGGTGGCCTCCAGGCCACGGTTGTTTTCCAGATCCAGGTACCAGGCCAGGCCCAGCTTGCCGACGTTGCCGGCGTCGATCTGCTTGAGCGGGCTGAAGCGCTGCTCGGCGTAGGTGCGGCCATGGCTGAGCCATTCGCTGCCGTCTTGCTCGCTGGCACGGATGGCGGCCTCATCGACCTTGGCGGCCTGGGCGCCTGTGGCGACCAGCAGCGCGGTGAGCAGGCAGACGAAACGGCGTGATTGGGTGAGGTTAGGCATCACGCGAAACTCCTATTGTTGTTGGAATGGGAAGGCAGGCGGCGGTGCTTAGAAAACGTGTAGCAGGCGCAGATTGACCCGTCCCTGCTCCTTGAAGCCGTTGTCCACCGAGAGGTCGCGGCCGAAATTGACCAGCAGCTGGTCGCGCGGAGTGAAGAACCAGCTGGCGCCGACGCTGAACTTGCTGGTGTTGGGCTTATCGTCCATGTCCAGGCCGTCTACCTCGGTCTCGCCGCCCCACAGGCGCGAGACGCCGGCGCGCAGGTCGAAGCGCTCGTTGACGTGGTAGCGCAGGAACGCCTGGGCCTGGAACAGCGGCTTCTGCTTGAGAGTCTGGCTGGCGGGGCCAAAGTCGTCGTTCTTGCCGAAGAAGGTCACGTCGCCCACCAGGTCGAGGCTGAACTTGTCGCCCAGGCCCTCGATGTAGCCGGCCTGCAGCGCACCTTTCCAGCGGTTCTCGCCGAGGTTGATGGCGCGGTCGTTGTCGTAGCTGCCGGTGGGCAGCCAGAGGAAGGGGGTGATGCCGAAGTAGCGGCGCTGTTCCGGCTGGTTAACCAGCCATACGGTGGCGGCCAGGATCAGGTCGCCGGTGCCGCTGTCGCTGCCCAGGGCCGACAGGTCGTCCTTGGCGCGCACGTTGCCGAAGGGCAGGAGGAACTGCGGGTCGACTATGTAGCCGTCCAGTTCCATGAAGTGCACGCCGCGCAGGATACCGATATCCGAATCCAGGCCGGCATCCAGTGGCAGCTTGTCGCCGTTGGCGTAGAGGTGGTTGCGTTCGGCGTGCTGGTAGTAGAGCAGGCCCAGGTTGGTGCCGGCGGGCAGGGCGGTGTAATCGCCGGCGTCTACGTCGAGCGCCGAGGCACTGGCGCAAAAGCCGCTCAGCAGGCCGAACAGCGAAGCATGCAGCCACTGCCGGGCCGGTTTGGGCCGAGCCGCATCTGTGCTCATTTTCATGACATCACCTTTATTGTTTTTGTTTAAGATCTTGGCGCTGCCGGGGTTTTCTCCGGAGGCTGTGAAGTCATTGAGCAGAGTCTGTGCCAGCTTTTCTGGCTGGCAGAAAACCAAGCTGAATCAATGATTTGTATAACAACAAGAGTTCTCGAACAGAGCGCGGGCGCCGTCTCGCCGTGACGCTGTCTCGAACTGAGACAGTGGCTCTGGGGCGGGCTGGCCCAGTTCGAGACACCTGGCCGTGAGACGCATGCCATGCACAGATCCAGCGACCCCTCCGCAACGCCCACTTCGGGCAAGCATCTGGTCGATTCCCAGGTAGTCGCCCGTTCCTGGCAGCGCTCGCAGCACTACGGCCTGTGCCAGCGCGACAAGCTGCTGTTCGAGGCGCCGCTGGTGGCCACTGGCAAGCAGATCGCCGAGCGCGACCGCCTGCTGCTGGACTGCGCAATGCCCGAGATGCAGCAGCTGCATGCGGCGCTGGCACCGCAGGATTGGGTGCTGGCCTGCATCGATCTGGAAGGCGTGGTGCTCAGCAGCCTCAGTGGGCGCGGCGCCGGCACCCGCGAGCTGAGCCAGGTGTTTCGCATCGGCGCACAGCTTTCCGAGCAGAACGTCGGCACCACGGCGCCGGGCTGCGCCCTGGCCGAACGCGAGTCGGTGTTCTTCGTCGGCGAGGAGCACTATCTGGAGGAGGCCCGCCAGTTCTCATGCCTGGCCACGCCGATCTTCGGCCTCGACGGCGGCATAGTCGGGGTGCTGGACGCCAGCAGCCGGCAGGGCGCGCCCTCGGTCTACACCCTGGAGTCGCTGGTGTTCGCTGCCCGCGCCATCGAGAACCGCCTGTTCGCCCAGCTTGGCGAGGTGCTGCTGGTGCATCTGCACCATCGCCTGGACATCCTCGGCACGCCGCTGGAGGGTCTGCTGGCCTTCGACCCGGCGGGCAAGCTGCGCTGCGCCAACCGCATCGCCGGCCAGTTGCTGCGTATGGGCGAGGTGCGCGCGGGCCTGGACTTCGCCGAGCTGTTCGACATGCCCTTCGCCCACGCCGCCTGTTTTCGCCGCCATGACCTCAGTGCGCCGCTGCGCCTGCGCAGCCACCACGGCGGCGAGCTGCACGCCTGCATCACTCAGGGTCCGCCGCAGCGAACGGCGCCGATGCTGGCCGAGGCGCAGCGCCCGCGGCGCAGCGCCGAGCCACTGCCGACACCGCACAGCGGTGCCTGCCTGCAGGACCCGGCGCTGCAGGATGCCCTGGCGCGGGCGCGCAAGGCCTTCGCCCGCGACATCCCGGTGCTGATCAATGGCGAGACGGGCACCGGCAAGGAGGTCTTCGCCCGCTTGCTGCACGAGAGCAGTGCGCGGGCTGGCGAAGCCTTCGTGGCCATCAACTGCTCGTCGATTCCGGCCAGCCTGATCGAGTCGGAGCTGTTCGGCCATGTCGAAGGCGCCTTCACCGGCAGCCGCAAGGGCGGCGCCATCGGCAAGATCGAGCAGGCGCACAAGGGCACGCTGTTTCTCGACGAGATCGGCGACATGCCGCTGGAGCTGCAGGGCCGTCTCTTGCGCGTGCTGCAGGAGCGCAGCCTGAGCCGCCTGGGCAGCAACCAGCTGATCAAGGTGGACTGCGCGCTGATCTGCGCCACCCACCGCGACCTGCAGCAGCTCAGTGCCGAGCAGGGCTTTCGCGAGGATCTCTACTACCGCATCAACGGCCTGCGCGTGAGCCTGCCGGCACTGCGCGAGCGGCGCGACCTGGCGGCGCTGATCCAGCACCTGCTGCGCGCCGAGACCACCGCACAGCAGCCTCTCCAGCTGAGCCCGGCGGCGCTGCAGGCGCTGCTGGACTATCACTGGCCGGGCAATATCCGCCAGCTCTACCAGTGCCTGCGCCTGGCTGCGGCGCTGGCCGAGGACGACGGCGAGATCGGTGTGCAGCACCTGCCGGACGAGGTGCGCGCAGGCCGCGGCGAACAGGCCGCGACGGTGGCGGGGGAAGGGCTGACGTTGGCGGCGGGGAGTACGCTGCAGCTTGCCGAGGCGCGGGCCATTCGCGCCGCGGTGGAGGCCGCCGGCGGCAACCTCTCGGCCGCCGCGCGCAGCCTGGGTATCGCCCGCGCGACGCTGTATCGCAAGCTCAAGGGTATGGAGCAGGGGTAGCAGGGCGCTCGCCTGCGTGATGTCTGGCACGCCACCGGCGCGTCCGGAATAAAAAAGGGCGGAGGGCCGCTCGGGACAGCCCCCCACCCGTAAAACTCACAGCTTGATCATCACCGTCTTCAGTTCGGTGTAGTGCTCGATGGCGGCGGCGCCCATCTCGCGGCCGATGCCGGAGAGCTTGTGGCCGCCGAACGGCAGGGCCGGGTCTAGGGCGCTGTGGCAGTTGACCCACACCGAGCCGGAGCGGATGCGCGGAATCATCCGGTGCACCGCGCCGAGGTCGTTGGACCAGATGCTGGCGCCCAGGCCGTAGGGGTTGTCGTTGGCCAGGCGCACCACCTCGTCGATATCGTCGAAGGGCATGGCCACCAGCACCGGGCCGAAGATTTCCTCCTGGACCAGGCGGTGGCGCTGGTCGACGTCCACCAGCACCGTCGGCTGAACGAAGTAGCCGGGGCCGAAGCCTTCGCCGCCGCAGGCGACGGTGGCGCCCAGTTCGCGGCCCAGGTTGATGTAGCCGGTGACCCGATCCTGCTGCTTGGCGGAGATCAGCGGGCCCATCTGCACGCTGGGGTCGAGGCCGTTGCCCAGCTTCATGCCGTTGGCGATGGCGGCGATGTCGGCCACCACGTTGTCGAAGTGCTTGCGCTGCACGTACAGGCGCGAGCCGGCGCAGCACACCTGGCCCTGGTTGAAGAAGATGGCGCTGGCGGCGCCGGCGGCGGCCTGCTGCAGGTCGGCATCAGCCAGCACGATGGTCGGCGATTTGCCGCCCAGTTCCAGGGTCACGCGGGTCATGTTGTCCATGGCCGCCTTGCCGATCTGCTTGCCCACCTCGGTGGAGCCGGTGAAGGTCAGCTTGTCCACTCCGGGGTGGCTGGACAGCGCCGCGCCGGCGTTCAGGCCGGTGCCGGTGACCACGTTGAACACCCCGGCCGGGTAGCCGGCTTCCTGAACCAGTTCGGCGAGCTTCAGTGCGCTCAGCGGGGTTTCGTCGGCCGGTTTGAGCACCAGGGTGCAACCGCTGGCCAGTGCCGGACCGAGCTTCCAGCAGGCCAGCAGCAGCGGAAAGTTCCAGGCCACGATGGCGCCTACCACCCCCACCGCCTCGCGGCGGATATAGGCGTGGAAATCCTCGTTCGGCATCAGGGGCAGGGACGGCTCCACCGTGCTGCCCTCGATCTTGGTGGCCCAGCCGGCCATGTAGCGCAGAAAGTCGATGCACAGCTGTACGTCCATGGCGCGGGCCACCTGGGCGCTCTTGCCGTTGTTCAGGCATTCCAGCTCGGCCAGCACGTCGGCGTCCCGCTCGATCAGCTCGGCCAGGCGCCACAGCAGGTTCTGCCGTTCGCGCGGGCGGATGCGGTTCCAGGCGGAGTCGTAGAAGGCGCTGCGGGCGGCCTGAACGGCGCGGTCGACGTCTTCGGCGCTGGCCGAGGGGACGCTGGCCAGCGGCTCGCCGGTGGCCGGGTTGCGCACCTGCATGCGGCTGCCGCTGGAGGCGTCCAGCCATTGGTCGCCGATCAGCATGCGTTGTGGCCTGGCGAGGAAATCGAGGGTTTTGCGGTGGAGCGGCAGGGTTGCCATGGGCGAAGCCTCTTGTCGTTGTCTTGTGCCGGGGGCTTGAGCAACGCCTGTGCCACTGTCGGCAAAGCCTTGCCAGGCGCCGTCGAGAGCGGCTCTGCCGATGAAAAGTGGAGAAATCCGGCTGTATCGAAGTCATACACCTGTCGCAGAACGAGACAGTGGCGCTGCCCCGCCGGAAGCCGCGCAACCGGCGCAAACGCCGGGGCAGGCGGCCTGCGTCGCCTTGGCATGCTTCCTGTTGGGAGCGCGGCGATCTCCGCGCTTGCGGACTTCCCATAACAAACACAACAAGTGGGTACCGACATGACTCAGCTCAGCTACACCCGCGGCCCGCAGGACAAACCCCTGCTGGCCATGACCATCGGCGAAGCCTTCGATACCACAGTGCGTCTGCACGCTCGCCGCGAGGCGCTGGTGGTGCGCCATCAGAACCTGCGTTACAGCTGGGGCGAACTGGCCGAGGTGGTCGAGGACTGCGCCCGCGGCCTGCTCGCCCTCGGCCTGCTGCCGGGCGACCGGGTCGGCATCTGGGCACCGAACTGCGCCGAGTGGTGCATCGCCCAGTTCGCCACGGCGAAGGTCGGCGCGATCCTGGTCAACATCAATCCGGCCTATCGGCTGAACGAGCTGGAGTACGCGCTGAAACAGTCCGGCTGCCGCTGGCTGATCTGCGCCGAGCAGTTCAAGAGCTCCGACTACCATGCCATGCTCGCCGAACTGATCCCGGAGCTGGCCGATAGCCCGCCCGGCGGGCTGCATGCCCCGCAGCTTGCCGAGCTGCGTGGGGTGATCAGCCTGGCGCGCACGCCGCCCGCCGGCATGCTCGGCTGGGCCAAGCTGCTCGGTCTGGCCGGGCAGATCTCCCACGACGTGCTGCGCCGCCGCCAGGCCCAGTTGCAGTTCGACGACCCGATCAACATCCAGTACACCTCGGGTACCACCGGCTTTCCCAAGGGCGCGACGCTGAGCCACTACAATATTCTCAACAACGGCTACATGGTCGGCGAGAGTCTGGGGCTGAGCGAACAGGACCGCATGGTGATCCCGGTGCCGCTGTACCACTGTTTCGGCATGGTGATGGGCAATCTCGGTTGCATGACCCATGGCAGCACCATGATCTACCCCGGCCCGGCCTTCGAGCCGCTGAGCACCCTGCAGGCGGTGGCCGAGGAGCGCGCCACGGTGCTGTATGGCGTGCCCACCATGTTCATCGCCGAGCTGGATCACCCGCGCCGCGCCGAGTTCGATCTGTCCAGCCTGCGCACGGGAATCATGGCCGGTGCCACCTGCCCGATCGAGGTGATGAAGCGGGTGATCGAGCAGATGCATATGGCCGAGGTGCAGATCGCCTACGGCATGACCGAGACCAGCCCGGTGTCGACCCAGAGCGCCGCCGACGATCCGCTGGAGCTGCGCGTGGCCAGCGTCGGTCGCACCCAACCGCACTTGGAGACCAAGCTGGTCGACGAACAGGGCAACGTGGTGCCGCGCGGGCAGATCGGCGAACTCTGTACCCGCGGCTACAGCGTGATGCTCGGCTACTGGAACAACCAGGAGGCGACCCAGGAGAGCATCGACGAGGCCAAGTGGATGCACAGCGGCGATCTGGCGGTGATGGACGAGGCGGGCTACCTGAAGATTGTCGGGCGCAGCAAGGACATGATCATCCGCGGTGGCGAGAACATCTATCCGCGCGAGATCGAGGAGTTCCTCTTCACCCACCCGGCGGTGGCCGACGTGCAGGTGATCGGCATTCCCGACAGCAAGTACGGCGAGGAGGTGGCCGCCTGGGTCAAGCTGCACCCGGATCAGGCACTCACCGCCGAGGCGCTCGCCGAGTACTGCAAGGGGCGCATCGCCCACTTCAAGGTGCCGCGCCACTTCCGCTTCGTCGAGGAGTTCCCCATGACCGTAACCGGCAAGGTGCAGAAGTTTCGCATGCGCGAACTGATGCAGGCCGAGCTGGCGCCGCCGCTGCGCCTGGTCGGCCGCTGAGCGGCTGGCCTCGCGTCGGCGGCGCAGGCAAACTGGGCCGCGTTGCAGGACAGGGCTGACGCGGGGCGGCATGGCAGTGGAGAAGGGCACCATCTCGGTACAACTGGTCGGCGAGGCGTTGCTCGAGGCGCGCCGCCGCGGGCTCGACGTGGCGGCGCTGCTGGAGCGCGTCGGCCTGCCTGCACAGGCGCTGGAGCGCCCCTACGGGCGTGTGCCTTCGGCACTTTACGGGCAGCTCTGGCGCGCCCTGGCGGCGAGCATGGACGACGAGTTCTTCGGCATGAACGCCCGGCGCATGAAGGCCGGCAGCTTCGCCTTCATGGCTGCCATCGCCCTGCGCGAGCCCACCCTGGGCGCGGCGCTGGAACGGGTGCTGGCCTTCTGCGGGCTGGTCTTCGACGGCCTCAGCCCGCGCCTGGTGCAGCAGGGCAGCCTGGCCGAAATCGCCCTGGACGAGCCGGACGGTCAGCACAGTCGGGCCTTCGCCTACTTCACCCTGTGGCTGATGGTGCATGGCCTGCTGTGCTGGCTGGCCGGCCGGCGCCTGCCGATCCTCGGCATCGACCTGCGCTGTCCGGCGCCGGGCTATCTCGAGGACTACCGGGTGATGTTCTGCGACAACCTGCGCTTCGAGCGCCCCTCCAGCCGCCTGCTGTTCAACGCCGACTGCCTGGCGCAGCCGGTGCGCCGCAGCGAGCGCGAACTGAAGCGCTTTCTGGCCGGCGCACCAGCCAATATTCTGGTGCGCTACCGCGACCCGCAAAGCCTGGGAGCGCGTATCCGTGCCTATCTGCGCTCGCTGAGCGCCGCACGATGGCCCGACTTCGAGGCGCTCAGCAGCCATTTCTACATGGCGCCCTCGACCCTGCGCCGCAAGTTGGCCCAGGAGGGCCAGTCGTACCAGGGGCTCAAGGATCAGGTGCGGCGCGAACTGGCTATCACCCGCCTGGATGCCGGCGAGGGCGATTTCGTCGAGCTGGCCGGCGTGCTCGGCTTCGCCGACACCAGCGCCTTCTACAAGGCGTTCAAGAAGTGGACCGGCTCTACGCCGGGACAGTACCGCGCACTGATGCACCCGACGCCCGATTGTCCAAAGCGCTCAGATCGATAGACGACTTTCGCCATTGTCGACGGCGGCGCTCGGCGCGAGCATGGTTCTGACTCGTTGCTGGAGCGTGCTATGCGTATCGAAGATTCCGTATTTCTGATCACCGGTGGCGGTTCCGGCCTGGGCCTGGCCGCTGCCCGTCAGCTGCTCGGCCAGGGCGGCAAGGTGCTGCTGTTGGACATCAATGCCGAAGCGGGGCAGCGCGCCGCCGCAGAGCTGGGCGAGGGTGCCCGCTTCGTGCAGGCCGACATCACCCGCGAGGAGGATGGCCGTGCGGCCATGGCGCAGGCACTGGAGGCCTTTGGCGCCGTGCACGGGCTGGTGAACTGCGCCGGTATCGCACCGGCCGAGAAGGTCCTGGGGCGCAGTGGCGTGCATGGCCTGGACAGCTTCCGCCGCACCGTCGAGGTCAATCTGATCGGCAGTTTCAACCTGCTGCGCCTGGCCGCCGAGGCCATGGCGCAGAACCCGCCGAATGCCGAGGGCGAGCGCGGGGTGATCGTCAATACCGCTTCGGTGGCGGCCTTCGACGGGCAGATCGGTCAGGCCGCCTATGCCGCCTCCAAGGGCGGGGTGGCCGCCATGACCCTGCCGGCGGCGCGCGAGTTGGCGCGCTCGGGCATCCGCGTGATGTGCATCGCCCCGGGCATCTTCGAGACGCCGATGATGGCCGGCATGCCGCAGGAGGTGCGCGACTCGCTGGCCGCCGGTGTGCCGTTCCCGCCGCGCCTGGGCCGCCCCGAGGAATACGCCGCGCTGGTGCACCACATCGTCGAGAACCCCATGCTCAACGGCGAGGTGATCCGCCTCGATGGCGCGCTGCGTATGGCGGCGAAGTAACCGACACATGACCCGGATTGCATCCGCCCGGGGTGAGCTGATCGACCTGGCCGCAATCCATGGCACACCAACGCCTTTCAGGAGACAACCATGTCTGCAACCGATCCGGTCGTGATCGTCAGCGCCGCCCGTACCCCCATGGGCGGTTTTCTCGGTGACCTGGCCGGCCTGTCCGCCGCCGAACTGGGCGCCGCCGCCATTCGCGCCACCCTGGAGCGCGCCGGACTCGCGGCCGAGACGGTGGATACCGTGCTGATGGGCTGCGTGCTGCAGGCCGGTCAGGGCCAGGCCCCGGCGCGCCAGGCGGCGCTCGGCGCGGGCCTGAGCCAGGCGGCGCAATGCACCACGCTGAACAAGATGTGCGGCTCGGGCATGCAGGCGCTGATGCTTGGCCACGACCAGCTGCTGGCTGGCAGCGCCGAGGTGCTGGTGGCCGGCGGCATGGAGAGCATGTCCAACGCGCCGTACCTGCTACAGCGCGCCCGCGCGGGCTATCGCATGGGCCACGGCCAGGTGCTCGACCATATGTTCCTCGACGGTCTGGAAGACGCCTACGAGCGCGGCCGGCTGATGGGCACCTTCGCCGAGGACTGCGCGCAGAGCTACGGTTTCACCCGCCAGGAACAGGACGCCTACGCCCTGGAGTCGCTGCGCCGGGCGCAGCAGGCGATGGAGGCCGGCCATTTTGCCGATGAGATCGTCGCGCTCGAGGCTCCTGCCGGGCGTGAGCGGCGCCTGATCGCCGCTGACGAGCAGCCGCCCAAGGCCAGGCCGGAGAAGATTCCCACGCTCAAGCCGGCGTTCCGCGACGGCGGCACCGTGACCGCGGCCAACTCCAGCTCGATTTCCGACGGCGCCGCGGCCCTGCTGTTGATGCGCCAGTCAGAGGCCGAGCGGCGAGGCCTGAGTCCGCTGGCGCGTATCGTCGCCCATGCCGGCCATGCCCAGGCGCCGAACCTGTTCACCACCGCGCCGGTTACCGCGATTCAGCGCGTGCTGGCACGCAGCGGCTGGAGCCTGAACGAAGTGGACCTGTACGAGATCAACGAGGCCTTCGCGGTGGTGCCCATGGTGGCCATGCGCGACCTGGAGATCCCCCACGCCAAGCTCAACGTGCACGGCGGCGCCTGCGCCCTCGGCCACCCCATCGGCGCCTCCGGCGCGCGCGTGCTGGTGACTCTGCTCAATGCCCTGAGCCAGTACGGGCTCAAGCGCGGCGTGGCCTCCGTGTGCATCGGCGGCGGCGAGGCCACCGCGGTGGCCATCGAAAGGTTGTGAAGCAAAAACCATTGATGCGCACGACCCAGGCGGCGCCGCACACCCTACGAATCGCCTTCGGTACGTAGGGTGCGCCGTGCGCACCGCTGACTACGGAAAATACTCTCGGTGCGCAGGGCCTAGACGGCCCCGCGACATCCGAGCGGTCCTGTCATTGATCAACCCGCATTATCGGAGCCAGCCATGCTGCCCAACGAAGAACAACTACTGATCCGCGACATGGCCCGCCAGTTCGCCCAGGAACGGCTCAAGCCCTTCGCCGCCGACTGGGACCGCGAGCATCGCTTCCCAGCCGAGGCCATTGCCGAGATGGGCCAGCTGGGTTTCATGGGCATGCTGGTGCCGCAGCAATGGGGCGGCGCCGAGACCGGCCACCTGGCCTACGCCATGGCCCTGGAAGAGGTGGCGGCGGGTGATGGTGCCTGCTCCACCATCATGAGCGTGCACAACTCGGTGGGCTGCATGCCGATCCTGAAATACGGCAGCGAAGAGCAGAAACAGCGCTTTCTCCGCCCGCTGGCCGAAGGCAGCATGCTCGGCGCCTTCGCCCTGACCGAACCGCAGGCCGGCTCCGATGCCAGCGACCTGCGCACCCGCGCGCGGCGCGACGGCGAGCACTACGTGCTGAGCGGCGCCAAGCAGTTCATTACCTCCGGCAGCCACGCCGGCATGGTCATCGTCTTCGCCGTCACCGACCCAGGGGCCGGCAAGAAGGGCATCAGCGCCTTTATCGTGCCGACCGACACGCCGGGGTTCTCGGTGGTGCGGGTGGAGGACAAGCTCGGCCAGCATGCCTCGGACACCTGCCAGATCCAGCTCGACGAGGTGCGCATCCCGGCCGAGCTGCGCCTGGGCGAGGAGGGCGAGGGTTACCGCATCGCCCTGGCCAACCTGGAAGGCGGGCGCATCGGCATCGCCGCGCAGTCGGTGGGCATGGCCCGCGCCGCGTTCGAGGCGGCGCGCGACTACGCCCACGAGCGGGTCACCTTCGGCAAGCCGATCATCGAGCACCAGGCGGTGGCCTTCCGCCTGGCCGACATGGCCACCCAGATCGCCGTGGCGCGGCAGATGGTGCACCACGCCGCCAGCCTGCGCGAAGCCGGCCTGCCATGCCTGAGCGAGGCCTCGATGGCCAAACTGTTCGCCTCGGAGATGGCCGAGCGGGTGTGCTCCGCGGCGATCCAGACCCTGGGCGGTTACGGCTACCTCAAGGACTTCCCGGTCGAGCGCATCTACCGCGACGTGCGCGTGTGCCAGATCTACGAAGGCACCAGCGACGTGCAGCGGATGGTGATTGCGCGCGGTTTGTAGGCGTCTGCCGTAGGGTGCGCCGTGCGCACCAGGGCGTACGCTGGGACTCAGCGAAAGACCTCTCTCACAAGTTGGAGCCGATTCGCGTCGTTGCCGAGTGTCCTCAGGTGCGAGGTGCGCACGGCGCACCCTACGGCAATCGCCTCAATCGAACCGATACTGCACACCCGCGCCGACATACCAGGCCCGCTCCGGGCCTGGCTCGTAATAGCGGCCGTTGCTCTCGCCGACTATTACCGAGCCGATGTATTCGCGGTCCAGCAGGTTGTCGATGCGCAGCACCTGATTGAAGGTCAGGGCACCGAGTGTTTGCTCGAAGCGCGCCTGCCAGTTGAACAGGGCGTAACTGGGCGCGGCCTTGGCGGCGTTGCTGTCCTCGACATACAGCTTGCTGCGGTACAGCCCTTCGAGGGCGGTGCTGAAGCCCTCGCGCGGCTGCCAGGCCAGTTCGCCATACAGGGTGCTGGCGGGGATGCCGGGCAGGCGATTGCCCGCTTCGATCAGCCGACCGCTACTGGTGAAGTCCTGACTGTAGGTGGCGTCGATGCGGGTGTAGGCGAGGGTGGCGCGCAGGGTTTCGCTGAGCTGACTTTCCATTGCCAGCTCCACGCCGCGGCGGCGGGTCTGTGCGGCGTTCTGAAAGCGCGTGCGGCCGCCGCTGGCGGATGCCACCACCAGCTCGTCGTCGGTATCGATCTGAAACAGCGCCAGCTGCAGGCTGGTGGCCTCGGCCAGACGGGCCTTGAGGCCGATTTCCAGCTGTTTGCTGGTGGCCGGTTGTAGGTCGAAGCCGAAACCGCCGCCAGCGCCCGAGTAGGACAGCTCGTTGAGCGTCGGTGTCTCCAGGCCCTTGCCCCAGCTGGCGTAGAGGTTCAGCTCAGGCAGCAGCGCATAGCTGGCACCCAGGGTCGGGGTCAGCTCGCGGTAGGTGACCGCGCCGCTGTCGTCGCCATTGCTCAGGAAGCGGTCGTCCACCTCGAACTTCACCTGGTTATGGCGCAGGCCGGCCTGCAGGTCGAGCTTGCCCAGCTGCCAGGCGGCCTGCAGGTAGGGCGACAGGCTGCTGACCTCGTTGCGCTCGTCACGGCGCAGATTACCCTTCACCCCCAGCGTGCTGCCGACGAAGTTCTCGTAGCCCTGGCGGTCGTCGCGCGACTGGTCGTAATCCAGACCGGCGGTCAGGGTCAGCAGGCTGGCGCCCAGGTCGAAGGGCTGGATCCAGCGGTTGCCAATGCCATGGAAGCGCCGCTTGAAATCGATCACCCCGCCGGAATGGGACGGGTTGGCCTGCGCCGCCACCGGGATCGACTGGTACTGAATCACCCGCCGTGTGCCGCTGTAGACCGTGCTCTGCCAGGTGCCGGCGGCGAAGCTGCGCTCGTAGTTGAGGGCCAGCTGCTGGTGATCGACCGTCTTGCGTGTATCGAACGCCACAGCGCTGGGGGCGGCGGCGCGGCGGTCGTCCCGCACCTGTTGCCAGGTCAGGCCCTGCGGGTCCTGGGTGTCGTTCTGGTCGAGCTGGCTGAAGCTCAGGCTGAGCTTGCTGGCATCGTCCGGATACAGGGTGAGCTTGGCGAAGGTCTTGTCGAGGATGGCGCCGCTGTGGTCGCGATAGCCGTCGGTCTCGAAGTGCGAGCGGTTGAGGATAAAGCCCGCCTGGTCATTGCCGCCTTCAACCGCCACACGGGTGCGGCTGGTGCCGAAAGCCGCCTGCGAGGTGTCGAGCGATACCCTCGGCGCGCCCTCGCCATCGCGCGAGAACAGCTGGATCACCCCGCCGGAGTTGCTGCCGTAGACGCTGGCGAAGGGGCCGCGCAGAGCCTCGATGCGCTCCAGGCTGTCCAGATCGAAGGTCGCCGCCTGGCCCTGGCCGTCGGGGTTGGACAGCGGCACGCCATCGGCCAGCAGCTTGATGCCGCGAATGCCGAAGGCCGAGCGGGCGCCGAAGCCGCGCGAGGACACCTGCAGGTCCTGCGCGTAGTTCTGCCGGTTCTGCACCACCAGGCCGGGCACGCTGCCGAGCGCCTCGGACAGATTGACCCCCGGCTTGCCCAGAGTGGCCTGCTCGGCATCGATGCGGTTGACCGAAAAGGGCAGGCGCCAGCCGCTTGCCTGATAGCGGCTGCCGGTAACCACCAGCGGCTCGGCCTGATAGCTGGCGTTCTCGGCCTGCGCGGCCAGCGGTAGCAGCAGGGCGGGCAGCCAGACGCGGGGGCTCTGCCGATGCATAAGCGAAACATCTCCTTGGGTGCAGACAGGCGATCTTGACCTTGTCCATTGGTTACGGACCAGCACTTGACCATGGCGGATGCGGGAAATGCTCTACCAAATGTTGCCGGTGTGGGGTTGTCGAACGATTTGGATAGCGCTAACATCCGGCGCAAACAATGAGCGGCACCACATCGATGGTGTCCTGGAGTTTCCATGCAGCAACAGCCTTTCACCCTGGCTGCCCGCGCCACTCTGGTGGTCATGGGCGTCAGCGGCTCCGGCAAGAGCGAAATCAGCCAGGCGGTGGCCGCCACCCTCGGCTGGCGCCATATCGAAGCCGACCACTTCCATCCTCCTGCAAACGTCGAGCGCATGCGCGCCGGCATTCCCCTGAGCGACGATGACCGCAGCCACTGGCTGGACGCCCTGTGCGAGCAGATGCTCGCTGCACAGGCGGCGGGCGAGGGCTTCGTGCTGGCCTGCTCGGCGCTCAAGCGCGTCTACCGTGAGCGTCTGCGCGCGGCGGTGCCAGGGCTGCAGTTCGTCCATCTGCAGATCGACCATGCCACCGCGCTGCAGCGGGTCGGCGCGCGCCCCGGACACTTCATGCCCACCTCGCTGGTCGACAGCCAGTTCGCCACCCTCGAAACGCCGGCCGGCGAGCCGCATGTCTGCGTGCTGAATGCGGCCGACAGCCGCGAGTCGCTGCTGGAGCAGATCCGTGCCTGGCTGCGTCGCGATCTGCCGGAGGCTGTTCCGGTGGAGGAGGACGTTGCTGCCATGCCTGAGATTGATAGCGCTAACCAGGGGCCGCAACTGGGCGCCGAGCCGATTTACGAAGGGCGCCTGGCGCGCCTGTTCGATCGCCTCACCGACGGCCTGATGGCCGTTCTGATGGCATTCATGGTGGTGGCGGTGTTTGCCAACGTGATGCTGCGCTACGCCTTTGGCACCGGCTGGCCGGGCGCCGAGGAGCTGTCGCGGCTGGCCTTCGTCTGGCTGGTGTTCGTCGGCGTGGCCTCGAGCATGCGCCGCGGCGAGCTGATGACCTTCCGCATGATCCGCGACCGCTTTCCGCAACTGGCGCAGCGCCTGGTGGACTCGCTGAGCTGGCTGCTGGTGGCCGGCGCCAGCCTGCTGTCGGCCTGGGGCGCGTGGATGCAGGTGCAGTACGGCTGGGGCAACCACAGCACGGTGGTCGGCTATCCCGTGGTGCTGGCCATGCTGCCGGTGTTGGCGAGCATGGCGGTGCTGGCGATTCTCGCCGTGGTGCAGCTGGTCAATCTCTGGCGGCACGCGCCGCAGGCAAGGCTGACGCAGGCGCAGGTCGAATGATGCTGTCTGATTTCCAACAATACGGGCACTGCCCAGCGAGGACCTACCGATGACCGTCGCCGTCTTCCTTACATCCCTGCTGGGGTTCATGGCCTTCGGCATGCCCATCGCCTTCGCCCTGATCCTCACCGCCGCCGTGCTGATGTGGTACCTGGATTTCTGGGACGTGCAGCTGCTGGCGCAGAACCTGCTCGCTGGCGCCGACAGCTTCCCGCTGCTGGCCGTGCCTTTCTTCATCCTCGCCGGCGAGCTGATGAACGCCGGCGGCATCTCGCGGCGCATCATCGCCATGGCCCAGGCCTATTTCGGCCATCTACGCGGCGGCCTCGGTTACGTCGCCATCGCCGCCGCGGTGTTGCTGGCGAGCATGTCCGGCTCGGCGCTGGCCGACACCGCGGCGCTGGCCACCCTGTTGCTGCCGATGATGCGTCAGCGCGGCTACCCGCTGCATTCCTCGGCCGGCCTGGTGGCCGCTGGCGGCATCATCGCGCCGATCATCCCGCCGTCGATGCCCTTCGTGATCTATGGCGTGGTCACCAATACCTCGATCAGCCAACTGTTCATGGCCGGTCTGGTGCCGGGGCTGATCATGGGCGCCGGGCTGATCGTCGCCTGGACCCTGATCGCCCGCGGCTTCACCGAGCCGACGCCGCCCAAGGCCAGCGCCGCCGAGCGCCGCCGGGTACTGGTCGATGGCGTGGCGGCGCTGATGCTGCCGGTGATCATCGTCGGCGGCCTGCGCTTTGGCATCTTCACCCCGACCGAGGCGGCCGTGGTCGCCGCGGTCTATGCCCTGGCGGTGTCGACCCTGTTGTACCGCGAGCTGAGCTGGACGGACCTGATGGAGACCCTGACCCGCGCCAGTCGCACCACCGCCTCGGTGATGTTCCTCTGCGCCGCGGCAACGGTGTCGGCCTACATGATCACCCTGGCCCAGCTGCCGGACGAGATCGGCGCCATGCTCGGGCCGCTGGCCGAACACCCGCGCCTGCTGGTGCTGGCGATCATGCTGCTGATGATCGCGGTGGGCATGGTGCTGGACCTGACTCCGACCATCCTGATCCTCGCCCCGGTGCTGGCGCCGATCGCCATCAAGGCCGGGGTCGACCCGGTGTACTTCGGCGTGATGTTCGTGCTGATCGGCTCCATCGGCCTGATCACGCCGCCGGTGGGCACCGTGCTCAACGTGGTCGGCGGTATCGGCAAGCTGCGCATGGAGGTACTGGTGCGCGGGGTGATGCCGTTCTTCCTGATCTACCTGGGCATCGTCGTCCTGCTGATCGCGTTTCCGTCCATCGTTACCGTGCCATTGGCCTGGTTGCGCTGAGTTGACCCACCGGCGCTGGTGCGCCGGCTTTCTTCACAACAATAAGAGGTAGTCCCGATGAAACGTCCGCTGCTCGCCATCCTCACCGCTGCCATGCTGTGCAGCCCACTCGCCGCCGTCAGCGTTCACGCCGACGAAGTCCGTTCGCGGATGATCCGTTTCGGCTACGGCCTCAACGAAAACAGCAACCAGGGCCGCGCGGCCAAGCTGTTCGCCGAGGAGGTGGCCAAGGCCTCTGACGGCAAACTCAAGGTGCGCACCTTCGGCGCTGCCAGCCTGGGGTCGGACGACCAGATGCAGAGCGCGCTGATCGGCGGCGCCCAGGAAATGATGGTCGGCTCCACTGCCACCCTGGTCGGCATCACCAAGGAAATGGCGGTGTGGGATACACCCTTTCTGTTCAGCAGCGCCGAACAGGCCGACGCCGTGCTCGACGGCCCGGTCGGCCGCCAGGTGATGGACAAGTTGGAGGAGAAGGGCCTGGTCGGCCTGGTGTACTGGGAGAACGGTTTCCGCAACCTGACCAACAACACCCGGCCGATCACCAGGCTGGAGGACTTCTCCGGGGTCAAGCTGCGCGTGATGCCCAACCCGGTGTTTCTCGACACCTTCAAGCTGATGGGCGCCAACGCCGTGCCGCTGCCGTTCTCCGAGCTGTTCACCGCGCTGGAGACCAAGGCCGTGGACGGTCAGGAGAACCCGTTCAACACCATCCTTTCCTCGAAGTTCTACGAGGTGCAGAAGTACCTGACCGTGACCAACCACGTGTACAGCCCGTGGATCGTCACCGTGTCCAAGCGCTGGTGGGACGGCCTGTCGCAGACCGAGCAGAACATTCTCATGGAAGCCGCGAAGAAGGCGCGTGACTTCGAGCGTCAGGACACTCGCGAGGAGGCCGCCCGCGCGCTGGCCGAGCTGAAGGACAAGGGCATGCAGATCAACGAGGTGGACCCCGCCGAAGTGCAGCGCATGCGCGAGCAGGCCGCGCCGGCGATCCAGAAGGTGGTCGACACGGTCGGCCAGCAGCTGTTCGATCAGGTGCAGGCCGAGGCTGAGAAGGCCGCCCTTTAAGTTTCGCGGGGCACGCAGGCGGTGCCGCTCCTTGCATGGTGGCGTCACCCCGGGCGGCGTGCCCCGCGCTTTATTCGTCGTCCAGGCTGCTAGAATCGCGGCCTGGTCTTTCCTGGAGGCGCTATGAGTCAACGTCGTCGCCGTTCCGCCGAACGCGTCACCCTGTCGGATGTGGCCAAGGCTGCCGGCTGCTCGCTGATGTCCGCCTCGCGCGCGCTGTCGCAGCCGGGCAGGGTCTCCGACGCCCTGCGCGAGCAGGTGATGCGCGCCGCCCAGGCGCTCGGCTACGTGCCCAATCCGGCGGCGCGGGCGCTGGCCAGTTCGCGCTCGAACCTGGTGGCGGTGGTGATTCCCTCGCTGTCCAACTCGGTGTTCGTCGACACCGTCGAGGCCATCCAGCGGGTGCTGATGCCGGCCGGCTTCGAGATGATGATCGGCGTCAGCCATTACCGGGTCGAAGAGGACGAGCGCCTGCTGCGTTCCTACCTGGCGCACCAGCCGGCGGGGCTGCTGGTCACCGGCTTCGAACGCAGCGACGCGGCGCGCGAGATTCTCGGCGCCAGCACCTGTCCGCTGGTGACCCTGATGGAACTGAGCGACGAACCCGAGGACTACTGCGTCGGTTTCTCCCAGGTCGAGGCGGGTGCCGCCATGACCCGCGCCCTGGTGCAGCGCGGCTATCGGCATATCGCCTTCGCCGCTGCCCAGCTCGATCCGCGCACGCTGCAGCGCGCCGAAGGCTATCGCCAGGTGATGCGTTACCTGGGTCGCCACGATCCGGCGCTGGAACTGCTCACTCCCGAGCTGTCGTCCATCGGCCTGGGCGCCGAGCTGCTCGACCGCCTGCTGGCGCAGCAGCCGCAGATCGATGCGGTGTTCTTCAACAACGACGACCTGGCCATGGGCGCGCTGTTCCGCGCCCGTCAGCTGGGCCTCGAGGTGCCGGGGCGGCTGGCCATCGCCGGTTTCAACGACCTGCCTGCGGCGGCCTGGATGCATCCGGCGCTGAGCACGGTGCGTACCACGCGCGGACGCATCGGCGAGCTGGCGGCGAACATGCTGCTGGCACTGATGCGCGGCGAGACGCCGGAGCAGCACTGCATCGATGTCGGCTTCGAGCTGGTGATGCGCGACAGCGCCTGAAACGCTACTGACGGTTGGTGGCGGCCAGTTGCTCGGCCGCATCCAGGCGCAGACGCTCGCGCTCGTCGAAGCGCTCGGCGGCCAGCGCCTCGATGGCGGCGCGTTTGTCGCCGCTGCTGAGGCCCGTGTTGGCCTCGATGTCTGCCTTGGCGGCGAGATAGTCATCCAGCCTTTTCTGCCAGCTCTGCCGCTGCTGATCCAGCGCTTCCAAACGCGAGGTGGCTTCTGCGCCCACCAGTTGCTGACGCAGCTGGCGGATCTGCGCCGCACTGGCGCCTTGTGCCTGCAGGCGCGCGGTGTGCTGCCGCAGCTCCTGCTGCAGCTGCGGCAGAACCATGTCCTGCATCTCCTCGGGCAGGGAGGCGCGCAGACGGTCCACGGCCAGGCCTTTTTCGTCGTCGCTCAGCCTGGCGTCATGCTGGATGGCCAGGCGCTCGAGGGTGAAGCGGTTGTAGCCTTCCTCGCGAGCGAAGAAGGCCTGGTGGGTTTCGCTGTCGAACAGCCGTGCGCGCAGGGCCTGTACCGCGGCTTCACGCTGGCGCAGGGCGTCCAGGCTGGCCAGCTGCGGCAGGTCGCGCTCCAGCAGCACCAGCTCGCGTTTGTAGGCCAGGTACTGATCGAGCAGGGCCTGCGCGCGGGCGCGTGCCGGCTCGGCCAGCTGGCTGTCGATATAGCCACGCAGACGCGCGATGCTGGCCTGCAGGCTTTCCTCGCCGATGCTGGCCAGGAAGTAGTCGAAGATGCGGCGAATGTCCTCGCTGACGATCAGATTGCCGTCGGCGTCGACACGAAAGCGGCCATCGACCTGGGTGCCGGCGAAGGAACTGGGCAGCGCAAGCTTCCTGCTCGCTTTCTCGGGGGGCGGGATTGTCGGCGCAGCGCCCCGATCGATCGATGTTGGCGATACGGCGGTGGTCTCGGCAGCAGGGCTGAAGCGATCAGGCAGATGCCCGGGCTCGAGGTAGAGCATCAGCGCCAGGCAGACGGCGAACAGCAGAGGCAGGGCAAACAGGGCTTTGTTCACGGCAGGTTCCAATAAAGCGTCGGATCGGGATTGCTCCCGATCCGAAGCGGGGCTGTAGGGTGCGCCGCGCGCACCGCCAGCGTTTCGGTGCGCACGGCGCACCCTACGAGTGGCGCTCTAGAGCCCGGCGTTTTTCAGGCGGTTGGCATGCTGACGGTAGACGGTGACCGGGTCGGTCTCGAACAGGCTGGTCAGCCCCAGGGTCTGGTTGACCTCGTCGAGATGGTTCATCCGGTAGTTGTCGCGGATCACCTGACCCATGCGCGAACTGCAGCGGCCGACCAAGCCGTCGTTGGCTTCGCTGCCGAAGGTCAGCGACGAGGCGCCCAGCAGCAGGTCGCTGGGGTCGAGCACGTTGGTCAGCGGGCTGGTGCCGCTCCAGGAGTAGTAGCGCACGCCGTTCACGCTGTAGGCACCTTCGCCGCAGGCGCTGGTGGGAATGCCTTGCGGGAACTTGGCGTTGAAACGTGCGGCGCCCTCGCTGTTGAGCGACTCCAGCGAGCCCAGGGCGTTCTGCGGAGTGGTGCTGGAGCTGCCGGAGAGGAAGTTGATCAGCGCGCCGAGGCCGTTGACGATGCCCACCAGCACCGGGGTGGCGACCGGGCCGGCGGGGCCTTCGCTGATGCCCTTGAGGAAATCGGCGGTGGCCGAACCCTTGTGCGGCGCACCGACGCTGGTGACCGAGGCGACCAGATCCGGACGCACGGCGGCGACGTAGCGGGTGGTGGGGCCGCCGTGGCTGTGGCCGATCAGGTTGACCTTGCCCTTGCCGCTGATGGCGATGATGTCCTCGACCTGCTGCAGCAACTGTTCGCCGCGCGCTTCGGAGGTGTCCAGCTGGCTGACTTCGGTGACGTAGACGCTGGCGCCGTCACGACGCAGAGCGGCGGGAATGCCGTACCAGTAATCGACGCCGAGAATGCTGTCGAAACCGAGCATGCCGTGGCCGAGGACGATGGGGTACTTGGTCTGGGTATAGCCGGATGAGCCGAACCAGAAAGCCTGGGTCTGGCCGCTGGCGAGCAGGCCGGTACCGAGGCAGAGGGCGAGCAGTGTCTTGTTCTTCTTCATGGGCGCTCTCGATGGGTTTGCTGAGGCAGTCGATGCGTCCTGCAAAAAAATCGCGCCCATCCCGAGGCGCGTACGGCGCAAGGACAATGGCAGGAAACATGCCAGCGCTGATCTCTCGCGACCAAGCCCTCTATCCTGGCGTTTTTCGGGAAATCGCCCCGTTTTGCAGGGGATATCGCCGAGGCTTAGCTGTTACGGGGCGCTACGCCCGGCTGGGGTCGCAGGCCGCAACGGCCACTGCCCGAGCTGGCGATAGCGGGTGCCCCGGCCATCGTTTTCCGAGGAAAACAGGGCGAAATGGCGCAGCGGCCAATCGAAGGTTGGGGCCGGGCAGTTTGGTTGGTGCGGGTAGTGGCGGGCCAGGGTCAGGTGGGGGCGGAAGGCGCGCTCTTCCAACACGTAGCCGGCCGCCAGCAGACGTGCATGCAGCAGCTGCTGCAGTCGTTCCAGCGCCTGCGGCACCCGACTGGGCGCCAGATGCAGCAGGCCGCCGCGCCACAGGCCGAGGCGATCCAGCTGCAGGGTGCAGCGTTCACCCTGTATCTCGGCTGCCAGGGCCAGCAGCGGCGCCACGCAACTGGCCGGCTGCGAACCGAGAAAGGCCAGGGTCAGATGCAGGTTATGCGCAGCCATCGCCTTGCCTGCGCCAAGGGCGTCGGCACGCCAGGCACAGATCGCTTCGGCCAGGTGCGGCGGACAGGGCTGGGCGAAGAACAGACGCAGCGGGTCGGTGGTCATGGCATCTCGCTATCGGGGCGTGCCTTGACAGTATCGCGCGGGCTTCTCTAGGATGCGCGCTGCGCCGATTTAAACAGCTACTTGCGGGGCGCCACAGGGTGTTGCGTTCAGCACCTGAAATTCCGCTAAAGCGCTGGTTCGGTGTCGCCTCTCACCGCTGCCCAGCGGGATTTCCGAGGCGGAGACGCGACCATGATCTGTCCCCAACCCCTGATTCGTCTGGCCCCCATCACGTCGGGCCTGCTGCTGCGCAATCCGCGCGTGCTGCTTGGCGGTAGCCACCAGCCCACCCTGCTGCGTTATCTCGAAGGCTGGCCCAAGCGCTGGGCCGGGCCGCGCACCTTCCGTATCCAGTTCGTGCAGAACGGCGAGTCGCTGGCCCGTTTCGCCCGCGACAGTTTCGATCTGGCGGTGATTCAGGCGCCCAGCGCCGACGACCTGGCCGAAACGGTCGCCGAACTGGTGCGCGTGGCGCGCCAGGGATTGATCGCTCGGCGGTAGGGTGGGACGGCGATGACTCATAGGGTGCGCCGTGCGCACCAAAAATATCCCCTTGGTCGCTGACGTACAGCGAGTACCAGCGGTGCGCACGGCGCACCCTACGCATTAAGCGCCGGCACCCCTCAGGGATACTCGATCTCGACGATGTAGCAGGTCTTCTCGCCGCTCGGGCTGTGCACCCGCACCTCGGCGTCCAGCGGCTTGCCCACCAAGGCGCGAGCCAGCGGCGAGTCGATGCTGATCAGACCCTGTTTCAGATCCAGCTCGTCCGGGCCGACGATGCGATAGCGCGACTGTTCGCCGTCTTCATCCTCGATGGTGACCCAGGCGCCGAAGTACACCTTGTTCGGGTCCGAGGGCCTGTCGCTGACTACCTTGAGCTTTTCCAGACGCTTGGTCAGAAAGCGCATGCGGCTGTCGATCTCGCGCAGCATCTTCTTGCCGTAGGTGTATTCGGCGTTCTCCGAGCGGTCGCCCTGGGCGGCGGCCTCGCTGACGGACTGGGTCACCTGCGGCCGGCGCACGTGCCACAGTTCGTGCAGCTCGGCGCGCAGGCGCGCCTCGCCTTCGGGGGTGATCAGCGGGGTGCCGGCGGGGCGAGGAGGACGGTAGCGGCTCATGATGTCTCGGGTGGCTGGGTGGGGCGCCAGTCTAGCAAACCCCACCCCGGCATCTCAGCCCTCGCGCAGCACGCTCAGCGGACTGACGTTGAGCGCACGGCGGGTGCCGAGCACGCCGGCGCCGCCTACCAGCAGGGCGCCGATCAGCGGCAGCAGGAGCAGCCAGGGATGTGGCTGCCAGCTCATGTCGAAGGCATAGCGATAGAGCAGGAAGCTCACCAGTTCGCAGCCCAGCGCGGCGAGCAGGCCGGCGGCGGCGCCGAGCAGGCCGAACTCGGCGCGGCGGGCGTTGATCAGCAGGCGGCGCTCGGCGCCGAGAGCACGCAGCAGAGCGCCCTGGCGGATGCGTTCGTCGAGCGTGGCCTGCAGCCCCGCCAGTAGTACGGTGATGCCGGCGGCAAGCACGAACAGCAGCACATACTCGATGGCCAGGGTGACCTGGGCCAGGATGCTGCGTAGCTGCGCCAGCAGGGCATCGACCTGCAGCAGGGTGACGCTGGGGAAGGCGCGGCTGAGGGTGATCAGCTCGGCATCCTGGCCTGGCGGCAGATAGAAGCTGGTCAGGTAGGTGGCAGGCAGATCCTGCAGGGTCTGCGGCTCGAAGATCATGTAGAAGTTGGGCTGGAAGCTGTCCCAGTCGACCTGGCGCAGGCTGCTGACCTGCGCTTCGCGCTCCACGCCGCCGACGTTGAAGCGCAGGCGGTCGCCCAGTTTCAACTGCAGGCTCTCGGCCAGTTCCGCCTCCACCGAAACACCCGGCAGCTCGCTGGCATGTGCCGCGCCCCACCAGCGGCCACTGGTGATCTGGTTGTCGGCGGGCAGCTGCTCGGCCCAGGTCAGGCTCAGGTCGCGCTGGATCGCCCGCTCGCCGCGGCTCTCCTTGCTCACCAGCTGGCGCACCGGCTCGTCGTTGATCGTCACCAGTCGTCCCGGTACCACCGGGTACAGCGGCGCCGGATGCGGAGAGAGTTCGGCCAGGCGTGCGGCGAAGGCGTCGCGCTCTGCAGGCAATACGTTGAGGGCGAAGTGATTGGGCGCATCCTCCGGCAACTGGTCCTGCCAGGTGTCGAGCAGTTCGCCACGCAGCAGGGCGATCAGCGCCATGGCCAGCAGGATCAGACCGAAGGCCAGCGACTGGCCGGCCGCTGCCAGCGGGTGGCGCAGCAACTGGCCGAGCCCCAGGCGCCAGGGTAGGGCGGCGCGTTGCAGCAACCGGCGCAGGCTCTGCAGGCCGAGCAGCAGCAGGCCGCCGAGCAGCAGGGCGGCCAGCAGACCGCCGCCGAGCAGCGCCAGGGTCAGGCGCAGATCCAGGCTCAGGCGCCACATGATCAAACCCAGTGCCAGCAGCGCCGCGCCGTACACCAGCCAGGAGCTGACCGGCACCGGCAGCATGTCGCGGCGCAGCACGCGCAGCGGCGGTACCCGGCCCAGCGCCGCCAGCGGCGGCAGGGCGAAGCCGGCCAGCGCGACCAGGCCGGTGGCCATG
>MTEW01001334.1_pt2 | contig 26738 bp, 21 predicted proteins | sample 1042681 | NCBI WGS metagenome assembly MTEW01 (sample SAMN06185811, study PRJNA358809) | soil metagenome | isolation source: soil biostimulated with citrate as carbon source | place: India | collected 2015-05-23
CGCTTTTACAGCGTCACGAGGGTTTGGTATTCGCCATTGCGTGCACCGACGATGGTTATGTTCCAACACATAATCGGGCCTTTAGTGCAGCACCGGTTGGTGATCCCAAGATCGACATGATCAAGAGTCGCAGCAAACGGCGATTCGACGACCGCACCGGAGTGCGCAGCGGAAGCCATCAACAGGCATTACTTTTGCAAACCTATTCTCGTGACACCGGTGAGTTAATGCACGACCTGTCGGTTCCCATCTTTGTGCATGGACGACACTGGGGAGGCTTGCGACTCGGTTATCAGCCGGAATAGTGCAGCAAGGAATCGGGAGTTCATCGTGCGTTCGTGCTTGCAGACAATGGTGAAAACGAGCGCACTCCCAATCACAGCGCTATTCAGAGCTGCACCGGCGGCACGAGTTTCTCATTCCGTAACCATTCCCACGCCACTTGAAGCCTCCTAGGGTCGACGCCGATGCGTGTCGCCATGGACATCAGGTCCTGGGTTGGGGGTTGCTTCTGTAATTGCTCGATCACCGTCGAAAGCTCAATCCCCGCAATAAACCGCACGCCTCGCGGGTGATCGGGGGTTACCACAACACGCCGTGGAACGATGTAGCCGTCCTCCACCACCGCTTTCACATCAACCATTGCAGAGTACTGCGCGCGAACTGGTATCTGCAGGTCGGCAGACCACGTCTGACGAATCCGCCAGAACTCGCTGTCTGGCCACCTCGATTCGCTCAGGTAATGCTCACGCCCAGCCTGGCAACGATGCTGGAACGTGGTAATGGCACGATCAAAATAATAGGTTCGCGCAAGGTCCAGATCGACTGGGTTGTAGAGGATGGTATTAATCACTGGCGCAGCTGCAAAGGCTCCCGAGATTGCCTCGTACATACCATGGCCGGACAACGGGTCATTGCAGTACGCGGCATCGCCCACGCGAATCATTTTCTCGGTGGTTAGCCCCCCTCTGAGCACTGGCTGTACTCCACGGGCCCTTGCTTCGCCTAGCGGCCAGAAACTGCCCAGTTTTGAGGGGACCATCGTGAGTTTCTCCAGCATTTCCTCATGGATGGAACTCAGTCCGCTTTCTAGCCCCTGAGCGACTGATTTTGGCGAGACGGTAAACTGGATGCTCGCCTTTCCGTCGATATCTCTTGTACACCACGCCCAGCCATCCCTGAACGATTCGGTGCAGGTCAGGCGAAAGCCTTTGACCGAGCTTTGAAACGTACGAGTCAACGCCACGCTCGTAGGACCGGCCACAATATCCGGACCAGTCTTGGGAGCCGAGCGCCCCCTCGCTTCGACCAGAAAGTCCCCTTGTAGGGTGAAGGACTTTTCGATGCTCTCACCGAAGGTCACCGACCAGCCCTGCTGTTCGCAATTGACTCCCAGGACCGTCCCCTGAAAGAAATCAATGCCATGACGTTCGAGGTCATCTAGCAACGCACCCTCGAACAGCGAGCGTTCGATTACGTGTTCGCCGTTGATCTCTCGATCCTCTCCCCCCCAGCTTGCGACCCTCGCCCAACTTGGTCCAAGAACCTCGAAGGCGTCAGTGCAACCAGCACGCTTCAGTCCCTCAGCGACACGCGGAGACGCGCCCTCAAGCACTGAAAGCACGCGCGGGCGGCCAATGACTATCACCTGATGCCCGTAGCGCTTGAGCAGAATCGCAGTGACGATAGCTGCCGGACCAGTTCCTAGGACCAAAACAGTCCGCATGAGCTTATCTCCTGGCCGGTGGGCCAACGTGCGGTAAAAGAAGAGTCCCCAGCACCATGGCGATTAGTCCTCCCCAAACGAAGGAAACTAAAGGGAAGCGTCGAATGACAACGAGGCTTTGCACCTCGGCTGTGGCTGATGCCTCAGTCGTCCCCGACATCAGTCGGGGAGTAGCAGGAATCCACACCTGCAGGTCTTGGTCCCAATTGCGCAGAATGAAGGGGTGTAGGACGTACCCCCGATCTCCGGCATAGCGGGCATAGCGGTAGTCAAGAACTTCACAGAGTTGGCGAACTGGACCTTGGTAGGCCGGAGGTAACTTCCGTGCATCCTGGAACAAGGCATGACCGGCGTGGACAGTTCCGTCCGCACGTAACTCAACTTGAGCGACGGCTCGATACCCCGAGTAATCCTCATGGCCACTGAGAGGCAATACGCGGACCTGGAGTTGATGAGAAACCTGATGCCAGTCTTCTGATGACGAGGACAACGACAGAGACAACGGTACATAGGAATTCAAGGCTGTTGCGCTCAATCCACCGACCAGCGCAATTACCGCCCCTGCATGGATAAGCACCAAGCTTCCCGTATGGCGCAATGCAGCCAGGCGTCGATTGCGCCAGACGCTCAACGCACACCAGCCTAGGCATGCAACCAAGAGGTAAATGCCACTGAATAGAGCAGCATCAAGCCAGGGCAAGACTCCTACCACGCGCTGGGAAAGAATCCCCGCCCCAGAGTATTGGCCGGTCAACCAGCCACCCGATGCCCCTATCACAGTGGTGAAGACCACCATGAGAAGAGAGATCCCAATGGCGATTCGCGGTCTACTGCATTTACGTATGAATGAATGGCCGCCTAGAAGACCGAGGAACGCAAGCACCGGCAGCAATCGATGCCCAAGCTCATGGCCATCGATGTCCCATTGGTCAAAAGCATTCCGCAATCCGGCGAGTTCAGTACCACTCGCCCAAGTGGTCAACGTCTCGTAGAAGGGCTTCAGCTCGGTGCCTTTTTCCAGTCCCATCCATTCGAAGACATGTGCTTGCGCAAGTCCCAACAACGCCAGCAGCGCGGCACCAATGAAGAGGTAGATGGCACCAGTCAAGGTCCAGTCGCCTCCTTTGCCATTGCTGGTTCGCTGTCCCTGGTATGAGCGCAAAAGGCCCCAAAGCAGCAGGCACGCAAGGACACCAGCAAGCCCCAAGTGGCTGAGCCATGAGGTTGTGCCGATATAGCGGTGTGAGCTTGGTAGTACCTCGCTACGGGTGACAGCCATGGCCATACAAGTAGCAGCTGCAGCCAGAACGCTCAGGGCCGGTATTAAGCGCCACAAATTCCCACCTGGCTTCCAACGTCTCGCGCCATGCAGCACACCTCCCAGCAACGCCCAAACGGCAAACGCGGAGGTCTGGACCGGGTCCCAATGCCAGAGGTGCCCAAAAGTAAAGTCTTCCAATGCCCAGACCATTCCAAAGCCAAGGCCGGCAGTAAGTACCAGCCAAGCACGGCGGCTATAGACGACGACATATTGCCGGTAATGAGTGCCACTACCGCTTAACGCGTCGATGGCAGCTCCTGCCGGAGCAATGGCCCATGCGTAAGCAGCCAGGATCAGCGGCGCATGGAGAGCCATCCAGAATGTCTGAAGATGCGCATTCATTCCTTGGCTGGCCTGCGCGCTCATCCAATCAGCTGGTGTTCCACTAAACGGGGCAAGCCACGCTGCGTTGCCTGTGTACCAAGCGGCAATCAAAGCATTACCGATGCCGGACCAGCCGCGTAATGACCTGGTGTGAATGGCACAGGCCATGGAGAAGGTGGCCAACAGCAGGACCGTGCCTTCATCTCCGCCCCAGAGATTGGAGGCTTTAAGGTAGGCCGGCAGAGCCGCGCTGCTGTATAGCCACACATACCGCAAGTCAAAATGATCGGCCAGCAGGTGCGCCACGAGGGCAAGGCAGGTACCCACCAACATTGCCAGCGCGACAACCCAGGTGTAGGCCCGGAGTTCATACCTGAACGCACCCAACAAAATGACCGCAGCAATGCCCCATAGGATCCAGTTACCCGCTGACGGTAACGTCCAAAGGGTCGCGACATACAAGGCTAGGGCCAGTAAAAAGCAACTGACCAAAGCGCCCCTTGACGATGACTTCAACATCTTCGGGCTCATGCCAAGCGCTGCTCCCGCCCCAGATATGATGCCCCCAGACGAAGCACCGTTTCGACACTTTTGGGCGTGTTGAATCCTGTGCCGACGTAGCGCGCAATCTTGCCCGCGAAGCGAGCACACGCGAAGCTTGCACCTCCGCCACGATGTGGCTCTCCCGGGACCACAAGCGGATTGGCTCCGAAGTTAATTTGGGCTGAGCAGAACCAGGAGTGTTGATTGATGGCACATCTGGCATCTCCGGAAACAGAGATACAGTTGGGCAGTGATGCGGGATATACGGCGGCTCCACGCGCGGGCGCTGAGGCGACCAGGATTACGCCTTTATCCGTGGCCCTTTTGCAGGCCTCTAGCAAAGCAGGCGAAGGCGAACTCAAACCAAAGCTCATATTGATGACCTGAGCGCCGCATTCAACGAGCCAGTCCATCGCCTCAACAACCCGCATGACATTCGCCTGGCGGGTTGCTGAGAAAATCTGTGCGATCAGAAGCCTCGTACTAGGACATTGCTCCAGTACCAACCTGGCCAATGTACTGCCGTGGGCAATCTGATCTGTTCGCGCCTCGCCGCCGTACGCCTCTTCGGTAAAGCAACGCGACGCTTTCACGTAAGGCAGGATGTCGTCACTCAAGCCACTATCGATAATGCCGACCAAGGGATTCATGATTGTGTCTCCGCAGTTTGTTCCCCCAGATCAATAGTCAGGTCGAAATGGGCGTCAGGCCGTGGTCGGTGGCTGATGACGATTCGTGTTCTTCCAGCGAATAGCCGATCAATCTCGCGATGGATCAAGGACTCCTGCGCGACATCGATTCCGGATGTGCTTTCGTCCAGAATCAGCACTTTCGGCTCCACCAAGATCGCTCTGGCAAGGGCAATTCGCTGCTTCTGCCCACCAGAAAGAGAACCCCCACGTTGGCCTACCTGGGTAAGGAGGCCATCAGGCAGCGAATCTGTGAACTCGTTGACCCCAGCCATGCGAGCAATGGCCAACACCTCGTCATCGCTGGCATCGGGCCGACCGTAGCGAATGTTTTCGAGGATGCTGCCGGAGAACAGGTGGACCTCTTGGGATACCACACAGACAGTGCGGCGCAGACATTCAAGATCGATTGCCCGCAGATCTACCCCATCAAGGGAAATGCTCCCCACGGTGGGATCGAAGTGTCGCTGCAGCAGATCGATTAGCGTGCTTTTCCCAATGCCTGAAGGACCGCGTAGTGCGACGCGGCTACCAGCGGGGACCGCCATTGTCAGGCCGTGGAGGACAGGCTTGTTCGAGCCCGGATAACTGAACCCGACGTTCTTCAGCTCAATGTTGCCGCGTCCCACAATGACGACTCGATCCTGGGGAAGAGGGGCAATGATGTCAGGCGTTTGAAGCGCTAGTTCTTGGACACGAATCAGGCTCACCTTGGCGCGCTGATAACCGACGTAGAGCCCGAGCATTGTCTGCACTGGCCCACTGGCACGTTGCATGTAGGTGACGAAGGCAATCAACACTCCGAGAGTCATAGAGCCGTCATTCATGATCTGGTGACTGCCGAAAAGAAAGACGACTGCAGTTGCGAGTGACAAGACGAGGCTTGGAACAGTACCTGCGACATACCCCAGCATCTGCAGACTCAGGGTTTCGCGACGAAGGTTTTGGTGAAGCATCAGGAGGCGTGAGTTCTCGCGTCGTTGGCCATTGAAAATCTGGACGCACTTCGCGCTGCCCAGCACCTCAACGAAGAATGCCGCGATGTCAGAGCCACGTTCGCGGGCTCTTTTAGTCGTGGATTCGATGTACGGGCGGATCAGCTTAAGGAACAAGCCGTTGAAGACGAGCACGAGGAACATGAGTGCAGTCAGTTCCCAGCTCATCAGCCCTAGGATGAGTACAGACCCCACCAGGATGACCACACTATTCACTGCGCTAAGCAGCGAGTCGACCGCAAAGCGTTGAATCTCGCCTATGTCGCCATCAAGTCGGACGTGAATGTCCCCTTGCCGCGTGCGAGCGTAAAAGCTGGGCGAAAGCGTCATCAGGTGCCTGAAGAGCGCCTCACGCATGGCATGAAGGATCTGGGCCGAAGCATTGGCATACAGGTAACGCGTGGCGCCGCCCAGAATCGCGGATGTCATTGCCAGGCCAACAATGAGCGAGACGCATTGAAGAACGAGGTCAAATCGTCCAGGCAGGATTCCGTCGTCGATCAGATGTTTGGTTAGTAAGGGCTGAACTAGGCCCGCACCCGCGGCAACCAGAGACAGCATCAGCACGATCGAGAGCTGCCGCCACTGGGGGCTGACGAACTCGAGCAACCAGCGCCATGCATCCTTCTGGACATGATTATCACGCTGGCTTTGGGAAGGCATGCCGGCTGGCATGCCTTCCGCTGCCCCATGAGTCGCAAAGGCTCTCATGGGAATTCACTCAGCGATGTACAACGCGCAAGGAGGTCAACACCTGATCCCCACCACCGGGGATCATGATCTTGCCCTTCTGCTCCAGCGTTTCCGAGTCGTAGACCGCGATGTCATCGACAGTGCCGCCGATGTACAGCTCCTTGCCATCGCTGGAAACGTTGACGTTGTAGTAGGTGTGGTCCAAGTCAACACGCTTCAGCAGCTTGCCAGTATCAACGTCGGTCTTGGTTAGCTGCGTGTAGACCGTGTAAGCCTCATTGCGTCGAACAGGGTTGATGGCAGTCGAGAACAGTACAACCGAGGCATCTTCGAATTCGGAGAAGCGAACCTTGTCTTTCACCAGATCCAGCGCCCAGATACCGGCCTTCTGGGTCGTCTTGCCATCCTTATCGGTGTAGTTGATGTAGTAGGGGGTCGCGAACTGGTTGGTTTGTTCAAACTGGGGCCAGATCGCCAAGGTGTCCGGCTCGCCGAAACCCTCCCGCTTCCAACTGCGCCACGGATGTTTTCCGATTTGCTCACCCGTCTTCGGGTCCAGCACCAACATGTCCCAGCTATAGGCATACAGCCTCTTGTAGTCCGGGGAGAAGATGAGCGATGAGACGCGACGCGGTGCCTTGAGCTTGCGGACCGGCTTCGCGTTCACGCCGGCACTGGTATCAAAGATGGCAATGTAGGGATCCAGCACCTGATACTCGCCGGCGAGGAGCCGAGTCTCGTTCACGTAGACCGCCAACTCCTTACCATCAGGACTGAGATCAATGGCGTAGGGGGCCTTGGCCCTGATACCTGGGCTGGCGAGGTCAGCGCGAAAGACCTCTTTGCCCGTCTCCATATCAATGCCAGACACGCTTTCCCAACGGTTGTGAATCACATAGGCGACCTTCCCATCTTTCGATGCAACGAGAGCGCCCGGGCTGTTGCCCATAGCGGTGTTGGGGATCTTGTGGGTTTTGATTACCTTCCTGGCCTCTGCATCCACCATCACCACCAGATTGGGGCGAGCTGCAGTGATTAGGTAGTCTTTGGCCATGGCCATCTGACTCATCAGGCTGACGCTGAAACCCAGGGCACCTAGTCCGAGAGCCATGCGCCGAACGGTGAATTTCTTGTTGTTCATATAACGTCCTCTGGCCTGCAGCGGCGCTCGCTGCCAGGCCTGATGCATTGGCGATATTTACTTGGGGAAGACCGCTTGAAGCTTCGTCCAATCGTTCGGTGCGGAGTCGTTACCAGTGCTCCACTCCGTATATGTATGCAGGGTGTCGGGTACCTGGGCCGGCCACCAGCAGGGGTCGGAGCACCCGTACAAGTCCGCCTCCATGGGCTGGCAGAGACCAGCCACACCGAGGAACGGATCAACTTCCCAACCCGGGTCAAACGTCGTGGCACAGCCGACTACGGCGGCCATTGCCACCACCTCATCGGTCTCGCCTTTCTCCACGGCGAGCTCGACCTGATGGGCCTTCATGTTCATGGGTTTCATGTGGTTCATAACTGGACACTCCGGGTGCTCAGGTGTTGTTTGAAGAAGAGCGGGTTCTTCTGCAGGATCTCCATGTAGATCTCGATGCCGAAGTCCACCCACTCGCGCATCAGGTCGCAGTAGTGGTAGGTCGGAGACAACGGGTCGCCAAAATGGGCGTACGACTCGTGGTAGCAACCACCCGAGCATAGATTGCGAATGCGGCAGGTCGAGCAGCCCTTGTTGGACCGGTTGGTGGCACTTTCCAGGAAGGCACCCAGCTCTTTCTTGGCGATCCCATCGTCGACATTGCCGAAGAGCGGCATGTCAGAGCCGGTGAAACGGTGGCAGAGGTTGAGATCACCCTTGTGATCCACAGCGAGCAAACCTACACCAGCACCGCAAGGAAGAGCCTTCTTGCGCCCCTCATAGAGATCGCTCATAAGCTGATGCATGTTGGAGAAGCCGTTATTGCGCCCCTCCAAAGCCGCATCCCGATAGTCACGACCGAGCGCCTTCATGCTGTCGAAAACAGCACGAAGCTCTTCGCTGCTCAGGTTGAATACCGTCACCGGACCCGAGGTCGCTGGGGCAACTCCAACTTCGAAGAAGCCCAGGTCGTACTTCAGATGCTCATGAATCGCGACCACATCGGTGAAACCGGCCGTCAGCGTTACCCGCACCCCTACCGGCTTGGAGCGATAGCGCTCAATCAGCATGCGCGCCTTCGCTGCAACCACCGCGTATGTCCCCTGACCACTGACGGTGATTCGCCGCCGGTCGTGCACTGCCTGGGGACCATCCATGCTGATGGAGATACCGAAGCGATGGCTATCGAGGTAGTCGACGATCTCCTCGGTGAGCATGGTGGCATTGGTGGTCATCGAGAAATCGACCTTCTTACCCACCTCCGCACAACGTTGCTCGGTGTACTCCACCACTTCTTTGATCAACGGCAGATTCGTCAGCGGCTCGCCGCCGAAGAAGATGACATTGATCCGTTCATGAACCGCGCCTTCCGCAAGCAGCAGTTCGATGCTTTTACGGGCAGTGTCGAAGTTCATTTTCCGTCCCTTGTTCGGGACAGTCAGGTCTTCCTTGTAGCAATAGGTGCAGCTGAGGTTGCAGCCGGTATTTACGTTCAGCACCACAGTACTGATCGGAAACTCACGGATCTCCACCTGCATGCCGGCATCCGGTCTCGCCGGTTCGTCTCCCAGGATCGACAGCTCGCGAAAACTCTCCAGAGTTTTCGCGAGATCCGTGGGGGCAACTCGACCACCGAAGCGCTCACGTACGCTATCGAATGAGATCTGGTCGTTTTCCTTGAGGAAGTCGATGAGTGAACTGCCCAAGTCATCCAGCTCGAACAACCCGCTGGATGGAATATGGAACAGCACGCGACGACCCTCGAGCTCCACATCGTGGAAGCTGTAACGGTTTACATAAAACGCGCTCATGGCATCGCTCCTTCCCACTGCTTAGCGGATTGGCGGGTCGTTCCAACGCTGGACAGTTACAACCAGCGGCTTGCTGGCCTTGACCTTGTGACCGTCTTCTTCGAAGACAGCAGTGACCTTCAGCTCACCAGCGTTGTTGGTGGCGAACTTGCGTTTGGGGTTCGGACCGGCGTCACCGGGAATGAACAAGCCGTTCGGCTGCATGGAGCCTGCGAACTTGGCATCCTGCATCTTCTCGGCATAGGCATTCAGATCCGCAACGGACCAACTGGCTGCCATGTTTCCGAGTCGAACATCGTCAGCCGTGCCTTTTTTGCCGTCGGCGCCGAAGGTGTAGCCAATGCTTTCGAACTGGACGGGAATCTTCGGACGCACACCACCGTTGCCGCCGATGTTTGCCATGGCTTTATCCGGTTCGATGCTCAGGTAATCGACCTTGTGATAGAGAGCGAACCCTTGCTCCAGACTCGATTTGCCAACGCTGATCACCCGCACGCCGTCAGAGGCGTCACCGGTGGCTTGAGCTTCGACGACAACCTTGCCGGGAGTCTGCTCCAGGACCTTCACGACCTTGATGCCGTCACCCAGGTCAACGTCGCCAGACAGGTTGTTACCGAAGAGGCTGATTTTTTGGGTAGTGCCAGCCTTGATGTAAGCCGGCTCGACCATCAGCAGGCGCTCGGGGGTCTCAGTTCCGCTGCGAACAGCCTGGAGCTGACCACCCAGGGAGTCCACACCTGCCTTGTGCCAGCGACCCGCGAGAGTCTGGCCGTCTTCCGAGAGGGTGAAGACCTGGACTACCTCGTCCTCACCTTGCTTGACGAGCGCGCGCCACTCGTAGCCCGTGTAGAGAACTGCCTTGCCTTCTGCGCTCTCTTGCTTACCGTTGGCATAGCTCAGCTGCATTTTCAGCTTGTAGTGATCTTTGCCATCCGCCTCGACGGTTGCCGTACCCTCGTAAGTGCCCCAGCCTGGGCGATGGCCGACGACACGCCAGCTACCCGCAACATTGGCCACTTCATGCTTGAGCCATTTGCTCCAGGCTTCGCTGTCATACGGGTACAACTTGCCAAGTGCCTTGGGCACGTCTTTGGAAGCAATCTCCCACCAGTTCCGATCGCGCCCACTTGCTTGGATCTCGATGGTGGGGAATTGCCCGACGTGGAAGTTAGCGAGCTTGCGCCAGTCATCCTCGGTACGACGCTGCAATGCGATACGCCCGTAGGAGTGGCAACGCGCGCAGGTGTCAGCGACCAGTTTGTCGTCGGGGGTTTCAACCTGCACGAACTCCCGTTCAAGCAGGTAGCGGCGACCGGCAGCCTCTTCGGGAGCGAGACCACGCGTGTCCGCCAGATGTTTCACTAGCGCCTGCCGCTCATCCGGAGTGAGGCGCACACCATGCGCAGCGATCATGCGTCCAATGGTCATATCCCAACCTTCCGGGGTACGACGAGATTGGTCGATTCGGTTCATGCCACCTTTTTCCTGCGGGAGGTGGCATGCAATGCACTTGCTGTTGAGCAAGGCTTGCGGGTCAGGGGTCGATTCGGCGTGTACAACGAATGGCGAACTTGCCATGGCGATTGCAAACGCAAGGTTTCGCAACGGTGATGGGTATGCACTGCGCATGCGCATTGATGGCTCCCTAGTTCTTGTTAAGGGTTGGGGTAGCTCTGACTGATTGGGCGCCAAGGTTGGAGGTCTTGGTCACGGCGGTATCAGCGTCGTGGTTACCTTAAAATTCGGAGCCAAATAGGCGGTATCGCGATTCGGCAACACTGATTCGCGTGGCTATCAAGAATCGGCAAGACGTATGCGGATGACCCGACCAGATGAGGGAACTCCCATCCAGACTCGACCTGCCACCCCAAATCGCGAGCAAAAAAAAGCCGGCAAGGCCATGGCTCACACACCCTCTGTGTATGAGTCCACGCTGTTTGCCGGCTAAAGGGAGCGCAATGGCATTGATGGCCTTGTGCGAGGCCTGCTCATTGCGCGGTCGCAACACCAAAGGAGGTGGTGGGAGAGCGACGACTTCGTTAAACGTACTCTTTTCGAGGCCTCGCAATCGGCCAGGAATGCATAAGCTCTCTCATTTCCACTAGGCGAGAGGCACAAACCATAGCGATGTCATGGTGGCCGCACTCAACGCCCCTATTCCGATCAGCAGCAGCATCGAGAACTCTAGGGTGACTGAAGCTCGCTGATTCGAAGTGTTCATGCTCACACCTCCGCCATACGGCCGATTGCCTAATGAAAATCACGCGGGCTCATTCAGAAGAAGCCCAGCGGGTTGATGTCGTAGCTCACCAGCAGGTTCTTGGTCTGCTGGTAGTGGTCGAGCATCATCTTGTGGGTTTCGCGGCCGACGCCGGACTTCTTGTAGCCCCCGAAGGCGGCGTGCGCCGGATACAGGTGGTAGCAGTTGGTCCACACGCGACCGGCCTTGATGCCACGGCCCATGCGGTAGGCGCGGTTGATGTCGCGGGTCCACAGGCCAGCGCCGAGGCCGAACTCGGTGTCGTTGGCGATCGCCAGGGCTTCGGCTTCGTCCTTGAAGGTGGTGACGCCCACCACCGGGCCGAAGATTTCTTCCTGGAACACACGCATCTTGTTGTGGCCCTTCAGCAGGGTCGGCTGGATGTAGTAGCCGCTGGCGAGGTCGCCTTCGAGCTTCTCGGCAGCGCCGCCGGCCAGCAGCTCGGCGCCTTCCTGCTGGGCGATGTCGAGGTAGGAGAGGATCTTCTCGAACTGCTGCTGCGACGCCTGGGCGCCGACCATGGTCTCGGTATCCAGTGGATCGCCGCGCTTGATCTTCTGCACCTTCTTCATCACCTCGGCGATGAATGCCGGGTAGATGGATTCCTGCACCAGGGCACGGGACGGGCAGGTGCAGACTTCACCCTGGTTGAAGAAGGCCAGTACCAGGCCCTCGGCAGCCTTCTCGATGAACTCGGGCTCGGCCTGCATGATGTCTTCGAAGTAGATGTTCGGGCTCTTGCCGCCCAGCTCCACGGTGGAGGGGATGATGTTCTCGGCGGCGCACTTGAGGATGTGCGACCCCACCGGAGTGGAGCCGGTGAAGGCGATCTTGGCGATGCGCTTGCTGGTGGCCAGGGCTTCGCCCGCTTCCTTGCCAAAACCCTGGACGATATTCAGCACGCCCGGGGGCAGCAGGTCACCGATGATTTCCGCCAGCACCATGATCGACAACGGTGTCTGCTCGGCAGGCTTGAGCACCACGCAGTTGCCGGCAGCCAGCGCCGGGGCCAGCTTCCAGGCGGCCATCAGCAGCGGGAAGTTCCACGGAATGATCTGGCCGACCACGCCCAGCGGTTCGTGGATGTGGTAGGCGACGGTGTTCTCGTTGATCTCGGCGGCGCCGCCTTCCTGGGCGCGGATGCAGCCGGCGAAATAGCGGAAGTGGTCGGCGGCCAGCGGCACGTCGGCATTCAGGGTTTCGCGCACGGCCTTGCCGTTGTCCCAGGTCTCGGTGACGGCCAGGACTTCCAGGTTCTGCTCGATGCGGTCGGCGATCTTCAGCAGGATCAGGGCGCGGTCCTGGACCGAGGTGCGGCCCCAGGCATCGACGACGGCATGGGCGGCGTCCAGGGCTTTCTCGATGTCTTCGGCGCCGGAGCGCGGGAACTCGGCGATCACTTCGCCATTCACAGGCGAAGTGTTGGTGAAGTACTGGCCACCAATCGGCGCGACGAATTCGCCGCCGATGTAGTTGCCGTAACGCGGCTTGAAGGTGACGACGGCGCCCGGAGTGCCTGGTTGTGCGTAGATCATTGTTGAGTGCCTCTTCTTGTCATTGGAATCGATTTACCAGCTCACCCGCAGCAGCGAATGGAATGGAGTAGCGAAGCGCCGCGGCGACGGAGCAGCCCTAAAGGCTCGCTCAGCTGCCGGCTACCGCGCTTTGGGACCGATTCTAGGAAGGGCAATCAGAAGGTGGTTATCCATTAACGGCAGAAGATGGGTTGCTCAGTATCAAGAATCGGCAAGACATGTCCGCGATCAGGTCAGCCAGCTTGCTTGAAATCATCTGTTTCAAAATAATGCTGAGGCAGCAGCCTTACTAAAAATCATAAATAAATAACAAAAATGAATAAGCAGAAGCCCTTGAACTCATCACCGATAAAAATTAGCCTTAGTTACCCTTTGCATTTAATCTATTGGATTGCGAATCATTCATATTTTGAAGAAGCGCTAAATAACAAGAATAAAGGCTTGTGATGGCAGGGGGCGACGAGGTACCTGACATGTCACATTCTTTTGGAACAATAAATGAATTCCTAACACGAAAGCGCGACTATTCGACGCTTACCAATGTAAGTGGCGCGTCATACTCAACGACTGAAACGAGTGACGTGTTCCAACAAGCAGACTGCCTTCAAAAATGGCAGCAAAAATATATTCAGATTAGCAAAGGTCCATTCTCAGGAATGCTGAAAGAGCTATCTCTGGGCGAGATCCAGCTCTTCAGAGAGTCGATGAATAAAGCAGTCGACGAGCAGGGAAGACCTTGGGAAAACAGCTTCGCAATTGGCGTACCGGTTGAGCTTATTGGCGAAGGGTACTGGTGTGGCGATTTACTCACCAAAAACTCGGTTTTTTCCCTAAAACCAAACTCGGAGCTGAAATTCAGAACGCCCGACCACTCTGACATATTCGTGGCAGTTCTGGACCTCGAAAGCCTACAGCGCTACTCCGACCTTATCGAGGAGATAAGTCCTCATAGGATTCTCACGCTTGATGGCGTGGAGCCGGTCCCAGAACAGTTGAGCAATGCTTTCAGGGCCAGCTTCCACAGTGTACTGCATGCCATTGAGTCCAACCCCTCCGTTCTAACCTCAAGCCTCTTGCAGCGCACATTACTGAACGACCTGATGCATAACGTATTCAGCGCGCTGGTGATTCTTAACCGCATAGAGGCGCACAACCAAAAGCAATTCGTGCACCGCTACATTGTTGAAAGAGCTCGTGAATTTATTCTTTCCAGAAAAGATCAACCGCCGACAATCATAGAAATATGCCAAGAACTTAAAATTAGTCGAAGAACGCTACACTATGGCTTCATAAAAGTTCTGGGCATCAACCCTGTTACCTTTCTGCGCTATCTCCGCTTAAATGGAGCTAGACAGGATATTCTTTCCTCCCCTGACTCCCTAACGGTTAGCGAGATTGCCGCCAGGTGGGGATTCTGGCATATGGGCATGTTCTCCTCGTATTATAAGCAACTGTTCGGCGAGACCCCATCAACCACCCTCAAATCAAAACCCGCACCACGCATAATCCACTGGAACTGAACGAGTAGAATTAAGCAGCAGGGAAGAACCGCCTCTTTACCTCACCCTAAAACTCGTCTCAATTAACAATCTAACAAGCAAAGCAACACATCCACAAAGTACTACTTAGTGGCAGGAGTTCGAGCGAGAACCTACTTCGATAAGGCGATTTAGATAAGCGCCCAGCCAATACAACCTTCTCCGTTTCAACGCTAAGGGCGATGGTATCCACGTACTTAAGTGGATAGATTTTTTTGCCTGTTAGCGGGTCCTCACGCGCCAACGAACTATTACCCCAAGCCTTTCAAGACCCAAGTCGCCCAGGAGTGTCGCGACAGAGATGTGGCAGCCAGAGAATCGCCAAGAGCGTCCATTTGAACTCTCCCACAAAAAAAAGCCGCCAACGTGGTGGCGGCAAGGTCGCAAGCTTTTGGCCTTTGACGAAGTAACGTCTGTCAGGGTCCTCCCGGATTGGAGCACTTCGCCACCGGGAGAGGCGCAGGTTGGGATAACAACCTGCGAGTGCGAACAGCGTCGGTACCAGCCCGAAACATGGATGGTAAGCAGCGCTGCTCGTACTATCTGCTTCGCCCGGCTTTGGCTGGGGAAGTCAATTTACGGGGCTCATGATTAGCCCACTTGTCTGCGCTAGTTTTCGCCTACTTGCCGGTGTAGTCGCTGCATCGACTACAAACAGCCACTCATCGCCGACGGTGCTCACCGCGGGAAGCCTCGTTGCTAGCCCAATCTCTGAAGGCAATTCGCAGTTCCGAACCGCTATCAGGCCTTCACTGCAATAGCCTCAACCTCTACCAGTGCTCCTCTCGGCAACGAGGCAACGCCAATAGCCGCTCGGGCGGGAAACGGCTCGCTGAAAACGTCTTTCATGGCGTCGTTGACCTTGGAAAAGTTGGCCAGATCCGTCAGATAAATATTGAGCTTGACGATGTCACTGGCGGTCATGCCGGCTGCGCTCACGACAGCGAGAAGATTTCGAAACGACTGGTCGATCTGGGCCTCAATTCCATCGGCAAGCTCCATCGTTTCAGGGATCAGAGCGATCTGACCGGACAGGTAAAGCGTGTCCCCAACCAGCACTGCTTGAGAGTACGTACCAATGGCTTGCGGGGCGGCAGGTGTGTTGATGACGGAGCGAGACATGGATGACTCCTGTTCCTTGGCGAGGCCAAGAGGATAAAAAGTCCAGGTAAGACTCGTGAGCCGACCTTACCTGGAGAGAGAAAATTGCAACGCTATGAACGCTTTTAGCTCGCTGGCTGATCGAGGTCTGGCAAGAGACCAACTGCCCGCCGGCATTCAAGCCGCTCATGGCCTTAAGCTGTCCGCTTTTGGTAGCCATCGAGGTCAAGGGGCAGGCCGGTGTCCGGATCGTCTGCCGACAACGTGAACACCCAGACCGACTAGAGCCAGCAAGGCGCCTAGGGCGCACACCGCACTCCACCCCGCAGATCCCCACGCAAGGCTTGCACCGGCCGATCCCGCTGCGCCGCCCATGAACATGCCGCTCATGAGAATCGCGTTCAGCCGGTTGCGCGCCTCTGGTCGAAGTGACTGGATGACATGTTGGTTCGAGACCTGAGCGCCCTGAGCCCCGAAGTCCAGGAGGAAAACGGCGACGACCAGTCCGATCACCATGCCCCAGGTATCGAAGACTATCCAGGACAGGAACATCGTGACGCACGCGAGACCGATGACAAAGTGCGGCCCGCGACGGTCTGCGATCTTGCCAGCGATCGGCGCAAAGAGGACGCCAACAGCACCAATGATCCCAAACATGCCCGCGACGTCCGCACCCAACTGGTACCGAGCCGACAAGTGAAACGCCAGCGTGGTCCAGAGAGCACTGAACGAACCAAACAGGCACGCTTGAATCAGGGTCGCGTACCGCAGCTGCGGTTCTTCGCGCCACAGCGTGCTCAAGGACTTCAGCAACTGGCCATAGCTGGCCTTGGTTTTTGGTTCACTCTTGGGAAGCACCATCGCGAGCGCCAAGCCGATCGCGACTGCCAGTAACAGCCCCAACCAGAACATGGCTCTCCAGCCATAGTGCACAGCCACCGCGCCCGCGAGCGCTCGACCAAACAGGATGCCGCACAGCAAGCCACTCATCACGATGCCGATCGTTGTGCCCCTTCGACTCGGCGCTGCCAGCTCTGCGGCAAAAGGCAGTATCTGCTGCGCAACGCTCGACGACACTCCCACCAGCGCGGACGCAGCCACCAACGACCATGCACCCGGGGCGACAGCGACCGCCGCGAGTGACAAAGCAAGCGCCGCGAACTGCATGACGATAAGACGGCGCCGCTCGATCCGGTCTCCCAGGGGGACCAAAAGCAGCAAGCCCAATGCGTAGCCAAGTTGCGTCGCGGTCGGAATGAATCCGGTCACCGACTGCTGATTCGGAAACGTGCTGCCTATGACTCCCAGCATGGGCTGGTTGTAGTAGATGTTGGCGACCGCCATGCCACAGGCAATCGCCATGATCAACGTCAGCCCTAAGCTGATTGAGGCTGCGGGCGACGTAGTCGCCGCCGGGCCGGACTGGTCCGCGGCGTTAGCAAGTGAGGCCTTGTTCAATGTGATCTCCACCCTTTCTATCTGCGACGCAGGCATCGTGATGCATCCCGACCCTGGAAGATCGCGATACCGGTCGCCGCGCGGGAGTTGGGCTCAAATGCCCTGTTACGGGATCTTCGCAATCCGATGGTCAGCGTTCCGACGACGGGGTGTCGTGGATGAAATCACCGACAACGCCGGAGACCTCAAAGAGGTTGGCTGTATCACCGGTATGAAGGAATGCGACGTTGCTGCCTGGAGCTACCTTCCCGGTGCGGATGTGATCCAGCAAACCTGCGAAGCCTTTGCCGGTGTACACGGGGCCCAGGAAAATTCCCTCCGCTTTCGCCAGTTCCTTGATCGCGGCAATGCTCTCCGCGGACGGCACCGCGTAGTTCTCGCCGATGAACCGGTTATCGACCTCGATTTCATTGAGGATGTCTTGCATCAATGGTGGCTCGATCCCAAAGGTCTCGAAGACGTGCATGACGCGCTCGGCAATGATGGATTCGTTGATCCAGAAATCGGGTTGGTAGTGCGAAATCGAAACAGAGCGGAACTTGACCGGATGCCCGGTGAGCAGCTTGGCTGCCAGCATGCCGGGCAACGCAGTGCCGGTCCCGGTAGTGTGATAGATGTAGTCCAGCTCTACCCCGGCTGCTCTGGATTGCTCGATCATCTCTACGAAGGTCAGCACGTGGCCAGCGAAGCCAGTGGGATAGGCACCGCCCGTAGGAACGATCATTACCTTGCGCCCTTCGGCTTCGAGTTCAGCTTTGCGTGCATTCATGGCATCGAGCACACGTTGCTTGTCATCTGGCCGGTTCACGTACGCACTACCGGGCGCGACCAGATAGTGGGTCTCAACGCCCATCAGCTTGTCCAGCAGCAGATTGCCGCGATACTCCGACAGTGAGCCATGCCGATCCTCATCTCGCGTCAGGAACAGGATTGGGGTAATGCCGGCAACCAGTGCTGCAGTCGCAAATTGCATACCCGAGTTGGTGAGGTAAGCGCCCTGGGTGATGATCGTGTCGACGCCATCCTGGAGTGCCTGACCAAGGATCAACTCCGCGACTCGCATTTTGCTGCCGCTGAGCGCGCCGGGGCCTGCCATGTCCTCTCGTTTCATGAACAGGTTGATGCCTTGAATGCGAGAGAGATTTTCAAGCTTATGGAACGGCGTCGGGTAAAAGCCGACGTTCTTCCTCGGCAGTCGGTTGAAGAGGTTCTGCAGTTCTCTGAGATACATAAGAGGATACTCGCTGACTTGGTTGAGGAGGTTACCGGTTCAGATGCGGCTTACCGGAGTTTCAGGCGGACGGCTGAGCGCTGTTCAGCGATCGCAAGTAGGCTCGTCCTTTGTCGTCGTCGTACTCCCCTTCCCACTTGGAGATGACCAAGGCCGCGAGCGCGTTTCCGACTACGTTCAGCGCTGTACGTCCCATGTCCAGGAAGCGGTCGATACCAGCAATAAAAGCCAATCCCTCGAGCGGCAAACCAGCACTGGAAAGGGTGGCAAGCAGGATGACGAACATGAATCCAGGTACGCCTGCCGCGCCTTTGGATGTCACCACCATCGTCAGCACCAGAACGATCTGCTCCTGAAGCCCCAGCTCGATGCCGTAGAGCTGTGCCACAAAGAGCGTACCGATGCCGAGGTAAACGGAAGCCCCATCCAGGTTGAAGACGTATCCGGTCGGAACGACGAAGGTCGTAATGGCCTTGGGCGAGCCGTAGTCCTCCATCTTCTTCATGATCTGAGGCAGCACGGTGGCCGAGCTGCAGGTGGTAAAGGCAATCAGCAGCTCACTCTTGATGATGCGTAGCAGGGTGAAGATGTTGAACCCGAACAGTCGAGCGGTGATTCCCAGCACAACCACCGTGAAAACGATGATGGCGAGGTAGGCGACGCTCACCAGCTTGAGCAGCGGTAGCAAGGAACTGAACCCGAAGTTTGCGACCGTGATGGCGATGAGCGCAGCGACGCCGATGGGGGCATACCGCATCACCATCCCGGTCACCCGGAACATTGCATCGGAGACGCCGCGGAGCGTATCCACCACCGGCTGCCGGATCTCCTTCGGCACGCCCTGCAGGCCCAGCCCGAACAGGACAGAAAAGAACAGTACCGGCAACAACTCGCCCCGCGACATAGACGCCAGGATATTCTCCGGAATAATCCCCAGAATCAGCGCCATGAAGCCATGGTGCTCTCCCGCCGTGGCGGCCGACTGTTGGAACCTGGAGATATCGGTGTGGCCAAGCTGGGAAATATCGGTACCCACGCCAGGCTGAAACACATTGCCGAATACCAAGCCCAGGACGATGGCGATCGTGGTGATGATTTCGAAGTAGATGATGGTCTTGAGGCCGATGCGCCCCAGTGATTTACCGTCACCTACGCCCGCGATGCCAACCACCATGCTGGTGAAGACAATCGGCACGACCACCATTTTTATTAAGCGGATAAAAAGGTCGCCGGCAGGCTGAATGTAATTGCTGATGATGGCACTGCGAGTCTCTGGGTAATGACTCAGGATTACGCCGACCAGAACACCCATGACCAAGCCAATTGCAATCTGCCATGCGAGCCCAATGCGGAATGAGGTCCGCACTGAAGGCATACGTACCTTAGTTGCCGAAACGTTCATAGTTCACCTAGTTGTTTTTGTGGTGATAGCTCAGTGCAACAGCTACAGAACAACGCCTGTCTGCAGCAGCCTCATTCCTAGAGGGTGTCTGAGTCTATGATCGAGCTCGTGGTGCAAGATAGTGCTAGTTATGCACTGGCCTGTTGCCAAAAATGCAACACTATAAAGACGGAAATCGCGAGGTGGGCCGGCGGAAAAAGTGAGGCTAAAAAATGGCCTTGATCCCACTCTATTTAATGCACCTGACGAGAGACCTGCTAATTGCACGCAATCAGGTGATGCAAGAAAAATAGAAACTATTGCTATCCTGTTGCCTTAAAAGGAACAGCAGTAAGCAAGGCGCAATTTATGAGGCATCTGCAGATCTACCGTTTTATTGCTGACGTAGCTCGGCGCGGGTCTATTCGAAAAACGGCAGAGCAATTGCACATCACACCGTCCGCTCTGACCCGGAAAATCCAGGATTTCGAGGAGGAACTAGGTACAACGGTTTTCGAACGGCTGCCACAAGGCATGCGACTGAACGAAGCCGGCGAGTTGCTCCTTCGCCACATCCAGAATCAGAATGCGGATTTCGAACTGCTGCCTTCCCAAATCTCTGACCTCGAAGGCGTACGTCGAGGCCACGTCTCGCTGGCGTGTGCTCAAGCCTTCGTCGACAGCGTATTGCCGGAAGAAGTCGCTACCTACAGAGCGCAGTTTCCCAAGGTGTCGTTCTCCGTAGAGGCCCGGGATAACCTACTCGGCATCAGCGCCTTGGTGAATTACGAAGCTGACCTGGCACTTTTGATCGATCCCCCTCCGTCGGCGGACATGCTCGAACTACTCGTTAAAAAGCAGCCGCTATGCGCCGTTGTTGGTAGCTCTCATCCTTTAGCCACCTTGGATTCGGTTCGTCTCCGAGACTGCTGTGCCTATCCGATTGCGATGCCAGGGCAATCCCTTGCTATTCGTACGCTCCTGGATGCGTCCATCATCCGCGGCCAACTGGATGTCACAGTGGCCGTAGAATCGGATTCGCTGGAGTTCTTACGCAACTTCGTTGTGAGGGAGCCAGCCGTCACGTTCCTGCCTCTAAGCGGGATTCCCCGATCAGATGACCGAATTCGAGCCTGTCCAATCAGCAAGCTCGATCTCGATCCGATTCGCGTGGTCCTGGCGCAACTGAAGGGGAGAACATTATCCACTGCAGCCATGAAATTCGCCGAACAGCTGAGTTCTCATCTATCGGACCTTTCTTGATCGGACATGCACTGGTCCTCTCAACGCATCATCGGGTTCGTCCCCCGGCAATGCTGGGGCCATTTCTTTCACTCAGAACGACCAAGGCACTGGCCAACACTGCGCTGGCTTCAAAGCACTGAAATGAAGCCGCAGTCTCTGTATGATGGAAGGAACCTGAGACCAGAACGTGAGGCATTGCTCGCCGCAAATCACAGGCTAGGTGCTCACAAGTCATCGCCAGGGAGGCTCGTGCCCCAATATAGCTTCGAGTTGAAGCACCAGATCGAGCAGATAGATCAGTTGTTTGGAGCAAGAGAAGTAAAAAGGCCGCCAGTGTGGGGCGGCCAGGTCTCAGGCTTGTGGCCGTCAACTAAGTCATTTATGTCAGGTTTTATCCCTTACCACCGGCATGAAATTTTCATCCTGCGGTGCCGACGGCAGCCCTACCTTCACCGTTATTCCGCTGCTCCCAGCGCGCCACCACGAGTGGTGCCAAGGCGTTGCCGAGGACGTTGAGTGCAGTGGTGGGCATTTCCATAAGTCGATACACGCCGGCGATGAAGGCGATACCGTCCAGTGGCAAGCCAGCGCTGGCTAGCGTGGCGGAGAGGATCACGAACATGAAGCCCGGTACGCCAGCCGCCCCCTTAGACGTGAGCACCATGGTGACCACCAGTAAGGCCTGGTCGGTGAATGACAGGTCGATGCCATACAACTGGGCCACGAAGAGAGTGCCGATACCGAGGAAGAGAGAGGCACCGTCGAGGTTGAAGGAGTAACCCACCGGCACCACGAAGCTGACCAACGAGCGCGGTGCGCCATAGGTTTCCAGCTTCTTCATCAACTGTGGCATAACTGCGGCGGAACTGGCGCTGGAGAAGGCCAGCAGGAGTTCGTCTTTGATGTGTCGCATGAGCCCGAACAGGCTGATGCCGGTGAATCGTGCAATGCCGCCGAGCACCACCAGCGTAAAGAAGATTATTGCGACGTAGCTCACCAGGATCAGCTTGCCTAGCGGCATCAGCGAGCTAAAGCCGAAGTTGGCAACCGTCACGGCGATCATCCCGAACACGCCGATGGGTGAGTAAGCCATGATCATCGACGTTACCTTGAACATCGCTTCGGACACCGCACGCAGGGTTACGATCAGAGGGGCCTTGCGCTCCTCACTGAGCTGGCCGACGCCCAGACCGAACATCACCGCGAAGAACAGTACCGACAACAGGCTGCCCTGGGCCATAGCGTTAACGATGTTGTCCGGAATGATGCCGACGATGATCTGCCCCAATCCATGACCGCTACCACTGCCGCTCGGCAGAGTCACAGCGGCGGCTTGGAGGTTGGCAAGGTCGGTACCAGCGCCCGGCTGCAGGAGGTTGCCGATGATCAGCCCTACGATGATGGCGGTGGTGGTGACACCGAAGAAGTAAAGCAGGGCCCTGACCCCAATTCGCCCCAGTGCCTTGCCATCGCCATGTCCGGCGATACCGACCACCATGCAGGAAAAAACGATGGGAACCACGATCATCTTCATCAGCTTGATGAAGATATCGCCGGCCGGCTGCAAGACATTGGCGACCATCCAGGGACGCAGATCCGGAAACTCATGGAGCAGAGCGCCGATGGCGATTCCCGCCACCAGACCGATCATGATTTGCCAGACGAGAGGAATACGGCGCTTATGCATGATGTGCCTCGATATGAAACTGGTGCATTGAATTGTTCTTGTAGGCAGTTCATTGGTGTGCCATCCGCTGGCCTTCTGGTCTTCCTTGGCCTCAGCGCAATCGTCCGGCAGCTTCCTTGAAGCGACGGCAGCCCTCTTCTATCACCTCGTGCGCGCTGGCAAAGGACAAGCGGATGTAAGGCGACATGCCGTAGGCTTCTCCACTAACCGTGGCCACGCCGGCCTCGTTAAGGAGGTAGGCAACCAAATCGGAATCGGTCGTTACCACCGGGCCTTCGGGGGTGCGCTTGCCTAGCAGTCCCGTGACATTGACGAAGGCGTAAAAGGCACCGTCCGGTGGGGTACAACTGATGCCGGGGATCTCGTTGAGCAACTCAAGCATCCGCGTTCGACGTTGGCGGTAAATCTCCCTCATCTCGGCAATGGGCTGCTGGTTACCGGCAAAAGCCGCTACTGCCGCCGCCTGGCTGATTGAGCTGGGGCAGGTGGTCGTCTGCGAAATGAGGTTGGCAATAGCTCTGACGAGAAACGCGGGGCCAGCGCCGAAGCCGAGGCGCCAGCCAGTCATGGCGTAGCCCTTGGATGCGCCGTTGACAATCAGCGTACGTGGCTTCAGGTCTGGCGCCAGGTTGAGGATCGACAGGTGACGCGCACCATCGAATACGAAGTGCTCGTAGATCTCGTCCGACATCACCAGCACGTGGGGGTGCCGACGTAGCACCTCGGCCAGAGCGATCAGTTCCGTTTCGTCGTAGACGGCGCCACTGGGGTTGTTCGGACTGTTGAGAATCACCCACTTGGTGCGCGGGCGGATGGCATGCTCCAAGGCTTCCGGGGTGAGCTTGAACCCTTGGGACTCGTCGCCGGGAATAATTACCGGAGTCGCGTCGTTGAGCCGGGCGATATCCGGATAGGACACCCAATAGGGCGTGTGAACGATGACCTCGTCACCGGGATTTAGCGTTGCCGCCAGGGCGTGGTAGATGATGTGCTTACCGCCACAGCCAGCGACGACTTCATCCACGCTGTAGCTGAGGTCATTGTCCCGCGCCAGCTTGGTGATAATAGCCTGGCGCAAGGCCAGAGTGCCGCTGGTCCCGGTATAGTGGGTCTCTCCGGCATGCATAGCGTCGCTTGCCGCCTGGAGAATGTGCAGCGGCGTATCTAGGTCGGGCTCGCCTACGGTGAAGTTGACGATGTCGCGGCCCTCTTCTCGCAGTTGGTTCACCAATGCGTTGGCGGCGATGCTCGGGGACGGTTTGATGCCCAGTAGGCGTTGGGAAAGGAACACGTCGCTCATGGGTCATGCTTCCATTAGGCCGAATTTTTTCAGCGGCGCTTCAATCCATGACTGGCGCGGGTTGCCGGACGCAATCTCAGCCTTCACGGCCGCTTCGTGGTCAGCGTGGCGTGCGGCCGCCTGCAGGACCTCCTCGGCTAGGGGCTGAGGGAAAGCCACCACGCCGTCTTCGTCGCCGACGACCAGATCACCGGGCTCGATCACCATGCCTCCAATGGACACCGGTACGTTGATCTCGCCCGGCCCGGTCTTGTAGGGGCCGCAGTGAACGACGCCACGTGCGTAGCAGGGCGTCGTCTCGAAGGCGGCAACATCGCGGATAGCGCCATCGATAACGAAACCAACGCAGCCGCGCTGCAAGGCGTAGAGCTTGATCAACTCGCCGATCACGGCGTTGGTGGTATCGCCCTGGGCGTCAATCACCAGTACATGGCCTGGCTGGAGCATGGTCATGGCCTTGTAGATGTAGAGGTTGTCGCCGGGGCGTGTCTTGACGGTGAGCGCCGTGCCCACCAGCTTGCCGGTGCGGTTGAAGCGGGTGAGGTCGCGGACGCCGATGTGGCGCCCCAGGTTGTCGCTGATATGGGGTGTGACGACGTTGTGCAGTGCTTCCACCACGCCCTGGGGAGCAAGTGGCGGACAAGACAGAATGCGGGAACCGGGCAAGGACATCAGAGCCTCCGAGTCAGGTTGGGCAGCCCGAGATTAGGCTGTGACTCGATGGTAGGAGTGACGCTTGAATACTTTTAGCGATATTTTATGGAGTGCTTTAATCGCTTTTATTCATGTGAGTATCCAATGATCACCTTCAAGCAGATGGAAGCCCTGTTCTGGATCGCTGAAATGGGTAGTTTCGAGGCCGCGGCCAACAAGCTGCATATGTCGCAGTCGGCCATATCCAAACGCATCCAGGAACTGGAAGAGACCTTCGAAACAGAGCTCTTTGACCGCAGTAAGCGCAATGCGCGGCTGACGGAAAAGGGCACGGAGCTGCTGGAGTGTTCGCGTGAGTTGCTGGAGCGTAGGGATCTGCTGATGGAGCGCATCAGCTCCCAGGACGTGCTCGTGCGGAGGTTCCGGCTGGGGGTCACCGAACTCACGGCGCTGACCTGGCTGCCGGCCTTCGTCGAGGCCATCCGCCATGCCTATCCCAAAGTGCAGATCGAACCATCGGTGGAATTGAGCAGTGAGCTGTACCGCAAGCTCGAAGATGACCAACTCGACCTGATTGTAGTGCCTGATGTGTTCAACGACGTTCGGTTCGTCTCCACTCCCCTACATGGCGTCGAAAATGCCTGGATGTGTGCCCCTGAGCTGGTGAGGGGGAAAAGGACAGTCGACCTGGCCGATCTAGCCAGCCAGACAGTGCTGACCCAAGGCCCCAGTTCGGGCACCGGTCTGATTTATGAGCGCTGGCTCGCCCAGCACGACATCCAGTTGCCGCGGACTATAACCAGCCACAATCTGTTGGTGCAGGTGGGGCTGACCATCTCCGGTGTGGGGGTAAGCTACCTGCCCAAGCAATGCCTGTCGCACCTCGTGAAGCGGGGCGCACTGCAACTGATCTCGACTCGTCCGAAACTTCCGCTGATCCACTACACCGCCTTGTACCGGGCCGACCGCCGGCACGGGATCAGCCCGCAGATTGCTGAGCTATCCAGGCAGTCGTGTGACTTCTCCAGGCTCCTACTAGCAGCCGGTTAAGCACCTCGGTACGTGGGGACAGCGTGGTTGGCCAAGCGTGCTTCTCCAGACCTAATTTAAGTAGACAGCTGAGCCGCTTCTGGCCGATAGCTGCCCTCCGCGAACGGCAGAAATCGGCCCAGGTTGTGTAAAAACTCCCGCTGAAATTCAACGTGTGCGTTGCTACGCGAAATCCTTGGAATTTGACCGGGCTGGAATGCTCAGAATTCGTTAGGAGACGCCGAAATTGATCATCAAGCGATCAGTGCTCGGCGCTCAAAACTTTTTTACACAGCCTCGGCCAGGAGCAGCCACGCCCATGTTCCCCCAAACCTTTCGGCGAGCTTTTTAAGAAGGGGCTTTCAGCAAGACGCAGATATCGATTAGCAAGACGATGTATTTTGCCGAGCTACAGGTCGTCCCCCATCCCTCAGTCGTACTTGAAAGCGCACCGCCTCCCTTAGAACGTGTATGAGACGCCTGCCTGCACGGTGCGTGGGGCACCCGGGTAGGCATAGAGGTTGAAGGCGCCCTCTTCATACTCCTCGTTGAACAGGTTCTTCACATCCAGATTGAGCCGCACCTGCTCGGTCAGTTGGTAGAAGCTCAACAGGTCCACGACGGTGTAGCCCTTCATGTCGTAGGAGGTCGCGGAGGTTTGTCCGGCACGGTCATCCACATACTTCACGCCCATGCCCAAACCCAAACCCTTGGCAGCGCCACTCTGGAATTCGAAGACGTTGAGAAGACTGAAGCTGTTGCGTGGAATGTTGGCCAGGCGCGTGCCGGTCTTGAGGGTGTTGTCCTTGCGCACTTGCGCATCGACGTAGGCATAGCCACCGGTGACTCGCCATTCGGGAGTGATGTTGCCAGTGACGTTCAGGTCGAAGCCCTGGCTGCGAACTTCACCCGCAGCCACGCTGACGGTCGGGTCCACTGGATCAACGGTGAGCACGTTCTGCTTGGTGATGTGGTAGACGGCCGCATTAACGCTCAGCTGCTGATCAAGAGCTTCCCACTTCACACCCATCTCGTAGGCTTTGCCCTCCTCGGGATCGAACCCATTACCTTGCCGGCTGGCG
>MTEW01001241.1_pt1 | contig 26525 bp, 24 predicted proteins | sample 1042681 | NCBI WGS metagenome assembly MTEW01 (sample SAMN06185811, study PRJNA358809) | soil metagenome | isolation source: soil biostimulated with citrate as carbon source | place: India | collected 2015-05-23
GCTCGGCCGCCGCCGGCATCGCCGCTGCCCAGTCGCAGGCGATCGAGGCGCAATCGGCCACCGAGGCCGCCCGCGCCAGCGTCGCGCGCCTGCAGGCGGACATCGACGACAGCCAGCTCAGGGCCCCGCGCGCCGGGCGCGTGCAGTACCGCGTGGCACAGCCCGGCGAAGTGCTCGGCGCCGGCGGCAAGGTGCTCAACCTGGTCGACCTCACCGATGTCTACATGATCTTCTTCCTGCCCGAGCGCCAAGCCGGCCGCGTCGCCCTCGGCAGCGAGGTGCGCCTGGTGATCGACGCCGCGCCGCAGTACGTGATCCCGGCCCGGGTCAGCTACGTCGCCAGCGTCGCCCAGTTCACCCCGAAGACGGTGGAGACCGCCAGCGAGCGCGAGAAACTGATGTTCCGGGTCAAGGCGCGCATCGACCCCGAATTGCTGCGCAAGCACCTGGAGCAGGTGAAGACCGGCGTGCCGGGCATGGCCTACCTGCGCCTCGACCCGCAGGCCGCATGGCCGGCACACCTGGCGATCAAGGTTCCGCAATGAACCCGGCGGTCGCCCGCCTGAGCGGCGTCGGCCTGCGCTACGGCCGGACCCGTGCCCTCGACGCGGTCGACCTGGTGCTGCCAGCGCAGTGCATGGTCGGCCTGATCGGCCCGGACGGCGTCGGCAAGTCCAGCCTGCTGGCGCTGATCGCCGGGGCGCGCCGGATCCAGGCCGGCAGCGTCGAGGTGCTCGGCGGCGATATGGCCGAAGCGCGCCATCGCCGTAACGTCTGCCCGCATATCGCCTATATGCCCCAGGGCCTGGGCAAGAATCTCTATCCCACGCTGTCGGTACTCGAGAACCTCGACTTCTTCGGCCGCCTGTTCGGCCAGAGCACCGCCGAGCGCGCGCGGCGCATCGACGACCTGCTGCGCAGCACCGGCCTGGCGCCCTTCCGCGAGCGTCCGGCGGGCAAGCTGTCCGGCGGCATGAAGCAGAAACTGGGGCTGTGCTGCGCGCTGATCCACGACCCCGACCTGCTGATCCTCGACGAACCGACCACCGGCGTCGACCCGCTGTCGCGCAACCAGTTCTGGGAGCTGATCGCGCGCATCCGCGCCCAGCGTCCGCAGATGAGCGTGCTGGTGGCCACCGCCTACATGGAGGAGGCCGAACGCTTCGACCACCTGGTGGCGCTGGATGCCGGCCGCGTGCTGGCCGAAGGCAGCCCGGCCGAGCTGCGGCGGCGCACCGGCTGCGCCAGCCTGGAGCAGGCCTTTATCGCCCTGTTGCCGGAAGAACGCCGGCGTGGGCACAAAGAGGTGGTGATACCGGCGCTGGCAGACAGCAGCGAGATCGCCATCGAGGCCAAGGGCCTGACCATGCGCTTCGGCGACTTCGTCGCGGTCGATGCGGTGTCGTTCCGCATCCGTCGCGGCGAGATCTTCGGCTTCCTCGGCTCCAACGGCTGCGGCAAGAGCACCACCATGAAGATGCTCACCGGCCTGCTGCCGGCCAGCTCCGGCGAGGCCCTGCTGTTCGGCCAGGCGGTCGACCCGCGCGACATGGCCACGCGCAAGCGGGTTGGCTACATGTCCCAGGCCTTTTCCCTGTATGGCGAGCTGACGGTACGGCAGAACCTGGTGCTGCACGCCCGGCTGTTCCACGTGCCGACCGCGCGGATCGATGCCCGCGTCGCCGAGATGGCCCGCCGCTTCGACCTCGGTACGGTCATGGACATGCTCCCCGAGCGCCTGCCGCTGGGCATCCGCCAGCGCCTGTCGCTGGCCGTGGCGGTGATCCACCAGCCGGAGATCCTGATCCTCGACGAGCCCACCTCGGGGGTCGACCCGGTGGCGCGCGATGGTTTCTGGCAGCTGATGCTCGACCTGTCGCGCCAGGACGGGGTGACCATCTTCATCTCCACCCACTTCATGAACGAAGCGCAGCGCTGCGACCGCATCTCGCTGATGCACGCCGGCCAGGTGCTCGACAGCGACACCCCGGCGGCGCTGATGGCCAAGCGCGGCCTGCCCACGCTGGAGGCAACCTTCATCGCCTACCTGCAGGAGGCGCTCGGCGAACAACCAGTGAACACCGCGCCACCGCTGCAGCAGGCAGCCGCGTCGCAGCGCCAGCGCTTCAGCCTGCGTCGCCTGTTCAGCTATGCCCGGCGCGAGACCCTGGAGCTGCGCCGCGACCCGATCCGCGGCGGCATGGCCCTGCTCGGCACCGTGCTGCTGCTGTTCATCATCGGCTACGGCATCAGCCTGGACGTGGAAGACCTGACCTACGCCGTGCTCGACCGCGACCAGACCACCACCAGCCAGGAGTACCACCTGAACCTGGCCGGCTCGCGCTATTTCGTCGAACAGCCCCCCTTGCGCGACTATGCCGACCTGGAGCGGCGCCTGCGCAATGGCGAGATCAGCCTGGCGGTGGAGATTCCGCCGCACTTCGGCCGCGATCTGAAGCGCGGCGCCAGCCCGCAGATCGCTATGTGGATCGACGGCGCCATGCCGACCCGCGCGGAAACCATCAAGGGCTATGTGCTGGGCCTGCATCAGGACTACCTGCAGGCCCTGGCCCGGCGCGCGCCGCAGGCCCAGGCTGGCAGTGCCGCCGAGCTGGAGGTGCGCTACCGCTACAACCCGGACGTGGAGAGCCGCCAGGCCATGGTGCCGGCGATGATCCCGCTGCTGCTGATGCTCATCCCGGCCATGCTCACCGCCCTCGGCGTGGTGCGCGAGAAGGAGCTGGGCTCGATCATCAACCTGTACGTCACCCCGGTCACCCGCCTGGAGTTCCTGCTCGGCAAGCAGCTGCCCTACATCGGCCTGGGCATGCTCAACTTCGCCCTGCTGGTGCTGCTGGCGATCAGCGTGTTCGACGTCCCGCTCAAGGGCAGCCTGCTCACGCTGCTGATCGGCGGCCTGCTCTATCTGGGCTGCTCCACGGCCCTCGGCCTGCTCATGTCGATCTTTACCCGGAGCCAGATCGCCGCGGTGTTCGGCACCGCCATCGCTACCCTGCTGCCGGCCATCCAGTTCTCCGGGCTGATCTACCCGGTGTCCTCGCTGGAAGGCAGCGGCGCCTTCATCGGCCAGCTGTACCCGACCTCGCATTTCCTGGTGATCTCGCGCGGGGTGTTCTCCAAGGCGCTCGGTTTCGCCGACCTGTGGCCGTACTTCCTGCCCCTGCTGGTCAGCATTCCCATACTGCTGGGGCTGTGCCTGCTGTTCCTGAAAAAGCAGGAGGTCTGAGATGGAGCACCTGGCCAACATCCTGCACCTCGGCGTCAAGGAGCTGCGCAGCCTTCAGCGCGACGTGGCCCTGGTGATCCTGATCGTCTGGGCCTTCAGCCTGGGCATCTACTCGGCCGCGACCAGCATGCCGGAAAGCCTGCACAACGCCTCCATCGCGGTGGTCGACGAAGATCGCTCGCAGCTCTCCGAGCGCCTGATCCAGGCCTTCCAGCCGCCCTACTTCCGCACCCCGGAGCGTATCGACCTGAGTCAGATGGACCGCGGCATGGACGCCGGGCGCTACACCTTCACCCTCAACATCCCACCGGACTTCCAGCGCGACGTGCTGGCCGGGCGCAGCCCGGCGATCCAGCTGAACGTCGATGCCACCCAGGTCAGCCAGGCCTTCACCGGGGCCGGCTATATCCAGACCATCGGCGCCAGCGAGATCGCCGAGTTCGTCCAGCGCTACCACGGCGACACGCGGCAGGCGGCCGAGCTGGCGGTGCGCGTGCAGTTCAATCCGAACCTGACGCGCAGCTGGTTCGGCTCGGTGATGGAGGTGATCAACCAGATCACCATGCTGTCGATCATCCTCACCGGCGCCGCGCTGATCCGCGAACGCGAGCACGGCACCATCGAGCACCTGCTGGTGATGCCGGTGACGCCGCTGCAGATCATGCTGGCCAAGGTCTGGTCGATGGGCCTGGTGGTGCTGGTGGCGACCACGCTGTCGCTGCTGCTGGTGGTGCAGGGCTGGCTGCAGGTGCCGCTGCGCGGCTCGCTGGCGCTGTTCCTCGGCGGCGCGGCGCTGCACCTGTTCGCCACCACCTCGATGGGCATCTTCTTCGGCACCGTGGCGCGCTCGATGCCGCAGCTGGGCCTGCTGATCATCATCGTGCTGATCCCGCTGGAAATCCTCTCCGGCGGCACCACGCCGCGCGAGAGCATGCCCAAGCTGGTGCAGCAGATCATGCTGGTGGCGCCGACCACTCACTTCGTCGACCTGGCCCAGGCGATTCTCTATCGCGGAGCCGGGCTGACCATCGTCTGGCCGCAGCTGCTGGCGATCAGCGGGATCGGCGCGCTGTTCTTCAGCGGCGCCATGCTGCGCTTTCGCAAGACCCTGGCGCAGATGGCCTAGGCGAGCCCCAGCCCGGATGCAATCCGGGCTAGGGGGCAAACACCGCTACTGAATGATCAGGTTGTTGAACAGCAGGTCTTCCACCACCGGCTTGCCCTCCTCCGCCTCGAGCGCCTGCTGCACCTGCTTGAGCGCTTCCTGACGCAGCTTCTCGCGGCCGTCGGGGGCGTTGATGGTTTCGCTGGTCTGGGCGGAGAACAGCAGCACCAGTTGATGGCGGATCAGCGGGTCGTGGTGCTTGATCCGCGCCTCGGCCTCGGCGCCGCTGACGCGCAGAGCCACGTCGGCCTTGAAGAACTTCAGCCGATTGCCGCCGTCGCCGAGGTTGCCGATCAGTGCCGGCACCAGGTTGTAATAGAGCGTCTGCGGCGCTTCTTCCTTCTGCTCCTCCTCGGCCAGGGCGGGCAGGCACAACGACAGGCTCAGCAACAGGGCGCTCATCACTTTCACGGGCAATCACTCCATCGGGGTTGCGCCTAGCAGGCCGTTGAAAAACGTAGGCGAGGCAGGCAAGACAAGGCAAAAACAGCCGAGAAAGCGGAGTTTACCTGTTGTAAATGAGCATTTTGAGGCTGTTTTTAACGCAGGATTGCCAACGCAGGTAGTTTTTCAACAGCCTGCGGGCATAGCCATCCGCGCGCAACCCCAAGGCTTATGCCGAGCTATCAGGGCCGGGCATGCTCGTTGACCGCCCCGGGCGCCCTCCTACACTGCAAGCCACCTTTGTGGAGGAAGCCATCCGATGAAAGCCCTGCTGTGCAAAGCCTTCGGCCCCGCCGAAACCCTGGTGCTGGAAGACATCGCCAGCCCCGAGCCGAAAAAGAACGAAGTGCTGATCGAGGTTCACGCCGCCGGGGTCAACTTTCCCGACACCCTGATCATCGAGGGCAAGTACCAGTTCAAGCCGCCCTTCCCCTTCGCCCCGGGCGGCGAGGCGGCCGGCGTGGTCAAGGCGGTGGGCGAGAAGGTCAGCCACCTGCGCGCCGGTGATCGGGTGATGGCGCTGACCGGCTGGGGCGGTTTCGCCGAGGAAGTGGCGGTGCCGGCCTACAACGTGCTGCCGGTGCCCAAGAGCATGGACCTGACCACCGCGGCCGCCTTCGGCATGACCTACGGCACCTCGATGCACGCGCTCAAGCAGCGCGCCAATCTGCAGCCGGGCGAGACCCTGCTGGTGCTCGGAGCCTCCGGCGGCGTCGGCCTGGCGGCGGTGGAAATCGGCAAGGCCATGGGCGCCAAGGTGATCGCCGCGGCTAGCACGGCGGAGAAACTGGAGGTGGCGCGCCAGGCCGGCGCCGACGAGCTGATCAACTACAGCGAGCAGAGCCTGAAGGACGAGGTGAAGAAGCTCACCGGCGGCCAGGGCGTCGACGTGATCTACGACCCGGTGGGCGGTGCGCTGTTCGAGGAAGCCTTCCGCAGCATCGCCTGGAACGGCCGCTTCCTGGTGGTCGGCTTCGCCGCCGGCGGCGGCATCCCGGCGCTGCCGGCCAACCTGCCGCTGCTCAAGGGTGCGTCGCTGGTGGGCGTGTTCTGGGGCTCCTTCGCCCAGCGCCAACCGCAGGACAACGCCGAGAATTTCCAGCAGCTGTTCGCCTGGCACGCCGAAGGCAAGCTCAAACCGCTGGTGTCGCAGAGCTTCCCGTTGGCGCGGGGCGGCGAAGCGATCGACGCCCTCGGCCAGCGCAAGGCGGTGGGCAAGGTGGTGGTGCAGGTTCGCTAGGGCGCGCCATGCGCACCGAGCCTGACTCGGCGTGCACGCCGGCATGAGCAAAGCCGCCCTGGGGCGGCTTTTTCAATTCAGCCTCTTGGCGCGTAGGCGAATACGTCGGCGCGCATCTGGTGGGCGTCCATGCCCGCTTCGACCAGCGCATCGAGGGTGGCGTAGACCATCGCCGGCGAGCCGCTGGCGTAGACGTGCAGCGCCTTGAGGTCGGCAAAGTCCTCGCGCACCGCCTCGTGCAGCAGGCCGCAACGACCCGCCCAGGTACCCGAATCGCTGACCACCTGATGCAGGTGCAGGTTGGTCAGGCGCTGCCAGTCGCTCCAGTGCGGCAGGGCGTAGAAGTCCTCGGGCCGCCGCGCGCCCCAGTACAGGTGCACCGGATGGGCGAAACCGGCGGCGCGACAGTGTTCGATCAGGCTGTGCATCTGCGCCATGCCGGTGCCGGCGGCGATCAGCACCAGCGGCCCGTCCGGCAACTCGGCCAGGTGGGTATCGCCGAACGGCAGCTGCACGCGGGCCAGCCCCTGCTCACGCAGATAGACGAGCAATGCCCGGGTATTGTCGTCGCGCGCCAGGATATGCAGCTCCAGCTCGCGCCCGCAGTGCGGTGCCGAGGCCAGGGAGAAGGCCGCCATCTCGCTGTCGTGCCGCTGCAACAGCAGGTATTGCCCGGCGTGGTAGCGCGGCGCCTTGCCGGCCGGCGCACGCAGGCGTACGCGGAACACGTCGCCACCGACGTCCTGGCATTCGATCAGCTGGCAGCTGAGTTCGCGCACCGGCAGCTCGCCCGGCGCCAGCACGCCGTCCCAGTGCAGCACGCAGTCTTGCAGCGGCTCGGCCAGGCAGGTGAACAGCTCGCCGTGATCCAGCTCGGCGCCGTTCTGCCGCACCCGCCCTTCCACCAGCAAGGCGGCGCAGATATGGCAGTTGCCGTTGCGGCAGCTCTGCGGGCAGTCGTAGCCGAGGCGGCGGGCGCCGTCGAGGATGCGCTCGCCGGGCTGCAGGGCGAGGGTGACGCCGGAGGGTTGCAGGGTGACGTTCATCAATCGATTCCCAGCTCACCCCAGAGTGCGTCGACGCGCGCCACCACGGCCGCATCCTTCTCGATCACCCGCCCCCATTCGCGATTGGTCTCGCCCGGCCACTTGTGGGTGGCGTCGAGGCCCATCTTCGAGCCGAGGCCGGAGATCGGCGAGGCGAAGTCGAGGTAGTCGATCGGCGTGTTGTCGATCATCACGGTGTCGCGCTTGGGGTCCATGCGCGTGGTTATCGCCCAGATCACGTCGTTCCAGTCCCGTGCGTTGATGTCGTCGTCGGTGACGATAACGAACTTGGTGTACATGAACTGTCGCAGGAACGACCACACCCCCAACATTACGCGCTTGGCGTGGCCCGGGTACTGCTTCTTCATGGTCACCACCGCCATGCGGTAGGAGCAGCCCTCCGGCGGCAGGTAGAAGTCGGTGATCTCGGGGAACTGCTTCTGCAGGATCGGCACGAACACCTCGTTCAGCGCCACGCCGAGAATCGCCGGCTCGTCCGGCGGCCGTCCGGTGTAGGTGCTGTGGTAGATCGGCTGCTTTCTGCGGGTGATGCGCTCGACGGTGAACACCGGGAAGGTGTCGACCTCGTTGTAGTAGCCGGTGTGATCGCCGTAGGGGCCTTCCGGCGCGGTCTCGCCCGGATGGATCACGCCCTCGAGCACGATCTCGGCGCTGGCCGGCACCTGCAGGTCCGAGCCGATAGCCTTGATCAGCTCGGTGCGATGGCCGCGCAGCAGGCCGGCGAAGGCGTATTCGGACAGGGTATCCGGCACCGGGGTGACCGCGCCGAGAATGGTGGCCGGGTCGGCGCCGAGGGCCACGCATACCGGGTAAGGCTGGTCCGGATGCTTCTGGCACCACTCGCGGTAATCCAGGGCGCCGCCACGGTGGCTGAGCCAGCGCATGATCACCTTGTTGCGGCCGATCACCTGCTGGCGGTAGATGCCGAGGTTCTGCCGCTCCTTGTTCGGCCCCTTGGTGATGGTCAGGCCCCAGGTGATCAGCGGCGCCACGTCGCCCGGCCAGCAGTGCTGGATCGGCAGCCGGTTCAGATCGACCTCGTCGCCCTCCTCGATCACTTCGTGGCAGGGCGCGTCCTTGACCACCTTGGGCGCCATGGAAATGACCTTCTTGAAGATCGGCAGCTTGCTCCAGGCGTCCTTGAGGCCCTTGGGCGGCTCCGGCTCCTTGAGGAACGCCAGCAGCTTGCCGATCTCGCGCAGCTCGCCCACATCCTCGGCGCCCATGCCGAGGGCCACGCGCTTGGGAGTGCCGAACAGGTTGCCGAGCACCGGCACATCGAAGCCGGTGGGCTGCTCGAACAGCAGCGCCGGGCCGCCCTTGCGCAAGGTGCGATCGCAGATTTCGGTCATTTCCAGGATGGGCGAAACCGGGGTCTGGATGCGCTTGAGTTCGCCGCGCTGTTCAAGTTCGCGGATGAAGTCGCGTAGGTCGCGATACTGCATGCAGGAGCCTCGTGTCGGGCTGGCTGGAGTCGGGCGCAAAGTTTAGCGCCGAAGTCGGGCTTTCAGAAGGCGCGGCGGGAGCGCAGATAGCAAAAGGCCGGGTTTCCCCGGCCTGGTGACAAGACGCGACGCTTACTTGCGCTTCATCGACAGGAAGAACTCGTCGTTGGTCTTGGTCGCTTTCAGCTTGTCGATGAGGAATTCGATGGCGGCGATTTCGTCCATCGGGTGCAGCAGCTTGCGCAGGATCCACATGCGCGACAGCTCTTCCTCGCCGGTCAGCAGCTCTTCGCGACGGGTGCCAGACTTGTTGATGTTGATCGCCGGGAACACGCGCTTCTCGGAAACGCGGCGGTCGAGGATCAGCTCCATGTTGCCGGTGCCCTTGAATTCCTCGTAGATCACCTCGTCCATCTTCGAGCCGGTTTCCACCAGCGCGGTGGCGATGATGGTCAGCGAGCCGCCCTCCTCGATGTTGCGCGCGGCGCCGAAGAAGCGCTTGGGCTTCTCCAGGGCGTGGGCATCGACACCACCGGTGAGCACCTTGCCGGAGCTGGGGATCACGGTGTTGTAGGCGCGCGCCAGGCGGGTGATGGAGTCGAGCAGGATGACCACGTCCTTCTTGTGCTCGACCAGGCGCTTGGCCTTCTCGATCACCATCTCGGCGACCTGCACGTGGCGGGTCGGCGGTTCGTCGAAGGTGGAGGCGACCACTTCGCCGCGCACGGTGCGCTGCATTTCGGTCACTTCTTCCGGGCGCTCGTCGATCAGCAGAACGATCAGGTGGCACTCGGGGTTGTTGCGGGTGATGTTCGAGGCGATGTTCTGCAGCATGATGGTCTTGCCCGCCTTCGGCGGGGCGACGATCAGGCCGCGCTGGCCCTTGCCGATCGGCGCGCAGAGGTCGATCACACGGCCGGTGATGTCCTCGGTGGAGCCGTTGCCGGCCTCCATGGTCAGGCGCTTGGTCGGAAACAGCGGCGTCAGGTTCTCGAACAGGATCTTGTTCTTGGCGTTCTCCGGACGGTCGAAGTTGATGCTGTCGACCTTGAGCAGGGCGAAATAACGCTCGCCTTCCTTCGGCGGACGGATCTTGCCGACGATGGTGTCACCGGTACGCAGGTTGAAACGGCGGATCTGGCTGGGCGAGACGTAGATATCGTCGGGGCCGGCCAGGTAGGAGGAGTCGGCGCTACGGAGGAAGCCGAAACCGTCCTGGAGAATCTCCAGCACGCCGTCACCGGAAATTTCCTCGCCGCTTTTGGCATGCTTTTTCAGCAGGGCGAAGATGATGTCCTGCTTGCGCGAACGGGCCATGTTTTCCAGGCCCATCTGTTCGGCCATGTCCAGCAGTTCGGCAATCGGCTTTTGCTTGAGTTCGGTCAGATTCATAGGAATGACGTGATCATCGAGAGGAGAAGAAAGCTGTTAGCTTGAGAGGCCGCGCCGCAGGGAAGGCGACAGGATCGCGAACGAGTTCGTATAGGAATGAGTCGGCGACGGCATGCAGAGGGCTGCATAGGAAATGCAGCGAGGCCGAATTTAACACCGTGAAAAATCAGCGTCTAGCCCCGAAAACGAAAAAACCCCGCACCAGGCGGGGCTTCTTCACGAGCGACGAAACTCAGATATTGCTGTCGAGGAAGGCCGCCAGTTGCGACTTGGACAGCGCGCCGACCTTGGTCGCCTCGACGTTGCCGTTCTTGAACAGCATCAGGGTCGGGATGCCGCGTACGCCGAACTTCGGCGGGGTTTCCTGATTCTCGTCGATGTTCAGCTTGCACACCTTGAGCTTGCCCTGGTAGTCCTTGGCGATCTCGTCGAGCACCGGCGCGATCATCTTGCACGGGCCGCACCACTCAGCCCAGTAGTCGACCAGAACCGGCCCCTCGGCCTGGAGGACGTCCTGGTCGAAGCTGGCATCGCTGACGTTGGTGATGAATTCGCTCATGGGGAGTCTCCGTGATCGGAAGCAAAAAGTGGCGCCATCATAGCCCGGCTTGCCTGACACCGAAAGGCACTGGCGATTGAGCCACTCAATAGTTTCAATCACCAAGCGTGATGAAGGCTATTCCAGTGCGCAGCGCGGCGGCGCGAATGTGCTGCTGCATGGCCTTCTGCGCCGGGCCCGCGGCATGCCGGGCCAGGGCCTTGAGGATCTTGCGGTGCTCCTGCCAGGTTTCCATGGCCCGCTCCGGGCGGATGAACGGCAGCTTCTGGCTCTCCAGGAAAATCTCGGCGCTGGAGGCCACCAGGGCGAACATCGCCTGGTTGCCGCTGGCGGCGAGGATGCGCTGGTGGAACTCGAAATCCAGCCGCGCCGCCCGTTCGAAGTCGCCGGCGCGCAGCTCGCGGCGCATCTGCTCGACGTTGTCTTCGAGCAGGTCCAGCTCCTGCGCGGTCAGCACCCCGGCCGCCAGGCCGCAGGCGAAGCCCTCCAGAGCGAAGCGCAGCTGGAAGGTATCGGCCGCCGACACCTGCGCGGCGAAGGGCCAGACGAAAGCGCCGGCCGCCTCGCCCTTGGCCGGCTCCTGGACGAACACGCCCTTGCCGGCCTGCACGCTGACCAGGCCCAGCGCGCTGAGCGACGACAACGCCTCGCGCAATGACGCACGGCTGACGCCCAGGCGCTCGGCCAGGTCGCGCTGCGACGGCAGCGCATCGCCCGGGCGATAACCCTCGCTCTCGATCAGCTGACGGATCGCCTGCAGGGCGTATTCGGGTACGGCGCGGGGAGCGGTGGCGTGCATGACTGTTCGGGCCGGTCAGTCCAGTGAAGCCGCCTTTGTACGGCCAGACGCCCACTCCAGGCAAGCGACGCCCCCTTGTGGAACAGCACTCCGCGCGAACGCACCGAGATGGCACAGGCCCCTCCCTGACCAACTGGTCAGCTACGCCAACTGTTCAGACCAGTAAGACCTTGTTTCCACTCGCCTGCAGCGATGCAAGCCCTGATTTCATTGAATTTGGCACAGGCAATGCACTGCACGAGCCAGGCAAAACGCTGCAGTTTTCGTTTATTCATCGGGAGTTCGACATGCGCACATTTCACCGCACCCTGCTGGGTACCCTGTTCGCCGCCCTGGCCTTCGGCGCCAGCACCGTTCACGCCGATGCGCTCGACGACATCAGCAAGGCCGGCGTGCTGAAAGTCGCCGTGCCGCAGGATTTCCCGCCGTTCGGCTCGGTCGGCCCGGACCTGCAGCCGCGCGGCCTGGATATCGACACCGCACAGCTCTTGGCCGACAAGCTGGCGGTGAAGCTGGAGCTGACCCCGGTCAACAGCACCAACCGCATTCCCTTCCTCACCACCGGCAAGGTCGACCTGGTGATCTCCAGCCTCGGCAAGAACCCCGAGCGTGAAGCGGTGATCGACTTCTCCGCCGCCTATGCGCCCTTCTACCTTGGCGTGTTCGGCCCGGAAGACGCCGCCATCGCCAGCCTCGACGACCTGGCCGGCAAGACCATCAGCGTCACCCGCGGCTCCATCGAGGACATCGAACTGAGCAAGGTCGCGCCGCAAGACGCCACCATCAAGCGCTTCGAGGACAACAACTCGACCATCGCCGCCTACCTGTCCGGCCAGGTCGAGCTGATCGCCAGCGGCAACGTGGTGATGGTGGCCATCGCCGAACGCAATCCCAAGCGCATTCCGAGCATGAAACTCAAGCTCAAGGACTCGCCGGTCTACGTCGGCGTGAACAAGAACCAGGCCGCGTTGCTGGACAAGGTCAACACCATCATCGCCGCCGCCAAGGCCGACGGCAGCCTCGAGACGATCAGCCAGAAGTGGCTGAAGCAGCCGCTGCCGGCCGGCCTCTGAGCCGCGCGGAGCGCTGAGCCATGGCCTACCAGTTCGACTTCGCCGCCGTCCTGCAGCAGGCCGACCTGCTGCTGCAGGGCGCGGCCTTCACCCTCGGCCTGACCGCCGTCGGCACAGTGCTCGGCGTCGGCCTGGGCATAGTCGGGGCGATACTGCGCGCCTGGCGCATCCGTCCGTTCGACCGCCTGTTCGGCGTCTACGTGGAGCTGATCCGCAACACGCCCTTCATCGTCCAGCTGTTCTTCATCTTCTTCGGCCTGCCCTCGCTCGGCGTACGCCTGAGCGAATGGGAAGCCGCGGTGCTGGCCATGGTGATCAACCTCGGCGCCTACTCCACGGAGATCATCCGCGCCGGCATCCAGGCGATTCCCCACGGCCAGCTGGAAGCCGCGGCGGCACTGGCCATGAGCCGCTTCGAGAGCTTCCGCCACGTGGTGCTGCGCCCGGCGCTGGGCAAGGTGTGGCCGGCGCTGTCGAGCCAGATCATCATCGTCATGCTGGGTTCGGCGGTGTGCTCGCAGATCTCCACCGAGGAGCTGTCGTTCGCCGCCAACTTCATCCAGTCGCGCAACTTCCGCGCCTTCGAGACCTACCTGCTGACCACCGCACTGTACCTGCTCATGGCCATCCTGATTCGCCAGCTGCTGGCCTGGATCGGCCGGCGCTTCGTCATGGGAGAGCGCTGATGGACTTCACCCTCTGGGACATTCTGCGCAACCTGCTCACCGGCCTGCAGTGGACGCTGTTGCTGTCGCTGGTGGCCTTCGTCTGCGGCGGCATCGCCGGCCTGCTGGTGCTGCTGGCGCGCATCGCCCCGCTACGGGTGCCGCGCCTGTTGGCCAAGGGCTATATCGAACTGTTCCAGGGCACGCCGCTGCTGATGCAGCTGTTCCTGGTGTTCTTCGGCATCGCTCTGCTCGGCATCGACGTGTCGCCCTGGCTGGCCGCCGCCTGCGCCCTGACCCTGTTCACCAGCGCCTTTCTCGCCGAGATCTGGCGCGGCTGCGTCGAGGCCATCGGCCGCGGCCAGTGGGAGGCCGCCGAGAGCCTGGCCATGAGCCGCCTGGAAACCTTGCGCCATGTGGTGCTGCCGCAGGCGCTGCGCATCGCCGTGGCGCCCACCGTGGGCTTCTCGGTGCAGGTGGTCAAGGGCACCGCGGTGACCTCGATCATCGGCTTCACCGAGCTGACCAAGACCGGCAGCATGCTGGCCAACGCCACCTTCGAGCCCTTCATGGTCTACGGCTTCGTCGCCCTCGGCTACTTCCTGCTCTGCTACCCGCTCTCGCTCGCCGCATACCGCCTGGAAAGGAGGCTGAATGTCACTGCTTAACGTCACCGCCCTGCACAAGTATTACGGCGACAACCACGTGCTCAAGGGCATCGACCTGGCGGTCGAGGAAGGCGAAGTGGTCGCCATCATCGGGCGCAGCGGCTCGGGCAAGAGCACCTTCCTGCGCACCCTGAACGGCCTGGAATCGATCAACGACGGCGTGATCGAAGTCGACGGCGACTACATCGACGCCGCCCGCGCCGACCTGCGCAGCCTGCGGCAGAAGGTCGGCATGGTGTTCCAGCAGTTCAACCTGTTTCCCCACCTGACGGTCGGCGAGAACGTCATGCTGGCGCCGCAGGTGGTGAAGAAGATCCCGCGCGCCGAAGCCGAGCAAGTCGCGCGGCAGATGCTCGACCGGGTCGGCCTGGCGGAGAAGTTCGACGCCTACCCCGAGCGCCTGTCCGGCGGCCAGCAGCAGCGCGTGGCCATCGCCCGCGCCCTGGCGATGTCGCCGAAGGTGCTGCTGTGCGATGAGATCACCTCGGCGCTCGACCCGGAGCTGGTCAACGAGGTGCTGGCGGTGGTCAAGCAGCTGGCCAGCGAGGGCATGACCCTGATCATGGTCACCCACGAGATGCGTTTTGCCCGCGAGGTCGGCGACAAGCTGGTGTTCATGCACCAGGGCAAGGTGCACGAGATCGGCGACCCCAAGGCGCTGTTCGCCGCGCCGCAGACCGAGGAGCTGCGCAACTTTATCGGCTCGGTGAACCTGTGAACGCATCGGCGCCCCTGGCGCTGCGCATCGAGCCGCTGAGCCGCGAAGCCTTCGCCGCCTTCGGCGAGGTGATCGAAGCGGCCGGCGCCACATCCTTTGCGATCAACGCCGGCACCACCACCCGCTACCACGACCTGGCCCGCGTCGAGACGGCCGGGAGCGCATCACGGGTGCTGCTGAGCCTGTTCGAGGGCCAGGCCTGGCATGCGCCCATCGAGATCCGCATGCTCGAACGCCACCCGCTGGGCAGCCAGGCCTTCTACCCGGTGGACGGCGCGCGCATGCTGATCGTCGTCGCCCCGCCCGGCGCGCTGGACGAGTCGAAGATCCGCGCCTTCGTCAGCGCACCGGATCAGGGCGTCAACTATGCCCGCGGCACCTGGCACCACCCGCTGCTGTGCCTTGAGCGCCCCGGGCGCTTCCTGGTGGTGGATCGCGGCGGCGCCGGGTCCAACTGCGACGAGCAGTGCCTGCGGCAGCCCTTGCTGGCGCTGGCGCTCGGGGCGCCAGCGGTCTAGACCAGTTTCATGCGACATCCGTATGCGTTGGCTCATCCGCTCAGTCGTGGCACGATGGCGCGGATATCGACCGAGATGCCGCCACCATGCCCCAAGCCCCCGCCGAGAGTTTTCCCCTGATCGCCGCCATCGACCTGGGCTCGAACAGCTTCCATATGGTGCTGGCCAAGGCCGACCATGGCGAGATCCGCATCCTCGAGCGCCTCGGCGACAAGGTGCAGCTGGCCGCCGGCATCGACGACGAGCGCCAGCTCAGCGAAGAAGCCATGCAACGCGGGCTCGACTGCCTGCGCCGCTTCGCCCAGCTCACCGCCAGCCTGCCGGAAGGCGCGGTGCGCATCGTCGGCACCAACGCCCTGCGCGAGGCGCGCAACCGCGCGGTGTTTATCCGTCGCGCCGAGGAGATTCTCGGCCACCAGGTGGAGGTGATCTCCGGCCGCGAGGAAGCGCGGCTGATCTACCTCGGCGTGTCGCACAGCATCGCCGACACCCCCGGCAGGCGCCTGGTCGCCGATATCGGCGGCGGCAGCACCGAGTTCATCATCGGCCAGCGCTTCGAGCCGCTGCTGCGCGAGAGCCTGCAAATGGGCTGCGTCAGCTACACCCAACGCTATTTCAAGGACGGCAAGATCACCCCGGCGCGCTACGCCCAGGCCTATACCGCGGCGCGCCTGGAACTGATGGGCATCGAGCAGGGCCTGCGCCGGCTCGGCTGGGAGGACGCCGTCGGCGCCTCCGGCACCATCAAGGCCATCGGCCTGACCATCAAGGGCGCCGGCCTGGGCAACGGCGAGGTCAACGCCGAGGGCCTGGCCTGGCTCAAGCGCAAGGTGTTCAAGCTGGGCGAGGTGGACAAGCTCGAACTCGACGGCATCAAGCCGGACCGGCGCAGCATCTTCCCCGCCGGCCTGGCGATCCTCGAGGCGATCTTCGACGCCTGCGAGATCCAGCGCATGAGCCACTCCGAAGGCGCGCTGCGCGAAGGCGTGCTCTACGACCTGCTCGGTCGTCACCAGCACGAGGACGTGCGCGAACGCACCCTGTCGGCCTTTATGGAGCGCTACCACGTCGATGTGGATCAGGCCGCACGGGTCGAGGCCAAGGCGCTCTCGGCGCTGGACAAGGTGGCCGACGACTGGGGGCTGAACGACGACTGGCACCGCGAACTGCTGAGCTGGGGCGCCAAGGTGCACGAGGTGGGCCTGGACATCGCCCACTACCAGTACCACAAGCACGGCGCCTACCTGATCGAGCACTCCGACCTGTCCGGCTTCTCCCGCCAGGATCAGCAGATGCTCGCCCTGCTGGTGCGCGGCCACCGGCGCAACATCCCCAAGGACAAGTTCGCCGAGTTCGGCGAGGAAGGCGTCAAGCTGATGCGCCTGTGCGTGCTGCTGCGCTTCGCCATCCTCTTCCACCATATCCGCGGCAGCCAGGACATGCCGCAGGTGCAGCTCAAGGCCGGCGACAACAGCCTGGAGATTCACTTCCCGGATGGCTGGCTGGCGGCCAACCCGCTGACCCAGGCGGACTTCGAGGCCGAAGCGGCCTGGCTCAAGCGCATCGACCTGGACCTGAGCGTCAGCTGATCACTTGAGCCAGCGGGATTTGTCACCCCTCTCCCGTTTACGGGAGAGGGGCTGGGGGAGAGGGCCAAAAACACCGTGAAACAGGGCCACGAAGCCCTCTCCCGGCCTGCGGCCTTTTTTATCGAGCGCTGATCAGCGGTGCGGTGAGCTTCTCCAGCAGGCCGGACTGCGCGCTGCGCGGGTTCTGGTTGCCGGTGGGCTGCAGGCGCAGGTAGCGGCCGTCGGGCTGCAGCACCCAGGCCTGGGTGTTGTCGGTCAGGTAGGCCTCCAGCTCCTTCTTCACCCGCAGGATCAGCTTCTTGCCCTCCACCGGGAAGCAGGTCTCGACGCGCTTGTCGAGGTTGCGCTCCATCCAGTCGGCGCTGGACAGGTAGATCTTCTCGTCGCCGCCGTTGAGGAAGTAGAACACCCGGGTGTGCTCGAGGAAGCGGCCGATGATCGAGCGCACCTGGATGTTGTGCGACACCCCGGCGATGCCCGGGCGCAGGCAGCACATGCCGCGCACCACCAGGTCGATCTTCACCCCGGTCTGGCTGGCCTTGTACAGCGCGCGGATCACCTTGGGGTCGGTCAGCGAGTTGAACTTGGCGATGATCTGCGCCGGCTTGCCCTCGGCGGCCGCCGCGGTTTCCTTGGCGATCAGCTCGAGCAGGGTCTTCTTCAGGGTGAAGGGCGCGTGCAGCAGCTTCTTCATGCGCAGGGTCTTGCCCATGCCGATCAGCTGGCTGAACAGCTTGGCCACGTCCTCACCGAGCGCCACGTCGGCGGTCAGCAGGCTGTAGTCGGTGTACAGGCGGGCGTTGCCGGCGTGGTAGTTGCCGGTGCCGAGGTGGGCGTAGCGGACGATCTCGCCGTTCTCGCGGCGCAGGATCAGCATCATCTTGGCGTGGGTCTTGAAGCCGACCACGCCGTAGATCACCACCGCGCCGGCCTGTTGCAGGCGGCTGGCCAACTGCAGGTTGGACTCCTCGTCGAAGCGCGCGCGCAGCTCGATCACCGCGGTGACCTCCTTGCCGTTGCGCGCCGCTTCCACCAGGGCATCGACTATCTCCGAGTTGGCCCCGGAGCGGTACAGGGTCTGCTTGATCGCCAGCACGTGCGGGTCCTTGGCGGCCTGGCGCAGCAGATCGACCACCGGGGTGAAGGACTCGAAGGGGTGCAGCAGGAGGATGTCCTGCTTGCTGACCACGCTGAAGATGTTCTCGGCGTTCTGCAGCAGCTTGGGGATCACCGGGGTGAACGGCGTGTACTGCAGCTCCGGGTGGCTGTCCAGGCCGGTGATGCTGAACAGCCGGGTCAGGTTGACCGGGCCGTTGACCTGGTACAGCTCGTGCTCGGTCAGGCCGAACTGCTTGAGCAGGTGGTCGCGCAGGTGCTTCGGGCAGGTGTCGACCACCTCCAGGCGCACCGCATCGCCGTAGCGGCGGGAAAACAGCTCGCCGCGCAGCGCGCGGGCCAGGTCCTCGACGTCCTCGGTGTCCACCGACAGGTCGGCGTTGCGGGTCAGGCGGAACTGGTAGCAACCCTTGACCTTCATGCCCTGGAACAGGTCGTCGGCGTGGGCATGGATCATCGAGGAGAGGAACACGTAGTTGTCGCCGGCACCACCGACCTCCTCCGGCACGCGGATGATCCGCGGCAGCAGGCGCGGCGCCGGGATGATCGCCAGACCGGAATCGCGACCGAAGGCATCCACGCCTTCCAGCTCGACGATGAAGTTCAGGCTCTTGTTCACCAGCAGCGGGAAGGGGTGGGTCGGGTCGAGGCCGATGGGGGTGATGATCGGCGCGATCTCGTCGCGGAAATAACGCCGCACCCAGGCCTTGAGCTTGGTGGTCCAGAAGCGCCGGCGGATGAAGTTGATATTGTGCTTGGCCAGGGCCGGGAACAGGGTGTCGTTGAGGATGGCGTACTGCCGCTCGACCTGTTCGTGCACCAGCTCGCTGATGCGCGCCAGCGCCTGGTGCGGCTGCAGGCCGTCGGCGCCGGCCTGCTCGCGGGCGAAGTTGATCTGCTTCTTCAGGCCGGCGACGCGAATCTCGAAGAACTCGTCGAGGTTGCTGGAGAAGATCAAGAGGAACTTCAGCCGCTCCAGCAGCGGGTAGGACTCGTCCAGCGCCTGCTCCAGCACGCGGATATTGAATTGCAGCTGCGACAGCTCGCGGTGGATGTACAGGCTGCTGTCGTCCAGGCCGGGCACCGCCACCGGTGCCGGCGGCGGGCTTTCCACCGCGGGCGGATCGACCGCCACCTCCGCCGGCACCAGGGGTGCGTCAAGCAATTCGCTACTGAGTCCTTCGGTGTTCATTGCTGGGTTCCTGGGGGCGTCAGCGCCCCTGTTGCAAGAGTTCTGCCGCACGTACGGCGAAGTAGGTGAGGATGCCATCGGCGCCGGCGCGTTTGAAGGCGGTCAGCGATTCCAGTATGACCGCCTCGGACAGCCAGCCGTTCTCGATCGCCGCCATGTGCATGGCGTACTCGCCGCTGACCTGGTAGACGAAGGTCGGCACCTTGTAGGCATCCTTCACCCGCCAGAGGATGTCCAGGTAGGGCATGCCGGGCTTGACCATGACCATGTCGGCGCCTTCGGCCAGGTCGGCGGCCACTTCGTGCAGGGCCTCGTCGCCGTTGGCCGGGTCCATCTGGTAGCCGAGCTTGTTGCCCTTGCCGAGGTTGGCGGCCGAGCCCACCGCGTCGCGGAACGGGCCGTAGTAGGCGCTGGCGTACTTGGCCGAGTAGGCCATGATGCGCACGTTGGGGTGATCGGCCAGCTCCAGCGCCTCGCGGATCGCCTGCACGCGGCCGTCCATCATGTCCGAGGGGGCGACCACCTGGGCGCCGGCCTCGGCGTGCGACAGCGCCTGCTTGACCAGCGCATCGACGGTGATGTCGTTCTGCACGTAGCCGGACTCGTCGAGGATGCCGTCCTGGCCGTGGGTGGTGAAGGGATCCAGGGCCACATCGCTGATCACCCCCAGCTCGGGGAATTTCGCCCGCAGGGCGCGAATGGCACGCTGGGCGATGCCATCCGGGTTCCAGGCCTCGGCGCCGTCGAGGGATTTCTTCTCCAGCGGCGTGACCGGGAACAGCGCCAGCGCCGGAATACCCAGCGCCACCCAGTGCTCGGCCTCTTGCAGCAGCAGGTCGATAGACAGCCGCTCGACGCCCGGCATCGACGGCACGACCTCGCGGCGGTTGTCGCCGTCGAGGACGAACACCGGCAGGATCAGGTCGTCGACGCTCAGGCGATGCTCGCGCACCAGGCGGCGGGAGAATTCGTCGCGGCGGTTGCGGCGCAGGCGGGTGGCGGGGAACAGGCGATTGGCGGGGGTAACGCTCACGGCAGACTCCAGAGCCCGCACGGGCGGGCCAGTGTGACGGTTATAAGCGGCCATTATGACCAAATGATGACAGCTGAATGACCGGATGCGACGGCGGGTCGCACGCTTTGCCGGGCATTGTGGCATGCGCCGGCGCTTTTCGGGCGCACCGCGGCAGGAGTAGGCTGAGCGCCTTTCCCATAGGCGCAGACCGTCCATGCTGCACGACCTGATCCGCCAGTTCGGCTACCCGGCGCTGATCCTCGGCACCTTCCTCGAAGGCGAGGTATCGCTGCTGCTGGCCGCCTACCTGGCAGTGCGCGACCTGCTGCAGATCGAATGGGTGGCGCTGTGCGCCTTCCTCGGCACCTTCGCCAGCGACCAGCTGTGGTTCCACCTCGGCCGCCGTCACGGCCGCGCGCTGCTCGCCCGGCGGCCGCGCTGGCAACCGCTGGGCGAGCGCGCCAGCGCCCTGCTCAGGCGTCATCCGGACCTGTGGGTGCTGGGCTTTCGCTTCCTCTACGGGCTGCGCACGGTGATGCCGCTGGCCATCGGCCTGTCCGGCTACTCCTGGCGCCGCTACCTGCTGCTCGACGCCATCGGCGCCGGGCTCTGGGCCGGCGGTCTGAGCCTGCTGGCCTACAGCCTGGGCCACGCCATGGAGGGCCTGCTCGACGAACTGCGCCGCTACCAGCTGTACCTGCTCGGCGGCCTGGCCCTGCTGCTGACGCTGACCTGGCTATACCGGCGGCGCCAGGGCCGCAGTGGCTGAGCCGCGCGAGCGCGCCAGCCACATTGCCAGCAGGCTGGCCAGGCTGTAGACGGCCAACCCGCACCAGGCGGCCAGGTCCATGCTCAGCAGACCGAGCGCTTCGGCAAGCCAGAACGCCGGCAGATTCAAGCCCAGCCGCAGGCACTCCAGGCGCACGGCGCCAGCGCGATTCTCCAGCCACAGGCCGATGCTGGACAGACCCAGGCCCAGCCACAGGCACGCCAGCAGCACGCCGCCCACTGCCAACGAATCGCCCCGCGCCAGCAGCCACACCCCGGCCAGCAGGTAGCAGACGAACTGCAGCAAGGCATAGAGCTGCGCACCGCGCCCCAGCGTCACCTCGAACTTGCGAAAGCGGCTCAGGTCCGGCTTCTCCTGCGGGTAGCGCGCCGCCACATCGGCCGGGCGCCAGCCGGTGGGCATAAACCAGATGCGCAAGCGATCCCACCAGGACGCCGCGCGCCGCGCATCGCGCCACAGCCCGGCATACACCTGCAGGTTGGCCCATAGAGGGTTCCAGCTGGCCAGCGGCGTGGTCACGCCGAAGATCACCGGTTCGTCGTCCAGCTCCTCCTGGAAGGTGGCGAACATTCGATCCCAGACAATGAACACGCCGCCGTAATTGCGATCCATGTACACAGGGTTCTGCGCATGATGCACGCGGTGGTTGGAGGGCGTGATGAACAGCCACTCGAACCAGCCCAGCTTGGGGATGTGCCGGGTATGCACCCAGAACTGATAGAGCAGGTTGAGCGCCGCCACCGTGAGGAACACCAGCGGCGGCACACCGGCCACCGCCATCGGCAGGTAGAACAGCCAGCCGAAGACGAAGCCGGTGCTGGTCTGGCGCAGCGCGGTGGAGAGGTTGTAGTCCTCGCTCTGGTGGTGCACCGCATGGGCCGCCCAGAGCACGTTGCGTTCGTGGCCCAGGCGATGGTTCCAGTAGTAGCAGAAGTCGTAGAAGACGAAGGCCAGCAGCCACACCCACAGGCTATCGGCGGAAAGCTCGAACAACGCCAGCTGTTGCCAGGCGAAGGTGTAGGTGAGCAGGCCGACCGCCTTGGTCAGCAGCCCAGTGGCCTGCGACAGCACCCCGGTGCTGAGGCTGCTGACGGCATCGGCCAGGCGATAGCTGCGCATGCCGCGCCAGCGATCGGCGAGCAGTTCGAGGCCGATCAGGAGAAAGAAGAAGGGCACCGCATAGAGGACGTAATTCATGGCCGAGCCGTATCGTTGTGCTTGTCTTGGGGCTAGTCTGTTATTCATCCTAGTCCTCGGACCGCCGCGGCTCGCGGCGGCAAATGACAGTCTGAGCGGCATTTGACGACAGCATGCGCACGCCTCGCCGCCACCCCGCATCGGCAACAGCCGCCGCCCGCCGCACCCAGGTGCCGGCGCGGGCGACCTTTAACCTCACCAGGAGTCGAGCATGAACAAAAAAGTCGCAGTGATTCTGTCCGGCTGCGGCGTCTACGACGGCGCCGAAATCCATGAAAGCGTGATCACCCTGCTGCGCCTCGACCAGCGCGGCGCCACGGTGCAGTGCTTCGCCCCCAACGTGACGCAGCTGCACGTGGTCGATCACTACAGCGGCGACGAGATGGACGAGACGCGCAACGTGCTGGTGGAGTCGGCGCGCATCGCCCGCGGCAAGATCAAGGACGTCAAGGAGCTGCACGTGGCCGACTTCGACGCACTGATCCTGCCCGGCGGCTTCGGCGTGGCGAAGAACCTCTCCGACTTCGCCATCAGCGGCGCCGCCTGCAGCGTGCAGCCCGACGTGCTGGCCGCGTGCAAGGCCTTCGCCAGCGCCGGCAAGCCGCTCGGCCTGATCTGCATCGCCCCGGCCCTGGCGGCGAAGATCTTCGGCGCCGGGGTGATCTGCACCATCGGCACCGACCACGACACCGCCGCCGCGCTGACCCAGATGGGCGCCGAGCACCATGAATGCGAAGTCAGCGAAATCGTCGAGGACCACGCGCACAAGCTGGTCACCACCCCCGCGTACATGCTCGCCCAGTCCATCGCCGAGGCGGCGTCGGGCATCAACAAGCTGGTCGACCGGGTGCTGGAGCTGGCGCACCACTGACGGGTTGGAGCGCGCAGGTGGCGTTACGCTTTACTTGGCGATAACGCCAAGCCGGGCCCTGTAGGGTGGGCTTTAGCCCACATTGAGTACCATTGGGGGGGCTAAAGCGGAACGCCGCCCGACCCACCCTACAGGCTGCCAGCCGAGGCCGATCCGGCCAATGCTCAGGGTACTCCTGCATGGCCTCTGGCCAAGTCTGGCGCGCTGCGGCAGCGTGGCGACAGGATTTCCCGGAGCCCCTGCCATGTCCCAGCCCTTCGTCCTCAGCCCCGACCTGCAACAGGCGGTGGCCAGTTTCTTCCAGCGCATTCCCTTCAACCAGGTGCTAGGCATCGAGCTGGACGAGCTGAGCCTGGAGCGGGTGACCATGCACCTGCCGATGAAGCCCGAGCTGATCGGCAACTTCGTCCACGGCATCCTCCACGGCGGGGTGATCTCCTCGCTGCTCGACGTCTGTGGTGGCGCCATGGCGTTGATCGGCGCCTTCGCCAACCACCAGCACCTGCCGGCCGCCGAGCGCATGGCCAAGCTGTCCAAGCTGGGCACCATCGACCTGCGCATCGACTACCTGCGCCCCGGCCGCGGCCAGCGCTTCACCGCCACCGCGGTACCGCTGCGTGCCGGCAACAAGGTGGCGGTGGTGCGCATGGAGCTGCACAGCGACGACGGCACCCTGGTGGCGGTGGGCACCGGTACCTATCTGTGTGGGTAGCGATGTCCAGGCATCGTGGGAGGGGCTTTAGCCGCGACTGGCTCCACCTCGATCGCCGCTAAAGAGCCTCCCGCCGGAGCAGTCCGTAGCCCGGATGCGATCCAGGACGAGTTACCGGCTCAAGCGGGTCAGGATCCGGTCCAGCGCATTGGCGAAGGCCTGCCGATCCTTTTCCGCGTAAGGCGCCTGGCCGCCGCCGACCTGGCCCTGCTCGCGCAGGTCGGTGAACAGGTTGCGCACCGCCAGGCGCTCGCCCATGTTGCGCTCGTCGAACTCGCGGCCGCGCGGATCGAGCGCTGCCACGCCCTTCTTCACCAGGCGGTCGGCCAGCGGCACGTCGCTGCAGATCACCAGCTCGCCGGGCTGGGCGTGTTCGACCAGATGATCGTCGGCGGCGTCCGGGCCGCTGGGCACCACGACCAGTTTGACGCAGACGAAATTCGGCCGCGCCACCGCCTGGCCGGCCACCAGCACCACTTCGAACCCCCGCTTGAGGGCGAACTTCACCACCTGGTCCCGCGCCGCCCGAGGGCAGGCGTCGGCATCGATCCACACGCGCATGCTGCACTATCCTGAACAAGCCAGCGGCCAGTATGCCAGCTGCGCCCCCACCAGCAGGAGCACCCCATGACGTTCTGGCAGCGCCTGTCCGCCCCCGCCGAAGTGCTGATCTGCGGCGCCAGCCGCGGCATCGGCCTGGCCCTGACCGAGCGCTTGCTGGCGCGCGACGACGTCGCCCGGGTGTGGGCGCTGGCGCGCCATGCCAGCCAGTCGGCGCCGCTCGACGACCTCGCCGGGCGCCACGGCGAACGCCTGCAATGCCTGGACGTGGACGCCTGCGACGAACGCGAACTGCACAGCCTGAGCCACCACCTGCAGAACGCCGAGGTGCGCCTGAACCTGCTGCTGTGCAGCGTCGGCACCCTGCAGGAAGGCGCCAGCCGCGCCGAGAAGACCCTCGCCCAACTCGACCTGGCCGGCCTGCAGGCGACCTTCGAGCGCAACACCTTCGCCCCCATCCTGCTGCTCAAGCACCTGCTGCCGCTGCTGCGCGGCCAGCACCCCTGCACCGTGGCGGCGCTGTCGGCGCGGGTCGGCTCGATCGGCGACAACCGCCTCGGCGGCTGGTACAGCTACCGTGCCAGCAAGGCGGCGCTGAACCAGCTGCTGCGCAGCGCCAGCATCGAACTGCGCCGGCTCAACCCGCAGAGCTGCGTGCTGGCGCTGCACCCGGGCACCACCGACACCGAGCTGTCGCGGCCGTTCCAGGCCAACGTACCGGAGGATCAGCTGTTCACCCCGGCCTTCGCCGCCGAATGCCTGCTCGCCGTGCTGGAAGGCCAAGGCCCGGAACAGAGCGGCAGCTTCTGGGCCTGGGACGGCCAGTCGATTCCCTGGTGACTCAGCCGGGATAGAAGGCCTGGCAACGCTCGCGCACCGCACGCGACAGGTTGTCGTCGGCCAGCTCGATCAGGTCCAGCTCGACCTCGTCCGGCAGCAGCTCGGCCACCAGCGCCGCCAGGCGCCGCTGCACCCGCACGTCGGCGCCGGCCACCGCCAGCAGCAGGCGCGGCTGCGGACCGATGGCCGGGTCGCGCAGCGCTGCCAGATAAGCCTGCCGCACCGCCAGCTCGGCACAGGCGGCAGACAGCGCCTGCTCCAGCGGCGGATGACGCAACGCCGCCAGGGCCAGGTCGGGACTGTCGGCGTAATGGGTGGAGTTAATGGTGGAAGACATGCGCGCACTCGCCAGAGGGAAATCGGATCAGCCTAGGCGCACTGAGACCGGCTGTCGTGGCGGCGGTTCACGCTCTCGGCATGCACAGGCGACGCACGGCCGCCTGCACTCGCCTCGCCTCAATCCAGCGCCGCTACCCGATGCCGCTCGGCCAGCCGGCTACGCCCATACAGCAGGGCGATGGCGGCCAGCGCCAGGCCCTGGGCCGACAGGCTCCAGGCGTCGGCGTGGATGCCCAGCCAGTCGAACTCGAAGAAGGCCACCGGCCGCGTGCCGAGCACCCCGGCCTCCTGCAGCGCCGCCACGCCATGACCGGCGAACACCACCGAGAGCAGGCACAGCAGCACCGCGTTGACGCCAAAGAAGGTCGCCAGCGGCAGCCTGCGCGAGCCGCGCAGGATCGCCCAGGCCAGGCCGAGCAGCAGCACCAGCGCCGCCGCCGCACCGGCCAGCACCGCGCCGTGGCCCTGCGGCCCGGCCTGCAGCCAGAGGGTCTCGTAGAACAGGATGACCTCGAACAGCTCGCGATAGACCGAGAAGAACGCCAGCACGGCGAAGCCGAAACGGCCGCCGCCGCCGACCAGGCTGCTGTTGATGTAATCCTGCCAGGCCGCGGCATGCCGGCGGTCGTGCATCCACACCCCGACCCACAGCAGCACCGCACTGGCGAACAGCGCCGTGGCGCCCTCCAGCAGTTCGCGCTGGGCGCCGCTGATGTCGATCAGGTAGGCCGCCACCGCCCAGGTGGCGAGGCCGGCCAGCAGTGCCAGGCCCCAGCCGACATGCACGCTGCGCAGCGCCTGCGGCTGGCCGGTGTTGCGCAGGAAGGCGAGGATCGCCGCCAGCACCAGGATCGCCTCCAGGCCTTCGCGCAGCAGGATCAGCAGGCTGGCGAAGAAGCTCAGGCTGCCGTCCATGGCGCCATCGGCCAGCAGCGCGGCGGACTTGTCCAGCTCCACCCTCGCCTGCTCCAGCGCCTGCGCCGCCTGCGCCACGCTGGCGCCGTCCTGCAGCGCCTGGCGGTAGGCCATCAAGGCACGCTCGGTGGTCTTGCGCTGGACCGCATCGAGGTTGTCGAGGGCGCTTTCCACCAGCTCGAAGCCCTCCAGATAGGCGCCGACGGAGAGGTCGTAGGCCTGTTCCCGGTCGCCCGCGCGATAGGCCTCCAGGCTGCTCTGCAGGGTGCTGCGGCTGTAGTCGATCAGCGCCTGCGGGCCGCGCTGCTGCAGCGGCGGATGGCTGCGCTGGGCGCGGAAGGCGGCCGCATCGCCGCCGTCGGCCGCCACCTCGGCGGGCGTGCGCGCG
>MTEW01004222.1_pt1 | contig 26379 bp, 41 predicted proteins | sample 1042681 | NCBI WGS metagenome assembly MTEW01 (sample SAMN06185811, study PRJNA358809) | soil metagenome | isolation source: soil biostimulated with citrate as carbon source | place: India | collected 2015-05-23
CTGGTTCAGAACCTATTTCCATAGTGTCTCCATTCATATTGTAATAGCCACTATGTGCTAATTCAGGAAACACATCATATAGTAATTTCATTACATCACCAGGGTCGGAAATACCATCTAATGCAAATTCATTCCCTGCATACTTAATAATCATAGGCCGCCCCCTATATCCATGTTATATAACCAGTTAATATCTCTTCTCTTAATAAATCATCAGCTATACCATATTTAACAGTACTCTTACCTCTTATATAGAAAGCACCATCTATATAGTAAAGAGTAACTATACGCCCCCGACGATTAATTAACATACCATACTCACGTTCATTTAATAACGCTTGCCTAAAGTGATCCAGTATATCATCTTTCACAACTACCACTACTCGGCACCCACCTTTTGTTCTTTTTCTGTACCACAACCACTACATGTAAAGATAACAGATGCATTCACCATATTTAAAGCAATACTAAATAAACTCTCACCACATTCAGTACATATAATCGGTACCTTCTTCATACTCACTACTCGCCGCCCCCTAACCATATATTAATAACTATTACTCCTACATATATATAAAAGATAACCTGTAATATATAAGAGACAACTACATACTCATACCTATACACCTTACCTATTATATAATTAACTAATATAAGAATAGCTAAACTACAGATAACATATACCATAACTTTTATATCACTTATTAAGAAATAATACTCAACCATACAGAGAAATACCTCCCCTTTAACAAGAATATCCCTTATAAGAGAGAAAAACCCCTATAGAGGATAAATGCTTTCATATCAACGTTTATACACCCATAGACAGAACATATACGAATCCGAAGGTGCCAGACCCCCTTTTAGAGTGTCCTATATCCACTGGTTCGTCCGCTAGCTAGTCCAAGGGTATTTCTACCTGAAGTTTATTAATAGCCTCTGTATTGTCTCTAGGAAGCTCCTCACATATATCCTTAGGTATGATATAGTCTCCGTTCCTATATGTGTGCATGTTATATAGCTCAGGTATCTTATCGTTATGTTTCCCATCTACGACTTGGTAGTCACTATCGGCATATTCTCCATACTCTCCCTCTGGGTTAAACTCAATGACTTCTATAGTAGCCTTGTGTATATCAGACCACACAGGAGAACGTTGGAATACTTTTACGAGGAAGGGTTCCCCGATATGTTCTGGCTCAGACATAGTTGACCTCCTGCTTCAGAGTAGTGACAGTAGTCCTATTATTCTCATAGACTACCTGTTGGCGGAATGACTCCAGTGTCTGAGATGGTTTCCTATATATACGGAGTATGTCTCCCTCTCTCTTATATATACCGCTACCATTACCTAACTCAGGAAAAGTCCCCGCCAGTATTTCAATGACTGCCTCTGGTGTATGCATATCCGAAGCATCAAACTGTAATCCCCCATATACAACTTTCATAGTATCCCTCCTAGTATACGAATGAGTATCATACATAGTAATAGTAAACCTGCAAAGATAAGTGATAACCAATGTGCTCGCCTCATAGTGCCCCCTCCTCTTGTAGTTTAAGTAGAGATTGCGTATTCGTAGAGACAGCTTTCATACACTCCTCCTTTAGAACAAGAGTATGTGCATAATAATGGTCAACGCTCTTAAATTGCTTTTTATTATCCTCACACTCGATGATGGAATAGTAACATATAGCCAGGGCGGGATACTTACCCATAGGATCGAACTCTCGTACATACAATGTCTTACCATACATACTAGCCCAGAACCCAACTCTCCTTTCTGTTATCTTAACTGTGAAAGGTTTACCTGTTTCGTATTCTCTGCCTTCATACTCCATTCTCGTCCTCCTCTCGGCGGGTCAATCAGCTACAAAGACTATTTGTACCAAAAAAGACTACGCCCTCGTTACAAGCCCGCTAGGTGCCTTAAAATGGACAACCTCTGTTAGCGGCACACCACTACCCAACTACTGGGCATGGCGGAAAAAGAAAAACCCTGGGATTACTCCGCAGGGCTTAACTGTGACCATACATGACTCAAAATCTGAGCACGTACTGGAGCCGTAAGTTTTGTATAGTTATTATACTTTCTTTGGTCTCCTGACATATAAGAACTAGATGGCTCACTTAATTGAATGTTACCATCACGCTCTTTTGTTTCACGAATCTGTAGTCCTTCGATACGTCCAATGATTGTATCAATAGACACGTTCGCAATAATACCATTGTTAAATTGTGCTTCTGTTGCTGCACGAGCATAAATCTTTGTAATACCAATCGCCTTGTTCTCATCTTCATCAGTTACCATTTCAAGCTCTCCCTCACGATTTAAAAACCATGTTGGGTCATTAGCTCCTCTGTTAAAACGTAGAGTAGCGGCACGAGCCTCTCTAGGTGCTTTCACATCCATAGCTGGTGCTTGCGGTTTAGGTGCCTCCATCGTTGTAGTAGTACCCTCCTGTTGAACCTTTGTTTCTTCTGTTTGTGTTGCTTTAGTACCGAATGCTGCCATTGTAAATCTCTCCTTTTCATTTTTAAATTTGTTTTGAGATAACGTCCCCACGCTTCTCACATTGTACAATTATATATATACAAGATTATGCATAGATATTAAGAATATAGTCAGGTCTGTTAAAAAATCCCCGCCTAAACACTTTAATCCATGAATATCTTATGTATATCCTACTTAATACGTAAATCAAAAAACAGTGTCATATCCAATGCCTCGGACATTAACATCAAACTCCGCATGGATGGCAACCACTTCCCCGTCTCTATCTTATTAATAGTCTTCGGGTCAACCATTGCCAACTTACCCAGTTCAACCTGAGTTAGTCCTTTTTCCTTACGGCGTTTTTTAAGTTGCTCCACAAGCCCTGCCATCGTTTGCTGATATATCTCTTCGACGTTACCCAGACAATGCGAGTTCATGCAACCGCCCCTTTCAATCCATACATAAACATATACTCCCCTGGCTTGTTCTCCACGAAGTAATATACTTTAACACCCTTACTATATGTATGAATTGGTTTTACCTCATCATGCAATTGAGTTTCCATAAAGGCGAAGCCCGCCTCCACTAACTCCTCATGACTCGTATATAAACCAGTTACTAACTGCTCCATAAAAATCCCCCTTGCTCATAATAAAAATATGATACCATAGCGGTACAAAAAAAGGACAGAGATTACTCCCTATCCCAGTATACATCCTTCAAATCTAACATGACTTCCATTTCCGTCTGCCTATCCTCAACCATTTGCTCATAATCAGGGTCTTCCTCAACAACAGACTCCAGCGTAAATCTACACACCTCTATCTCATCCACATACCCTACATACGTTACATCTACTACTTGCATACAAAACCCTCCCTATATAGAATGACCACACTTACTACATGTACGAGATTGCTTTACACAACCACAATACTTACATCTCATATCCAATCCCACCCTTTCACATATATACTTACACGAAGTGAATACCATAACAACCATACCCTTCCAACCTCACCCTCCCACCGACTGGTATCCGAATGGATACCCACTGCTCCCTATAGCCGAAGGCGGAACACTGGCAGCCGAAGGCAAAATAAAATGGATCGGCGTGTCACCAGCCGATTAATAACCCTCCCCTTACATAGAACAGTCCTTCCTCGTTTATACTCGCTACTACGTAGCTCAGGACTGTTCAAAGGATGTACAGAGTCTGTACTACCTGCTCGTTGCCTCGCAGGGTACACATTCTGTACATAAACTTTAATTCTTTTTGCAGGTATGTGGCTTATCAGCCATTCACACAAAAAGAAGAATATTACTCGCTTCGCTCGTGGGGCGCCATATATATTAGAACGGAAGGTCATCGTCAAGTTCTCCCGTCACTTCTGCCATAATTGGTTGCCCTACTGGTACTGCTTGACGTTGAGCCATTGGTCTATATGCAGGTTCAGGTTCAAAATCTAACACATCAAATGGATTAGGCTCTGGTTGGTATGCTTCTGCTCTTACTGGTTCCTCTTCAAGCATCTCTTGTGTAACTTCTAGACGCACAGACTCTTCTGGATTACCTATCTCTTTTACTAAGAACTCAGGACGTTCGAATAAGTGTGCATACTTTTCTTCTAGTCTACGTCTATGTGAGTTCATATCGTACGTGTTTAAGCTCACACCACCATTATTAGCCCAGTGTGCAATTGCATCAATCACATCATCTGCTAGTGGACGGTATCTATTGTTGCCATATCCTTTTGCTTGAGACATGTTTCCATTAGGAGTAATTTCAATACAAGCCGCATACTTATCTTCTTTCTTTACAAAGACAATTAACGTACGTTTCTCAGCTACCTCATTACCATATCCCCCTACACAAATATCTAATGCCTGTCCACATTCTACTAGCTCTGTTGTTAACTCTGGTAATACGAAGTCATATCCACCATAAGAAGCAGTTAAATATGTTCTTTCGTCTTCAGAATAAGGAATCGTACGTGGCGCTTGTTGAATACGATTGTAGTCTCTCGTTAATCTATCATGCGTTTGTTTCATGTTCCCATCGTAACGTAAGTCATAACCTGGTAGAGCCTGAATGATATCCTTATACATACGATGTGAGTCACGAGTTAACCACATTACGCTACCTAGATTAATTCTCTTCTCTCCTGTCTCAACTAGCATGTTCTTCTTCGTATCCCAATCTTTAACTGCCTCTGTGCTCATACGAACCATAGCATGATACATACTCGCATCTGTTGGATGTAGAGACTTTAACCAATCCATTGACTCTTCTGGGAACTCATAGTTTTTCAAATCGTTTACTACCATATCAAATGATCTTACTTGTGAAACAGTGTTTGGCAGGTAGTTGTTGCGAACAAATTTTGCTTTGTACTCATCGAATGTTTTTAACAATGTTAAACGATAGTTCGGGTCTTGAACTAAAGAAGTTATCATTGCAAACATACGGATGTCCTGGTCGCTCTTCACATAAGGAGCCATTGCTTTTGTTACTGGTCCATTTAAGAACTGTGTAACAGCTTTCTTCTTCAGTGGTAGCTTTCTTAATACTTTTGCTCCTTCTCGTAAAGCATATGTGTCTGGTCTAAATGGAAGAATCGTTAAGTGCGGACAAACAATGCTAGCCATGAATAGAATCAACTCATGCCCACTTGCATTTTTCATCGTCTCTTCTGAAATAAATGCCCCCATATGTTTAACAACCGTCTCTTTAAACTCCCTAACAATGGCACTCCACTCCTCGTTGTATCTTGCATGGTGGAACACATCATGAAACTCTCCTGATGCTGTTCTACTTGGGAATGTACCGTAAGAGATATTACGTACTTTACCACCACGTACATAATAAAACATGTTTGTTTTATATGAGAATGTAATACGTGCTCGGCCTAGCTTTGTTCCAAGCTTCTCTACATTCGGATTGAAGTAGTAACTCTGAATACCATAAGACAATGAAACACCTCTCTCATTATGATAGATTTTCATATACATAGGATTCTTCATACTGTCTACACCAGACACACCTGTAAACTCATGGTCTGTATTGCCACAGTCAGGACATGTTACTGTTCTCTTTAAATCATAATAGTTATTTTCAAACGTCTTTCTATGTTCTGGTTCTCTTGCTTCACCAATCAGTCCTGCATGAAATACAGTTTCATCAGCCGCTACCTTCTCATAAATAACGTTTCCTTCTCCTTGGTATCCACAAGAACAGAACAACTTTCCTTTTCTAGCATTAACACGGAATCGAGCATCACTTTCTGAAATCATAATAGATAGAGCTGCTACTGCTTCTTGTGGTACTTCTTCTATCTCAAGGTCTCTCTTGATGTTGTCGATAACATACTTTCTTACTGGTAAAGTCTCAGAGTCGTGGTTTCCTGTAATGAAAAAGCTTTTCGCAAATTTAGTCATGGTTAAATTCCTCCTGGGTATATGTTATAAGTTTTTGTATTAATCAACAATAAAAAAAGAAAGAGAGGGACTAGCCCCCTCAATTACATTTCGTATCCAAAGAAGTCGTGAGCAAATACCATTACTTGAGCCAGTAAGCTCTCACCAATTTGGAAGTTGAATGGAAGTAGTTGCTTACGGTTGTTGTAAGTTTGTACTTGTACTTTCTCTTCTTCACCAGTTGTACGGTTGAATACGACACGATTAACTGCCATCACCATTTCTTTCTTACATACTGGGCAAGCAAACTCTTTACCATCTTTAACTTCGATACGTTTACCGCAGCATGTTACAGTGCTTTCAGTTAAGTTAGATACGCTCATTTGATATTTAGAAACCCAACCTTTGAAAGTTTTCATACGTTTGATGTTTGGAGAGAATAAGCTTTCACCGTCATCGCTCACAAAGATATCGAAAGGCATAACCATTTCTCCACCAGCTAATACTACTTCTACGATTGCTACACACTTCTCGTTCTTAGCGAATTTAAGTTCACCAGATTGGAACATTGCAACTGGATCGTAGATTTTAATAGACTCGATACCTAAGTTCATGTTGCGTTTTAATTCTAAGATATTTGTAACAATACGATTGTCTTCAGCTAACTTTTCTAAGTACCAAGCTTTACGAGTTGCATTTGGAACATTACCACCACGGTAAGATTGAGAATCATCGAACTTTCCTTTTGGTGCTACTGCTGGTGTTGATACTGGTAATTGAACGCCTTCTACTCCGAAACCTTCCATTGCTGGTGCAGTTGTTGTTCCTTTTTGTGCTCCGAATCGTACAGTTGCTTGGTTTCCTTTAGTTGTGTTAGTAGTAGTTGTCATTGTTTTCTCTCCTTTAGTTTCCATGTTATTTGTATTGTTAGTTTTTGCTGCTCCGAAACGTACTGTTGCTTTACCTTCTTCTTTAGTTGCTCCTTGTGTTGCTTGTCCTCCGAAACGTACTGTAGCTGCTGTCATTTTTGTTTCCTCCTTAGAATTGTTTGTTTTAGTTTGATTACCTTTGTTCATGAATGCTTCTAATGCAGTTTCTTTCTTTTCTTCTTTTACAGGCTCTTGTTGTGGTTCTACCTTATGTAGGTCGCCCATAGCTTTCTTCGCATTTTGTTCACGCATCATCTCCATCTCTTCTTCTAGAGACAATGCCTTCTTGACTTCCTCTTTCTTTGGTTGTTGCAAATCTAAGATGATTGGCGCTGGAATAGATACCAACTCACCATCTGGCTTTTGCAATACAACATACGTATCCAATTCTTTGTTCTCTGTATCTTCACCAACAATACGTAAAGACTCTTCTCCTGCTTTAATCATTGTACCGACTGGCAATCCAATCTTGTTCAATGTATCAGTTTCCTTATACGTAATCTTGGTTGTCTCTTCTTTCACCGATAAACCTGGTTCTTTGCTTACGTTAACTTGAAGCCAAGCTTCTACATCTTCTGCATACCCTTGGTCTTCTAACTTGGATTGATATGCTCGTGTTCCTTCTTTCTCAAGAATAACTTCGAAGTGAGCAATAACCCATTCCATCTCTTCCTCAAATAGATGCTGTAAACGTGCTGCATGTTGTCTACCATTCACTACACCAATTGGACCATTAATCTCAAAAGCTGCTGTCACAATATCAGCATCATCTAATTGATTTGCTTCCTCTGCTGTGATAGTTACAAACACATCATTACTTGATTCAGAACCACTATGGTCATATCCACCTGCTACATCATCCTGATATGCAGACTTCTCTGTTACTGTTACCAATCCTTTGTTGATTACCTGTAGAATACTTACACCTGTTTCATTTGTTTGTACGAATTTAGTTAACATTTAACTCTCTCCTTTAGCGGCAAAATAAAAAGGAGGGGCTTCTCACTCCCTCCGAGTCTTCACTGTTATGCAATTACTACTTACCTCTTACAGATTTTCGATGATGTATAATTTAGCTTCATCAGATAAGAAGTTGATTTTAGCTTTACGCTCTCCTTCTTCCTCTTTACGAACAGCCCATACATATTTGTTCATTTCACGTTGAACAAGAATTTGCATAGCTTCTGCTAATAGACGTACATCTTCTTCTGTGATGTTTTCTGCTTCGTCAGTTGCGAATACTACATCATTACCAGTTGTTAATACATACTCAACTAAACGGTCACCTTTCTCGCTATCAATGTTACGAACGAACTCTTTACCAGTGATACCGCTGTATACTACTTCTTTCTCTTCACCATTCTCATTGATTGTTACAGAACCACCTTTGTAATCAATTACAGTTCCACCTGGAGTGTGAAGAACGTTTTCGTTTTCTTCGTTCCATTTGAAATCGTATAATAATGCTGCTGGTGAGAAGTCTCCTGCTTCAGAGTCTAATACTTTACGTCCTTCTGCATTCTCAGTGAAGAACTTAACTTTGAAGTCTGCACGAGTTTCTACAGTCTTCCATCCTTGTTGACGCTCGAAGAATGAAACCATTTTATTCCAACGTTCTTGTAGTTGAGCACCATCAGCACGTTTCTTGAACATTTCAACGATGTGAGCTGGAGTTTCTTTTACATAGCTTTCGATTTCCGCAACATCTTCTTCAGAAGCATTGTTGTTCATTAATGTGTTGTAGCTACCACGTAATACAACGTTGAAGTTAAACTTCTCAGCATCTACAGCTTCTTTAGTTGGAACATAGTTGAAACCATAAGCAGCGAAACGATCCATTGCTTTCTCAGAGAACATCATTTTGTATCCTTCTAAACCATAGATACGAATAGCATCAGCATTGTCTACTTGACCTGGGAATGCATTTACCCAAACACCATTTACACGCATTTGAACAGGCATACGTTCTGGTTTTGCATTTGTTACATAGTTTGGAGATACATATACTTTCTCAGCATAGTTACCGTTTGCATCTGTTCCACGTTCTTCACGAGCTTCTACTTTCTCAGCAGCCACAACATGAGCACCTTTTGGTTCGTTCATGTGGTAGTAGTTGCAATCAGAAGCAACGTTTTCTAATTCATTTTCTAAGTACTCGTTGTAATCCATTACACGACCAGATACTACTACTTTACCTGCTGGTACATAAGTGAACACGCCTTCTTCTAATTCAACTTGATTAGATTCTGCTTCACTTAATTTCTTGAAGTCCATAACTGCTTTCTTACCAACATATTGTCCTACTACTGGGCAGAAGTGTTGTGGTAAGTTAGAACCATTACCAGTTAACTCATCAGTAGATAATTGTTGCATCCAACGAGCAGAGCTGTAGTCGATACCAGCTTTACCAGATTGAATTTCTTTTGTAGTGTCAACTAAAGAACCTTTGTCAGTTTCTAAATCATCAGTAACGCCGTCTTTGATTGGGAAGTATTTGATGAAACGGCAGTTTAGGCAAGACTCTTTGATTCCACCACGGTTTAATGGATTAGCTTCTACGAACTGAGCACGTAGTAAACGAGCAGATGCAGTTAATAATGCATTGATTACTTCATTTGTACGAGCTGAGAAGAACTCTGCACCAGCACGACGAGAACGGAATACTTCATAGAATGTTACTTTACCTTCTTTTTCTGCACGAGTTACTGGTAGAGAAACGTGAGCTAAACCTTCTTTGTTTTCATAGATTGGTAAAGTTAAGATACCTTCACCTTCCATAAGTGGTGCGAATACATCTGTTTTGTAAACACGGATACCTTGAGCTGTTGGAGCTGCTTTAGTGTAAGTGTGGTTCTCGAATGCTTTCCATACGAACTCACCACGTTTACCAGCTGCTAATGCTTCTGGAGTTTGTTCCCATTGCTTAACAACCATAACACCAGCGCCTACACGTACTTGAAGAACACCAATTACTTTACGACCAAATGCATCAGCTTTTGCATTGTTAACAAACATGAAATCAGTTACTTCTAAGTTCATTTTCTCTTGATGCTCCATGAAACGACGAGCACCTTCATTAATGTATTGCATTACACCACTTTGAACATGATTAGTGTGACCAGTAAAGAATGTGTGTGGGTTACGTTGAGTTACATCTAATGCATTACCTTTGCTGTTATCTAATGCACGTTGATTAGCTTCTAAAACCTCTGCTGGTAATACTACTTCGTTTGCTTTAACCTCGTTATTAGTTTTTGTCATTTCAACCATCTCCATTTCGTTTTTAGTATTATTAGTTGTTGTTGCTACAGTTTCCTCTACGATTGTTTTAGCTGTTTCCATTACTACCATCTCCTCTTCAGTTGTTTGTAATTGTTTTTGTGCTGCGATAATGTTTGCTACTAGAGTTTCCTTAGTTGTACCTACAGGAGCTTTAACGCCGAAACCTTTACCAATAGCACGTAAATCTTTCATTTTCATTTCCACGTTTACTTCGATTGTGTTAGTAGTAGTTGTAGTGTTAGTCATGATAAATTCCTTTCATATGCTCTCATTTAATTGGTCAGGAGCTAGACCGATATTGTTGAAGGCGTCTCACCCTTCTTCTCCTCACTGTTAATCTGAATACAATTAATCAATTAAATTAGTAACCTAAAACTTATGCTTCTTCACTACCAGCTTTGTAATCAAACTTAGACTCACTTGGGTCTGCAAACTGACCTCTTAAACGTCTTGTTGCTGGCTTGTCCCCAGTTGGTTGTACTACTTCTGGTTGTGGTGCTGGCTTGAAGTGATTACTAATGCTATTCACTTGTTCTTGCATAGCATTCAGTTGTTGTTGCAGATAGTCATTCTTCTTAGCCATTTGTTCAGCAATAAAATACGTTGACTCTAATTCCATTTCTAGCTCAAGCTCTCTATCAGTCTTTTCTTCTTTCTTCTCTTCCTTTACAACAGTAATGTTTGGCATAAAGAACCCAGTGATGTTACGAACATGAGTCTTTGTTTTCTCAATACGTTGAGCCATCTTAGCTTTCGCCTCCTCTAAATCTTTCGCTTTCTTTTCTTCCAACATTTGAGCTTCATATTGCATCATTTGTTCACGAGTTTCCATAACCTCTTCTGTCATATCTACATCCACTTCTGCTTCTGTAATAAGTCCTGCATTAACTAAAGCTGACTCAAGACGAGAGATACGTAAGTCTGCATGAAGGTCATTGATAATCAAACCTTCTTTTGTTTCCTCAAACTTCTTATTTGTTACAGGCATTACTCCTTTTACTGCTTTAACACTTGCATCTACAACCTTGCTTGCTTTCTCTGCTACTTTCATTTCTTCCATACGTGCTTTCAATACATTAATTGTCATCATAATAAACATTCTCCTTTGATTTTCATTTTAGTTTTTTATAATTTTTCAATACGTTGGGAGATCGGCGTGTCAATCAACTCCAGAAACGAGTCCGTCCCCTAATTAAAGTCCGACTGCTGATGCAATCGTGTTCGTGCAAATGCTTGTTATCACCTCCCTTCCAGGTGTGTTATTTCTCAACCCCTTTCGGAATTGAGATAAAAAGAGTAAGTAGTGTGCTGTGTATAGAGTGCATTGGTTAATAAACTTCCTTTCTGTTTCTACTATGTTGATAGGGCATAATTCTAGACCCGTTGATGCTTCAAGACCCCCGTCTCTCACTTCAACAACAGAGTCCCCCGTCTCTCTACAAGAGGGACGGTATAAAACGATAAAGCATAAACTCCTTTCATATATTCCGCTGGCCCACCCAACCTAGCTATCCCCTTAGATAGCCCCTCACATCCTAACTCGTTCTATAGGATGCTACTGCCAGTTATTGTGCAAGTCTTCTACGTATTGCATCTGTGTTGCGAATGTTTTCTCTCCATTGTTCTACGCTGTCACGGAATTCATCTTGTTGTTTCTTTCTCTCAAGAGCTTCCTCTCTCAGACGATAGGAGAATACTGCCCACTTCACCATACGCTCAGTATCTGGATTCTTATGACGTACAGGTACTTCCTGAACAGGTTTAACTTCTACAACTGGTTCTTGTTGTGTGAAAATAGACTTTAACTTTTGCCAAAACTTTTTAAACATGGAACAACATCCTTTCCGTTTTTATTCCCGCCTACCCACCCAGGCTCGAAGCCTATTTGTATATTTGCCCTATACTAGTTGTTGTCCCAAGGCAGTTGAATCTGTGGCTGTGGTTTCGCTCTAGCCAGTCTATTTTCGTACGCAGTTTTATGCATTTGTTCTGAACGAGGTTTAGATTTATTCTTACTAACTTGGCGTTGTGCCAACTTCTCTGCGGCTTGCAGGATTGAGACGTAATTCTCGTCAGTTACTTGCTTTAATAGGAATAACGCTTCTCTTTGTCTTTTCACGTTATCTAACAATCTCATTGCACGCCCGACATAACCATCACGGCAAGCAAATGGAGTAAACGTAAATGATTGACCAATCTGTCCTACTTGCTTCTCGAATTGAACAGATAAACCAATTACATCTATCTCTACTTTTGTGTTTACATACTCCACCTTAAATCCATGAGTCATTGTAGGCACTGACACTTCCATCTCATGTGTTGTTCTAAAAGTCTTAATTACTGCTCCACCATCTTTAAATTTGAATTCAAATGTGTGCTGTTTCGTCATCTCCCATTACCCCTTTTCTAATAGTTTTTATATACTGCATCCTCTGTGTTAAGGCAGTAAGTCCCCCGACTACTACCTCTTGTATCTTTATTACCAGACTAGACACATCATCACGACACTGTTGCTTCTCTTGATGTAATAGATGCATAAGCTGGTTGAGTTGTCTTGCATACTTTTCACGTTCAATTGCCCGTTTCTCAATTAATGACAACGAATCTATGTCCATGGTATTGTCGAACCCCCGTAAGACTGCCACGGACTTTATCTCGTCTGCACAACGACTTGTAAGTAGGACCTGTCGTAGCCTATCGTTTACTTTTTTATTAGACATACGACTCGTGCGACTTTCTCCTCTGGGCTTCTTTGAGAAGAAGAAGAGAATTTGTAGCACCCAGAGTAACTCTTTCATATCCGTTTTCCCCCTTTCATATGATGGTAAAGCTATTCATCACCTCCTTTCAGTGAGATACTATTAATGCTGGATTGTATCTGCTTCTTCAAACACCAACACTTCTTTTTCTGGTTCTGCTGGTAGTTCGATATCCTCCACTGCTTCTTCTACTACCTCTTCTTCTTTTTCTATAAGAGATACTTTAGGTGGAAGTAATACAATGTTATATAAATCACTAGCATCAATCATCTCATCATCTATTAAGCGATTGAACCTCTCGATGTCATTACTAATAGCAATAATCTCCTGCATTTCTCTTTCAAAACGTTTGTAATGCTTTTGCATGAATGTTTCATTGAATGATTTACCGTGTTCTACATTAGTCATGTCATACTCTAATCTTCTTGTGTCTGCAATATCTTCTGCATGATAGTAAACATTAGAGATGTATAGATAGTTTGTTTTCTCATCTTGCTGAATGCGAATACCAAAGCTCTTTGTTCCAGGGATACGAACCATGCAAGGACGATATACAGTAATCTTTCCATGAGTAACGCCGCCATCAATAACTTCAATGTTCTTACGTTCTTGGTGTTTTTCTACACTTGTTTGTACTTCTGCTGTTGCTGCTACTTGTTCTACCTTTTCTTCTTTAAATGCTTCTACAGTATCTAGCTCATCAATTAATGAAGTTAAGAACTTGCGAGTTTTAGGCTCCATGTATCCACCTGCTAATGCTTCTTCTAAGCTTCCAAAAGGCATATTACGTACTAATACATTTGTTACACGACCATCCATTGTTTCTACTTTAGATTCGAATGAACCATCTTCGTACTCTACTCCACCTAGTAATGCTTGATAACCTTGTAACTGACCAGCGACACGTTCTACATCTTCTCTTTCTTTTCTGTTTAAGTACGCACACCATGCATACCCTAATCCACCAGCCATTACTAACAATACGATCATTCCTACTAATTCTTTCATCATCATAAATCTCTCCTTTGTTCTTATAAATTTTTAGTTGTGCTATATCTTTCTTACAGACATATTTGTAAGAATACTGCGATTCCCATTCACCTCCTTGGGATTAAAAAAGAGGCAGGGAATAATCCCCACCTCCAGAACTTACCTCTTACCACCTATTCTATTTAATAACTTCTGCATAAAGCTTTCTGTATGTTCTTCTCTTCTTGGTGTTGCACGATACAGATTACGACGGTTACGAATGAACTCAGGTATCTCCGTACATTCTTCTTCAACCACATCTGATAATCTTTCTACCACTTCTTCTTCATACTTTTCTTCTACTACAGGCTGCTCATCTTGATTGTTCTTCTTTAATAATAAAATCGTTTCATCTTGCAAACTCTCAATCTTCATCTCACCTTTACTCATTCTACCGATTGCGAAACCTTTTTTCATTTAACTTCCTCCTCTTGTGTGATTCTCTGCATATAGATTTACAGAGTAGTACGAAGACGATTCACCTCCTTACGCCTTAGAGGGGATGGTTAGTCCCCTAGTTGTTACATATAATATTTCTTTAGACGTGGCCCGATAATATCATATCGTTTCCACAATAACTCTTCTATTTCTTCTTTATTGTCAGCCATGTTCTCAATGCCATAGTCTGTCATTAATATAGGTAGTTCCATATACTCTTGCTCAAAGCAATACCATAATTCAAAGTTGAATGCATCTACTTCTAGATAGTCAGTCCAATAAGACTGTACTTGTTCTTCATCAAAGATATCATAAGACAACCAAGATACCATCTTATTCTCTTTCTGGTATGCATGACGAAACTCATGAGCTATGACTGTATCAATTGATTCATTCTTATTAGAAATATATACAATGTTTTTGTCCGCTTCAAATAAACCTGAAGTGTTGTCATCTAACCAATCAGACTTAATGATTTGATATGACTCTTGTAATCCTAAGAAATCATATACACCATATACATAGTTCTTATCAGCAGTAGAGAAATCACCTGCAAACTTTAATTCATTACGAAACATATACGTAGGGATATTTAATTTTGTTTTAGCTAAGATATTCATATTCTTAGTCCTCCATTTCGATTAATAATTCATATTCTTTTACTGGTTGAGCATCTGCATCATATGGGTAAGTCGTTATATAGTTAACATCAATATTTCCTGATCCTTTTGAATAAGCACGGAGGATTACTACCGTATTACGTTTGCGAGATGCAATACGCACAATCATAGACGGATACATTAAGATTTCACCAATGCTTTCCTCTACCATCTTGTGTACTACACCTAAATCAACATCTCTTCTATATGATTGAGCTTCGATATGCGGTCCATAACACACATTTAGGTTAAATAAGCCATATTGGAATCTATACTCGCTATATACTTCATCCATTAAAGCTGCTTTGTGTAATGGGATATCTGATATATGTTTTGTTTTATAGAATAACTTTTTAAATACACGTTCTAATTCTTCACGCATAACCATACCAGAAGGTTCATGGAGCAGACGTTGCTCTTCTAAGATGTTCTCACGAGTGATGTCCGCCAGCTCCACATCCAACTTCTTATGGATTTCTTCTGTAATAGATAGGATTAAATCACCATACGAGATATCATAATCATCATTTACTTTCTCAGTTAAAGCTTGCAATGCATCTTGTTGTTCTTGCCATTCACAAATACGGTTAAATTCAATTTCTAATGACTCACGAATATCCATGTTGCCTAAAACTGGGAAAGGACGAACTCTTCCATTGTGATTGAATGCATAGAACCCTCTACGCACTAAACCTTTACGTTTCTTTTTCATTTCCTTTAATACCGTTAATTCTGCTAATTTCATTTTCATTTCCTCCAATTATTGTTTAATGTGCTTTGTATAAGCTGTGATTTGTTGTATAAAAAAAGAGCCTTCTATTTACGAAGACTCTTACGTTCCTTATCTACTTGTTTTTCAAAATCCTTTACTTGTTCTACTGCATAAGCCCAACGTTCATTGGCGCTTAATATTCTTCCGTTTTTAAACTCTTCATCTATAGAAGGAATCATGAAGTACCGTAACAGTACCTCACGATTGTAGATGCCTTTCATAGTAGTTAATACAAAGAAGATTTCCCGTAGAGCTGCCTTAGCCTCTTGGTCTCCTACCTTTACCATTGCATACATATCTGCCTCTTGTTCTGCTTTTGAGACATAATAAAAAGAAGAGCGTATCCAACGAGTGGATAGCTCTACAGTATTACGAAGCTTTAAAAAGCGTTTATTCTGATGTAGTCGTGCATGGCCTAGCTCATGTTGTACCACAAACTTCTGGGCATTCTTAGATAGTTCGAAGAATAAATCATCTACATAAATCATTGGCCCATTCTCCCCTTTCGTACAAGCCGCTATCAATAACCCTGATGCTTTCATGCCTACATTATCATGGTGTATAGTAACACCCTCTACTACATAGTTCTTTACTAGGCGTAATCCCTGTGCCTCTATATTAGCCATAACAACCTCTTTAACATCTTGAATGAATGTGCGTAGTCCCATCATAACTCCTCCTTATAAGTACTTGGCTACGTAGTACATAGCCCATCTATTAGCATCTTGTTCTACAGTACGCATCTCATATGGCACGTCAGTATACTCCTTATATAGTCTAGGGTTTATAGCCATATCAGCTTGGTACATCTGATGGTATGCCTGTGTCCAATGCTGGTGATAGTGCTTGACCTCATGCGCTAACCCAAATAGAATCTCTCGCTCAGTACGACGGCTTAATAACTCTATACCTACAATAGGTCGTGGGTCTATCACACCACCATACATAACCAGTAGTGGATACAATGTAATCTGTACAGTAGACATATCAGTCTTCTTATTAACACCTGTACCATAAGCCACTGCATCTACGACACCCATATCTCGTAGATTATAAAGAGGTGGTAAGTCTAGCTGAATACGTTCTTCAATATCACAACCTTGCATTTGTAGCTCATTAACCATAAGCCCTAAGTGTTTCTTGATTAGTTTCTTTGCTACGTGTCTAGTGTATAAGTCTTGTAATTTCATCTTAAATACCTCCTATAGTTTAATTAATCTTCAATACATGGTAATAACATCAATACACTTGCTTCTACTTCTGACAATCTAGTGTTCCAATGCAACACCTTGTCATAGTCCTTACGTTGTTCTGCTTCCTTAGCTAGTTCTCGATACGTGTCACATGCCTTCTTCATGTCCAAGATAAGTGACTTCATATCATCGTTCGAATAGATGTTCATAGCGCTTCCCCCTAATTGTTATTTACTTAATACCTAACCATGCTGCTGCTAAGTCTAGTTCCTTATCTGCATCCTCAATAGTCATACCTTCAATCTCCTTCTCTAGTCTAGCCCATTCCTGTGCAAGCTCCTTATCAGATGGGATAAACTCAACCTCAGTGATTACTTCAACCTCTTCTGCTAATACGATACTGTTTTTCATTTGCAATTCCTCCATTTAAATAAAGTATGAGACCCCTGTAGTACCACGGGTGGGCACCGAAAGATTCCAAAAGCCTCACTAAAGAATATACCTTGTCACTGAAAAATTTTACCCTTCCCTCCTTATAGTGGGACGTGATATAGGACAATGACAGTAGTACGGGTGGGCAAAAAAAAGAGACCCCCCTTCGTTATCGTAAAAGGCGAATCTCAAATACAAATTATATTCAATTTAGTCCTATTAGGTCGGTTCTTAATTCAAGAAAAGAGTTACTTATTATTCTCTCTCCAATCCTCTAGCAGCCAATAGATAGGAACTAGACAAATTAAAACGTAAAACGAAATCATAATACAATCCAATACACTCATCTAGCTCGTTCCCATATATGTTGTACTGTCCAAAGAAGAGCCGAAATACCAAACCAAACGCCGAATACTTGTCCAAGAGTAATTAACATTGTATTCTCCTTTCCTAATGCGCCCGTTCTTTATATAAGAAGTGTTACGAATATTTGTGGAGGATTTTCATGTTGATGTTGTAGGCTTTGATGAGGTGTTCTTTTGGAGTGACTTGTAACATTCTCACCTTGAGTTCTGCGTTAGTTAATATAGAAGGAAACCACCAAGTAAATACAAGTGTCCAGATTTGATTGTTTTCTGATTTAATCTCTTCCTTTACTTGTTCCTTTGTAACGATGGGCACTTCAATACCTAATTGGTCGCAGAAGAAGTGACGTCCTCGGAAAAACATATTAAATGTGCTCATCAGTACGTCCCTCCCATTTGCGTAATAGATACATATTAAAGTTGTGTGCTCGAATACGTTGTTGAGCTGTAGATGTAATAAAAGCCAGCTTCATATGTTCTGTTCTTGTTCTAGATGGAAACCACCAACCCATAACCATGTCCCATATAGTGATCTTGTCTTCGCCTGTAACATGCTTAGTTAACTCATCAATCAGTTCTCGACGAGAGATTCCGTATGGTTGTTCAATTTCACGTAGTCTACAGAATCTGTTTTGACCTTTGAAGAAGATGTCTTTTAATTCTGTTGTATGCATCCAATTCATATCAACCCCACCCATCTGAGACAATAGTCATGATGATGCTATTAGCCTTTTCTAGCTCTTCCTCAGTAAAATTCATCTTGTAGATGTCTTTCCATTCTGAATTGGCCCAAAGCTTACCACCGTGCCACCAGGTAGCTACAATAGTCACTATTGCTTGTGGTTCACCTTTTACATAGCCAGCAAATACGGGTGGAAGCTCATACGTAATAGGTGTCAAACCATCTTCATCAAATATGTGTGCTTTATACTTTTCCATTGGTACAACCTTTGCCATAAATGGTTTGAACTCAATGTTGTGGTTTAAAACAAAATCTTCTTCTACATCAACAAGCTCTAAATCTTTGTATCCCAAATCCTCTAACATCTAACTTCCTCCCTTTGTTGCGCTATCGTTTACTACCCAAAGACTTTAAGAAGCGTCTACGATAATCCCTAATGATAGTGTCCATAGAATCTTCGAAGTGTTGGATTAACTTACTCATAGATATTGCTCCAGTTCTTTGGGTAAGATGGTTTCATAACCTGTATGGTCCATCACTACTTTCCATGCTTCATAAATGTTATTCCCCTCATAAACCGTAAGCGGCGGATAGAACTCATTGTAGAAAGATTCTACTTTGAATACGCCTTCGTTGTCTGATACAAGTACAATGTACCTACCAGCAAAACTAAACTTCTGCATGTATACCCCTCCTTTCTTAAATCGTATCCATTTTTTCTGAAAACTTCAAGAAAGATTTGCATAAATTACATAAATTTGGACTATACTATATATCATAAGGAGTGGTGTATAGATGAATATAGTAAATTCAGCGTGGATGGCTTTGACTTTATTAGTACCTTCGCTAGGCGGTACAGTAAGTCCTGCAACCGCAGAGCAACTCGTTAAACAGTCCCAGCAGCCCGCTAAACAAGAGGTAGTTAGTGATGGTACATTTGAGTACCCTGCTCAGGAGGAAAGCTGGTGGAAGCCAGTACAGGGCGGACAACCTCAAGGTAAGAAGGTTAGCAAAGGAAAAGACCAAGAAGTATCTACTATACTAGGGACGGGCACACCTAACCAAGATAGTAACTCTATGGCAAATCCTCGTAAACTACAGATTGATAAGAATAAAAACATTTGGTTTATAGATGGTAATCACGGTGAGGCAAAGCTTCGTATGTATAATGGTAAGAACATAGAAACTATTATAGATATAAGCGGAACACCTCGGACGAAAGAAACCTCAGATATAGCTTCTGGATTATATGTAACAGATAAGGTATATCTAGCTACTACAAAAGAAGTCTATACTGTAAAAGATAAAGAGTTGTATCAGTTAGATAGACGTATTATGGAAACATTAAAACGTAATCAAATGGATGCTATCTACCGTATGAAAGGTGTAGGGAATAAACTCTATATCCTGGCACTGGGTAAAAGCTATCAGTTCCAATTCTTTACGTATGATTTAGATACAAGAGAAATGAAACAAGTGACGGGCGCCGAAACATATCCTGATCCTTATAACTTCTTTGTTAAAGATAATGAGATATACGTAAGTACTAAGAATGGATACATTATACGTATCACCTTATCTCCAAGAGAGACTAAAGAGATTGTAAGATGGAAAGACCCTACTGCTTCTATGAGTGATGTATGGATAGGACAAGACAATGCATTGTATTATGTAGTATGGGAGAATCAGTATAAGTCTATGGTATATAAAGACCCTAAAGGTGGACCTAAGAATGAAGCATTCCTTGTTGCAGGTAGTGAACGTGGATATAAAGATGGTATTGAGGGTAGTGCAAAGATGGATTATCCAATTGACTTTATCTGGGACGGTTCAGGCTATTTATTCTCTGATACGGGGAATCACTCCATACGTAAGCTATGGCTTGATGTCCCTCCTTTAAAACAGTAGTTGACAATTAATATTCTAATGGATACTCTATAAGAGCATTGGTTGATTAACTCCTTTCATATTTTTTATGATATTGGTTTAGTTTAGAGTCTCTCTGGAAAAGGGACTCTTTTCTATTTACATAGGGATAGTGCTATGCTATATTAGAGATGTGGTTATTGTGGCGATAGCCATATCATTCCTTTAGTTCGGTTTTCTTTTTAATGGGGCTTATTCTTAAAATATTTCACAAACTAATTCGCTAATTTTGTAGGGAGAAGGACCTTGACGGCAAACAAGGTTCTTTTCTTTTTATCTGGAGACTTCTATGACGGATGTCTCCTTTTTCATGTAGAAAAGGTACACGATGTAGGAACAATGGTAGGGGCACCCGCCGTGAAGTACCTTTTATATGATAGATAATTTCCAAATGTCAATAAAAAAATATTGATAATTTTAAAAGTAAAGGTTACGTTCGAAGCAAGCCTGACCAATAAATAAACAAAAAGGGGGAGAAATTAATGGAGGAAAGTAGACAAGAACTATTAAAAGAACTATCTCGTACAGATACTCAGTTATCGCCAAAAGCAGAAAAGCTTGTCACTGTTAACTTACCAAAAGCTTGGAAGGTTTCCGAAAAGGGAATGAAAGCTTTACGTCAAACCGTAAGTTCTAATGAAGCGAAACATGGTATGTACTCATCTATTCCTATGCTATGCCGTGGCGAAGCTTGTCCGTATGCACAAGTTTGTCCACTAGTAGAAACGGGGGATGCTCCTGATGGGGAACGCTGTACACTTGAGATTGCTCTTATCCTGCGAAAGTTTGAAGATTACTCTGAAGAGTTTGGTATAGATGAAACAAACGTAGTTGATATGGGTCTTACAAAGGATTTAATTGACTTAGACATTCAACAGTTCCGTGCAGAGAATCGTCTAGCTATCGAAGGTGACTTCATCCAAGATGTTGTCGTTGCTGTTAATGAACGTGGAGATGAAATTACAAATCCACAAATCTCTAAAGCTTCTGAGTATAAAGAGAAAGTTATGACGAAGCGACATAAGATTCTTGAGCTTATGAACTCAACTCGTAAAGATAAAGCAGGAGACAAACTTAGCGTTCAGCTTGACCCAAGTACGTATGCTTCTCGACTTATGGAGGCTATGGCTTCTGGTAAGATGACTTCACCTGTACTTGATGTTCCGTATTCAGAGGAGGACTAATCTATGGATGAGGAATTAATCAATAAGATCAATAACAGTAATGAACGTGTTGTTAATTCCAGTGAACTATCACCAGGGTCTCGAACAACTGCTGAGGTAGAAGTTACCGCTTCTCCTAAAGGAGATAAGCAGAACAAGGGAGTAAGTGTCGGTGACGTAGTAAAAGAGGAAGCGAAACAAAACGCTCCTAAAGAAACCGCACGTATTAAAAATGAGGGAAAACTCAAGAGCCAACTCCGTTATACAAAAGCTGCTGGTATCGCTGGCTTTGGTTTAATTGGTTTAACTGCAATCATGGATATGAGTAAAAGCTTACAACAAGATGTAGAAGTATCCAAGATGAAAAATCAGCAGGAGAAAAACCAGAAACGAAAGCAAAAGGAAGAGAGGGACTTCCAAAGTACCATGGCTTACGGATATACCAACTGGGGGCAGATACCTCTTGATATGTTTAATGAAAGACTAGGACATACCAAGATTGGAAACGCCAAATTTAAGTAAGGAGTGGTATAAGTGGCTGTAAAGAATATTGTACAAGGTCTTGAGAATGTAGTTAAGAAAGTTAATCCACAACAAGCCAGTCGTATGGAACAACTTGGTGTCAATGCAGACAGTATTAAGCAGTTTAAGAATGTTGGCGGTGCAAACCTTCGACGAGGTGGACAAGGACCAGCTGATTACATTAACAATGGTCAAAAGTCTGCTTATTACAGTAAAGCATTTAGACAAGGTATTCTACCAGAAGGACGAGTTCGTTCTGACAAGTCATCTATGGACTTAATGAGCACAACTGGTAACATTCGAGATATGATGCTTGAGAAAGAAGGACGTACTTTCTGGGGCGCACTAGGTAGAGATGCATTACATGGTGCTGCTACTGGTGGGGTTGTCGGTGGTACAACTAGTGCCCTTCAAGGTGGAGACTTCTGGGATGGTGCAAAATCTGGTGCATTCAATGGTGCGGCTGGATGGGGAGCTTATCGTATGGGTATGCGTTCTGTCGGTGCAACATCTATTAATCCATTAGGTAAGAATGGTATTTACAAAGAAGCTAAGAAGATGCAACAAGCATTAAGCGGAGATAAAGCTGTAAGTAAGCAAGTTCTTTCTTTATTAAATAACCAACAACAAGCTGGTATTGCACGAACAATGCTCCAAGGTGGATACAAAATTCCAACATCATAAGGAGGTCTTTTAAATGGGAGTTGCGAAGTTCTTAAAGAATGCAACAAGTACAGCATCTTCTAATGTATCCAAATTCGTTAAGACAGCTAGAAATGAAAGCTTGCGTAAAGCTGTTCATAAAACAGAAGACGTGATGTTGGATTCCACAATTAGTGGTGCGAAAAAATCTGGTAAGTTCGTTGCTCGTAATGCATTAACCAAGACAGATGAGAACTGGACGAACTTATATACTGGATATAAACCTAGCGCTGCGGCTACAGCTACGGCTGCTGGGATTGCAACTGCATATGGTTTTGCTGACTATGGTATTCGTTCTAATATGATAGACAAGTCTCAAAACGATATGACTTACGTTGGTCAAGCACCTGCTACAACTTATGACCAAGTAGGAAATAGTAAGGCTCCAACACTCGGAGCTTCAGGTGATTTAACACTTGCATTATCTAAACAAAGAAGAGGGTGATGTAAATGAGTTTAGGTAAATTCCTTGCTAAAGGTTTTAGCGGTGGAAATATGACTGGGTTAGAGGCTATGACAAAGCGACAGCTTGTAGGTAGTGGCCCAGCATCAAGTAATAAAATGACTCCTCGACTAGGTGGTTCATTAGCTTGGATGGGTGTAAGTACAGCGATGAACGTATCTGGTGGAGATGATTTAGGTACAGGTTTAGTAAAGGCTGGTGCAGAAACTGCACTATGGAACTTTGCACCTGGCATAATGACAGCTCATTTAGCGGCTACAACAATTCCTGATATGGTTATTGCAGGACATGAATGGAAACGTAGACGTGAAGGTGAGTACAAAAAGAACTTCTATAGAGGAACTGTCGGTGGCGACTACATTGATACACAACGTGCTGCTACTATGAGGCAAGCATCTGTAGAGGCAATCAACGGAAGTAAAATAAACGCTCGAAGTATTCTAGGCGGAGAAGCTCGACTTCTTAATCAGAATTCACATCGAGGACAAGGAGTGCTTTAAATGTTTACACGTCATGATAGAGAAATGTTTGAAATCTTTCATGACCCTGTAAAGTGGGTGGCTCACCATTTAGGTGAAGCCCCTCGCTGGTATCAGGCACAAATCCTTCGTCACCCACATCACCGTAAAGTATTACGTTGTGGACGACGTGTAGGGAAATGTATAGCTGGCGATCAGCGTGTCTTAAATCCAGATACTGGGTCATACTTAACAGTCCAAGAGTTGTTTGAATCACAACAACCGTTTTCGGTAGTTACACTAGATGAAAAGTACAAAGGAGTTAAAGGTACTGGTATTCATGTGTCAGACAATGGCGTAAAAGAAGTCTTCAAGGTAAAAACAAAACAAGGCCATGAAGTAGTACTTACAGGTAATCACCCTGTCTTAACAGTAGATGGGTGGAGAGAAGTAGACTTAGTAAAACCAGGTATGCGTATCGCAACACCTATGAGTCTACCATTCTTCGGTAATGAAGTTCTTCCAGAAGCACATATCAAAGCATTAGCTTATATGTATGCTGGTGGAAATATTAATGAAGACTATGTAACATTCTCGTGCAAGTTCACAGATATTGCATATGACTTCCAACAAACAATGGGTAAGCTAGGGTGTAAGGCTGCCCGTATTCTCTCTAAAGAAACAACTCATGTAGTAAAAGGAGTTGACGGAGAAGGTAATCCTCTATTAGACCTATTCGAATCATATGGTGTATTTGAAAAAGAAGGTCTTCCTCAAATCATTTTCCAACTTGAAAAAGAACAACTACGTTTATTCCTCAAAACATTCTTCAGCGTAAGTGGATGGATTCATGCAGGTAAACGATGTGAAATCGGTGTAAGTAACGTAAGCAAACAATTAATGAGAGATATTGGTCATTTATTATTACGCTTAGGTATCTGGTCACGATTCATCGAAAAAAAACAAACTATTAGCGGAGTTGAATATGTTTCGTATCATTTATTAATGCTTCGCCGTGATGACATGCTAATGTTTATGAAAGAGATTGGTATGAATCACCGTAAAGATGAAGCAATGAATTTAATGAAGCACTTAGCTGATTTAGATACAATGGAACATACAATTCCTAAAGAAGTATGGTCTTATATGGAAGAGACTCGTAAAGAGAAAGGACTCAAGAAGAAAGACGTAGTTGGTCAAGGCGCTCGTGTTCGTACTCATATCGGTCCTAGTCGTAACAAAATGAAGTTATATGCAAATAACTTACAAGACCACTACCTATGGGATTTAGCACATAGTGATGTTATCTGGGAAGAAGTTGACTCAATTGAATCTCAAGGTGAGCAACAAACTTACGATATCTCAGTTCCAGAGACTCATAACTTAGTAGTAGAAGATGTATATGTTCATAACACATGGACAATGACAGCTCATATGTTATGGGTAGCCTTTACTTGTAATGGCGGTACAGAACTGAAGAAAGGTGCAACATGTCTAGTTGCGACGCCATATGATACACAGGCTCGTGAGATATTTGACCAGTTAAACAACTTCATCAATAGTAACCCCGTATTAAAAGACAGTGTGGACAGCATTCGTCGTTCCCCATATGAGATTGTATTGAAAAACAAATCCCGTATTAAATTGTATACAGCTGGTACTCGCTCTGGTTCTGAAGGTGGTAGTATGCGTGGACAGAAAGCATCTTGGTTGTACATGGATGAGGTGGATTACCTCAGTGATAAAGACTTCGAGGCAATTTACGCCATTACATTAGAGGCTCCGCAACGTATCGGTATTATGTGTGCATCTACACCTACTGGTCGTCGTGGTACTTTCTACAACATCTGTAAGAATCCGAACATGAAGATATCTCAAGAAGTTCCTTTGATAGACAAGGAGAAAGCTATCTTCGATACGAGACCATATGACCGTACAACGGTTAAAGGCTGGCAAGAATTCCACTTCCCAACAATGGTCAACCCAGAGTGGGATGAAGGCATGGAACAAGAGTTAAAAGCTCTGTATTCTGAAATGGCTTATGAGCATGAGGTACTCGCAGAGTTCGGTACTGAAATGGCTGGGGTATTTAACAAAGATTATGTTGACGAAGCCACATCTAGTGGTTATCATCTCCTTAGCCGTCCAATCTACGACAGTCCAATCACTATCGGTATTGACTGGGATAAATTCGGAGCTGCAACTCAGATTGTAGTTACGCAATGGGACCCATTCGAATCCAGACGGGAAGGACAAGTTGGAGAAGGGCGATTTAAAGTCATCAACCGCATTGAAATTCCAAAGAGTGAATTCACTTACGATAATGCCGTGCAGAAAGTTATCGAGCTTGATCGTATTTACAACCCAGCATTTATCTATCCAGATAGAGGTGCAGGGGAATACCAAATCGAGATGCTTCGTAAAGCACTAGGTGATAAAGTAAAAGGTGTCCACTTAGGAAGTTCCCATATGGTTCGTGACCCACATTCTCGTGAGTTCGATAAGAAGCCAATCAAACCGTTCATGGTTAACCAAACTGTTATGTTATTAGAACGTGGTATGCTTCGTATTCCAACTCAAGAAATGGACGAAACAATTTATCGTCAAATGGTTAACTATCAAGTGGTAAGCATATCAGCAAAAACAGGGGAGCCAACTTACTCCAATAAAGATGAACATGCTCTGGATGCATT